>ENA-UOIV01000467-UOIV01000467.1-human-gut-metagenome-genome-assembly--contig:-C59-NODE-467-length-44888-cov-13.623826_pt1 | contig 44888 bp, 44 predicted proteins | sample MGYA00242333_ERZ723880 | MGnify/ENA metagenome assembly ERZ723880 | reverse complement strand
CCGGGTTCGCGCGCCGCCCCCACTTGCTGGCGGCGGGGCGCGTATGGTATACTGGTGCTGATCAAAAATATTGCGGCAGCAGATAGGATGAAGCGGATGAAATATCAGGTGGTGCTCTGGGACTTTGACGGGACGCTCGTGGACAGCTCGCCCGGCCTCTTCCGGTCGCTTGGCCGGATGTTCGAGCGGATGGGCCGCCCGGTGCCCGGCGAAGAGGTCCTGCGCAAGTTTATCGGCCCGCCGATCGTCTACTCCCTCAAGACCTACACCGGCATGTCGGACGAGGACGCGGAAAAGGCGGTGTGGCTCTTCCGGGAGGACTACGAGGCGGGGGGCTGCTACCTCTCGAAGGTGTACGACGGGCTGCCCGAACTGCTCGGCCGTCTGCGGGAGCGGGGAATCAAAACGGGCGTCGCGACCCTCAAGCCCGAAAAGACCGCCCGGCACCTGCTGGAATACCTCGGGATCGACCACCTGATCGACACCTGCATCGGCAACCGTAACGACGAGAAGGGCGCGATCACCAAGAAGGACATCATCGAAACCGCGCTCGACCGGCTCGGTTGGACGGACAAGTCCCGCGTCGTGCTCATCGGGGACTCGGTCTACGACGCGGACGGCGCGATCACGGCGGGGATCGATTTTGTCGGGGCGGCCTACGGCTTCGGGCTCCTTCCGGAACAGGCGGAGGAGCTGGGCTGCTGCTACGTGGCGGAGTCCCCGGCCGACCTCGAGCCCTTTTTCTTTGGCCCCGGCGATTGCAATGCGGCGGCGGGCGCGGTAAAATAAAAGTGGACCAACAAGCTGGACGGAGGGGTAGCATGGACGCAAATGTCAGCGCGGTACTCGAAAAGAAGATCAACCGGACGATCGGCAATCTGCAAAACAACAAGATGGACGCCTACTATGTCAAGACCTGCGCGGAGGCGGTCGCGCTCGTGAAGGAGCTCTGCCCCGAGGGACAGTCGGTCTCATGGGGCGGCTCGATGACCCTCGCGGAGAGCGGGATCAAGGAGCTGCTGCGCTCGGGGGCCTACCGCTGCCTCGACCGGGAGGCGAAGGGCGCGGACCCCGAAAAGATCCAGCGGGAGGCGTTCTCCTGCGACACCTATTTTTGCAGCAGCAACGCCGTCACCGAGGCGGGGGAGCTCTATAACGTCGACGGCATCGGCAACCGCGTGGCCGCGATGATCTACGGCCCCAAAAGCGTGATCGTCGTCGTGGGCTACAACAAGATCGTGCCCGACCTCGAGGCGGCGCGGGTGCGCATGCGGGACACCGCCGCGCCCGCCAACGCGACCCGCCTCGACCGGCGCACCCCCTGCAAGGTGCTCGGCATCTGCCGCGACTGCCACAGCGACGACCGCATCTGCTGCGACTATGTCGTGATGTCCCAGCAGAAGGTGAAGGGCCGCGTCAAGGTGATCATCGTCGGCGAGCAGCTCGGCTACTGAGCGGAAAAACAGAGAAAAAGCCCCGGGAACGCGCCGCGTTCCCGGGGCTTTTGTGAAGTCAGATCCGCGCGGCCTTCGCGCGCTCGAAGAGGTCCTGGACCTCTTTGGAGGGCTCCCTGTCGAGGAGGGAGACGGCCACGATCACGGCGAGCGCGAGGGCGAAGCCGGGGGCGAGGGAGTAGAGCCCGGTGCCCGCCAGCACGGGGACGTTTTCCCACAGCACGACGGTCAGCCCGCCGACCACCATGCCGGCGACCGCGCCCTTCATGGTCAGCCGCTTCCAGAAGAGGGAGAGCAGGATGACCGGCCCGAAGGAGGAGCCAAAGCCCGCCCACGCATAGGAGACGAGCCCCATGACCGAGCTGTTCGGATCGAGCGCGAGCAGGTAGGCGACGACGGCGATCACCATGACGGCGGTGCGAGAGACCCACATGAGTTCCCTGTCGGAGGCGTTCTTGCGGAAGAGCGCCTTGTAGAAGTCGTTGGAGACCGCGGAGGCGGCGACAAGCAGCTGGGAATCGGCGGTGCTCATCGCGGCGGCGAGGATGGCGGAGAGCAGGATGCCCGCGATGAAGCCGGGGAAGAGGCGGGTGACGAGGTCCATGAAGATGACCTCCGCCGCGCCCACGTCGGCGTAGACGCCCCGCCCGCCGAGGAAGGCGATGCCCACGATGCCGACGAAGACGGCCGCGCAAAGGGAGATGAGCACCCAGACCATCGCGATGATGCGGCTCTTTTTGATCATCGAGCTGTCCTTGATCGCCATGAAGCGCACGAGGATGTGCGGCATGCCGAAGTACCCGAGGCCCCAGACGAGGCCGGAGACGATCGTGACGAGCGCGACCCTGCCGGACGCGTCGGCGAAGAGGTTGAGGTAGTTGGGGCCTCCGAAGCCCGCGATCAGCTCGGGGGAGATGCCCGAGGTGGTGAAGGCGGCGACCGGCACGATGATGAGCGCGGCGAACATCAGCATCCCCTGGATGAAGTCGGTCCAGCAGGCGGCCAAAAAGCCGCCGAGGAAGGTGTAGGAGATGATGATGACCGCGCCGACGGTCAGCGCCACGACGTAGTCGAAGTGGAAGACATACTGGAAGAGTTTCGCGCCGGTGCTGAAGGCGGAGGCGGTGTAGACGAGGAAAAAGACGAAGATGATCACCGCGCAGACGCTGCGGATCGCGGTGGACTTGCTGCAAAAGCGGTTTTGCAGATACTGCGGGATGGTGATCGAGTCGTCGGCGACGTAGGTGAACTTGCGCAGGCGCACGGCGACGAGCTTCCAGTTGAAATAGGTGCCGAGCGCGAGGCCGATGGCGATCCACGCGGCGGAGAGCCCCGACCAGAAGGCCGCGGCGGGAAGCCCGAGCAGCAGCCAGCCGGACATGTCGGAGGCCTGCGCGCTCAGCGCGGTGACCCAGCTCCCGAGGCTCCGGCCTCCGAGGAAATAGTCGGAGATGTTGTTGGACTTGCGGTAGAAGTAGAAGCCGATCCACACCATCAGGGCGAAATAGATGATGAATGCGATCAGGATGCCGATGTCAAGCTGCATGGCGGTTCCTCCTCATTTTCGTGCTTGGATGTCGGATGGGGCGCTTTTGCTCATTGCCGCAGTGATGAGCTGCAAAACTTACCCATTATTATACAAAATTCCCCAATTCAATGCAAGGGCGGATTTCAAAAGTTGCAGAATTTCTGTTGACAGCGGGGAAAATATGCGTATAATTAGAATCTATCAGGGCAATGCAGTCTTTACTACCTTTTCGGAGGCTTTTGGCATATGTTCAACCGGATTTCCAAGAGAATCGCTTCGATGCTGGCCGCGCTTTGCTGTGCGGTCTGCCTCGCTACCCCTTCTTTCGCGCTCATTCCGAATACGGGCGACGGTTCCGGGATGCTCCTGCCGATTATGGGCGGGCTTCTTGTGGTATCCGTAATCCTTATTATTATCTATGTCGTACTGTCCGCAAAGAAGAAAAAGTAGCAATTTAGGGACGATTTTCACGACCTTCCCGGATTGCGGGAAGGTTTTTTTATATACTTTTTCCAGTTGCTTTTGCATGAATCGTTTTTGTACATTTCATACTTTATTGATGCAGTATTTTAAAGCGCATTTGTGGAAAAGCTGGAAATTCTTTCGTTGCCTTGTGAATAATCATGCAGAATGCTATAATCAAACTTAACGCTTTCGCAGAAGGGAGCGCCTATGCTGACCAATCTCAAACGGATCGTCGTGGTCGTCGGCCACTACGGCAGCGGGAAGACCAATTTTTCGGTCAACCTCGCGGTGGACCTGAAGGCCGCCGGCCGGGACGTGATCCTCGTCGACCTCGACATTGTAAACCCCTATTTTCGCAGCGCCGATTTCGGCGCGCTGCTGGAGGAGAAGGGGATCGGGCTGATCGCGCCCGTCTACGCGCGGTCCAACCTCGACGTGCCCGCCCTTGACGGGCGCCTGGACGCCGTCATCGAATCGGATAAGACGCTGGTGATCGACGTGGGCGGCGACGACGCGGGCGCGGCCGCGCTCGGCCGCTACAGCGCCATGATCAGAGAGGCGGGCGGATGCGACGTGCTCTACGTCGTGAACGCCTACCGCTATCTCACCCGGACGAGCGAGGAGGCCGCCGAGATCCTCGGGGAGATCGAGCGGAAGGCCCGGCTGGAGGTGACGGCGGTGGTCAACAACTCCAACCTTGCGGACATCACGACGGCGGACGACATCGTTTCGTCGGCGGGATACGCTGAGGAGACGGCGCGTCGGTACGGCATCCCCGTGCTCTGCACGACGGCGTGGAAAAAGCTCGCCGCCAAGGTGGGGGAGAAGCTGCCCGGCCGGGAGATCTATCCGGTGGATATTTATGTAAAAAAACCGTGGGAAGTCTAGAGGCCCCACGGCGGTATAGAGTTAAGGAGGTGTTTTCAATGGCAAAGATGACGGTGAACCGTGACATCTGTAAAGGCTGCGGCCTGTGTGTGGAAGTCTGCCCGAAGAAGATCGTTTTTCTGGATAAATCGGTACTGAACGGAAAAGGGTACCATCCCGCTACCGTGACGGATATGGAGAGCTGCATCGGCTGCGCGATGTGCGCGACGATGTGCCCCGACTGTGCAATTACCGTTGAGAAATAGCGGCCTCAAACAGAATTGATCCACGAAAGGCAGTGAAGTTATGTCATCCACGCAAAAAATGTTAATGAAGGGGAATGAGGCGCTCGCGGAAGCGGCAATCCAGGCGGGCTGCCACCATTTCTTCGGCTACCCCATCACCCCGCAGACGGAAGTCGCGGCGTATATGGCCAAAAAGATGCCCAAGATCGGCGGTACATATATGCAGGCGGAGTCGGAGATCGCCGCGATCAACATGGTCTACGGCGCGGCCTCCGCGGGCGTGCGCGCCATGACCTCCTCCTCCTCCCCGGGCATCTCCCTCAAATCGGAGGGGATCTCCTACCTGGCGGGCTCCGACCTGCCCTGCCTGATCGTCAACGTCCAGCGCGGAAGCCCGGGGCTCGGCGGCATCCAGCCCTCCCAGGCCGACTACTGGCAGGCCACCCGCGCCCCCGGCCACGGCGACCTGCACGTGCTCGTCTTCGCCCCCTCCTCCATCCAGGAGATGGTCGACATGGTGTTTGACGCGTTCGACCTCGCCGACTGCTACCGCATGCCCGCGATGATCCTTGCGGACGGCATGCTCGGCCAGATGATGGAGCCGATCTCCTTCCCCGAAAAGCAGGTCAAGACCTACGACAAGAGCGGCTGGTCGACCAGCGGCCACCAGCACAAGCGCGCCCACCACATCGTCAACTCCCTCTACCTCCAGCCGGAGGAGCTGGAAGCCAAAATCCTCGAGCGCTTCCAGCGCTATGAGGAGGTCAAGGCGAAGCACACCCGCTGCGAGGAGTACCTCATGGAGGACGCGGAATACGTCGTCGTCGCCTACGGCGCGACCTCCCGCATCGTCCGCAGCTCGGTCAACTCCGCGCGGGAAAAGGGGATCAAGGTCGGTCTCATCCGCCCGTTGACCCTCTGGCCGTATCCGTACGCGCCGATCGAAAAGGCGGCCGAGCGCGGCGCAAAGGCGTTTTTAAGCGTCGAGATGAGCATGGGCCAGATGGTGGACGACGTGCGCATCGCCGTGAACGGCAGGGCGCCCGTGTCCTTCTTCGGACGCACCGGCGGCGTCATCCCGACCCCCGCCGAGGTGCTCTCCGAAATCGAAAAAATGGCAGGAGGTGACCGGTAATGGCCGTCGTCTATCAAAGACCCCACGCGCTGCTGGATGTCAGCACCCACTATTGCCCCGGCTGCACCCACGGCATCATCCATAAGCTGGTCGCGCAGGCGCTCGACGAGCTCGATATCGAAGGCCGCACGATCGGCATCGCGCCGGTCGGCTGCTCGGTCATGGCGTACAACTATTTCGGCTGCGACATGATTGAGGCCGCGCACGGCCGCGCCCCCGCGATCGCGACGGGCGTCAAGCGTTCGCTGCCCGACAGCGTCGTCTTCACCTACCAGGGCGACGGCGACCTCGCCGCCATCGGCACCGCCGAGACGGTCCACTCCGCGACCCGCGGCGAAAACATCACGATCATCTTCGTCAACAACGCGATCTACGGCATGACCGGCGGCCAGATGGCCCCGACCACCCTGCCCGGGCAGGTCACCCAGACGACCCCCTACGGCCGCGACGTGTCCTACTCCGGCTTCCCGATCCATGTGTGCGAGATGCTCTCCACCCTCGACGGCGTGGCCTACGCCGAGCGCGTCTCGGTGGACAGCGTCCCCAACATCCGCAAGGCGGGCGCCGCGATCAAGAAGGCGTTCAAATGCCAGGTGGAAAAGAAGGGCTTCTCGATCGTCGAGGTGCTCTCCGCCTGCCCGACCAACTGGGGCCTTACCCCCTCGGAGGCGCTCCAGTGGCTGCGTGACAACATGATGCCCTACTACCCGCTGGGCGTCTACACCGATAAGACGGAGAAGGGGGTGCGTCCGTAATGCTGAGTATCCTGCTCGCAGGCTTCGGCGGCCAGGGCGTCCTGTTCGCCGGCAAGATCATGGCCTATTCCGGGCTCATCGAGGACAAATACGTCTCCTGGCTGCCCTCCTATGGGCCCGAGATGCGCGGCGGCACCGCCAACTGCTCGGTGTGCATCTCCGACGAGCCGATCGGTTCCCCGCTGGTGCTCAACCCCGACGTGCTCGTCGCGATGAACCTGCCCTCCTACGACAAGTTCATCGACAAGGTCGCCCCGGGCGGCATCGCCGTGGTGGACAGCTCGCTCATCTCCAAGAAGAGCGACCGCGCCGACATCAGCTGCTTCTACGTCCCCGCCACCGAAAAGGCGGATTCCGAGGGCCTCAAGGGGCTCTCCAACAACATCCTGCTCGGCAAGGTCCTACAGGAGGCGAAATTCGCGTCGCTGGAGACGGTCGAGGCGGCCGTGGCCAAGTGCGTGCCGCCCAAAAAGCAGCACCTGCTCGAGCCGAACATGCGCGCCATCAAGCTGGGCATGAGCCTCTGAGAGGCGGCCCGGACTCGCGGCCCGGAAGGAATTTCCTTCCGGGCCGTTTCCATGCCCGCCGGGCACGGCATTTCCGGGGAAAAGGCGCGGGCGGGAAAAATCCCCGCCCGCTTGTCCGCCGGGCGGGGATTGTGGTAGAATAGGAAGCATAAATGGAGGTGGAACGGATGCTGCATCTGATCCTGGGCGCGGCCGGCACCGGCAAGACGGCGCTGCTGCACGAGAAGATCGCGGAGTGCGTGTGCGGCGGCGGAAAGGCGGTCCTGCTGGTGCCCGAGCAGTATTCGTTCGAGAGCGAGAAGGCCCTCTACCGGAGGCTCGGCGCGAAGGACGCGCTGTCTGTGGAGGTGCTGAGCTTTACACGCCTCTGCGACCGGATTTTCCGGGAGTACGGAGGGCTGGCGGGGGTGCACCTCGACGAGACGGCCAAGGTGCTGCTCATGAGCGTCGCGCTCGGCGAGATCGGCGGGGAGCTGCGTGCCTACCGCAAAAACGTCTCGGGCGCGGCGTTCGCCGCCACGATGTGCGAGGCGGTCGGCGAGCTCAAGACCGCGGGCGCGGACCCCGAAACACTGCGCGCCGCGGCGGCGGACGCGTCGGAGGACCTGCGGGACAAGCTCTCCGACGTGGCACTCATCTTCGACGCCTACCAGGCGCTGATCGAGCGCGGCTACTGCGACCCGGACGACAGCCTGCGCCGCGCCTGCCGGAAGCTCGAGGGGCGGGGGTTCTTCGCGGAGTACAGCGTCTTTATCGACGGGTTCATGGCGTTCATGGGCGCGGAGTGGAAGCTGCTCGGACGGATCCTAGAGGGGAGCCCGGCGGTGTGGGCGGCGCTGCCCTGCGACGGCCTTTCCTGCGCCGACGAGACGGGCGCGTTCGCCGCGGCCGCGCAGACCGCCAACCGGCTGGTGCGCGACGCGAAGGCGGCGGGGGTCCCCGTCGCGGCGCCGGTCGTCCTGCGGGAGCCCCGGCGGTTCGCGCGGCCGGCGCTCGCGCACATCGCCGTAGCCTTTTCCGACGCCGCGCCAGAGGGGTGCGAAACGCATGAGGGGGTGAAGCTCGCCGCGTGCGAGGACCTCTACGACGAGCTGGAGTTCGTCGCCTCGCGCATCTGCGCGCTCGTGCGGGAGGAGGGCTGCCGCTACCGCGACATCGCGGTGATCGGGCGGGACCTCGACCGCTACCTCGTGCCGCTCGAGACGGTCTTCACGCGCTATGAGATCCCCTTCTTCGCCGATCTGCGGGCAGATATCCAGGTGCACCCGTTCGCGGCGGGGCTGCTGGCCGCGCTCAACGCGGCGCGCAGCGGGTTCGATTCCGAACACCTGCTCGCGCTCGCCAAAAACTGCGTTACCGGCATCGGCCCGGCCGAAGCGGGGGAACTGGAGAACTACTGCTTCGTCTGGGGGGTCTCGGGCGCGGCGTGGCGGGCGGACTTCACCAACAACCCCGACGGGATGTCGGAGGGCATCACCGAGGAGCAGGCGGAACGGCTGGGGCGGATCAACGAGACCCGCCGAAAGCTGGCCGGCCCGCTCGTGACGCTGCGGCGCGAGCTTGCCGACTGCGACGGGCGCGGCTTTGCCGCGGCGGCGTTCGGGTGGCTCGAGCGGGTGAAGGCGGCGGAGCACCTTCAGGAGGCCGCCGCCGGGATGGAGGAGGGGGAGCAGAAACGCTTCCTCGAGATGTCCGCGCAGGTGTGGGAGGCGCTGCTCGGGCTGCTCGACGTGTTCGGCGGGGCGCTCGCCGACGTGCGCCTGCCGCTTGGGCGGCTGATCGATCTGCTGCGCATGGGGATTTCCGCCGCCGACATCGGGCTCATCCCCCAGACGATCGACCAGGTGATCGTCGGCGCGGCCGACCGCATCCGGCCGGACAGTCCGCGCGCCGTCTTTGTGATCGGCTTCAACGAGGGGGTCTTCCCGCGCTGGGAGACGTCGGCGGGCATCTTTTCCGCCGCCGAGCGCGACCTGCTCAAGGCGCGCGGGGTCGACCTGCTGCGCACGCCGGGACAGACGGCGCTCTTCGAGCGGTATTATGTCTATTTCGCGCTCACGCAGGCGTCCGAGCGGCTGTGCGTCAGCTGGCCGCTGCGGGATACGGCGGGGGCGGCGCTCGCCCCTTCGTCCGCGCTTGACCGGGTGCGCGCGCTGACCGGATGCCCGGTGGAGTCCTCTCTGGAGGGGCCGCTCGGGCGGGTGGCCAACGAGCGCACCGCCTTTGACGAGCTGGCGCGCGGCTGGCGGGAACGGACGCCCGCCGAGGCGTCCCTGCGCGCGTGGTTTTCCGCGCGGGAGCCCGCGCGGATGGAGGCGCTCGCGCGGTGCGCCGGGACGAGGGGATTTTCCCTGAACGACCGCGCGGCGGCGCGCGCCCTCTTCGGCGCGCAGGTGCGCATCTCCCCGTCGCGCGCCGAGCAGTATTACCAGTGCCCGTTTTCCTATTTCTGCAAGGCGGGCCTGCGGATCAGCCCCCGCCGCAGGGTGGAGTTCAACCCGATCGAGTCGGGCTCCCTCATCCACCTCGTGCTCGAAAAGATGGTGAAAAAATACGGCGGGCGGGGGCTTTCCGCGCTCGACGACACGCGGCTGGAGCGGGAGGTCACCGAGATCATCGAGACGGACCTCTCCGCCAAGATCGCAAACCTAGACGAGATGCCCGCGCGCTTCCGGTACCTCTTCCGGCGGCTGGTGGGCACCCTTGTGCGGCTGCTGCGGCGGCTGGCGATGGAATTCGCCCAGAGCGAGTTTGAGCCGGCGGCCTTCGAGCTGCCGATCAATCTCGAAGCGGAGATGAAGCCCCTCGACCTGCGCGCCCCGGACGGCACGCGGGTGATCGTCGAAGGGATCGTCGACCGGATGGACGTCCTCGAGCGGGAGGGGGTCCGCTATGTGCGGGTCGTCGACTACAAATCGGGACACAAGAGCTTCAACCTCTCGGACGTCTGTTACGGGCTCAACATGCAGATGCTCATCTACCTCTTTTCGATCTGCGAGAACGCGCCCGGGGGCGGCGCGGTCCCGGCGGGCGTGCTCTACATGCCCGCGCGCGACAGCGTCGTTTCGGCGGAGCGGGGCGCCACGGAGGGCGAGGTGCGCGCGGAACAGCAGAAACGCCTGCGGATGAACGGCATCCTGCTCGAGGACCGGGAGGTCCTCTCGGCGATGGAGCCGGGCCTCGCGGGGCTCTATATCCCCGTCAGGACGAAAAAGGACGGCTCCTTCGACGCGCACAGCCAGCTCGCCACCCTCGAACAGATGGGGACCATCCGGCGGCAGGTCGAGCGGCTGCTTATTGAGCTGGCGGACAGCCTCGCGGGCGGGAAGATCGACGCGGCGCCGGTCGACGGGCTGAGCGACTACAGGCCGTGCGACTGGTGCGACTACCACGCGGTCTGCGGGCATGAGGATTCCGACGCGGTGAGAAAGCTCGCGGAGCTGGACCGCGCGGCCGCGCTCAAGGCGATGGAAGGGGATGAGGCGGATGGCTGAGCGTCAGTGGACCCCCCGGCAGCGGGACGCGATCGAGGCGCGCGGCGGGACGGTGCTCGTCTCGGCGGCGGCGGGCTCGGGCAAGACGGCGGTGCTCGTCGAACGGGCGGTAGGGCGCATCCTCGACCCCGGGCAACCGGTCGACGCCGACCGGCTGCTCGTCGTGACCTTTTCCAACGCGGCGGCGCTCGAAATGAAGCAGCGGATCATGGCGCGGGTGACGGCGCTGGCCGCCGAACACCCCGAAAACGCCCGCCTGCGCCGCCAGCAGCTGCTGCTCGGGCGGGCGCAGATCAGCACGATCCATGCCTTTTGCAGCGAGCTCATCCGGCAGAATTTCCAGCTGCTCGGCATCGCCTCCAACATCCGCACGGGGGACGAGAAGGAGCTTGAGGTCCTGCGGCGGGACTGCGCGCGCGGCGTGGTGGAGGAATTCTTTGCGCGGGAGGACGGCGGACGGTTTGCCCGCCTCGTCGAGCTGCTCAGCACCGGGCGGGACGACAGCCGCGTCTTTACCACCCTCTTCTCCCTCTACGACTTCGTGCGCTCCCATCCCTTCTACCACGGCTGGATGGCGGCGAAGCTCTCCTATTATAATGAGGGGGTGCCGGTCGCCGATTCGATCTGGGGCAAGTGCATCCTCGGCTACGCCGCCGACGCGCTCGGGCACGCCTGCGCGCTCTGCGGGCGCGCGCTGTCCCTCGTGGAGGAGGACGAGACGCTCTCGTACGCCTACGGCGGCGCGCTGCGGGCCGACCTGCGGCAACTCGAACGGGTGCGGGAATCGGTCGCGGCGCGCGACTGGGACGGGACCTGCAAGCGGCTGGGGAGCTTCGTCTTTGAGAAGCTGCGCCCCGTCCGGGGGGACGACCCCCGCAAGGGGGCGGCGCAGGCGCTGCGCAAGAGCGTCCGGGGAATCGTCGAGACGCTGCGGGACCGGCAGTTCTGCGCCACGGCGGCCGAGTTCTCCGAGGACGTCGCCGACCTGCGCCCGATGGTGGAGACCCTCTTCGAGCTGGTGGAGGCGTTCGACCGGGCGTTCACCGAACAGAAGCGGCAGAAAAACCTGATGGATTTTTCCGATATGGAGCAGTACGCGATCGCGCTGCTCGTGCGGCCCGCGGGGGAGGGGTACGTCAAGACCCCGCTTGCCCGGGCGGTGTCGGAGCGCTACGACGAGGTGCTCGTCGACGAGTTCCAGGACACCAACGCGGCGCAGGAGATCATCTTCCGGGCCGTCTCGCAGAAGGAGCGGAACCTCTTCCTCGTCGGGGACGTCAAGCAGAGCATCTACCGCTTCCGCCAGGCATGCCCCGAGCTCTTCATGGAGAAGAAAAAACGCTACGCCCCCTATGACGGCAAACAGTTCCCGGCGAAGATCACGCTCGGGAAGAACTTCCGCAGCGCGCCGGAGGTGACGGGCGGGGTCAACTTTTTGTTTTCGCTGCTCATGAGCGAAGAGATCGGGGAGATCGACTACAACGAGGAGGAGGCGCTCATCCCCGGCGGGAGCTTCCCCGAGGGGACGCCCGCCGGATGCGGGCTGCGCCTTCTGGACCTCACAGGCTACGCGGGGGAGCGGACCCGCGCGCAGGTCGAGGCGGACTACGTCGCCGATGAGATTGCCGGGATGATCGAGCGCGGGGAGCTCGTCGCGGAGGGGGACGCCCTGCGGAAGATCCGCCCGTCGGACGTCTGCATCCTGCTGCGCTCCCCCTCCGGACGGGCGCAGACCTATCTGGAGGCGCTGCAAAAGAGGGGCGTGCCCGTCTGGGCGGAGCCGAAGAGCGGCTTTCTCACCTCGAAGGAGGTCGCGCCGGTCGTCGCGCTGCTGCGGGTGATCGACAACCCCCTGCTCGACGTCGACCTCGCGGCGGCGATGATGTCCGCCCTCTTCGACTTTACCGCCGACGAGATGGCGCATATCCGCCTTGCCGACCGGCGCGCGCCCCTCTACACGGCGGTGCAGAGGCGCGCCGGGGAGGGGGACGCGCACTGCCTGGAATTCTGCGGGACGCTCGCGCGGCTGCGGCGGTTCGCGGCGGGCGCGACCGCCGACGCGGTCATCCGCCGCGTCTACGACGAGTGCGGCTGCCTTGCCAAGGCGCAGGTCATGCGGATGGGCGCTTCCCGCCGCGCGAACCTGCTGCTGCTCGTGCAGTACGCCTGCGACTACCACGCGAGCGGCTACCGGGGGCTTTCGGGGTTCGTCGGGTTTGTCGACCGGCTGATCGAGCGGGGAGGCGACTTCGCGCCCGCGGCGAGTCTGTCGGAGCAGGCGGAAGTGGTGCGGATCATGAGCATCCACCGCTCGAAGGGGCTGGAATTCCCCGTCGTCTTCCTCTGCGACTGCGCCAAGCAGTTCAACCGTCAGGATTTGAACGGCACGACCCTGCTGCACACCGAGCTGGGCTTTGCCTGCGTGCGCCGCGACCCCAAATTGCAGACGCAGTTTTCCACCGTGCCGATGCAGGCGCTGCGGCTGGCGATCGAACGCTCGATGCTCTCGGAGGAGCTGCGGGTGCTCTATGTGGCGCTCACCCGCGCCAAGCAGCGGCTCATCCTGACCGGGACGCTCACCAGGCCGGGGGAGAAGCTCGCGGGGCTGGCCTGCGCGCCGGAGGGGAATGGCAAGCTGCCGCCCTACCAGGTGCGCGGCGCGGCGAGCTATCTCGACTGGGTCCTGATGGCGGCAGTCCACCACCCCGGCGCGGCAGGACTGCTGGCGCAGTACGGCGTCGAGGCCGGCGCCGTTCCGGCGCAGGCCGCGTTTTCGGCCGCCGTCCTGCCCGTTGGGGGCGACCCGCCCGCGGCGGGGGAGACGGCGGAGGAGACGCCGCCCCCGCCCGACCCGGCGCTCACCGGGGCGCTGGAGCGGCGGCTCGCCTGGCGCTATCCCTTCGCGCCCGAGACGCGGATCCCCACCAAGATGGCGGTTTCGCAGATCTCCAAGGGGGAGCTCGCCAAAAGCTACCGCTTCGCGGGACGGCCCGCCTTTTTGCAGGAGCGGGGACTCACCGCCGCGCAGCGCGGCAGCGCGCTCCACAAGTTCATGCAGTTTTCCGACTACCGCGCGGCGGCAAAGGACGTCGCCGCCGAGCTCGAACGGATGGCGCGGAAGGGCTTCCTCTCCCGGCAGGAGGCGGACGCCATCGACGCGGGAAAGCTCGCGGCGTTCTTCCGCTCGCCGCTGGCGGGGCGCATCTTCCGCGCGGACAGGGTGTGGCGGGAGCTGCGCTTTCTGGCCGAGGTGGGGAGGGAGACACTCGGGGCGTACACCGACCTCTTCGACGCGGGCGGAAAAACGGCGGTCCAGGGCGTGGCCGACTGCGTCTTCGCGGAAGACGGCGGCGCGGTGATCGTCGACTACAAGACCGACCATGTCAGGACGCCCGCGGAGCTGGTCGAACGCTACCGGGTGCAGCTCGAGCTCTACCGGAAGGTGCTCGGCGGCGCGCTGGGCATGCCGGTCAGGGAGTGCGTGCTCTATTCCTTCGCGCTGTCCAGGGAAATCATCATTTAGGGGTTGACATCCGCGCATGCGCGTGGTATCATAATTCGGTAAACAAAGTAGAGCAGTTTCTGTTCTCACCTCGCCGCCGGTGGGCGGCTGGTCAATAGCGATTTCCCCTGCGGGGGAGACTGTGGTTGATTTTACGAGCGTGGGCGGTTTCTGCCCACGCTCGTTTTCAATTCAATGCAAAAAAGGCTTTGGAGGTGTTTCGTATTAGCAGCAAGGAATTGCTCATCAATGAGGAGATCAGGGACAAGGAAGTGCGTCTGGTCGGCACGGAGGGGGAACAGCTCGGCGTTGTGCCGCTTGCGACGGCCCAGAACATGGCGATCGAAAAGAACCTTGACCTCGTGAAGATCGCTCCTCAGGCCACGCCGCCCGTCTGCAAGATCATGGACTACGGCAAGTATAAGTTCGAGCAGGCGAAGCGGGAGAAGGAAGCAAGGAAAAATCAGAAGGTGATCGAAATCAAGGAGGTCCGCCTCTCGCTGAACATCGACACCAACGATTTCAACACCAAGGTGAACCGCGCCATCAAGTTCCTTGAGGACGGGGATAAGGTGAAGGCGTCCCTGCGATTCCGCGGCCGCGAGATGGCACATCCCGAGCTGGGGACGAGCATCATGAAGCGTTTCACCGAAGCGGTGGCCGAGGTCGGCAACGTCGAGAAACAGCCGAAGCTCGAGGGCCGCAGCATGGTGATGTTTATTTCGCCGAAGCCCGCAACCAATATTAAGGGAGGAAACAAAAATGCCTAAGCTGAAGACCCACACCGGTGCCAAAAAGCGCTTTAAGCTTACCAAGAACGGAAAGGTGAAACGTGCGCACGCCTACAAGAGCCACCTGCTCAACGGGCACGGGAAGACCGCCAAGAGCAAACGTCGCCTGCGCCGCGGCGCTTACGCCGACAAGACCAACGTGGCGACGATCAAGCTGCTCGTTCCTTACAAATAATCGGAATAAGACGGAGGTAAATAGATATGGCTCGTGTTAAGGGCGCAATGATGACCCGTAAGAGAAGGAAAAAGACACTGAAGCTTGCCAAAGGCTACTTTGGCGCCAAGAGCAAGCTCTTTAAAATGGCCAAACAGCAGGTGATGAAGTCGGGCAACTACGCCTTCATCGGCCGCAAGCAGAAAAAGCGCAACTTCCGCCAGCTGTGGATCACCCGCATCTCCGCGGCCTGCCGCATGAACGGCGTCAACTACAGCACCTTCATGAACGGCCTCAAAAAGGCCGGCGTGGAGCTCAACCGCAAGATGCTCTCGGAGATTGCGATCAACGACGCCGCGGCGTTCACCGCGCTCGTCGAACAGGCGAAGGCCGCCCTTTAATAGGAACCGCATACGCCCGCGCGCATCCGCGCGGGCGTATCTTTTGTATGTAGGGGAAGGAGGTACCCGCCGTGGCAGAAAAGGAGATCACTTCGCGCCAGAGTCCTTCCGTCAAGCGGTATGTCCGGCTCGCGGGCTCCCGCAGGGCGCGGTATGAGGAGCGCCTCTTCGTGACCGAGGGGGCCAAGCTCACCGGGGAAGCGTTTGCGGCGGGGTATTTTCCCGTCGAGCTGTTCGCCACCGAGGAGGCGTTCGAGAGCGCTTTCGACACCCTTTCGCCCATTGCGCTCGCGGCGGAAACCTTCTGCCGCATTACCCCGGCCGTGGCGGACAAGCTCGCCCAGTCGGTCAGCCCGCAGGGCGTTTTCGGCGTTTTCCGTATGCTTGACAACGGGACGCAACCTGTTAAAATAAGCAGTAACGGCAAATTTCTCCTGCTTTCCTCGCTGCAGGACCCGGGAAATCTCGGCACCATCCTGCGCACGGCGGCGGCATTCGGGGTCGGCGGCGTCCTCCTTTCGGACGACTGCCCCGACCTGTACAGCCCCAAGGTGCTGCGCGCGTCGATGGGCGGCGTCTTTCGGGTGCCCGCCGCGGTGACGGACGACCTCAGGGGCTGGATCGACGCGCTGAAAGAAGCGGGCGTGCCCGTGTGGGCGGCCGCCCTGCGGCGGGACGCGAAGACCCTCCGGGAGGTCTCGCTCGGCGAGGGCGGCTGCGCGGTCGTGATCGGAAACGAGGGCGGCGGGCTGGCGGACGGCGTGATCGGCCGCTGCACCGGAAGCCTCGTCATCCCGATGGAGCCGGGCAGCGAATCGCTCAACGCCGCGATGGCGGCGGGGGTCTTTTTGTGGGAAATGTACCGTTAGACTGATTTCGGGGGTGCGCGGCATGGCGGACGGCCTCTATTGGATCTGGCTGCAGGAGGCGCTCGGCGCGGGCAGCATCAAGGCGGACCGGGTGATCCGGGAGATCGGCGCGCCCGAGAAGCTCTACCGCATGAGCGAGGAGGAGCTGCGCGCCACGGGGATCTTCGCGCCCAAGGAGATCGAGCGCATCCGCTCGGCCGACCTTCGGAAGGCGGAGGAGAACCTGCGCCTCTCCCGCCGGTGCGGGTGCGCCGTGATCACCCCGGATTCTCCCGATTATCCCGAGGCTTTGACAAATATCGACGGTATGCCGTGTGTATTATATGTACTGGGCGACCTGCGCGGCCTGCGGGAGGAGCTGGTCCTCACGCTGGTGGGGACGCGGACCTCGACCGATTACGGCGAGCAGTGCGCGAGACGCCTCGCCTACGACCTCGCCTCGGCGGGCTGCACCGTGGCCAGCGGGCTCGCGGTGGGCGTCGACTACGCCGCCCACGACGGGGCGCTCGCCGCCAACGGGCGCTCGGTCGGCCTGCTCGCCTGCGGGCTCGACATCGACTATCCGAGCGAAAGCCGCGGCCTCAAGCGGCGCATCCTCGACGAGGGCGGCGTGCTGATGACCGAGTTCCCCTTCGGGGAACGCCCGCAGCGCTACAACTTCAACATCCGCAACCGGCTGCTCGCGGGCATCTCCGCGGGCGTCGTGGTGGTGCAGGCCCCCGAGCAGAGCGGCGCGCTCAACACCGCGCGCCACGCACTGGATCAGAACCGGGACGTTTTCGCGGTGCCGGGGGAGATTTTCGATCCGAGCATGACCGGGTGCAACCGGCTCATCAAGGACGGCGCCAAGCTCGTTCTGAACGTCTACAGCATCCTGGAGGAGTATATCGGCCGGTTCCCGGCCGGGATCGACGCGCATACGGTGGTGCGGAAGATCCGCGCCGCCGGACAGGATGTAAATCCGCAGCCCCTGAACGGCCCGCGCAAGGTGCCGCGCCCGTCAATGGGGGAGGCTTTGCCGCTCATGGTGGCGCAGGAGGCCGTCCCGCCAGCCGAACGGCCCGGAGAGTCGGCGCTCGGGGAGCTGGGGGTCTCGGAGGAGGCCAGGAGCCTCTACGCCGCGCTCGGCGATCTGCCGGAGGGCGCGGAACCGCTCGCCGGGCGCGCGGGGCTCACCGCCGCGCAGGCGCTGGCGGCCCTGACCGAGCTGGAGCTCTTCGGGCTGGTGCGGGCGCTTCCGGGCGGCAGGTACTTGGCCGGGGCGCCGGAATGAAACTGGAATTGACTGCGCGTGAGCGCGTTTATTGATAGAGGGGAGCTTCCCCGGGAAAGGAATGGTTACAAGTTGTCCAATCTTGTCATCGTGGAGTCGCCCGCAAAGGCGAAAACGATAAAAAAATACCTCGGGAAGGGGTTTGAGGTGGTCGCGTCGATGGGACATGTCCGCGATCTGCCCAAGAGCAAGCTGGGGGTCGACGTGGACAACGGCTTCGCGCCGCAGTACGTCGACATCAAGGGCAAGGAGGACCTTATCAAGGACCTCAAAAAGGCCGCCAAGAAGAGCGACGCCATCTATCTCGCGACCGACCCGGACCGCGAGGGGGAGGCGATCTCCTGGCACCTGGCGCAGATGCTCGGCGTCGACATGAAGGAGCAGAACCGCGTCACCTTCAACGAGATCACCAAGAGCGGCGTGCATTACGGCATGGAGCACCCGCGCACGATCGACGAAAAGCTCGTGGACGCGCAGCAGGCGCGCCGCATCCTCGACCGCATCGTCGGCTACAAGATCAGCCCCTTCCTCTGGCGCAAGGTGCGCAAGGGGCTGTCGGCCGGACGGGTGCAGTCGGTCGCGGTGCGGATCATCCTCGACCGCGAGGAGGAGATCCGCGCCTTCAAGCAGCAGGAATACTGGTCCATCGACGCGCTGCTCGCCGCCAAGGGCTATGCGAAAAAGCCCTTCCCGGCCAAGCTCTATTCGATCGACGGCAAAAAGCTCGAGCTCGCCGGCATTCCGGACGAGGAGAGCGCGAAAAAGATCATCGAATCCCTCGACGGGGCGGACTACACCGTCGGCAACGTCAAGAAGGGGGTCCGCAAAAAATCCCCCGCGCCGCCCTTCATCACCTCGACCCTCCAGCAGGAGGCCTCCCGGCGGCTCGGCTACCAGTCCCGCCGCACGATGAAGATCGCGCAGGAGCTCTATGAGGGCATCGAGATCGAGGGGATCGGCGCGACCGGCCTCATCACCTACATGCGTACCGACAGCCTGCGCATCTCCGACGAGGCCGCCGACATCGCCAAGGCCTACATCACCGAGACCTACGGCAAGGAGTACCTGCCGGGGACCCGCCGCGTCTTCAAATCCAAGAAGAACGCGCAGGACGCGCACGAGGCGATCCGCCCGTCCGATCCGACCCTCACGCCCGAAAAGGTCAAGAAGGACCTCAGCGCCGAGCAGTATAAGCTCTACAAGCTCATCTGGGAGCGGTTTATCGCCAGCCAGATGGCCAACGCCCTGCTCGACACCGTGGCGGTCGACATCAACGCCGCGAACTGCCTGTTCAAGGCGTCCGGCTTTACAGTAAAGTTTGACGGCTTTACAGTGCTTTACGAGGAGGCCAAGGACTCCGACGAGGAGAATTCCGCGGCGCTCCCGCCGCTTGAGACGGGCAGCGCCCTCGCCCTCAAGCAGCTCACCCCCAACCAGCACTTCACCCAGCCGCCCGCGCGCTACACCGAGGCCTCCCTCATCAAGACGCTCGAGGAAAACGGCATCGGCCGCCCGAGCACCTACGCGCCGACGATCACGACGATCCTGGCGCGCGGCTACGTCGAGCGGGAGGGCAAGGCCCTCAAGCCGACCGCGCTGGGCGAGGTGACGACCAAGCTGATGGAGGAGCAGTTCTCCAAGATTGTCGACATCGACTTCACCGCCAACATGGAGAAGAGCCTCGACGAGGTCGAGGAGGGCAAGGAGAGCTATACCCAGGTGCTCGACGGCTTCTATGGGGATTTCATAACGACGCTTGAAACGGCGGAAAAGAATATGGAGGGCACCCGCGTCAAGGTCCCCGACGAGGAAACCGACGTGGTCTGCGAGCTGTGCGGGCGCAAGATGGTCATCAAGACCGGGCGGTTCGGCAAATTCCTCGCCTGCCCGGGCTTCCCCGAGTGCCGCAACACCAAGAAGATCGTCAAGGAGACGGGTGGGCTCTGCCCCGTGTGCGGCGGCAAGGTGCTCGCCAAAAAGTCGAAGAACGGCAAGGGCTACTACGGCTGCGAGCACTTCCCCGAATGCAAGTTCATGACGTGGGACAAACCGCTCTCGGAGCCCTGTCCCAAATGCGGCGCGGCCCTCTTCCAGAAGACGGGGCGCGGCGCGCTCATCCACTGCCTCAAGGAGGGCTGCGACTACGCGCGGCCGGTGAAAGGGAAGTCCTCTGCCGGGGACGCGGACGAGGAATGACGCCGGTCGCGGTCATCGGCGCGGGGCTCGCCGGCTGCGAGGCCGCGTGGGCGCTGGCAAACGCGGGAATCCCGGTGCGGCTCCACGAAATGAAGCCGCAAAGGTTTTCCCCCGCGCACCACAGTGAAAATTTCGCGGAGCTTGTCTGCTCCAACTCGCTCAAGGCCCAGCGCATCGGCTCGGCGGCGGGGATGCTCAAGGAAGAGATGCGCATGATGGGTTCGCTGGTCGTCGCCTGCGCTCATGAAACGAGCGTGGCGGCGGGCGGCGCGCTTGCCGTGGACCGGGACGCGTTTTCCGCGCTCGTGACGGCGCGCGTGCGCGCGCACGCGCTGATCGAGGTCGTCCCCGGCGAGGTGGCGAAGATCCCCGATGAGGGGAATGTGATCGTCGCGACGGGGCCGCTCACCTCCGACGCGCTCGCGGCCGACATCGAGGCGCGCTGCGGCGGGTCGCTGAGCTTCTACGACGCGGCCGCGCCGATCGTCACCTTCGATTCGCTCGACCGGGAGCGGGTCTTTTTCGCGGCGCGCTACGGCCGCGGGGAGGACGACTACATCAACTGCCCCTTTACGAAGGAGGAGTACGAACGGTTCTACGACGCGCTGTTAAGCGCCGAGGGCGCGCCGCTGCACAGCTTCGACCGCCCGGAGGAGAAGGTCTACGAGGGCTGCATGCCGATCGAGATCATGGCGCGGCGCGGTCCGGACACCATCCGCTACGGGCCGCTCAAGCCGGTCGGCCTGCGCGACCCGCGCACCGGGCGCCGCCCGTGGGCGGTCGTGCAGTTGCGGCGGGAGAACCGGGAGGGGAGCCTCTACAACCTTGTGGGCTTCCAGACCAACCTCAAATTCGGGGAGCAGAAACGGGTCTTTTCGATGATCCCGGGGCTCGAACACGCGGAATTCGCGCGGTACGGCGTGATGCACCGCAACACCTTCCTCGATTCGCCCCGCCTGCTGGACGGTGCCTTTCGGCTGCGAAGCGAGGAAAGAATCTGCTTTGCAGGGCAGATTACCGGCGTGGAGGGGTATATTGAGTCGGCCATGTCGGGAATCCTAGCAGGGAAGCAGCTTGCGCGCAGGCTGCGCGGGCTGCCTTCGCTGGAATTGCCGCGCGACACGATGTCGGGGGCGCTCTGCGCCTACATCAGCGACGAAAGCGTCGCCGGGTTCCAGCCGATGGGCTGCAATATGGGGCTGCTGCCCCCGCTCGGCGAACGGGTGCGGGACAAGCAGCAGCGCTACCAGATGATCGCCGAGCGGGGGCTCGGCCACCTGCGGGAGGTCCTGCGGGAAGAACAGGAGGTCTTGTAATCATGAGAATCATCGTGGACGCCTTCGGCGGCGACAACGCGCCGCTCGAGGTCCTCAGGGGCTGCGCCATGGCCGTGAAGGAATACGGCGTCGACATCATCGCCTGCGGAAGCGAAGCGACCATCCGCGAGGTGTGCCAAAAGAACCGGATTCCGCTCGACCGCATCTCAATCACCGACGTGGAGAAGGTCATCCCGGTGGAGGTCGACCCGACCGAGGTGGTCAAGTCGTACGACGACTGCACGATGGCGGTCGGCATGAAGATGCTTGCCTCGGGCGAGGGGGACGCCTTCGTCTCGGCGGGCAGCACGGGCGCGATCGTCGTGGGCGCGTCCCTCTTCGTCAAGCGGATCAAGGGGATCAAGCGCGCCGCGCTCGCGACCGTCATCCCCTCGCAGGACGGCTGCTACATGCTGCTCGACATGGGCGCGAACGCCGAGTGCCGCCCCGAGATGCTCGTGCAGTTTGGCATCATGGGCAGCGCCTACATGGAGCATGTCCTGGGGATCGAGCGCCCGCGCGTCGGCATCATCAACATCGGCGCGGAGGAGAATAAGGGCCTCGAGTTACAGATCGACGCCTACCGGATGATGCAGCACGCGCCGGTCAACTTCGTCGGCAACGTCGAGCCGCGCGACCTGCCCTTCACCAAATGCGACGTGGCGGTCGCGGACGGGTTCGTCGGCAACGTCGTGCTGAAACTGACCGAGGGGCTGGGCTCCTGGTTTTCGAAGGAGCTCAAGGGCATCCTCTTCCAAAACGCGGCCTCCAAGATCGGCGCGGTCTTTCTGAGTAAGGGCGTGCTCTCCTTCAAAAAGAAGATGGACTACACCGAGTACGGCGGCGCGCCGCTGATGGGCATCTCCAAGCCGGTCATCAAGGCGCACGGCAGCTCGAACGCAAAGGCGTTCAAAAACGCGATCCGGCAGGCGAAGGAGTACACCGAGCGGGGCGTGATCGGCGAGATCAGCGCCGCGCTCGCGCAGCTCCGGGCGAACGCCGCGGACAACCGGACGGAGGGCTGAGATGGAAGCACATGTAAAGGACACGGCCCCGCTTGAGGAGCGGATCGGATACACCTTCCAGAACCGCAAATACCTCGACATCGCGCTGACCCACTCCTCCTACGCCAACGAGATGAAGAAGAACCTCTCGAGCAACGAGCGGCAGGAGTTTTTGGGGGACGCGGTGCTCTCGATCATCGTTTCCGACTATCTCTTCCACACCTTCCACCTCGCGGAGGGGGACCTCACCAAGCTGCGCGCGGCGATGGTGTGCGAAAAATCCCTCTGCGAGTTCGCGCGGCAGTTTTCGCTGGGGGACTACCTCAAACTCGGACGCGGCGAGGAGATGATGGGGGGGCGCACCCGCCCATCGATTCTGGCCGACGCGTTTGAGGCGCTGCTCGCGGCGATCTACCTCGACGGGGGGATCGAACCGGCGCGCAGATTCGTGCTCGGCTTCGTCGTGGACACGCTCGAGCACCGGGACGAGTTCGCCTTCACCGACTACAAGACGATGCTCCAGGAGATCATCCAGAAGAACCCCGAGGAGCGGCTTTCCTACGTGCTTGTCGAGGAGTCCGGCCCCGACCACAACAAGTCCTTTGTGGTCGAGGTGCACCTCAACAGCAACGTGATCGGCAGCGGGCGCGGCGGCAGCAAGAAGAGCGCCGAGCAGGCGGCCGCCCGCGAGGCGCTGCGGCTGATGGGCGAGTGCCCGTGAGGCACGCGAACCTCGCGATCTTCGTCCCCCACGCCGGCTGCCCGAGGCAGTGCAGCTTCTGCAACCAGAAAAGCATCTCGGGCGCGCGGGAGGCCCCGACGGGGAAATCGGTCGCGGCGCTCTGCGCCGAATCGGCCCGCGCGCTCGCGGGCGCGGACACCGACGCGGAGATCGCCTTTTTCGGCGGCAGCTTCACCGCCATCGGCCGGGACTACATGCTCGAGCTGCTCGAGGCTGCCGCCCCCTTTGTGGGCGGCGCGTTCCGGGGCATCCGCATTTCCACCCGGCCCGACGCGGTGGACGGGGAAACGCTCGGCCTGCTGCGGCGGTACGGGGTGACCGCGGTCGAGCTCGGCGCGCAGAGCATGGACGACGGGGTGCTCGATCAGAACCTGCGCGGCCACACCGCCGCCGACGTGGAGCGCGCCGCAGGGCTCGTGCGGGATGCGGGCTTCGAGCTGGGGCTCCAGATGATGACGGGGCTTTACGGCTCGGACGAGGCGCGCGACTTCATGACCGCGGAGCGCCTGGCCGCGTGCGCTCCCGACACGGTGCGGGTCTATCCGACGGTCGTGATGGAGGGGACGGGGCTCGCGGCGCTCTGGCGCGCGGGGACCTACCGCCCCCAGACGCTCGAGGAGGCCGTCTCGCTCGGGGCGCGGCTGCTCGAATTCTTCGAGGGGAAGGGCGTCCGCGTCATCCGCATGGGCCTGCACGCGCAGGACTCCCTCGAGCGGGAGCGGCTGGCCGGGCCCTACCACCCGGCGTTCCGCGAGCTCTGCGAGGGGGAGGCGATGCGCCGACGCGCCGAGGCGCTTCTCGCCGGACGCCCGGAGGGGGAGTACCTCCTGCGGGTCGGCCCCCGGAGCCTCTCAAAAATTACGGGGCACGGGGCGCGCACCGTTGAAAAACTGGGGAAATTAGGGTATCATGTAAAGATAGAACCGGACGGGGGGCTCTCAGGCCTCGCGATCGAGATAAAGGAAGTGTGACATTGCGTCTTCGCAGCTTGGAGATACAGGGGTTCAAATCCTTCCCCGACCGCACAAAGCTCAGCTTCCACGACGGCATCACGGCCGTCGTCGGGCCGAACGGCTCGGGCAAGAGCAACATCGCGGACGCGGTGCGCTGGGTGCTGGGGGAGCAGTCGACGAAGACGCTGCGCGGCGGCAAGATGGAGGACGTCATTTTCGGCGGCACGCAGGCGCGCAAACCGCAGGGCTACGCGCAGGTGCTGCTCACGATCGACAACGCCGACCGCGCGCTCGCCTGCGACAGCGACGTGGTCACGGTCGGTCGCAAGCTCTACCGCTCGGGGGAGAGCGAATATCGGCTGAACGGCGCGGCGGTGCGCCTCAAGGACGTCTACGAGCTCTTCATGGACACGGGGCTCGGGCGGGACGGCTACTCGATCATCGGGCAGGGCAAGATCGCCGAGATCGTCAGCGCCAAGAGCACCCAGCGCCGCGAAATCTTTGAGGAGGCGGCGGGGATCTCCAAGTACCGCTACCGCAAGCTCGAGGCCCAGCGCCGCCTGGAGGCCGCGGAGGAAAACCTCCTTCGCCTGCGGGACATCCTCGACGAGCTCGAAAGCCGTGTGGAACCGCTGCGGGCGCAGTCGGAAAAGGCGGCGCAGTTCCTCGAATACGCGGGGGAGAAGAAGACGCTGGAAATCTCCCTCTGGGTGCTGACGCTCGACAAATCCAGGGCGGTGCTGCGGGAGCAGGAGGACAAGATCCTGCTCTGCCGCGACGAGCACGACGGCGTCCAGGCGGAGCTCGACGGCATCGAGGGGCAGATCAACGCGCTCTTCGCGCAGATGCAGGCGCTCGCGGTCGAGATCGACTCGCGGCGCGGGCGCGTCCGGGAGATCGAGGAGCTCACGGCGCAGAGCGGGGCGGAGATCGCCGTCCTGCGCAACGATATGGCGCACAACGACGCGTCGGTCGAGCGCATCCGGGCGGAACTCGAGCAGTCGGACGCGTCGGACAGCGATCTCGACGAAAGGATACATACCTTTGAGGCGCAGATCGCGGAACGCCGGCAGGGCCTTGACGATCTGCGCCGCAGGCATGAGGAGGTCCAGCGGGAACTGACGACGCTGGGAGAAGTGCAGGAGGACTGCCGCGGGAAGATCGACACGCTCAAGGAGCGCCGCTTCGGCCTGACCCAGAGCATCAACGAGGTCAAGCTCTCCTCCGCGTCGAGCAGCTCGCTGATTGACGAGACGATCGCGCGGCTCGAGTCCCTCAAGGAGGGCGCGGTCGTCAAGGACGAAAATATCGCGAAGATCCGGCGGGAGCTCTCCGACTGCGGGGAGCTGCTCGAGGGGATCGAGGAAAACCTGCTTTCGCTGCAAAATTCCCGCAGGGGCTGCCAGATGAAGCTGGAGGGCCGCCGGCAGAAGCTCGACGCGCTGCTCGAGCAGCGGCGCGCCCTCGAGGACAAGGCCCGCGCCCACACCCAGCGGGCCAAGCTGCTCTTCGACATGGAGAACAGCCTGGAGGGCTTTTCACAGAGCGTCAAATACATCATGGAGCAGGCGCGCAGAGGCGCGATCGGGGACGTTTACGGCCCCGTCTCCCGGCTCATCTCGGTGGAGGACGACTACGCGCTCGCGGTGGAGATCGCGCTCGGCGCGGCGATGCAGAACATCGTCGTCAAGGACGAGGCGGTCGCCAAGCGCGCCATCGGCATGCTCAAATCGAGTAAGTCGGGCCGGGCGACCTTCCTGCCCGTCTCCACGGTCAAGGGGAATCGGCTCAACGAAAACTGGCTGCCCGGAACGGACGGCTTTGTCGGTGTTGCCGCCGATCTGGTCCGGTGCGACGAGCGCTACCGGGGCGTGATCAACCAGCTTTTGGGCCGCATCGTGATCGTTCGGGACCTCGACTGCGCGGCCGCCGTCGCGAAAAAGGGGGGCTACCGCTTCCGCGTCGTCACCCTCGACGGGCAGGTCGTCAACGCGGGCGGCTCGATGACGGGCGGCTGGGCCGCGCGCAGCGCGGGCATCCTCAGCCGCTCGAAGGAGATCGAGGAGCTCAAGGACAGGGCCGCGGCGTGCGAAAAGGAGATGGCGGGGCTCGACGGGCAGATCAAGTCGCTGCGCGAGGAGATCGCGGCCGTGCAGGCGTCGCTCGCGGGGATCGACGGGGAGCTCGCCACCGCGCAGGAGGATAAGATCCGCTATACCGCCGAGCAGAAGCAGCTGGCTTCCGCCCGCGACGAGGCGGTCCGTTCCCGCGAGCAGGCGGCGGAGGAATACGGCCGGCTGGCCGAACGGCTCGAGGAACTGAAGGAAAAGAACGTCACGAGCGCCGAGCTGACCGACGATTTGAACCGCCAGCTCGACGAGGTGGCGCAGCAGCTCGGCGTGCTCGCCTCCAAGCGGGACACCTGCGCGGCGCAGGCGTCGGAGGTGTCCGCGCGCCTGTCCCGGCAGGACGTGGAGATCATCTCGATCACCAAGGAGATCGACGGCCTGCGGCAGATGGCCGACCAGCTGCGCGACCAGAAGCTGCACCAGAAGGAGCATGTCGCCGGGCTCGAGCGGCAGCGGGCGGATTATCTGCGGGAGAACGCGGAAATCCGGGAGAAGATCGCGCAGGCCGAGCAGAGGCGGGAGGACTACGCGGCGCAGGCCGCCGCGCTGGGCGCGGAGATCGAGCAGAAGACGCAGGCGCGCAACGCCTGCGAGGCGAAGACCACCGCCCTGCGCGCCGACGAAAAGGAGATCACGGCGCGGCGGGAGACCGCCGGGCGGGAGCTTGCGCGGCTCGAGGAGAAGAAGGCGTCGCTCCAGGCGGAGTACGACGGCATCATCTCGCGGCTGTGGGACGAATATGAGATCACCCGCACGCAGGCCTCCGAGATCGCGCGGCCGGTGGAGGACGCCGGGAAGGCGCAGCGGCGGCTCGGGGAGCTCAAGGGGAAGATCCGGGCGCTCGGCAACGTCAACGTCGGCGCGATCGAGGAATACAAAGAGGTGTCGGAGCGGTATCGCTTCCTCAAGACCCAGACGGACGACGCGGAGAAGTCCCGCGCCGAGCTCATGAAGCTGATCACCCAGCTCACGAGCGACATGCAGTCGATCTTCGCGGATAATTTCGGCAGGATCGCCGAAAATTTTTCCAGGATCTTCACCGAGCTCTTCGACGGCGGGCGGGCGGAGCTCACCCTCACCGACCCGGGCAGCGTACTCGAATCGGGCATCGAAATCTACGTCCAGCCGCCCGGCAAGATCATCAAGAACCTCGCGGCCCTCTCGGGCGGCGAGCAGGCGTTTGTGGCGATCGCCATCTATTTCGCAATCCTCAAGGTGCGGCCGTCGCCCTTTTGCCTGCTCGACGAGATCGAGGCGGCGCTCGACGACGTGAACGTCGTCAAATACGCGCAGTATCTGCGCACGATGTGCGACAGGACCCAGTTCATCACGATCACCCACCGGCGCGGCACGATGGAGGAAGCGGACATGCTCTACGGCGTGACGATGCAGGAGGAGGGCGTGTCCAAGCTGCTTGAGCTGCACGTCAGCGAGATCGAAAGCAAACTGGGCATCAAGTAGGGGGGTACCAAATGGGATTTTTCGGAAGACTTGCGGAAGGGCTCAAAAAGACGCGGGAGTCGATGGCGCGCGCCGTCGACGAGCTGGTCAATTCCTTCACCAGGATCGACGAGGAGCTCTTTGAGGAGCTCGAGGAGACGCTCATCATGTCCGATGTGGGCGCGGTGACCGCCGCGGCCATCTGCGATGAGCTGCGCGCGGAGGTCAAACGGCGGGGCGCCACCGACGCGTCGGAGGTCAAGGGTCTGCTCAAGGAGATCATCGCGGGGATGCTTGCGGGCGGGGAGGAGCTGAACCTCTCGACCAGGCCGTCGGTCATCCTCGTCATCGGCGTGAACGGGGTGGGCAAGACCACCACGATCGGCAAGCTCGCCGCCAACCTCAAGGCGGACGGCAAAAAGGTGCTGCTCGGCGCGGCGGACACCTTCCGCGCGGCGGCGATCGAACAGCTCGGCGTGTGGGCCGAACGCTCGGGGGTCGACATGATCCGGCAGTCGGAGGGCTCCGATCCGGCGGCCGTCGTCTTCGACGCGGTCACGGCGGGCAGGGCGCGCGGCGTGGACGTGGTCATCTGCGACACGGCGGGCCGCCTCCACAACAAGAAGAACCTCATGGACGAGCTGGGCAAAATCTCCCGCGTCATCCAGCGGGAAGCTCCCGGCTGCGACACCGAGGTGCTGCTCGTGCTCGACGCGACGACGGGGCAGAACGCCCTCAACCAGGCGCGCCAGTTCAAGGAGGCCGCGGGTATCACCGGCATCATCCTCACCAAGCTCGACGGCACGGCGCGCGGCGGCGTGGTCATCGGCATCAAGCAGGAATTACAGGTCCCAATCAAATATATCGGCGTGGGCGAGCAGATCGACGATCTGCGCCCCTTTAACGCGCAGGACTTTGTCGACGCCCTCTTCGGCGGGCGGGAGGAAACGGAGGAGGACGCGTGATGAAGGTGATCGCCGCGACGGGGAACATGGGCAAGCTCCGGGAATTTGCCCGCATCTTCGCGCCGCTGGGCATCGAGCCCGCCGCGCAGTCGGAGGTCTGCCCCGGCCTCTCGGTCGAGGAGACGGGGACGACCTTCGCGGAAAACGCCTTCCTCAAGGCGGACGCGGTCCATGAGCGCACCGGGCTGGCCGCCGTCGCGGACGACTCGGGGCTCTGCGTCGACGCGCTGGACGGCGCGCCGGGAGTCTACTCGGCGCGGTACGCGGGGGAGGAGACCCCCTATCCCGAAAAGATTTCCCGCCTGCTCGGGGAGCTGGAGGGGGTGCCGGAGGAGCGCCGCACGGCGCGTTTCGTGGCGCACATCTGCTACATCGGCGCGGACGGCGCCCGCATCGACGCGGAGGGGACCTGCGAAGGGAAGATCGGCTGGGAGCCGCGCGGGGACGGCGGCTTCGGGTACGACCCCATCTTTTACGTGGGGGACCGCAGCTTCGCGGAACTCTCCGCGGAGGAGAAGGACGCGGTATCCCACCGCGGCAAGGCGCTGCGGGAACTGGCGCGCAAGCTGAACGAACATCAAAACGGATGAGATAGAGGAGAAAAGGATATGCTGACAAGCAAACAGCGGGCGAAGCTCCGCGGCATCGCGAGCACCGGGGAGACCATCCTCCAGGTGGGCAAGGGCGGCGTGGCGGAAGCGCTCGTCAAACAGGTGGACGACGCGCTGACGGCGCGCGAGCTCATCAAGCTGCGGGTGCTCGAGACGAGCCCCGCGCCGGTGCGCGAGGTCGCGCAGCAGCTCGCCGAGGCGACCGGCTCCGAGGTGGTGCAGGTCATCGGCATGAAGCTGGTGCTCTACCGCCGCAACCCTGAAAAGCCGGTCATCGACCTCGGCTGATGCGCACGGGGGTCTTCGGCGGGACCTTCAATCCCGTCCACAACGGCCACATCCACCTGGCGCGCACCTATTTTGACGCGCTCCGGCTCGACCGGATGCTGGTCATCCCCACCTGCCTGCCGCCCCACAAGCCGGGGGAGCAGCTCGCGGACGGGGCGGACCGGCTCGCGATGTGCCGCCTCGCCTTCGACGGCCTGCCCGGCTTCGAGGCGAGCGACATCGAGCTGCGGCGCGGGCAGAAAAGCTACACGGTGGACACCCTCGAGCAGCTTGCAAAGGAATACCCGGACGACGGCTTCTACCTCATCATGGGCAGCGACATGTTCCTGACGCTGACCGGGTGGCGGGAGTGGAGGCGCATCTGCGAGCTGGCGGTTATCTGCGCCGGGGCGCGGGACACCGCGCTGCGCGGCCGGCTCGCCGACTGCAAACGCTCGCTCGAGGCGCAGGGGGCGCGCTGCGAGCTGGTCGAGCTTAACCCCCTTCCGATCTCCTCGACGCTCGTGCGCGGGCGCGCGCGGGAGAAAAAACCGCTCGGCGGGCTGGTCCCGCCAAAGGTCGCCGCATACATCGACAGCCATGGGCTCTATCAGACATTATAGGAAAGCGGGGCGTTCCTGATGGAATATGATCTGAAGAAGCTGGACAAACTTGCGAAAAAGACCCTCTCGGCCAAGCGGTACTACCACACCCAGTGCGTGGTGCAGCAGGCGCAGAAGCTTGCGCGGCTCTACGGCTGCGACGAGCAGAAGGCGATGGTGGCCGGCTGGATGCACGATATCTGCAAGGAGATGCCCAGGGAGGAGCAGTTGCAATGGCTCACAAAGTGTGGTATCATTCTTGACAGCGTGCAGGAGAGCCAGCCCAAGACGTGGCACGGCATGGCGGCGTGCGGCTTCATTTCGGAGAAGCTCGGCATCGCCGACCCCGGGATCCTGCACGCCATCCGTTTTCACACGACGGCGTGCGGGCATATGACCGAGCTGGACGAGGTGGTCTACCTGGCGGATTTGACGAGTGTCGACCGCGTCTATCCCGACATCCTGCCGATGCGGAAACTCGCGGAAACCGCCCTCAAGCCCGCGATGAAGGAAGCGATGCGCTACGCGGTCAACGACCTCGTGGAGCGGTCGCTCGGAATCAGCTTTGATACGTTCCAGGCATATAATGTCTATATGGCGTACTGATTTTTTACCGGAGGTGAAGCAATGACATCGATTGAAATGGCAAAGGAGGCCGCGAGGCTCCTGTCGGAAAAAAAGGGCACGGACATCACCGCGATCGAGATCCGGGATCTGACCACGATCGGGGATTATTTTGTCATCGCGTCTGGCGGGTCCAACGCGCAGGTCAAGGCGCTTTCGGACGCGGTCGAGGAGGGGCTCTCCAAGCAGGGCTTCGAGCCGCGCCGCATCGAGGGCTACCAGTCGGCCATGTGGGTCGTGCTCGATTACTACGACGTGATCGTCCATATCTTCTATGACAAAACCCGCGAGTTCTATTCGCTCGAGCGGCTGTGGGCGGACGCCCCGCGCGTCGACCTGGGGCTTGCGGAATAAAATAAAGGAAGCCAACATCATTTGCCGCGCGGGACACGGCAAACAGGGAGTGTACAGCATTGAAGTACGATTTTGCAGCAATTGAGAAAAAATGGCAGAAGAGCTGGGAGGCGCGCAACGTCTTCGCGGCGACCGACGACTACTCCAAGCCGAAGTATTACGCGCTGGTCGAGTTCCCCTACCCGTCGGGGCAGGGGCTGCACGTCGGCCATCCGCGCTCCTACACCGCGCTGGACATCGTCGCGCGCAAGCGCCGCCTGGAGGGCTACAACGTCCTCTACCCGATGGGCTGGGACGCCTTCGGCCTGCCGACCGAAAACTACGCCATCAAGAACCACATCCACCCCGAAAAGGTGACCCACGACAACGTTCAGCGGTTCAAGTCCCAGCTCAAGAGCCTGGGGCTCAGCTTCGACTGGAACCGGGAGATCAACACCACCGATCCCGATTACTACCGGTGGACCCAGTGGATCTTCCTCCAGCTCTTCAAGAAGGGGCTCGCCTATAAGAAGGAGATGTCGGTCAACTGGTGCACCGGCTGCAAGGTCGTACTGGCGAACGAAGAGGTCGTCAACGGCGTCTGCGAGCGCTGCGGGAGCGAGGTGGTCCACAAGGTCAAGAGCCAGTGGATGCTCGGCATCACCCAGTACGCCCAGCGGCTGCTCGACGACCTCGACACGGTCGATTACATCGACCGCGTCAAGGTCTCCCAGCGCAATTGGATCGGCCGCTCGACCGGCGCGCAGGTGGATTTCGACACCACCGCGGGGGACAAGCTGACCGTCTTTACCACCCGCCCCGACACCCTGTTCGGCGCGACCTACATGGTCATTTCGCCCGAGCACCCCTACGTCGACCGGTGGGCGGACAAGATCTCCAACATGGACGCGGTGCGCGCCTACCAGGAGGAGTCGGCGAAGAAGTCCGACTTCGAGCGCACCGAGCTGGTCAAGGACAAGACGGGCGTCATGCTCGTGGGGGTCCGGGGGATCAACCCGGTCAACAACGCTGAGATCCCCATCTTCATCTCCGACTACGTCCTCATGTCCTACGGCACCGGCGCGATCATGGCCGTCCCGGCGCACGACACGCGCGACTGGGAATTCGCCAAGAAATTCGGCCTGCCCATCGTCGAGGTGGTCAAGGGCGGGAATGTAAATGAAGAAGCCTTTACAGACTGCGAGACGGGCGTGATGGTCAATTCCGGCATGCTCGACGGCCTCTCGGTCGAGGAGGCGAAGAAGAAGATCACCGCCTGGCTCGCCGAAAACGGAAAGGGCGAGCCGAAGGTGAACTTCAAGCTGCGCGACTGGGTCTTCTCCCGCCAGCGGTACTGGGGGGAGCCGATCCCGATCATCCACTGCGACCACTGCGGCTATGTCCCGCTCGACGAGAGCGAGCTGCCGCTGCGCCTGCCCGAGGTGGACAGCTACGAGCCGACCGAAAACGGCGATTCGCCGCTCGCGGCCATGGACGACTGGGTGAACGTGCCCTGCCCCAAGTGCGGCGCGCCCGCCAGGCGGGAGACCGACACGATGCCCCAGTGGGCGGGCTCGTCCTGGTACTTTCTGCGCTACTGCGACCCGCACAACGACAAGACCCTCGCCTCCAGGGAGGCGCTCGAATACTGGATGCCGGTCGACTGGTACAACGGCGGCATGGAGCACACGACGCTCCACCTGCTCTACTCCCGCTTCTGGCACAAGTTCCTCTACGACATCGGCGTGGTCCCCACGCCCGAACCGTACGCCAAGCGCACCAGCCACGGCATGATCCTTGGCGAAAACAACGAGAAGATGTCCAAGTCCCGCGGCAACGTCGTCAACCCCGACGACATCATTCGCGACTACGGCGCGGACACCCTGCGCCTCTATGAGATGTTCATCGGCGACTTCGAGAAGAGCGCGCCCTGGTCCCAGTCGTCGATCAAGGGCTGCAAGCGCTTTCTGGAGCGGGTGTTCGGGCTGCTGGACATCCTCGCGCCGGGCGGGGAGTATACCCCCGAGCTGGAAGGCGCCCTGCACAAGACGATCCGGAAGGTGTCCGAGGACATCGAGGCGATGAAGTACAACACCGCCATCGCTGCGATGATGAGCCTCCTCAACGACATCTGCGCGAAGGGCAGCGTCAACCACGCGGAGCTGCGGACCTTCATCCTGCTGCTCAACCCCTTCGCGCCGCACATGACCGAGGAGATGTGGGAGCGCGCCGGGTTCGGCGGGACGGTCACCGACCAGAAGTGGCCCGTCTTTGATCCCGAAAAATGCAGGGACGCGCAGGTCGAGATCGCCGCGCAGGTGTGCGGCAAGATCAAGGCGCGCGTCATGGTGGACGCGGACGCCCCGGACGCCGAGCTGCTCGCCGCCGTCAAGGCCCGCCCCGAGGTCCAGGCGGCGCTGGAGGGCAAGACGATCGTCAAGGAGATCGTCGTCAAGGGCAAGCTCGTCAACATCGTCGCCCGGTAAAAGCCCGTATTCATGCGGTCCGGCGGCTTTGCGCCGAAAGGCGGGGCAAACTGCTTGACAAAACAGGCATTTCCATAGTATAATAAATTTTGTTATCCACATCTTTGCGGGTATCAACTCCTGCCGGACGGCGTGGGGAGGGAATAGGTAAATGTCAGAAATCAGAGTCAAGGACAATGAGTCTTTGGACAGCGCGCTGCGGCGCTTCAAACGTTCTTGCGCCCGCTCCGGCGTTCTCGCCGAGGTCCGCAAGAGAGAGCACTACGAAAAGCCTTCTGTCAAGCGCAAGAAGAAATCTGAGGCGGCTCGTAAGCGTAAATTCAAATAATCATCCATAAACGGGCGGGGAATATCCCCGCCCGTTTTGCACATTTTTTTGCCGTCCGGCGGGCGCCGAGGTTGTAAATTGGGGCGCTTTGCGGTACAATATCCGGGTACGGGCGGCGTTTGCGCCCGCGCCCCGCCCCCGCGGCGGGGATTCTTCAGGAAACGGGGGGACCGGATATGGCGGTCTTTCAGCCCGACTACCGGTTCCGGCGCGCGTGGGACATCCCGCCGGAGTGGCTGCGGGACAAGGGGATCACGGTGCTGTTGCTCGACGTGGACAACACCCTGACCACCCACGACAACCCCGACGTGGCGGACGGCGTGCACGGCTGGCTCGCAAGGATGCGGGCGGCGGGCGTCCGCCTCTTCATCCTCTCCAACAACCACCCGGGCCGGGTGGAGCCGTTCGCCGAAAAGCTCGGCGTGGGCTGTATCGCGGACGCGGCCAAGCCCCTCGGGGGCGGCGTGCGCCGCGCGCGGGAACGGCTCGGGGCGGGCGCGCGGGAGATCGCGATCGTCGGCGACCAGGTTTTTACCGATGTGCTCTGCGCCAACCTCGCGGGGGCGGTGTCGATCCTGGTGGAGCCGATCGAGCTGGAGCCTTTCCCGTTTTTTAAGCTGAAGCGCAGATTGGAAAAGCTCGTCCTGCGCGGCGGGCGGAAGGGAACGCACTGATGGCGAAGATCCGGTTCGGCCCGGCGGGGAACTCGCGGAGTTTCACCGAGATGGGCTATAAAAAGAATACCGACCTGCCCGAATACCTCGAAAAGATGGGGCTCGACGCGTTCGAGTACCAGTGCGGGCGGGGGGTCAAGATTTCCGAGGCGAACTGCCGCCAGCTTGGGGAGCTGTGCGCGGCGAAGGACATCCAGCTGAGCCTGCACGCGCCCTATTACATCTCGATGTCGAGCGTGGAGGAGGAAAAACGCCTCAAGAGCGTCGACTACGTCCTCCAGTCGGCCCGCGCGGTCGGCGCGATGGGCGGGGACCGCATCGTGATCCACACCGGCTCCTGCGGCAAGATCAGCCGGGAGACGGCGCTCGAGCTCGCGTGCGACACGATGAAAAAGTGCATCGCGGCGCTCGACGCGGAGGGGCTTTCCCACATCCGCATGTGCCCCGAGACGATGGGGAAGCTCAACCAGCTCGGCACCCTTACGGAGGTGCTCGCGCTCTGTAAGCTCGACGACCGCATCCTTCCCTGCATCGACTTCGGGCACCTCAACGCGCGCACCTACGGCGGCGTCGACGGCCCCGGAGCCTACGCGAAGATCTTCGACGAGATGGAAAACGCGATCGGCATCGACCGGGCGCGGCTTTTCCACTCCCACTTCAGCAAGATCGCCTACACCGTTCCCGGCGGAGAGAAGGTCCATCTGACCTTTGAGGATACCGAGTTCGGCCCGGATTTTGAGCCGCTGGCCGAACTGGTCGCAAAGAAAAACGGCACCCCCACCTTCATCTGCGAGTCCGCGGGCACGCAGGCGGAGGACGCGGGGACGATGAAACGGATGTATCTGGCAGCGAAAGGCGGACAGTCATGAAAAAGATTCTGGTCATCCACGGACCGAACCTCAACCTGGTGGGCGTGCGGGAGCCGGGCGTCTACGGGACCGAGGGGATCGACGACATCAACCGGCAGATCGTGGCGCACGCCGAGGCGAAGGGCCTTGCGTGCGACGTGTTCCAGTCCAACCAGGAGGGCGCCATCATCGACAGGCTCCACGCGGCGCGCGCCGAATACGACGGCGTGGTGCTCAACGCGGGCGCCTACACCCACTACAGCATCGCCATCCGGGACGCGATCGCCGCGATCCGCATCCCGGTGGTGGAGGTGCACCTCTCCAACGTGCACGCGCGCGAGGAGTTCCGGCACAAGTCGGTCATCGCGCCCGTCTGTGCGGGCGGGATCTTCGGCTTCGGCAAGCAGGGCTACCTGCTGGCGGTCGACGCGCTGGAGGCGATGCAGTGAAGCGGATGCTGGTCATGCACGGCCCCAACCTCAACCTCACGGGGGTGCGGGAGCCGGGCGTTTACGGAACCGAGACGCTGGAGGACATCAACCGGCGGATCGCGGCCCACGCCGAAAACCGGGGGTACGCGTGCGACTTTTTCCAGTCCAACCACGAGGGGGAGCTGCTCGACAGGCTCCACGCGGCGCGCGGGACCTATGACGGCGTTGCGTTCAACGCGGGGGACTACACCTTCACGAGCATCGCCCTGCGGGACGCGATCGCGGCGGTCGGCATTCCGGTGGTGGAGGTCCACCTCTCCAACGTCTACGCGCGCGAGGAGTTCCGGCACCATTCGGTGCTCGCGCCCGTCTGCGCGGGAGGCGTTTACGGGTTTGGCAGGCAAAGCTACCTGCTGGCGCTCGACGCGCTGGCGGCAATGAAATAGGAGGAGACATCCATGCAAAACAGAATTGAACGGCTGCTCGGGCTGCTTCCCGACGGGATCGACGCGGTGCTGGTCGCCTCGCAGGTGGGGCGGCAGTACTTCACCGGCATGCACTCGACCGCGGGCACCCTCTTCGCGGTGAAGAACGCGGGCGCGACCTTTGTGATCGACTTCCGCTATATCGAAAAGGCGCGCGCGGTCGTGCGCGGCGCCGAGGTGGTTTTACAGGATAAGCTCTATGAGCAGATCGGGGAGCTGGCCAAACGCCACGGCGTCAGGCGCGTCGCGGTCGAGAGCGAATACATGACCCTGTCGGAGTTCACCGCCTGGAAGGAAAAGGTCCCGGGCGTGGAATTCGTGATGAACGGGAAGGTGAACGACGTCATCCGCCGCATGCGGATGATCAAATCGCCCGACGAGCTCGACGCGATCCGCGCGGCCCAGAAGGTAACCGACGAGGCGTTTTCCCACATCTGCGGCTACATCAGGCCGGGCCTCACCGACCGGGAGATCGCGGGCGAGCTGCTCGACTACGCCTTCCGCCACGGCTCGGAGGGCCCCTCCTTCGACTATATCGTCGTGTCGGGCAGGAACTCCTCGATGCCGCACGGCGTGCCGACCGACAAGGTGGTCGCGCGCGGCGACTTTATCACGATGGACTTCGGCTGCCTCGTGGACGGCTACTGCTCCGACATGACCCGCACCGTCGCGGTGGGGGAGGTCACCGACGAGCAGCGGATGATCTACGACACGGTGCTGCGCGCCCAGCTCGCCGCGATCGCGGCCGTCAAGCCGGGGGAAATTTGCCATGTGGTGGACGCCGCCGCGCGGGACATCATCACGGACGCGGGCTACGGCGCCTGCTTCGGCCATACGACCGGCCACTCGCTCGGGCTGGAAATCCATGAGAACCCGCGCTTCGGCAAGGGGGACGAGACGGTGTGCGAGCCGGGTATGGTCATGACGGCGGAGCCGGGCATCTACCTCGAGGGACGGTTCGGCGTGCGCATCGAAGATATGGTGCTTGTCACAAAGGACGGCTGCGAGGACCTCACACATTCCGACAAGTCGCTGATCATCCTATAATTCTCTGCGAATAGGGCTTGCAAAATGAGTGATTATAATATAGAATTAGAGTGTTAATCTGGATGGTACCGATCTGACCGTGCTTAGGACGGGAAAGAGACAGACGTATCAGAATATTTGGAGGGTAACATATGATTTCTGCCGGCGATTTTAGAAATGGCGTGACCTTTGAGATGGACGGCAACGTGGTCCAGATCATCGAGTTCCAGCACGTCAAGCCCGGAAAGGGCGCGGCGTTCGTCCGCACCAAGATCAGGAACGTGATTTCCGGTTCGGTCACTGAGAAGACCTTCAACCCGACCGATAAGTTCCCGACCGCCTACGTGGAGAGGAAGGACATGCAGTACCTCTACAGCGACGGCGACCTTTACTATTTCATGGACAACGAGACCTACGAGAACATCCCGATCTCCAAGGACGTGCTGGGCGACAACTTCAAGTTCGTCAAGGAGAACATGGACTGCAAGGTGCTCTCCTACAAGGGCAAGGTCTTCGGCGTCGAGCCGCCCTTCTTCATCGAGCTCGAAGTCACCCAGACCGATCCGGGCTTCAAGGGCGACACCGCCACCAACGCGACCAAGCCCGCGGTGCTCGAGACGGGCGCCGAGATCCGCGTCCCGCTCTTCATCAACGAGGGCGACCACATCAAGGTCGACACCCGCACCGGGGAGTATATGGAGCGCGCGTAACCTGCTGAACCACATGATTCTATGATTTTTAAGGAGGCGTTACCATGACGATTACTGAACGGGCCGCTTATATCAAAGGCCTGGCCGAGGGCCTCGGCATCGACGAGAGCACCAAGGAGGGCAAGGTCATCAAGGCCCTGATCGACGCGTTTGACGATATGGCGCTCACCGTGTCCGACCTCGAGGCGGAGCTCGACGAGCTCACCGAGCAGGTCGAGACGATCGACGAGGACCTCGGTTCTCTCGAAGAGGACTACTACGACCTCGACGACGAGTGCGACTGCGACGAGTGCGGCGCGGAGGACTTTGAGGACGGCGACATCTATGAGGTCTGCTGCCCGACCTGCGGCGACATCGTCTGCATCGATTCCGACATGCTGGAAGAGGGACAGACCACCTGCCCGAACTGCGGCGAGCTGCTGGAGTTCGACCTTGAGGACGACGGGGAAGAGACCGAAGACTCCGACAACGAAGACAAATAAAGGATTTCCCGAACGGATTCCGTCGGAAGACACCCCGCCTCCCGCGGGGTGTTTTCACTGTTGACGATTTTTTGTCAATCTGTGCAGGATTTTCGACCGAAAAGATACCAGCCGAAAGGATTTATGCCATTGTCGAGGGGAATGCGGATGACCGCGCTTCTCATCGGACTCCTGCTGCTCGCCGGCTGCGGCGGGCGGGAGGCTCCGGTGACGGGCACGTCGTTTCTCATGGATACCATCGTGGAATACAAGCTCTACGGGAAGAACGCCCAGGCGGCCAGGGACGCGATCGAGGCGGAGCTCGCGGGGATCGAGTCGCGCATGTCGATGTACCTGCCCGATTCGGAGGTCGCGCGGCTCAACGAAAACGCGGGGAGGGGGTACGTCCCCCTCTCGGAGGACACCTACGGGCTGCTCTCCCGCTGCGCGGCGTTCGGGGAGGCGTCGGGCGGCGCGTTCGACGTGACCATCGCCCCGCTCACCGCCGAATGGGGGGTCACCTCAGGCCATCCGCAGGTGCCCTCCGACGCGCGCATCGATGAGCTGCGCACCCTCGTCGGATACCGGGACATCCTCCTTGACCCCGCGGACCGGTCGGCCATGCTGCGCCGCGAGGGGCAGGCGGTCGACGTCGGCGGCGTGGCCAAGGGTTACGCCTGCGACGCGGCGCGCAGGGTCGCGCGGGAATACGGCGTCGACTCGGGCTACATTTCCATCGGCGGCAACATCATGGCGATGGGGGCGAAGCCGGACGGGGAGCCCCTGAAATTCGGGGTGCGCGACCCGCGCGGCGGCGGGAACGACTACATCGCGGTGGTGACGCTGTCCGATACGACGATGGCGACCTCGGGCGACTACGAACGTTATTTCGAGCGGGACGGGGTGCGCTACCACCACATCCTCGACCCCGCGACCGGCCGCCCGGCCGACACCGGGCTGATGTCCGTGTCGGTCGTCTCTCCCGACGGGGCGCTTGCCGACAGTATGTCGACCTGGCTGTTCATCAAGGGCAGGGACTACGTCCTGGAGAACCTCAACGCGCTCGGCTGCGGGCTGGTCGTCATCGACCGGGAGCGCAACGTCTACGTGTCCAACGACCTTCTGGACCGGTTCACCCCCGCCGACCCGGGCGGGAGCTACCACTTCGAGGTGCCGTCATGAAACGGATGAAATACCGCGCGTCCAAGGTCGCCTTTTTGGGGCTGCTCTTCGCGCTGTCGGTCGTGCTGAGCCTCGTGGAATCGTCGCTCGCCCCGATGGTGCCGGTCCCCGGCGTCAAGCTGGGACTCAGCAACATCGTGACGATGTACTGCCTTTTCTGCCTCGGCTGGCGGGAGGCGTACTCGCTGGCGGCGCTCAAAAGCCTGTTCGTGCTGCTGACGCGCGGGCCGGTCGGCGCGGCGATGAGCTTCGCCGGGGGGCTGGTGTCGGTGACGGCGATGCTCCTGCTGCGCGCGCTGCCCAAAAAGCCGAGCGAGCTTTTCACAAGCATCTGCGGCGGGCTCATGCACAACGCCGGACAGCTTGTGATGGCGGTGCTGCTATTAAACGGCGCGGTGCTCTATTACTTTCCGGTGCTCGCGCTGGGGGGTGTCGCGATGGGCGCGCTCACGGGGCTGCTCCTGCGGCTGCTCAGGCCGCATTTCAACCGAATCTTCTTTTGACGCCCCGCCCGGAGGCGGGACGCCGGATGATGATACTGCAACTCCCACCATAAAACTCAGAGGAGGAAATGGTAACATGAGTGTTTTGCAAAAGACACTGAAGGGCGCCAAGGTGGCGCACTTCAAGAACACGGAAAATTGCGAAAGCACCCCTATGCCGCTGCCGAAAGAAGTCTGTATTTCGATGTCGCAGCATATGGGCCCGCCCTGCAATCCCCTAGTCAAGAAGGGGGACGCCGTCAAGGTCGGGACGATGATCGGGGACAGCGAGGCTTTTTTGAGCGCGCCGATCCATTCGAGCGTCTCGGGGACGGTCTCGGCGGTCGAGGAGATCGTGACGGCCACCGGCTCCCGGTGCCAGGTCGTGATCATCCAGACCGATGGGGAGCAGGCGGTCGATGAAGCTATAAAGCCTCCCGAAATCGAAAACCACCCGGAATTCGTCAAGGCGATCCGGGCCTCCGGGCTGGTGGGGCTCGGCGGCGCGGGCTTTCCGACGCACATCAAGATGAACCCCAAAAACCTCTCGGAGGTGGACACGCTGGTGGTCAACGCCGCCGAGTGCGAGCCCTACATCACCTCCGACTACCGCACGATCATCGAGCGTCCGCAGGACATCCTCGACGGCATCGCGGCGATCAAAAAATACGTCGGCATCACCCAGGTCAAGATCGCGGTGGAGAACAACAAGCCCCAGGCGATCGAGATGCTGCGCCGCCTCACCGGGGACGACCCGTCGATCGAGGTGTGCAGCCTGAAAGCGATCTACCCCAAGGGCGCGGAAAAGGTCACCGCCTATGAGACGACCGGCCGCGTCATCAAGGAGGGGATGCTCCCGGCGGACGTGGGCGTCATCGTCGAAAACGTGACGACCACCGCGTTCATCGGGCAGTACCTGCGCACCGGCATGCCGCTCGTCACCAAGACGCTGACGGTCGACGGCGGCGCGGTCGCGGAGCCGAAGAACGTCGTCGCCCCCATCGGCGCGCACTTTTCCGACGTGATCGACTTCTGCGGCGGCTATAAATGCACGCCCAAGAAGCTCATCATGGGCGGCCCGATGATGGGCACGCTCGTCTTCGACGATACATATCCCGTCCTGAAGAACAACAACGCCCTGCTCGCGTTCGACGAGAGCCAGACGGCGGTCTATGAGGAGCAGCCCTGCATCCGCTGCGGCCGGTGCATCCAGGCCTGCCCCTACCACCTGATGCCCCGTATGATCGAAAAGGCCTATGAATCGGACAACATCCCGATGCTCCAGAAGCTGAAGGTTTCTCTCTGCATGGAGTGCGGCTGCTGTTCGTTTGTCTGTCCGGCGAAGCGCAATCTGACCTTTACCAACAAAATGGCAAAGCAGAAGCTCCGGGCCGCGACGGCGAAGAAATAGGATAGGAGGGATTTGTTGTGGCTGTGAATACAGTGGAAACCCAGGCCCCGGCGGAGGAAAAGGCAAAGCTCATGATCACCCCCTCCCCGCACTTCCGGGACGATATCAATACCCGCAAGATCATGCTGACCGTCGCGACGGCGCTGCTGCCCGCGCTGGTCATGTCGATCTTTTACTTCGGGATCCGCGCGCTGCTGCTGACGGCGGTCTGCGTCGTCTCCTGCGTGGTGTTTGAATACCTCTTCGCGAAGGTCACCAAAAAGCCCGTGACGATCAGCGATTGCAGCGCGGTGGTCACCGGAATCATCCTCGCCTTCAATGTCCCCGTCACGCTGCCCTTCTGGATGGCGGTGTTCGGGTCGTTCATCGCGATCGTCGTGGTCAAATGCCTCTTCGGCGGCATCGGCTGCAATTTCGCCAACCCCGCCGCGACCGCGCGCATCTTCCTGCTCGTGTCGTTCGGCAACCAGATGACCCACTGGATCGCCCCGCACGCCGCGATCGACGCGGTCGCGACCGCGACCCCGCTCAAGCTGATTTCCGCCGGGCAGACCGACCAGCTCCCGTCGCTGTGGAACATGCTGATCGGCAACCGCGGCGGCTCCCTCGGCGAGACCTGCGCGCTCGCGCTCATCGTGGGCGGCGTCTATCTCATCTGGAACGGCGTCATCGGCTGGCAGATCCCCGTCACGCTGATCGGCAGCGTCTTCGTCTTCGCGCTGCTCTTCGGCCAGGACCCCTTCTACGCCGTGCTTTCGGGCGGCGTGATAATCGGCGCCTTCTTCATGGCGACCGACTACTCGACCAGCCCGGTCACCACCAAGGGCAAGGTGATCTTCGCAATCGGCATCGGCTTTATCACGATGGTGATCCGCGTCTTCTGCAACTATCCGGAGGGCATGTCCTTCGCCATCCTGCTGATGAACATCCTCGTCCCGCACATCGACAGCCTCACGATCACCAAACCGTTCGGCGCTGTCTTTGAGCAGAAAAAACAGTAGGGGGGCGCGAACATGAAAGAACTTTTGAAACCGGTCGTCGTACTGACCGTGATCTGCGTCGTGGCCTCCGCGCTGCTGGGGCTCACTTACGACAAGACCGCCCCGCTCATCGCGCAGGCGGAGAAAGAGGCCTCCGACGCCGCCATGCAGGCGGTGGTCCCAGGCTCCACCACTTTTACCGAGCTGGCCCTGGAGGGGATGGAAAACGTCCTCATCGCCGCGAAGGACGACAGCGGCAACGGCTACGCCTTCAAGGTTAAGGACAAGGGCTTCGGCGGCGTGTACAACGTCATGGTCGGCATCGGCAACGACGGCAGGATCACCGGCGTGAAGCTGCTCGACAACTCCGAGACGCCGGGACTCGGCTCCAAGACGGGGGCGGACGCCTTCACCGGCCAGTTCCCGGGCAAGGACAAAAGCCTCGAGGGCGTCGACGCCGTCACGGGCGCGACGATCTCCTCCAAGGCATTTTTCCGGTGCGTCGACACCGCCTATCAGGCGTATGAAGCAGTAGGGGAGGGCGCTTAAATGAGCAATCCGAACAAACCCAGCAACTGGAGGGTCCTGACGAACGGCATCCTCAAGGAGAACCCGACCCTGGTTCTCATCCTCGGCACCTGTCCGACGCTCGCCGTCACGACGATGGCGGTCAACGGCATCGGCATGGGCATCGCGGCGACGGTGGTGCTCATCTGCTCCAACATCGTCATCTCGCTGCTCAAGAACATCATCCCCGACAAGGTGCGCATCCCCTGCTACATCGTGGTCATCGCGAGCTTTGTCACCCTCGTGCAGTTCATCGTCAAGGCGTACGCGCCCGATCTCGACAAGGCGCTGGGTGTCTACCTGCCGCTCATCGTCGTCAACTGCATCATCCTCGGCCGCGCCGAGATGTTCGCCAACAAGAACACCGTTCTCGCCTCCGCCTGCGACGGCATCGGCATGGGCATCGGGTTTACGCTGGCGCTCTTCGCGATGGGTTCCATCCGCGAAATCCTCGGCAACGGCACCTGGATGTCGGGCGCCGAGTGGCTCGGCATCCAGAACGGCATCTCGCTGCACTGGGATAACCCGATCATCGTCTTCCTGCTCGCGCCGGGCGGTTTCCTGGTCTTCGGCGCGCTCATCGCGCTGGTCAACCACCTGACCCACGGCAAGGCGATCAAAAAGAAGGAGTTCGGCTGTGCCGGCTGCCCGTCCGCGGCCGCCTGCGCGGCGGTCCGGAAAGGAGGTGCTGACGAATGAAGGAATACCTGATCATTTTAGTCGGCGCCGTACTCGTCAACAACTACGTGCTCGCGAAGTTTTTGGGCATCTGCCCCTTCCTCGGCGTCAGCAAAAAGCTCGACTCCGCGTTCGGCATGAGCGTCGCGGTCATCTTCGTCATGGCGCTCGCCACGGCGGTCACCTGGCCGATCTATACCTACATCCTCGTGCCGAAGGGGCTCTCCTACCTGCAGACGATCGTCTTCATCCTGATCATCGCGGCGCTCGTGCAGTTCGTCGAGATCGCGCTTAAAAAGTATATTCCCGCGCTCCACAAGGCGCTGGGCATCTACCTGCCGCTCATCACGACCAACTGCGCCGTGCTCGGCGTGACCATCCTCAACCTCGACGAGGGGTATACCTTCGGCCAGTCGCTGGTCAACGCGGTCGGTTCCGGCCTGGGCTTCCTGCTCGCCATGGTGCTCTTCTCGGGCGTGCGTTCCCGTGTGGACGCCGCGGCCGGCAGCACGCCCAAGGCGTTCCAGGGAATCCCGATCACACTGGTCGCGGCGGCGATCTGCTCGGTGAGCTTTATGGGCTTCAGCGGCATCGTCGACGGCCTGTTTAAATAATGGGGGTGGGCTCTATGTTATTTCCGGTAATCATCGTCGGCGGGATCGGGCTGCTGTCCTCGATCATCCTCGTCGTCGCCGCAAAGGTGATGGCGCTTCCCGCGGACGAACTGTTTGATAAGGTGCGCGCCGAGCTTCCGGGCGCCAACTGCGGCGCGTGCGGCTACGCCGGCTGCGACGACTACGCCAAGGCGGTCGCGCACGACGGCGCCAAAACCAACCTCTGCGTGCCGGGCGGCGACGCGGTCGGCCACAAGCTCAGCGAGGCGATGGGCGTCGCCTTCGAGGACGTGGAGGAGCAGTACGCCGTGGTGCGCTGCTCGGGCAACTGCTACGCCACCGACAGCATCATGGACTACGAGGGCAAGCAGAGCTGCGCGGCCTGCAATTTCTTCTACCAGGGCAAGGGAAGCTGCTCCCACGGCTGCCTCGGCTACGGCGACTGCATCGCGGCCTGCCAGTACGGCGCGATCTCTATCGTGGACGGCATCGCCGTCATCGACAAGGCGGTCTGCGTGGGCTGCGGCATGTGCGCCAAGGCCTGCCCCAACCACCTGATCACAGTCATCCCGGCCACGAGCACCGTCTATGTCGGCTGCTCGTCCCACGACAAGGGCGCCTTCACCCGCAAGGTGTGCAAGAACGGCTGCATCGGGTGCAAGAAGTGCGAAAAGACCTGCGAGAACGGCGCGGTCACCGTCACCGACAATCTCGCTTCGATCGACCCGCGCAAGTGCACCAGCTGCGGCGCCTGCGTGACCGCCTGCCCGACGGGCGCGATCGTCACCTGCGCCTCCCGCTGCGAAGCGATCGTCGGCGAATAAACAGACGAAAGGCCGCCGCGTTCAATGAACGCGGCGGCCGTTTTCCGTATGATTTTCAG
>ENA-UOIV01000465-UOIV01000465.1-human-gut-metagenome-genome-assembly--contig:-C59-NODE-465-length-44915-cov-13.342755_pt1 | contig 44915 bp, 41 predicted proteins | sample MGYA00242333_ERZ723880 | MGnify/ENA metagenome assembly ERZ723880 | reverse complement strand
GGGGGAACTGAAACAAGAATCATGACAAATGTATGCAGTCGGACAAAGAGGACCGCAGGGGCAATGCCCCTGCGGTCCTTTCCTTTAAATGAATCAGTTTTGCCCCCCCGTCCGGTGCAGATGAACGTCCATCTGGTTGTAGGGGATCGAGATGCCTTCCGCGTCAAACCGGCGCTTGACCTCCTCGAGCAGGTCAAAGTTGAGCGTCCAGTAGTCGGGTGTGTCCACCCATACGCGGCAGGCGATCTTGATCGCGGAGTCGCCGTGCTCGGACATGCGGACGACCGGCTCGGGATCCCGGTGCGCAAGGGGGTTGTCGTCGAGCGCACCGCGGATAATCCGCTTGGCCTTCTCAAAATCGTCGCCGTAGCCGATCGAAAAGACGAGGTCGAGGCGGCGGGTCGGCTCATAGGTGAAGTTGACGATCTCCGCCTTGGCCACGTCGCCGTTGGGGATGTGCACGACCTTGTTGTCGAAGGTCTTCAGGATCGTGTAGTTGAGGCGGATCTCCTGGATGGTGCCCTCGTTGCCGTTGATGCGGACATAGTCGCCGAGCGCGAAGGGCTTGGTAAAGAGCACCGACATGCCGCCCGCGAGGTTCGCGAGGGAGTCCTTGACGGCCAGCGAGACCGCCAGGCCGAAGACGCCGAAGAGGGCGATGAGCGACCCGGCGGCGGAGGGGGCGAGCACGGTGACGACGATGATGCCGAGCACGATATAGAGCACCGCGCAGATGATTGAAACGATGAAATTATGCAGGGTGGGGTCGAGCTTGGAGCGCTTAAGCATTTTGCGGGAGAAGGAGCAGATCCAGCGCACAAGCAGGATGCCGGCCGCGAGGATGATGAGCGCCGTCAGCAGGCGGGGGGCGAAGTCGAGAAATTTGTGCCACAGGTAGTTCCACCGGGTGTCGGAGGGCATGCTGGTGAGGGCGTTCACCACCTCCTGGATTTCGGAGGCGGCGGAGGAGGTGTCAATGGTTTCCATGAGGGCTCCTTTCAATCCGCCTTCCCGGCGTGGGAGGCGGATTTTTTGATGTACGAGGAGGGGGATACGCCGGTGATCTTTTTAAACACGCGGGAGAAGTAGAGGGAGTCGTCATAGCCGACCGACGCGGCGACCGCCGAGACGGGCAGGGAGGAACGCTCGATCAGTTCCACCGCCTGGGAGATGCGGAACTTGGTCAGGTATTCGTTGGGGGAGGTGCCGATATGCCGCATGAACACCCGGTAGAGGTGGCTTCGGCTGATGCCGACCGAGGCGGCGATGTCGCTGACGTCGATCGAGCCGGAGTAGTTGTGCGCGATGAACCGGATGGCGCTCTCGACATATTCGAGCGAAAGTCCGGCGGCGGGCGCGGGCGCGCCCGGCTGCTCGGTGAGCAGCGCGAGGAAGAGGTAGAGCAGGCCGATGGCGCGCAGCTCGCTGGCAGGGGTGGTGCCGGAGGCGCGGTAGATGCCGGTGATGGCGCTCTCGATGGCGGCCGGGTCCTCAAAGCGGACGACCGGCTTTTCGCGGGTGAAGGGGGTCTGGGCCATCAGCAGCTTGGCCTCCGCGCCGTTGAAGCCCACCCAGCAGTATTCCCACGGGTCTGCGTCGTCCGCGCGGTAGGTCACGATGACCGAGGGGTAGACGATGAAGGTGTCGCCCGCGCCCACCTCATGGGTGACGCCGCCGGCGGTGTAGCTGCCGCGCCCGGAGATGACGTGGTGCACGAGAAAGTGGTCCCGCAGGCCGGGCCCCCAGGTGTGGGAGGGCTCGCACTGCTGCACGCCGGCGTTATAGATGGCGATGGGCAGGCTTTCGCGCGTTTTGGTCTTATAGGAGTGTTTGAAGATACCGTCTGCCATTGGAAGGCCCCCTTTATTTTGCGTCTCCTAATTAGTATAATCAAAAAGGCGATTTACTGCAACAATCGTCCATAAAAATGGGACTTTTTTGTGTTGAAATTCCGTACAATTTGCGTTAAGCTAAAATTACAGATATTGAGAGGGCCCCGCGCGCGGCGGGGCCCCATCGGAAACGGACCGGCGACACGACAAAACGATGGAGGAAATGGTATGAAGACACAGGAGATGCGATCCAGGATCACTTCCGGCGGGCTGGACCGGGCGTTCGACTATCTCTACAGCGAAAAGGCGCCGCTCCAGCGGGAACGCTATGAGGCCGCGGTGGGGGAGTTTGAAAAGCTCTTCGGCGCGGGCCGGGAGGTCGGGCTCTTCAGCGCCCCGGGGCGCACCGAGGTGGGCGGCAACCACACCGACCACCAGCAGGGACGGGTGCTGGCCGCGGGCGTCAACCTCGACGTGATCGCGGTGGCCGGCAGGAACGACGACAACGTCATCCGCATTCAGTCGGCGGGCTTCCCGATGGACACCATCGACCTCTCCGACGTGTCGGTGCGGGAGTGTGAAAAGAACACCGCCGCCTCCCTCATCCGCGGCGTGGCCGCCAAGTTTGCCGCCCTCGGCTACCGCATCGGCGGCTTCGACGCGTACACCACCTCCAGCGTGCTCAAGGGCTCCGGCCTCTCCTCGTCGGCCGCGTTCGAGACGATCGTCGGCACGATGCTCAACTGCCTCTACGCGGGCGGCGCGGCGACCCCGGTGCAGATCGCCCAGATCGGCCAGTACGCCGAAAACGCCTATTTCGGCAAGCCGAGCGGCCTCATGGACCAGATGGGCTGCTCGGTGGGCGGCTTCATCACGATCGACTTTCAAAACCCGGAGAAGCCCGTCGTTGAAAAGGTGGACTTCGACTTCGCCCATTCGGGCTACAAGCTCTGCGTCGTCGACACGGGCGGCAACCACGCCGACCTCACCGGCGACTACGCCGCCGCGCCGGTCGAGATGCGCGCGGTGGCGGAGGCGCTCGGCGGGAAGGTGCTGCGCGACGTCGCGCCGGAGACCTTCTACGCGGCGCTGCCCGCGCTGCGCGGCAAGTGCACCGACCGCGCCCTGCTGCGCGCCTTCCACTTCTACGCGGACAACGACCGGGTGCCCAGGCAGGTCGCCGCGCTCAGGGCGGGCGACTTTGAGGAATTCAAGCGCCTTGTGATCGAGAGCGGGCGCTCCTCCTACATGTACCTGCAAAACGTCTACACCTGCAAGAACCCCGACGAGCAGGGCCTCTCCCTCGCGCTCGCGATGAGCGAGCACCTGCTGGCCGGCCGCGGCGCGTGGCGCGTCCACGGCGGCGGCTTCGCCGGGACCATCCAGGCGTTCGTCCCCGAGGACCTGCTCGACGGCTACAAGGCCGCGATGGAGGCGGTGTTCGGCGCGAACCACTGCCACGTGCTCTCCATCCGCCCGGTCGGCGGAGTGGACCTCTGCGCCCTGTAAGGCGCGCCCGGTTAACAGGAAACGACACACCGATCAGATACATACAGGAGGAATCAGAATGGCTGAATTAAGATGGCATCCCCTGACACAGGACTGGGTCATGATCGCTTCCCACCGGCAGGCGCGCCCGCAGATGCCCAAGGACTGGTGCCCCTTCTGCCCGGGCTCGGGCAAGGTGCCGGACCACTACGACGTGCTCGAATACGACAACGACTTCCCGGCGCTGAGCCAGACGCCCCCCGAGCCGGACGACGTGGCGAACGACTTCTTCAAAACCGCGCCCGCCTACGGCAAATGCGAGGTCATCCTCTATTCGCCCGGGCACACGACCACGGTCCCCGAACTGTCGGACGACCATATGGCGAAGCTGGTCGACCTGTGGTGCGAGCGGTTCGAAAAGCTCTCGCAGGACGAAAAGATCAAATACGTCTTCATCTTTGAAAACCGCGGTGAGGCGGTGGGCGTCACGATGCCCCATCCGCACGGCCAGATCTACGGCTACTCCTTCGTGCCCAAGAAGCTCCAGCTCGAGCTCAAATCTTCGGGCGAATACTACGCCGAAAAGGGCAGATGCCTCTTCTGCGACATGCTCGCCGAGGAGCAAAAGTTCGGCCAGCGGGTGATCTTCCAGAACGAGCACTTTACCGTCTTCCTGCCCTTCTTCACCGAGTACCCCTACGGCGTGTATATCTTCGCCAACTCCCACAAGTCGAACCTCCTCGAGTTCACCCCCGGGGAGCGCCGTTCGCTTGCCGTCACCATCAAGCACACGGTCGGCATGCTCGACAGCCTCTTTGGCTACAAGTTCCCCTATATGATGTGTATGCACAACGCCCCGGTGAACGGCCCGGACGTGAAGGACAGCTACCACTTCCACATCGAATTTTTCCCGCCGATGCGCAGCGCGGACAAGGTCAAATTCAACGCCTCGAGCGAAACGGGCGCGTGGGCGCACTGCAACCCGACCCGTCCCGAGGAGACCGCCGCCGAGCTTCGCGAGGCGTACGGGCGGTATATGGACACCCTCAAATAAGCGCTTGTGGAGCTCCCACAAAGCGGCCGCCCGGGAGGACGGCCGCTTTGTCTTTTTGGGCGGGGGAGATGGATTTTTCATGAAATGTTTGTTAAAATTTTTTCAAAATTGCGGCGTAAAGGCGTTGCAAATACCCGCAAGATATAGTATACTTAGTTCTGGTTTCGATTTTTTGTAGAAACCAATTTCCTGTATCATTTTACCAAATATATAGCAAGGAGAATGGGCATGAATATTGATTTTACCCTTGCGGGCGCAGTCATCATCACGGGTCTGGTGGTCGTCTTTGTGGCGCTGATCGGTCTTTCGCTGATCGTCTGGCTGATCGGAAAGCTCTTCGTCTCCACCGGCCTGGGCTCGCCGAAGAAACCGGCGCAGCCCGCCGCGGCCCCCAAGCCCGCCGCACCGGCGGCACCCAAGGCGGCCCCGCAGCAGGCGGCGGCCCCGGCTCCGGCGCCCGCCGCGCCGGCGGCTCCGGCTCCGGCCTCCACCATGGTGATCCAGCCGATCGTCGAGGAGGGTATCGGAGACGATATCATCGCGGTGATCTCGGCGGCGGTCGCCTCGATGTTCGGCGGCGGCGAAAGCGGCCAGCCCGCGGCCGAGGGCGGCTTTGTCCTGCGCAGCATCCGCCGCGCACGGGAGCGCACCTCCTGGGCGCAGGCCGGCATGATGCAGAACACCCAACCTTTTTGATTGACGGAGGGCAGAGACAATGTTTGAAATTTTTGCGGACTCGGTCCAGACGATCGTGTCCAAGTCGGGCTTCCTGAACCTGACCGGCGGGCAGGCCCTGATGATTCTGGTTTCCTTCGTGCTCATGTACCTTGCAATCCGCAAGGGCTTCGAGCCGCTGCTGCTGCTGCCGATCGCGTTCGGTATGCTGCTGACCAACCTGCCGATGGCGGGAATGTACCACCCTGAAATCTTCATCAACGACACCGGGCATATCGCGTGGGAGATGCTCGCCAACGGCGGCGGCCTGCTCGACTACCTCTACCTCGGCGTCAAGCTCGGCATCTACCCGCCGCTGATCTTCCTCGGCGTCGGCTGCATGACCGACTTCGGTCCGCTGATCGCGAACCCGAAGAGCTTCCTCATGGGCGCGGCCGCCCAGCTCGGCATCTTCCTCGCCTTCTTCGGCGCGCTGGCGCTCGGCTTTACTCCCGCCGAGGCCGGCTCGATCGGCATCATCGGCGGCGCGGACGGCCCGACGGCGATCTTTACGACGACCCAGCTGGCTCCGCACCTGCTCGGCTCGGTGGCCATCGCGGCCTACTCCTATATGGCGCTGGTCCCGATCATCCAGCCGCCCATTATGAAGCTGCTCACCACCAAGAAGGCGCGCGCCGTCCGGATGGAGCAGCTGCGCCCCGTCTCCAAGCTCGAGAAGATCGTCTTCCCGATCCTCGTTGCAATCCTGGTATCCTTCCTCGTTCCCGACACCGCCCCGCTGATCGGCATGCTCATGCTCGGAAACCTCTTCCGTGAGTCGGGCGTGGTCGACCGCCTCAACAAGACGGCGCAGAACGAGCTGATGAACATCGTCACCATCTTTCTCGGCGTCACCGTCGGCGCGACGGCGAGCGCGGAGCGGTTCCTCACCCCGCAGACCCTCGGCATCATCGTCCTCGGCCTCATCGCGTTCGCGTTCGGTACCGCGGGCGGCGTGCTGCTCGGCGACCTGATGTACGTCCTCTCGGGCGGCAAGATCAACCCGCTGATCGGTTCCGCCGGCGTGTCGGCCGTCCCGATGGCGGCGCGCGTCTCGCAGAAGGTCGGCCAGAAGGAGAACCCGACCAACTTCCTGCTCATGCATGCGATGGGTCCGAACGTCGCCGGCGTTATCGGCTCCGCCGTGGCCGCGGGCGTCCTGCTCTCCATCCTCAAGTAATGTTCGATATCGATAAAAAGGCGGCCCATGCGGGCCGCCTTTTTTACGTTCCCACGGGTCGGGAAATGTGGTATACTGTAGTTGCCGCGGGCGCGGAACGCGCCCGGCCAAACAACGGAATGTGTGGGGAAACGCAATGGATTTATCGCTGAAAGACCGGTACACAGCGGCGCGTCGCCGCATCATCGACGACTTCTTTTCCCGGATGAACCCGATGCAGAAGCAGGCGGTCTACACGCTGAACGGCCCGGTGCTGATCCTGGCGGGCGCGGGCAGCGGGAAGACGACGGTCATCATCAACCGCATCGCGAACATGGTGCTCTTCGGGGACGCCTATCACAGCACCTGGATGCCCGAGCAGGTCACGGCGGAGGACGTCGCCTTCCTCGAGGAGTACGCCGACGGGGAGAGCTGGGACTCCGACCGCGCCTTTACGCTCATCCGCAGCCACACCGTCATGCCCTGGAACATCCTCGCGATCACCTTTACCAACAAGGCCGCCGGGGAGCTGCGGGAGCGGCTTTCGGCGATGCTCGGGCGGACGGCGGACGACGTGGGCGCCTCGACCTTCCATTCGGCGTGCGTGCGCATCCTGCGGCGCGAGATCGAGCGGCTCGGTTACGGGCGCAGCTTTGCAATCTACGACACCGACGACTCGCTGCGGGTGATCAAGGGCGCGCTCAAGGAGCTCAACATCGACGACAAGCGGTTCGCCCCCAAGGGGGTGCTCTCCGCGATCGGCCGCGCGAAGGACGAGCTCCTGACCCCCGGCGGCTACGAGGCCGGCGTGGGGGACGACTACTACAAGCAGGTCGTCGCCAAGGTGTACGCGATCTACCAGAAGCAGCTCCAGGACGCCAACGCGGTCGACTTCGACGACATCATCATGCTGACGGTGCGGCTCTTCAAGGAGTTCCCCGAGGCGCTCGACTACTACCGCAACCGCTTCCGCTACATCATGGTGGACGAGTACCAGGATACCAACCGCGCGCAGTTCGAGCTCGTGCGGCTGCTCGCCTCCGAGAGCGGGAACCTCTGCGTCGTCGGCGACGACGACCAGAGCATCTATAAATTCCGCGGCGCGACGATCGAAAACATCCTCCAGTTCGAGGACAACTTCCCCGGCGCGAAGGTCTTCCGGCTGGAACAGAACTACCGCAGCACCGAAACGATCCTCGACGCGGCCAACGCGGTCATCTCGAACAACACCGAGCGCAAGGGCAAGACCCTCTGGACCCAGAACGGGGAGGGGGTCAAGGTGCGGGTGCACCGCGCCGCCGACGAAAACGGGGAGGCGCAGTTCATCTGCGACACGATTCAGGCCAACGTGCAGGTAGGCGCGAAGTATTCCGACCATGTGGTGCTCTACCGCATGAACGCCCAGTCGCAGATGCTTGAGCGCGGCATGGTCAAGGCGGGCATCCCCTACCGCATCATCGGCGGGCTGCGCTTCTACGAGCGCAAGGAGATCAAGGATATCGTCTCCTATCTGAGCGTGCTGAGCAACCGGTCGGATTCGCTGCGCCTGCGGCGGATCATCAACGAGCCCAAGCGGAAGATCGGCGACAGCACGGTCAACGCGGTGGCGGAGATCGCTGCCGGGACGGGCGCGGCAATGTTCGACGTGCTCGAGCACGCGGACGAATACGCCTCCCTCGGACGCAAGACCGCCGACCTCATGGCGTTCGCGGCGATGATGCGCGGGCTGATGGAGGCGGCGGACACGCTGCCGCTGGGCGAATTGCTCGACGAGCTGCTCGACCGGACGGGCTACCTTGCGATGCTCCAGGCGGAGGGCTTTGAGGGCCAGACGCGGATCGAGAACATCGAGGAGCTCAAGAGCACGATGAACCGCTATGAGGAGGAGAACGCCGAGCACTCCCTCTCCGGCTTTCTGGAGGAGATCTCCCTCTACACCGACATCGACAAATACGACCCGAACGACGACGCGGTGGTGCTGATGACGATGCACTCGGCCAAGGGGCTCGAGTTCGACAACGTCTTCATCGCGGGCGCGGAGGAGGGGATTTTTCCGGGCGTGCAGGCGATGTACGACCCCGCGCAGGTGGAGGAGGAGCGGCGGCTCGCCTACGTGTCGATCACCCGCGCCAAAAAGCAGCTCTACATCTCCGACGCGGCGCAGCGGATGCTCTTCGGGCAGACGATGCGCAACCGCCCCTCGCGGTTTTTGGCGGAGATTCCGCCGGAGCTGTGCGAGACGGAGGACGAGACGCTGCTCCGCCGCCAGCAGGCGGCCGCCATGCCGGCGAAAAAGCCCCGCTACTCCGAGAGCGACCGGATGCTGGGGGTGGGCCGCCAGCCCGCGCCCGACGAGGGCTTCGACCTGCGGCCGGGGGACGGGGTCACACACAAAGTGTTCGGCGGCGGCATGGTGATCTCGGTCACGCCGATGGGCAACGACCACCTTGTGGAGGTGGCGTTCGATGGTGTCGGAACCAAGAAGGTTATGGCGAAATTCGCCCGCCTGAAGAAGGTTTAACGGGTTTTTTGGTCGAATGTTCACGATTTGTTAAAAACGCCCTTCTCCGATTCGACAGATTCCGCCAATTACAGAGCGTATAATGTAATTGCAGCGAACGAAAGATAACGCTGTCGAAAAAAGTCAAGGACGGGATAACAGATGAACGCAATCAAAAAATGGATCCTCGCGGTCCAAATCGAGAACAGGTGGAAAAAGATCGGGAACAACCGCAGGAAGATGGGCGCTCTGCTGGAAAACGGCGAGCCCTACAGCTCTCCCGCGCTTGTCCGGCTGGACGGTGAGACCGCCCTGCTCGGCTACCAGGCCAGGCAGATGGAGCGGCGCTACCGGGAGCTGATGGGCGATTCGCTGGTGAGCGCCTGAACGGGTACATATGGTTCAATGAAGAAAAAACCGGGGCCGCGTAAAACGCGGCCCCGGTTTTTGCCGGGCGGGGGAGGGAGGAGACCGCTCCCCGCCTTATGAAAAGATCAGGTTGAGCAGGACCGGGACGAGGCACCCGCCGATCGCGGCGAGGATGCCGAGGATCAGGTTGAGCTTGGTCTTGATGACGGCGAAGCTCACCTCGCCGTCCCCGAGCCGCCCGTCGTATTCCCGGAACTTCCCGTCGACCTTCTGTTCCAGCGCGCGCAGCGATTCGCACGGCTGGTTCTTTGAGCAGTCCATCTCACACCCCCAGTCTGCGGCGCGCGTTTTCGAGCGCCGCGGCCAATTCGTCGAGCGCGGCCCGGACCGTCTCCCGCGCCGGGTCCCGCGGCGCGTCCCCGGCCGCGGAGGCGCGGTAGGCGATCCCCACCGCCCGGCAGAGCCCCCGCGCGGCCGCCTCGGCGTACTGCGGGAGATAGCGGTCGAACAGGGCGTTGTCCTCTTCGTTGGTGAGGAAGCCCAGCTCGAGCAGCGCGGAAGCCATGACGGTGCCCGTGTTGACGCCGAAATCCCGGTAGTTCTGCGGGGTCCCCTTGCGCACCCCCCGGTCCCGCACCGGCGTAACGGCGAGCAGCTCGGTCAGGATGTCCTGCGCCTTCTGCACGGTCGGCCAGTCGGCGCCGCTGTGCACCCACAGGCCCACGCCGCGCGCGGCGGGGCCCGCTGCGTCGCGGTGGAGGCTCAAGAAGTAGGCGCAGCCCGCCTCGTTGGCGATGCGGCAGCGTTCGGCGATCGGCAGGGCCGCGTCCGAATCGCGGGTGAGCACCACGCCGAGCCCCTGCGCCTCCAGCAGAGGCTTGAGGGCGCACGCGAGGCGCAGGACGTCGTCCTTTTCGTACCGGCTTTTGAGCACTGCGCCGGGGTCGGCGCCGCCGTGCCCCGGGTCAAGGCAGATTTTTACGATCGCGCTTCCCTCCCATCCGTCCGGCGGTCCCGGCGCGGGGCCGCGTAGGTCATCGCGAGGCGGCTGTCCCCGACGCCCGCGGTGGTCGGGTCGACCACCGCGTTAAAGACGCTCACGAGCACCGACACCACGACGACGGGGTTCTGCACGGCGCGCACAAAGAGCGCCCCGAGTGCGGCCCAGCTCGTCATGTCCTCCCACGAAAGGCCGAAATAGGCGAGGATGGGCAGCAGTACGGCACATGCGACCTGCGCCCACCAGAGCGGATTCTGGAAGCGCACGGCCCAATTGATTTTCATCAGATTCCCCCTTCTTGACCGGTTTCATCGTTCCCTGCAATTTTATTGTATCACAACCTATGGTTGTTATCAAGAAAACGGCCCTCCCAAACAGGGGAAAAACGCCGGTTTACGCCGAAAGGGGAGATAATCCGGACAGCCCAAAAGCGCGGGAAGGGTAAATTGACGGATGTCTTTTGGCATGATAAAATAGGGACGGAACGAAAATTTCTCTGCCGATGCACAAAAAGACGAATCGCTCATAAAATGTATTGAGTACAGCTCAAAACATAACTAGGAGGATTCATATGGCAGAGCAAAGAACAGCTCCTGTTACCGCGACCGGAGCAAACTGTTTCAAGGAAGCAGTATGCATAGATGCCGGCAGGATCTATGATTCCTGCACCGATAAGGACTGCCTGACGGATTTGCAGGTATTCTTTACTGACCGCGCCCAGCCGGTGATCGACAGCGCGATGAGCATCAAATGCAAAGACGTGGAAATCATCACCGTCTACCTCGACGTCGAGCCGGTGCCCTTCAACAAGGGCTTCTACTCGGTCGATCTCACCTTCTTCTTCAAAGTGACGGTCAGCGCCTACACCTCCCCGGTGGCCCCTCCGGCCAATGTGGTGGGAATCGCGGCCTTCTCCAAGAAGGTCATCCTCTACGGCTCCGACGGGAACGTCAAGGTCTACAACTCGACCGACCCGCGCGGCGGCATCGACCACGACAACACCAACATGCCCAAGGCGAGCGTCCATGTGGTCGACCCGATGTGCCTCGACAGCAAGCTGGTCGAGTGCGGCTGCGGCCGTGCGTTTGAGTCCGGCGTGACCCTGCCCGGTTCGATCTGCAACCTGTTCGACGGCGACTTCGCGGTCTGCAAGCCGGAAAAGGTGGTACTTATCACGATCGGGCTGTTCACCATCGTCCAGCTTGAGCGCAGCGTGCAGATGATGATCCCGGCCTACGACTACGCGGTGCCGGATAAGGAGAGCACGAGCAATTCCACCGAGGACCCCTGCGAGGTCTTCCGCAAGATCAAATTCCCCCTCAACCAGTTTTTCCCGCCGAAGCTCTCCGAAGCGGATCAGCTTTAAACCGAAAACCCGGCGACGGATATCGTCCGGCGCGGGCGGATGAACCCCTGTGAAGCGGGGCTCCGCCCCGCCGGACGCGGACGTTTTTTTAAAAACAGGAGGATGCGCAATGCCAAAGGTACAGCCCAAAGTCACCCTGATCAGCCACACCCCCAACCCGGAAAAGACGGTCGCCTCGGCGGCCAAGCTGTGCTATTCCTCGGCGTCCCTCGGCGATCTGATGGACAACCTCACCGAGGAAAAGGCGTCCGATTTCGTGCAGATGCTGGCGGAGATCGGCCATGAGAGCCCGATCGAGCACGCGAGCTTCACCTTCGGCATCGAAGGGGTCTCGCGCGCCTTCCTCGCGCAGATCACCCGCCACCGCATGGCCTCCTACAGCGTGCAGAGCCAGCGGTACGTGCGGGAGAAGGCGTTCGACTACGTCCTGCCGCCCGAGATCGAGGCGGACGACGAGGCGCTCTCCGAGTTCGAGGAGGCGATGGAGGCGGCGCAGGAGAGCTACGACCGCATCGCCGCGATCCTCAAAAAACGCCGCGCCGCCGCGCTCGTCGCGGAGGGCATGGAGGAGAAGGAAGCCGCCAAAAAGGCGGAGAAGCTGGCGATCGAGGACGCCCGCTTCGTGCTGCCCAACGCGTGCGACACCAAGATGATCGTCACGATGAACGCGCGCAGCCTCTATAACTTCTTCGCGCACCGCTGCTGCAACCGCGCCCAGTGGGAGATCCGGGCGGTCGCCGACCAGATGCTCGCGCTCGTGAGCGCGGTCGCGCCGACTCTCTTTTCGGGCGCGGGGCCGTCCTGCTGCCGCGGCGGCTGCCGCGAGGGCAAGATGAGCTGTGGAAAGCCGCAGGAGGTGCGCGGGCACATCGCGAAGCTCAAGCAGGGGGGACGGGCGTGACCGGCAGGCTGATCGTCATCGACGGGCTGGACGGCTCGGGCAAGCAGACGCAGGCAAAGCTCCTCTGCGACCGGCTGCGCCGGGAGAACGTGCCGGTGCGCGCGGTGAGCTTCCCCGACTACGCCGAGCCGTCGTCGGCGCTCGTCAAGATGTACCTTTCGGGCGAATTCGGACAGGCCGACGACGTCGGCCCCTACGCCGCGAGCAGCTTTTACGCGGTCGACCGCTACGCGAGCTACCAGCGGTTCTGGAAGGCGGACTACCTTTCGGGGCATACTATTGTCGCCGACCGCTACGCGACCTCCAATCTCATCCACCAGATGTCCAAGCTGCCCATCGATGAATGGCCCGCCTTCCACGCGTGGATGGAGGACTTTGAATACGGGAAGCTCGGCCTCCCGCGCCCCGACGCGGTCGTCTACCTGGACATGCATCCCGACGTTTCGCGGGCGCTGCTGTCGGGCCGCTACCACGGGGACGAGTCGAAGCGGGACATCCACGAGGCGAATTTCGCCTATATGCGGCGGTGCCGCGTCTGCGCGCTCTACGCCGCCGAACACTTCGGCTGGCGGGTGGTGCGCTGCTCGGACGAGCGCCGCGCCTTCCCGGTCGAGGAGATCGCCGAGGAGGTCCGGCGGGCGGTCAACCCAACAGAAAGGTCCTTATAAGCTATGCCGGATTTCAGAAGAATCACCCTTGCGGACAAGGAATGGATCGACCCGCTGCTCCGGATGGGGAACCTGAGGGGCAGCGAATACACCTTTACCAACAATTTCATCTACCGCACGATCTACCACATCGAGGTCGCGCGGATGAACGACTACTACCTCGTGCGCTCCCACCGGGAGGGCGGCGCGTACTCCTACCTCTACCCGGCGGGCAGCGGCGACCTCAGGCCGGTCGTCGACGCGCTCGTCGCGGACGCGGCGGAGCTGGGGGTCCCCTTCCACATGAACGGCGTTCCCCGCGAGGGGACCGCCGCGCTGGAGGCCCTCTTTCCCGGGCGGTTTGCCTTTTCGGAGGCGCGCGACAACTTCGACTACCTCTACGAGAGTGAAAAGCTCATCACCCTGTCGGGCAAAAAGCTGCACGGCAAACGGAATTTCGTCAACCGCTTTCTGGCGGAGAACGAGGGCCGCTGGGCCTATGAGGCGGTCACGCCCGAAAATCTGCCCGAATGCTGGCGGATGAATGTGGCGTGGTGCGCGGAGAACGGCTGCGGCGAGGACCCGAGCCTGGCGGAGGAGACCTGCGCGGTCAAAAACTGCTTCGACAACTTTACCGCGCTGGGGCTCCGGGGCGGGCTGCTCCGGCTGGACGGCGGGGTGATCGCCTATACGATGGGCCTGCCGCTCAATTCGGACACCTTCATCGTGCACATCGAAAAGGCGTTTTCGTCGGTGGCGGGCGCCTACCCGATGATCAACCAGCAGTTCGTGTCCCACAACTGCGCGGATTACAGGTACGTCAACCGGGAGGACGACGTGGGCAGCGAGGGGCTGCGCAAGGCGAAGCTCTCCTACAGGCCCGCCATCCTCCTCGAAAAATTTGAAGCCGTGCTGAAGGAACCCTTGGGCGGGAGGTGACGGTATGATCCGTTTTGCGGAGGAAGGAATGCGCGCCCGGCTGAAAGAGCTGTGGCGCGAATGCTTCGGCGACAGCAACGAGTATGTCGACCTCTATTTCGCGAGCCACGACATCGCGCGGCACACGATGGTCTTCATGGACGGGGAGAACCCCGTCTCGATGCTCTCGCTGCTGCCGATGACGGTGGTGACGCGGGCGGGCATCCTGCCCGCGCGGTACGTCTACGCGGTGGCGACCAAGGAGAGCTACCGCGGGCGGGGGATCAGCACGCGGATGCTCGAGGCGGCCCACAGGGTGCTGCGCGCCGAGGGGGTCAAGCTGTCGGTGCTCGTGCCCTCGAGCGCCGCGCTCTACAACTTCTACGGCAAGCGCGGGTTCGACACTGAGTTCTATTCCGGGCTGGCGGTCGTCGGGCGGGAGGAGATCGCGCCCTTTGCGGGCAGCTTTTTCATCAGCGAGGCCGACCCCCTGGAGTTTATGCAGATCCGCGAGCGGGCGTTCGCCGGGCGCACGATGTTCGTGCGCTGGGACGGCGACGCGCTCGCCTACCGGATGACCGAGACGGCCTTTGGCGGCGGCGAGACGCTGGCGATCACGATCGGCGACGCGCGGGCCATCGCCGTCTGCCACATGGAGGGCGGCAGGGTGAACGTCAAGGAGCTCGCGCTCGACGGGATGGCCGCCGGCACGGCGCTCTCGGTGCTCCAGCACAAGTTCGGCGCAGACGAATACCACCTGCGCCTGCCGCTCGACCTCGACTGCCCCTATCCGCTCGAGCGGGTGCCGGCGGGCGTGACCTGCTGGTACGACCCCGAGGCGCGCGAGCGGGTGTTCGGCGGCGGGGGCGGGGCGCCCTACCTGAACCTGGTGCTCGACTGAACGCGCCGCCCGCCGGGCGGCATCCATATTTTAACCGATCGAGGTGCTGACAGATGATCTATGTATTTCTGGCCGATGGATTTGAGACGGTTGAGGCGCTCGCCGTCGTCGACGTGCTGCGGCGCGCCAAACTGGAGGTGCGCACGGCGGGGGTGGGCGGCAGGACCGTCACGAGCGCGCACGGCGTGCCCGTCGTGTGCGACGTCACCGCCGGCGAGGTGGACAAGGAGGCGATGGAGCTGCTCTTTTTGCCGGGCGGCATCCCCGGAACCCCCAACCTCGAGGCGAGCGGAGAGGTGCAGGACTGCATCACCTACGCCGCCGAACACGACAGGTGGATCACCGCCATCTGCGCGGCGCCCTCGATCCTGGGCCACCGCGGCCTGCTTGAGGGGCGCACGGCGACCTCCTTCCCGACCTTCCAGAAGGAGCTGCGCGGCGCGAATATCCCGGCGGACGCCTACGTCTGCGTGGACGGCCGGTACGTCACCGGGCGGGGCATGGGCGTGGCCGTGGAGTTCGGGCTCAAGCTCGTCGAGCTGCTCGCCGGGAAAGAGGCGTCCGACGCCATCCGCGGGTCGATCCAATGCAGGGAATAGACATCCGGCCGCTCAAAATGCGGCTGCGCGGGGAGATCAAGGCGTGGCGGCGGGCGCTGGAGCCCGGCTGGAAGGCGGCCGCGGATGAAAAGATCTGCGCCCGGGTGCTCGCGCTGCGGGAATACGCGGCGTGCTCCACCCTGCTGACCTATGTCTCGCTGCCCATCGAGGTGGACACGCTGCGTCTCATCTCCCACGCCTTCGCGGACGGCAAAAGGGTGGCCGCGCCCCGCTGCGTCGAGGGCACCCACGAGATGGAATTCTACGAAATTTCCTCGATGGACGACCTCGCGCGCCAGACCTTCGGGGTGCTCGAGCCGGTGCGGGAGCGGTGCCGCCGGCTCACCGACTTTTCGGGGAGCGTCTGCCTCGTGCCCGCGCTCGCCTACGACCGCGCCGGGTACCGGCTGGGGTACGGCGCGGGGTATTACGACCGGTTCCTGTCGGTCTATCCCGGCCCGAAGATCGGGCTGGTCTACGCGCAGAACCTGCGCAGGAGCCTGTGGAAGGGCCGGTACGACGTGCCGGTCGACCTGATCGTCACCGAGGCGCGCCTTTTTGTCCCGCAGGCGGCGGGGGCGGAACGCAAAAAAAAGAAATGACGGTTTCGGGCAAGCCCGAAACCGTCATTTTCGTTGCCCCCGCGCCGGGCGGGGAGGTGGTTACAGTCTGTCGATGTAGAGTCTGTTTGGATTAGCAGCAGCCGCCGCCGAACCCGCCCCAACCACAGAGGAGGATAATGATGATGATGATCCAGATCCAGCTGCCGTAGCCATAACCGAAACCGCCGTTTCCACCGCATCCACAGTTCTGCATGCCGCACCCGCAGCAATTGTTGTTACACATAAGTTGACACCTCGCTGTTGATGATTTGTTTCATACTATGTCTGAAGCGGCAAATGGGTTACATCAACCGGGAAGAGAAATTTTCTGCCGTCCGTCCGGGGCGCACGGTGAAAAAATTTGTACGGGAAACTCGTTAAAAGATTTGATTATTATGCCGAATTGAGGTATTATATATTGTACATTGGGTTTTTCCGCCACAGGCCCGGGAAGGCTTCCCGCCGGGTGGAGGATAGGAGGACACATGAGCAACCGGGACGAGTTTGAAGACCTGATCAAGAACTTTAAGCTGGACGACGTCGAGGACCCCGCGCCCGCGCAGACGCCCCCGCCCCGCCGCCCCGCTTTTGACTTTGAAGAGGATAACCAGCGCTACAGCGCTTCCAGGGAACGCCGGCCGGCCGGCGCGGCGGCCGTGCAGGAACGCCCCGCGCGCCGGATGCAGCCCCCGCCCGAGTACCGCGCGCCCGCCGCGCAGGCGGGCGGCGCGGACGCCGTGCGCCCGAATACCGCGCGCAGGCGCGAATTCAAGGTGCAGATCGACGACGAGGAATTCTACGAGCCGTCGACCTCGTCGCCGCGTCCGCCGAGGAGCGGCGGAGGCGGCGGCCGGCGGTCGGGAGGCGGAGACGGCGGGGACCGCCATTCGGGCGGCGGCGCCGGCCGCTGGTTCAAGGCGCTGCTCGTGCTGGTCGTCGTGCTCGGGCTTTCGGTCTTTCTGGCGATGTTCGCGCTCCAGAGCGCGAGCGACATGTTCGGCCTCAATAAGCCGGAGGGCGAGGTGAGCTTCGAGTTGCCCGACGAGGACCTCTCGATCTCCGAGATCGCCTCGATGCTCCAGAAGGAGGGCATCGTCACCCAGCCGCTGACCTTCCGCCTCTACGCGACGCTCAAGAAGGTCTCCCCGGACTCCTTCTTCCCCGGCGACTACACCCTCAACACCAACATGAGCTACGATGAAATCTTCGTCGCCTTCCGTTCGGGCACCGGGCCGGAGCAGGTCACCCTCATCTTCTACGAGGGCTGGACCCTTTCGGATATCGCGGACAAGCTCGAGGAGAACGGCGTCTGCAAGAAGGAGGACCTCTTCCGCTACCTCGAGGAGAACGGCGCGGCGTTTGAGGAGAAATACCCCTTCCTGGCCGACATCCCCGACGACGCGAACCGCTACCGCCGCTACGAGGGCTATTTCTTCCCCGACACCTACGACTTCTACGTGGACGAGGATCTGGGCACCGTGGTGCAGAAGTTCTTCAACCGCTTTGACCAGATGGTCAACACCGACGAGCTCCAGCAGCAGATGAAGGCGCAGAACCTGACGCTCGACCAGGCGATCACGCTGGCGTCGGTCATCCAGAAGGAGGCGGGCCGCACCGACGACATGAAGATGGTCTCCTCCATCTTCCACAAGCGCCTCGAAAATCCCGCGCAGTTCCCGAAACTCCAGTCGGACGTGACGATCTTCTACGTCGAAAACGACATCAAGCCCTATCTTGAAAACCCGGACGATCCGGTCAATCAGCCGATGTACGACGCATACAATACCTATGTGTGCGACGGACTGCCCGTCGGGCCGATCTCCAACCCGGGCGTCGACGCGATCAAGGCCGCGATCTATCCGCAGAACACCGACTACTACTACTTCCTCGCGGACAAGGACGGCAAGTTCTATTACGCGGCCACGATCGAGGAGCACGCGGCGAATATCGCGGCGGCCGGCATCGGGGTCGACCACGGCATCACGATGCCGGGCGAGGGCGGCGACAGCGAGCCGCAGCAGTAAAAAGGAGCGTTCCCTTGCAAAAGCCAGAACTACTCTCTCCGGCGGGCGGCCGGGAGCAGTTGGAAGCCGCCGTGCGCTTCGGCGCGGACGCGGTCTACTTGGGCTCCGGGCGGTTCAACATGCGCGCCGCGGCCTCCCTTGGGCCGGACGCGCTTGCCGGCGCGGTCTCCTTCGCGCATGAAAACGGCGTCCGCGTCTATCTCGTGTGCAATACCCTGCCCTCCTGCGAGGAGGCGGACGCGCTGCCGGACTTTTTAAGCGCGGCGCGTTCGGCGGGCGTGGACGCGCTCATCGCCGCCGACCTCGGCGTGATGGCGCTCGCGCGCCGCATCGTTCCGGAAATCCCGCTGCACGTCTCCACCCAGGCGGGGGTCGTCAACCACCTGACCGCGTCCGCGCTCCATGAGCTCGGCGCCTCCCGCGTCGTGCTGGCGCGCGAGCTTTCGCTCGCGGAGATCCGCCGCATCCGGGAGAATACCCCGCCCGGGCTCGAGCTCGAGGCGTTCGTCCACGGCGCGATGTGCATGTCGGTGTCGGGGCGCTGCCTGCTCAGCAGCTACCTCACCGGCCGGGACGCCAACCGCGGCGCCTGCGCGCAGCCCTGCCGCTGGCGTTACCGCCTCGTGGAGGAGAAACGCCCCGGCCGGTACTTTCCCATCGGGGAGGACGGGCGGGGCAGCTACATCCTCAACGCGAACGACCTGTGCATGGTCGAACACGTCGGCGAACTGGCGGAAGCGGGCGTCTCCTCCTTCAAGATCGAGGGGCGCGCAAAATCGGCCTACTACACCGCGTCGGTCACCGCCGCCTACCGGGCGGCGCTCGACGCGTGGATGCAGAGGGGGGAGCCTCCGCCCTGGGCCCTCGAAGAGGTGGGGAAGGTGAGCCACCGGCCCTATTCGACCGGCTTCTATTTCGGCGCGCCCGGCCAGAACGCCGCATTCGGCGGTTCCCTGTGCGGCTGGGAGGTGCTCGCGATGGCGGAGGGCTGGTCGGACGGCGTGCTCGAAGTGAGCCTGCGCAACCGCTTTTCACGCGGCGAGGAGGCGGAGCTGCTGCTTCCGCGTGAGAGCCCGCGCCCCCTTTCCGTCACGGCGGTCGAGGACGTCGGGGAGGGCGCCGTGGAGACGGCCTGCCACCCGATGCGGCGTTACCGCATCCCCTGCCCGTTTCCCGTGCCGCCCGGCGCTTGGCTGCGCCGGAGGGTTGCGGGGGAGAACGAGGGAACGGAATGATTTGACGGCCGTGCCCATCTCCGCACAGGATATCATCAAACGTTTTGCCGGCTTTTTCAAAAGCCGCGGGTGAGGCGAAAGCCGGAGGCTTTCGCCGGGGGCGGAGCCCTTGACCCGGGCCCGCAGGCCCTGCCGTAAGCGATTTTTCTTTGGTTCTTTCTTTTTCAGGAAAAAAGAAAGAATGGGTGTAACACCGCCAAACCATGATTTCAAAGAGAGGTTGAAGGATATGTCCGGACATTCCAAATGGGCAAACATCAAACGCAAAAAGGAAAAGACCGACGGCGCGCGCGCGAAAATCTTTACGAAGATCGGGCGCGAGATCACCGTTGCGGCGCGCGAAGGCGGAGCCGACCCGGCGAACAACTCCAAGCTGGCGACGCTGATTGCGAAGGCGAAGGCGAACAACGTCCCGAACGACAACATCGAGCGCCTGCTCAAAAAGGCGGGGGACAGCAAGGAGGACTACGAGGAGATTACATACGAGGGCTACGGTCCTTCGGGTGTGGCGGTCATCGTGGAAACCCTCACCGACAACCGCAACCGCACGGCGGGCGATCTGCGCCACTACTTCGACAAATGCGGCGGCAACCTCGGCCAGAACGGGAGCGTCTCCTTCCTGTTTGAAAAGAAGGGCGTCATCGTCATCGACAACGAGGAGGGCAAATACGACGAGGAAAAGGTCATGGACGACTGCTTCGAGTGCGGGGCGGCCGACTATGACTACAGCTCCGACGACGTGATCGAGATCTACACCGAGCCCAACGACGTGGCGAAGGTGGCGGGCGCGCTCGAGCAGATGGGCTACACCTACGATTCCGCCGAGGTCGAGTACATTCCGATGACCAAGGTGAAGTTCGTCGACGTGGAGCTCGCCCAGAAGAGGGAGAAGCTGCTCGACATGTTCGACGACAACGACGACGTGCAGAACGTCTACCACAACTGGGACCAGCCGGAGGAGCCCGACGAGGACTGACCGGCCAGGAGCGGAAATAACGAAACAGCGGGCGCGGCATCTGCCGCGCCCGCTTTTTTTGCGCGCCGGGAAGGAAAATTCAGGAGGCGGGAAAATCCCGGAATCCCCGGGCCTTTCCCGCGATTCGGCCAGATGCTGGGAACCGCCTTCCAGACTCTGGTTCACGGCGCAAAATTAGGTGGAAAGCAACAAAAACGCGCCGAAAAATTCAGTGGAAATTATAGTTCCGGAACTTCCGTGCGCATGCTGAACTCCCGGAAAAAATGGGTATACTTATGGCAATCACGGAAGGAGAGAAGCATATGAGCAGTGTCAAACAACTGGAACAGGCGGAGGTCGACGGCTTCCTGAGGAACCTCTATCTCGAGGAGCGCAGCGAAAACACCGTCAGCAAATACCGCCGGGATATCGCGCGCTTCGGCCGGTTCCTGGCGGAGGGCCGGGCGCTGGACAGGGAGGCGGTGGTGGCCTACAAGCGCTATCTGGTCGGCGAGGGCTATAAGGCGTCCTCCGTCAATTCCATGCTGGCGGCCGTCAACGCCCTGTTGTCCTACCTGGGCCTTCCCGACTGCCGGGTGCGGCTGTTAAAAATCCAGCGTCAGGCGTTCCGGGACCGGTCTCGCGAATTGCAGAAGGCGGACTACCTGCGCCTGCTTGAGACCGCGCGCAGCCGGAAAAAGCCGCGCGCCGAGGCGCTGCTGCAAACCCTGTGCGGCGTCGGGATCCGCGTCAGCGAGCTGCCCTTCATCACGAAGGAGGCGGTGCTGGAGGGCCGGGCGGCCATCCGCTGCAAGGGGAAATGCCGGATCGTGCCCCTGCCCGACCGCCTCCGGCGAATCCTCCTGCGCTACTGCGGGGAGCGGGGGATCACGTCGGGCCCGGTCTTCGTCACCCGTAGCGGCAGGCCCATGCACCGGTCGACCGTCTGGCGCACGGTGAAAAGCCTCAGCGCGGACGCGAAGGTGCAGCCGCGAAAGGTCTATCCCCACAACCTGCGCCACCTGTTCGCCTGCACCTATTACCGGCAGAGCCGGGACATCGCCGGACTGGCGGCCCTTTTGGGCCACGCCAGCACCGAAACCACCCGGATCTACACGGCGACGAACGAGACGGAGTACGCCGGCCTCATCAACCGGCTGGGCCTTGTGCCCTGAGAAAAGGCCCGGGAAACAAAAAAGCAACATAATGCGTATTATGTTGCAAACCGGGCCGAAAAATGGTCATATCAGGCATAAAACAGCTCCGCCGGCTTTGGACGCGCGCCTGTCAGGGGTATTTGGCCTGCACGAAAGCACATCAGCGGCGAGGGACCGTTGACGCGCATTTTCGGCATACTCCCGGGCGGCCCCAAACGGCGAAAAATCCGGGCCGCCTATTGCGAAGATTGCCATTTTGTTGCATAATAAGGGAAGATTATGTAGCCTAAAATAGAGCGAGGTTTTAAAACTGCAACATAATACGCATTATGTTGCAAACCGGGCCGTATTCCGGGGCCGGAGCTTTTCTTTTGCGAAAGGATGGAAGGTCATGAAAGTCAACTACGGCCAATTGGGGACCGAAGCGGAGATCGTCCTGATCCGCCTGAGCCGGGAGGCGGAGGGACAGCCCGCCGGGACGTTGAGCAACGTCTATCTCCCGGAGCCGGTGAGCTTCTACGGGCTCGGGGACCTCTTTTTGGAACTGGACGCGATCTACCGTTACCTCCGGTTTCCCTGCGCGGACAGGGATGTCCGCTATTTCAGCAGCCGCCGCCAGCTCCAGGCGAACCGCCAGCCGGTTCCGCTGGACACGCTCCGGTATGAGCGGCGCCGGGAGCTGGAAACCACCATGCAGGAGCCGTACGATTTCGTCGTGCAGGTGATCTACCGGCAGAACGACAGCTGGCAGGGCTTTCTGACGTGGGTGGGCAGGAACGTGCGCGTCTCCTTCACCAGCGCGCTGCAATTGCTGCGGCTTCTTGCGGAGGCGATGGGGTGCGACGGGAAGGTGCAGGTCTTGGACGCCCAGCGGGACGCGGCGCTGGTCGCCGACTGGAGGCTGCAGCAGAATGCGGAGCGCGAGCGGCGCGCCCCGGAACCGGCGCCGTGGGGGGAGGACGCGGACGATTGAGCCGTCCGGGCGCTTCTTTTCCATCGCGCGCGCGAAGGTGCTTCCGGCCCCTGTTTCCGCTGGAAAGTTTCGACAGTTCCCGCGCGGCGGCCAAATGCTGGAAACCCGCTCCCGAATGGGGCTTTGAGGGGATAAAACAGGCTAAATTCGACAAAAAGACGCCGAAAATTTCGGCGTCTTTTTTTTGCTGGAAAAGAAAAGCACTTGCATTTTTTATCTGCGGCAAGTATAATAAAGAGGTAAAAGTGGTGAAAAGTGGTTAAAAGTGGAGGAATCGCCACCCAAGTGGCGGACAAGCCCGGAGGGAGGTGATAAAATGCTCACAGGACAGTACACCCACAGCATCGACGCGAAAGGCCGGGTGAACTTCCCCGCGAAGCTGCGCGAGGAGTTGGGCGAGCGTTTTATCATCACGCGCGGGCTCGACAACTGCCTCTTCGTCTACTCGGTGGACGAGTGGGACCAGCTCGCGGCAAAGCTGCACGAGCTGCCCATCAGCAAATCCGCCCCCCTCAACCGGTTCTTCTTCGCGGGAGCCGCCGAGGCGGAGCCGGACAAGCAGGGCAGGGTGCTCCTGCCGGCGCACCTGCGGGAATACGCGGGGCTCGACCGGGACGTCACGATCGCGGGCGTCTCCAACCGCGCCGAGATCTGGGACAGCGAGCGCTGGGAGAAGCAGAACGAGCAGCTTACGGCCCAGTCCATCGCGACCGCGATGGACGAGCTGGGGTTCTAGGCGATGGCGGAATTTTCACACCGCCCCGTCCTGCTGGACGAGTGCATCGAGGGCCTGGCCATCCGCCCGGACGGCATCTATGTCGACGGGACGGCGGGCGGCGCGGGGCACTCCTCCGAAATCGCAAAGCGCCTGACCACCGGACGGCTGGTCGCGCTCGACAAGGACCCCGACGCGGTGAAGGCCGCCTCCGAACGGCTCGCGCCCTATCCCTGCGCCGTCGTCGTGCAGAGCGATTTTTCCCAGATGAACGGCGTGCTCGACCGGCTGGGGATCGGCGGGGTGGACGGCATCCTGCTCGACCTGGGGGTCTCCTCACACCAGCTCGACACCCCCGAGCGGGGCTTTTCCTACATGCACGACGCGCCGCTCGACATGCGCATGTCCCAGTCGGGGCTGAGCGCCTACGACGTGATCAACGGCTATGACTTCAAGGAACTGTGCCGGGTGTTCCGCGATTACGGCGAGGAGAAATTCGCGCCGATGATCGCTAAACATATTTTGCATACCAGAACGCAGCGCCCCATTGCCACTACCGGAGAACTGGCAACACTGATTAGCGCGTCGATCCCCGCAAGGGCGAGACGCGAGGGCGGGCATCCTGCAAAGCGCGTCTTTCAAGCGGTCCGAATTGAGGTAAACGGGGAACTCTCCAGCCTGTCTGTTTTTCTCGGCGAAACGTTTGAAAGACTCCGCTCCGGCGGGCGCATGGCAATCATCACCTTCCATTCGTTGGAAGACCGCATGGTCAAACAGCGGTATGCGGCGCTTTGCAGGGGCTGCACCTGTCCGCCGGACTTTCCGGTGTGCGTGTGCGGCAACCGGCCCAAAGGGAAACTCGTGAACAAAAAACCCATCGAGGCGGGGGAAACGGAGCTCGCGGCCAACAGCCGCAGCAAGAGCGCCAAGCTGCGCATCATTGAGAAACTATAGAAGGAGGGAAGGCGCCATGCAGACGCGATACGCCGGAAACGGCAGCGTTGCTTACGATCTGGACCGGTTCCAGCCAAAGCCGCGGATGCGGGTGAAAAGGCCGACCCTGGTCGTGGCGAACCCCGGCGTCAAGGCGCGTGCGCGCCGCCGGACGGCCACCGTGCTGGGCATTGTGGCGGCGGCCGCGGTGGTCGTGGGGATCGTGGTCACGATGCTTTACAGCCGCGCGGTGCTCACCGAGCTGAGCCAGCAGATCGCCCATCAGACCTCGCTGCTCGAAAAGGAGCAGAGCGAATACACCCGCCTGACGGCGGAACTGGACGCCAAAATTTCTCTGCGCAACGTTGAGGACTATGCCACGCAGACGCTCGGCATGTTCCCGGTGGACAAAAGCCAGGTCACCTACGTGGACCTGAGCGAGGGGGAAAAGATCGAACTGACAAGCGAATCGCCCAAGCAGTCGCTGTTCGACAAGGTCGAGCTGGCGATCATCAACGTCAAGGAACGGCTTGGCGAGGACTAAAACGGATGGCGCATCCATAAATATAGAGTGGCACGAAAAGCAAGAAGGATTGAGGGAGGGACCGCGTACCCGTCCGTACTTCTTGCTTTCCTCGCATTTTGCGCCCTTTTCGACGGCAATCCCGCCGGTTCGCGGGGCTGCGCGCCCGTAACTTTTGCAAAGGACTGGTATATTAAGATGGCAAAGCCTCCAACCTATCATATGAGAAGCCGGATGATCGTCGTACTGGTGGCGATGATCGTCTTCGGCTTCTGCGTCGTTCTGCACCAGCTCTTCAAGCTGCAGGTCGTCGAGGGCGAGGCCCTCCAGGCGCGCGCGCTCCAGCAGCAGCTGCGCAGCGAGCGCATCGGGGCCAAGCGCGGCACGATTTACGACACCAACGGCAACCCGCTCGCCAAGAGCGCGACCGTCTGGTCGGTGTGCGTCGCGCCTGGGCTGATCGACACCCCCGAAAAGGAGTCGGACGTCACCGCGGCGCTCGAGAAGTTTCTCGAGCTCGACAAGGAGTCGATCCAGAAGAAGCTCGCGCTCAAGGGCACCCTCTACCAGGTGGTCAAGACCAAGGTGGAGAAGCCGCAGGCGGATGAGCTGATGACCTTTGTCAGCGAGAACGGCCTCACGGGGCTCATCTTCCTCGAGCAGGACACCCGCCGCTACTACCCCTACGGAAACTTCGCTTCGGCGGTGCTCGGCTTTGCCAACGACGACAACCACGGCGCCTACGGGCTGGAGAGCTACTACGAAAAGGTGCTCGCCGGCACGCCGGGGCGCGTGGTCTCGATGAAGAACAGCCGCGGCGTCGACATGGACCTGCAATATTCGCAGGAGTACGCCGCCAAGGACGGGGACTCCCTCGTGCTGACGATCGACGAGACGATCCAGCACTTCCTCGAAAAGAACCTCGAGATCGCGCTGCCCGAGCACAAGGTGCGCAACCGGGTGACGGGCGTCGTCATGGACGTGAAGACGGGCGCGGTGCTCGCGATGGCCTCCAAGCCCGACTTCGACCCCAACAACCCCTACGAGATCCTCGACGACAAAAAGCGCGAGGAGCTCGAAAACCTCAAGACGGTCGCCACCAAGGAGCAGTACGACCAGGCGCTGCGGGAGGCATGGTACGCCCAGTGGCGCAACTACGCGATCTCCGACCCCTATGAGCCGGGCTCGGTCTTCAAGATCATCACCGCCTCGGGCGCGTTGGAATGCGGCGCGGTCACCCGGCAGTCGACCTTCTACTGCTCGGGCGCCACGACGGTCAACGGCACCCCCTACCACTGCTGGGTCTGGGCGAGCCGCGGCGAGGGCCACGGCCAGCAGGACCTCGAGCACGCGATCATGAACTCCTGCAACCCGGCGTTCATCGATATCGGCCAGCGCATGGGCGCGCAGAACTTCGCCGAATACTTCTCCAACTTCGGCCTCACCGAGAAGACGGGCATCGACCTGCCCGGCGAGGCGACGAGCATCTACCACGCGCGCTACACCATCAACGACCTCGCCTCCAGCTCCTTCGGCCAGACCTTCAAGGTCACGCCGATCCAGCTGATCACCGCCGCGAGCGCGGCGGTCAACGGCGGCAAGCTGATGCAGCCCTACATCGTCAAGCAGATCGTCGACGCGGAGGGCAACGTCATCTCCAACACCGAGCCGGTCGTCAAGCGGCAGGTCGTCTCGGAGGACATCTCCAAGGAGATGCGCCTCATGCTCGAGCAGGTCGTCGCCAACGGCTCCGGCCGCCAGGCGCAGATCCCCGGCTACCGCGTGGGCGGCAAGACGGGCACCTCCGAGCAGCTCGACAGCCCCAAGCTCAAGTCGGAGGGCCGCACCCCGAACACCCTCTCCTTCTTCGGCTTCGCGCCGGTGGAGGACCCGCAGGTGGCCTGCCTCGTGCTGATCGACGACCCGGACATCTACAACGCCTACGGTTCCACCGTTGCGGCGCCGATCGTCGGCGCGGTGCTGGCGGATACCCTGCCCTACATGGGCATCGAGCCGCAGTACACCGAGGAGGAGCTCGCGAACGTCGCCACCAAGGCGGAATACCTCATCAACCTCGACCTGCACGACGCCCAGTACAAATGCCGCGTCAGCGGGCTGAAATACCGCGTCGTCGGAAACGGCACCAAGGTGCTCCGCCAGATCCCCGAGGCGGGCGAGACGATCCCCGAGGGCGGCACCATCGTCCTCTACACCGAGGAGGAGGGCGCGGGCGACCTCATCCCGGTGCCCGACGTGGTCGGCAAGACGGTCGAGGAGGCCAACCGTTCGATCGTGGGCGCGGGGCTCAACATCTCGATTTCGGGCGAGCAGATCGAGGGCACTCACCAGGTGGTGTCCTCCCAGACGCCCGCCGCGGGCGAGCAGGTGGAGGCCGGGACGGTCGTCACCATTCAGTGCGTTGAAAGCACCGCTCCCGTCACCGAATGACGGCCGGCATCTTTTCCTGAAAGGGGTCCACAACATGCTGCTTTCCAAGCTGCTCGAGGGAGTCGAATACGAGGGCTCCGTCAAGGACTGTGAAATAAAGGGCGTCACCTCCGATTCACGGCAGGTGGAGCCGGGGATGCTCTTCGTGTGCATCCGCGGGACCCGCGCCGACGGGCACGGCTACGCGAAGGGCGCGGTCGAGGCGGGCGCGGCGGCGGTCGTGTGCGAGCGGGACCTGGGGCTTCAAAACCAGATCCTCTGCGCGGACACCCATCTCGCCTACGGCCTGCTCTGCGGCAACTGGTACGGCAACCCCGCGCGGCGGCTGCGCCTCATCGGCGTGACGGGCACCAACGGCAAGACGACGGTCACCTGCATGGTCAAGCACATCCTGGAAACCACGGGCGCCCGCGTGGGGCTCATCGGCACCATCCACAACGAGATCGACGACATCGTCCTGCCCGCCAAGCACACCACCCCCGACGCGCTCGCGCTGCACGGGATGCTTTCGCGCATGGCGGACGCGGGGTGCCGGTACGTCGTGATGGAGTGCTCCTCCCACGCGCTCGACCAGCAGCGGCTGGCGGGGCTCCGCTTCGAGGCGGCGGCCTTCACCAACCTGACGCAGGACCACCTCGATTACCACCACGACATGGAAAACTACTACCACGCCAAAAAGAAGCTCTTTTCGATGTGCGGCACCGCCGTCGTCAACGTCGACGACGCCTACGGCCAGCGGCTCGCGGAGGAGATTACCTGTCCGAAGATCACCTTCTCCACCCAGTCGGACGAGGCGGACTACACCGCCAAGGACATCCGCCCCGCGCCCGATTCCAGCCGATTCATGCTGGTGGGGAAGGGGCAGATCGCGCGGATGCGCCTGCCAATCCCGGGGGATTTCTCGGTCGCCAACGCGATGACCGCCGCGTGCAGCTGCATCGCGGCCGGGCTCACGGTGGAGGAGGCGGCCGCGGGGCTGTGCAGCTGCAAGGGCGTGGTCGGGCGCATCGAGGTGCTCCCGACCGGCACCCCCTACACCGTCATCCGCGACTACGCCCACAGCCCCGACGGGCTCGAAAAGATCATCACGACGATGCAGAAGTTCGCCGCGGGGCGGGTCGTGACCCTCTTCGGCTGCGCGGGCAACCGCGACCGGACCAAGCGCAAAAAGATGGCGGAGATCGTGGCGCGCCTCTCCGACTTTGTCATCCTCACGTCGGATAACCCGCGCGACGAGGACGAACTGCAGATCATCGAGGACGCGAAGCCCGGCCTGCTCGAGCACCCGGACACCCCGTATGAAATTATCCCCGACCGCTACGCGGCGATCGAGTGGGCGCTCGACCACGCACAGCCGGACGACGTGCTGATCTTGGCGGGCAAGGGCCACGAGGACTACCAGGTGCTGAAGGGGGAGACGATCTGCTTCGACGAAAAACAGATTGTGCTGGATCTGCTGGCAAGACGAAAGGGGTGACGCAATGGAACGCATGACGATCGATGAGATCGCGCGGGCGGTCGGCTGTCCCGGGAGCTATCCCGGCGCGGTCGACGTGATCTCGACCGACTCCCGGAGCCTGCCGGAGGGCTGCCTCTTCGTGGCGCTCGAGGGGGAGCGGTTCGACGGGCACGACTTCATCCCCGCCGCCCTGCGTTCGGGCGCCGCGGCGGCAGTCGCGCACGAGCGGCGCGACTACGGCCCCGGCACCGTGCTCTACGTGAAGAACACCCAGCGCGCGCTGATGGAGATCGCGAAGGCCTACCGCGCCAAATTCCCCATCCGCTGCGTGGGGGTCACCGGAAGCGTCGGCAAGACGACCACCAAGGAGATGATCGCCGACGTGCTCTCCTGCGCCTACCGGACCCTCAAGACGGAGGGCAACCTCAATAACGAGATCGGGCTCCCCAAGACCCTCTTCCGCCTCGACCGCACGACCGAGGCGGCCGTCGTCGAGATGGGGATGCAGGGGCTCGGGGAGATCGCGGCGCTGGCCGGCGTGGCAAGGCCGGACGTCGGCGTCATCACGAATATCGGCGTGAGCCATCTGGAGCGGCTCGGCTCCCGCGAAAACATCCTGAAAGCCAAGCTGGAACTGGCCGACGCGCTGCCCGACGGCGCGCCGCTCCTCCTCTGCGGGGACAACGACCTGCTTTCGCGGGTGCGGATCCCCCGCCTCGACGTGCGCTTCTACGGCATTGAAAACCCCGCCTGCGGCCTGCGGGCGAAGGACCTCCGCGAGGGGGAGGGGGAGACCTCCTTCCTCCTCTGCGGCGAATTCGGCGAGCTGCCGGTGACGATCCCCTGCGCGGGGCGGCACAACGTCCTGAACGCGCTCGCGGCCTTTTCCGCCGGGCTGGCGCTGGATATCCCGCCCGAAAAATGCGCGGCGGCGCTGCGCGAATACATGCCCTCCGGCATGCGCCAGAAGGTGGTGCACTGGCGGGGGATCACGGTGGTGGAGGACTGCTACAACGCCTCCCCCGACTCGATGCGGGCCGCGCTCGAGACGCTGGCGGGCCATCCCTGCACGGGCAGGCGGATCGCGGTGCTCGGCGGGATGCTCGAGCTGGGCGCGATCTCGGAGCGGGCGCACCGGGAAATCGGGGCGTTCGCCGCCGAAAAGGGGATCGACCTGCTGCTTGCATACGGCGGCGATGCGTGCTATTATCGACAGGGCGCGTCGGAGGGGGGCATCCCCGCCGAGCTCTTCGACGATAAGGAGGAGCTGCTCGCGCGCCTGCGGGAGGAGATCCGCCCGGGCGACGCCGTATGGGTCAAGGGAAGCCGCGGCATGCGCATGGAGGAGATCCTCGAAGGACTGTATAAGGGAGAAGTTGTGAATGAATAGCGGCATGACCCTCATCCTGATCACGCTGGTCGCGTTTGCCGTCACGGCCCTGCTGGGGTTCGTGATGATCCCCTTCCTGCACAAGCTCAAGTTCGGCCAGACGATCCTCGACATCGGCCCCGCCTGGCACAAGAAGAAGCAGGGCACCCCCACCATGGGCGGCGTCATGTTCATCATCGGCATCACGGCGGCGGTCGTGATCGGGGTCTCGACCCTCTGGCTTTCGCCCGCGGCGCAGGGATATCTTGGCGACCCGCGGGGTAATATAAAGCTGTTTGCGGGGGTCGCGATGGCGCTCGCGTTCGGCGCGGTGGGTTTTCTGGACGACTACATCAAGGTGGTCAAGCACCGCAACCTCGGGCTGACGGCGCGCCAGAAATACCTGATGCAGCTGGTCATCGGGGTCTTCTACCTCGTGATGCTCTACATCGCGGGGGACCGCTCGACGGCGGTCGCGGTGCCCTTTTTGGGCACGCTGGAACTCGGGCCCTTCTACTACCTGCTGGCGATGATCATCATCACCGGCTTCGTCAACGCCGTCAACCTCACCGACGGCCTCGACGGGCTTTCCTCGTCGGTCACCTTCGTCTATGCGGTGGTCTTCCTCGTCATCGCGGGTATTCTCCAGTTCGGCCAGGCGAGCGTGATCGCCGCCGCTCTCGCGGGCGGCACGCTCGGCTTCCTCGTCTGGAACTTCTATCCCGCCAAGGTCTTCATGGGGGACACCGGTTCCCTCTTTTTGGGCGGCCTGGTGGTGGCGCTCGCCTTCCAGGTGGGGATGCCGCTGCTGCTCGTCTTCGCGGGGGTCGTCTTCTGGTGCGAGGCCTTTTCGGTCATCATCCAGGTCTGCTACTTTAAAGCCACCCACGGCAAACGGCTCTTCAAGATGAGCCCCATCCACCACCACTTCGAGATGTGCGGATGGAGCGAGGTGAAGATCGTCTCGGCCTTCGCCCTCGTGGGACTCCTCGGCGGCGCGCTGGCCGTCTGGTCGGTGCTCCTGCTGTGACGCGGGGCCCCGGCCGAAATCAATCCAACGGAAAAGAGGTGCTTGCCGATGGAAGCGGCACGGCCTGCGGGGAAAACCCGTAAAAAACGCATCCGGGCAGAGAAGGGCGGCATCGACCTGACCTTCATGTTCCTTGTGCTGATTCTGCTTGCGATCGGGCTGATCATGCTCTTTTCGGCGAGCTACGCGTCCGCCTACTACGAGACGGGCAACAGTTTCTATTACATTTCCCGCCAGCTGCTCTTCGCGATCGTCGGCATCATCGGGATGTTCGTCGTCGCCAACATCGACTACCACATCCTGCACCGGTTCGCCTTCCTCATCTACATCGGCACCGTCTTCCTGCTCATCCTCGTGCTCTTTGTCCATACCCGCGAGGACGCGCGCCGGTGGATCCCGCTCGGGTTTACGACCTTCCAGCCGTCCGAGCTCGCGAAGTTCGCCGTCGTGCTGATCTTCGCGCACCTCATCTCCACCAACTACGACAGGATGAAGGACCCCAAATACGGCGTCTGGCCGTTTTTGGCGCTGATGGGCATCGTGGTCCTGCTCATGCTGCTCGAACCGCACCTGTCCGGCACCATCCTCATCCTGTCGATCGGCATCATCATGATGTTCGTGGGCGGCACCGACCTGAAATGGTTCATGATCGGCGGCCTGCTGCTGGCGGCGGCGGTCGTCGTCATCGTATTAATACCGGGCGTCATCCCCTACGCGATGAGCCGCATCCAGCACTGGCGCGACCCGTGGATCGACCCGCAGGGCAAGGGCTTCCAGACGATCCAGTCGCTCTACGCGATCGGATCGGGCGGGCTCATGGGTGTCGGGATCGGCAACTCCCGCCAGAAGCACCTCTATCTGCCCGAGCCGCAGAACGACTTCATCTTCTCGGTCGTGTGCGAGGAGCTCGGCTTCATCGGCGCGACGCTCATCATTCTCGTCTTCGTGCTGCTCATCTGGCGCGGCTATGTCATCGCGATGCGCTGCCGCGACCGGTTCGGCTCGATGCTCGCCATCGGCCTCACGACGCAGGTGGGCGTGCAGACGATTTTAAACATCGCCGTCGTCAGCAACACGATCCCCAACACGGGCATCAGCCTGCCCTTCTTCTCATCGGGAGGTACGGCGCTCGTCATGCTCCTGGCGGAGATGGGGGTCATCCTGTCCGTCTCCCGGCAGACCAACCTCGAGAAGGAGTAGCGGCGGCCTGCCCGGCCTTTGGCCGGAGCGGCTTCGCCGACGGCCGCTCAAAGGGGGCCCCGCCCCCTTTGGATCCCCCGCGAGGTGTCGCCTTGCGACCCGGCCCCGCGGGCCGGAACCTTAAGAGGAGCCTTCGGCGGAGGAGTCATGGCGGCCTGCGAGCCGTTCAAAGGGACGGGATATGGGATGATTGGGAGGGCTCTGACAACATGAGAATTCTGTTTGCGTGCGGCGGGACGGCGGGTCACATCAACCCCGCGATCGCCGTGGCCAACTTCATCAAGGCCCGCCATCCCGAGGTGGAGATCCTCTTTGCGGGCAACCCCAAGGGGATGGAGGCGCGCCTCGTCCCGAAGGCGGGCTTCGCCTTCGCGCCGATCGAGATCATGGGCTTCCAGAGGAAGCTCACCTGGTTCAACGTCAGGTACAACTTCCGCTCGGTGGGCTGCCTCATGCTCTCGTGGGGCCGCGCGAAAAAGCTCATCCGCGATTTTGCCCCCGACATGATCGTCGGCACGGGCGGCTATGTGAGCGGGCCGATCCTGCGGGAAGGGGCCAAGCTGGGGGTGAAGACGGTCACCCACGAGTCGAACGCCTTCCCCGGCGTGACGACCAAGGTGCTCGCGCGCACGGCGGATAAGGTGCTGATTTCGGTCGAGGAGGCCAAACGATACCTGCCGCGGGGCAGGGAATACATCGTGACCGGCAACCCGGTGCGGGAGGAGATTCTCTTTGCCGACCGGGAGAAGGCGCGCAAAAAGTTCGGCGTGGGGGACCGGGTGTGCATCGTCTCCTTCGGCGGAAGCCTCGGCGCCCGCCGGTTGAACGAGGCGGTCGCGGGGCTGATGGCGTGGGAGCAGAGGCGCGGCGGCATCTTCCACATCCACGCGACCGGCTCGATCGAAAAGGACCGCTTCCCGCAGATGCTGGCCGCCGCCGGGGTGGACCCCTGCGCCCCCGGCCTCGACATCCGCACCTATATCGACGACATGCCCGACTGCCTCGCGGCGGCGGACCTCGTCATCTCCCGTTCGGGCGCGATGACCCTCTCCGAATTGGAGGCGAGCGGCACCGCGTCGGTGCTCATCCCCTCGCCGAACGTCGCGGAGAACCACCAGTACCACAACGCGATGGTGCTGGCGGAGCACGATGCGGCGGTGGTCATCGAGGAAAAGGACCTGACCCCCGAGCGGCTGAGCGGCCGGGTGGAGGAGCTCTGCCGGGACCCGCAGACCCTGCGGCGGCTGGGCCGCAACGCCCAGGCGATGGCGATCATCGACGCGAACGAACGCATCTATTCGGAAATCATGGCGCTTTACAAGGCGTAATTTTCGCCGGGGACGTGAAAGCGTCCCCTTTTACACGTATTTGCCCTTTCACCCGGCGGGACCATGCGGCATAGTATGGTTTTGCAAGGGCTTCCCGTACCCTTGCGAAAAGCGAAAGGGTGCGTGAAGATGCCGAAACTGCTAATTGAAGGTGAAAAAAGGCTGGAGGGTCGGTTGCGGGTCCACGGGGCGAAAAATTCCGTGTTGCCGATTTTGGCGGCGACATTGCTGTCGGGAGACTGTGTGATACATAACTGCCCCCGCCTGACGGATGTCGACGCCGCCTGCAACATCCTCCAGCATCTTGGTTCCGAAACGCGGCGCGAAGGGGACAGCATCCTCGTCGGGGCCGCCGATTCCTGTTGCTGCTGCATCCCAGACGAGCTGATGCGCCGGATGCGCTCGTCGATCGTCTTTCTCGGGGCGATCGTGGCCAAATGCGGCCACGCGCGCATTTCGCTTCCCGGCGGGTGCGAGCTTGGGCCCCGCCCCATCGATTTGCATCTGGCCGCGCTTGAAAAGCTCGGCGTCACGATCGAGGAGGACCACGGCTACCTCAACTGCACGGTGAAGGACCGCCTGCGGGGCGCGAGCATTCCGCTGCCCTTCCCCAGCGTGGGCGCGACCGAAAACATCATGATCGCGGCCTCCCTCGCCGAGGGGGAGACGGTCATCAAAAACGCGGCGCGCGAGCCGGAGATCTCCGATTTGGCGGCCTTCCTCAACGCCTGCGGCGCCAGGGTGCGCACCACGCCGGACGGCGACCTGCACATCACCGGCGTCAAGTCCCTGCACCCCGCCGAGCACAGCGTCATCCCCGACCGGATCGCGGCGGCGACCTACCTGTCCGCGGCGGCCGTCACGGGGGGAGACGTGACGCTTGACGGCGTTTGCACCGAACACCTGGCGGCGGTGCTGCCCTATTTCGAGGAGATGGGCTGCCGGCTGAAAACCGCGCCGGAGGAGATCCGCCTGACCGCCGCGCGCCCGCTGCGCGCGATGAGCATGGTGCGCACGATGCCCTATCCGGGCTTCCCGACCGACGCGCAGTCCCCGCTGATGGCGGCGGCGTGCGTGGCGCAGGGGAGCAGCATCTTTGTGGAGAACATCTTCGAGAGCCGCTACAAGCATGTGCCCGAGCTCATCCGCATGGGCGCGGACATCAAGGTGGAGGGGCGCGTGGCGCTCGTCCACGGGGTGAAGGAGCTGCACAGCGCGACGGTGCACTGCACCGACCTGCGGGGCGGCGCGGCCATCGCGGTGGCGGCGCTGGCGGCCGCGGGGGAGACGGAGCTGTTGGACATCGGCCACATCGACCGCGGATATGAGAACTTCGAGGAGAACCTGCGCGGGATCGGCGCGGCGATCCGCAGGGTCCCCTGACGGGTGGGAAAATTTGCCCCGCCGCCGCGATTGCGCGAAACGCCTCCCGCGTGGTATAATAAGCACGTTTCCAGGCACCGCCGCCCGCGCCCGCGGGGGCGGGCACGCGGCTTTCCCTGCCGCGGCCGCGCGGCCAAATCCGACGGCCGGCCCCTTTTGGGGCGGCCGCGGGAAGTGAAAATCAGGTCCCGCGCGGCGGTTCGACAGGATTTGCAGGCATCCGCGGCGGATACGCGGTATACTGGTATCCGGCCTGCCGGGGACTATGATACACGGAGGACGTCATGAAGCAGAAGCTCCTTTCATTCGGCGGCAGAACGCCCCGCGCGCCCGACCGGGCGCAGGCGGCGGCAGCCGCGGGCGCGCGCCGGCGCAGGAAGCGCACCGGCCGCCAGACGCTCTACTATCTGCTGATCCTGCTTGTCGCGGCGGCGGTCGTGGCCGTACTGTCGCTGACCGTCTTCTTCCGGATCGAAAAGCTCGAGGTCGCCGGCGTCACCAAGTACGCCGCGGAGGAGATCATCGAGGCCAGCGGCGTCAAGGTGGGGGACAACCTCTTCCGGGTGAACGCGCGCAGGGTGGAAAAGAAGCTCACCCAGCAGTTCCCCTATGTCGAGGGGGTGGCCCTCAGGCGGACGCTGCCCGCGACCCTCACCCTTGAGATCGCGCAGGCAAAGCCGCTCGGCGCGGTATCCACGGCGGCGGGCTACGTGGTCATCGGCAAGACGGGCCGTGTGCTGGAGATCGGCGCGGCGTCGGTGCCGCAGGACGTGATGACGGTCACGGGCATGTACCTCTACGACCCCAAGGTGGGCCAAAAGCTGGGCGAGGGCTACACCAAGGAGGAGACGGACGAGGCGGATAAGGAGGCGTACGGCTTCCTGCTGCTCTCCCGGCTGATGGACGCGGTCGAGGAGACCGATTTCGGCAAGGTCTCCCTCGTGGACTTCTCCAACCAGCTCGACATGATGCTCGTCTACGACAACCGCCTGCTGATCGACCTGGGCGGCGGCACCGAGCTGCCCTACAAGCTGCGCTTCGCGAAGAAGGTGATCGAGGACGAGCTGTCCGACACCTTCGAGGGCAGGCTGGACGTGTCGCTCGCGCCCACCACGAACGAGATCTACTCCTGGCCGGGGGACATCCGGCAGGAGCTGGAAAAACGGCGGCTCACCGCCGCCGCGCAGGCCGGGGAGGGGGACAAAAAGCCCACCGTCCATTCGGACAACCCCGACCTCGCGGTCATCCCGGGCACCGCGCCCTCGAGCGGCGCGGAGGCGGCGGGCTCCTCCTCGGAGGAGGCGGCGTCCTCGGCCTCGCCGCAGGACGACCTCTTTGCGACGATCCCGGGCACGGCCCCCTCGTCCGCGCCGGAGGAGTCCTCCGCGGCGTCGTCGGAAGCCGCTCCGGAAAGCTCCCCGCCGGCCTCTCCGGCGGCGTGAGGGAAATATTACATTTTGCCTTGCCGGGCGCGTTTGCTATTGATTTATCAGGCTGAATCTGATAAGATAATATTTAATAGTATATCGGATTGCGCGTTTGGATGATAAGGGACTTGCAGGATTCCATTTTATAGAATTGCACAGGGGGAACCGCGATGTTAATGAACTTCGACATGGCCAGTGACAGTGAGAACGTTGTCTCGATCAAGGTGGTCGGGGTCGGCGGCGGCGGCGGAAACGCCATCAACCGCATGGTGCAGTCGGGGATGAAGAGTGTGGAATTCATCTCGATCAATACCGATAACCAGGCGCTTCTGCGCTCGCATGCTACATACAAGCTGCACATCGGGGACAAGCTCACCCGCGGCAAGGGCGCGGGCGGCAACCCCGAAAAGGGCCAGCGGGCCGCCGAGGAGAGCCGCGACGAAATCGCCTCGGCGCTCAAGGGCACCGACATGGTCTTCATCACCGCAGGCATGGGCGGCGGCACCGGGACGGGCGGCGCGCCCGTCGTGGCGGAGGTCGCCCACGAGATGGGAATCCTCACCGTGGGCATCGTCACCAAGCCCTTCAACTTTGAGGGAAAGCACCGCATGGAGCAGGCGGAGATGGGCGTCACCGCGCTGCGCGAGCATGTGGACGCGCTGCTGGTCATCCCCAACGAGCGCCTCAAGCTGATCTCGGAGGAGAAGATCACCCTCCAGAACGCCTTCTCCGCGGCGGACGACGTGCTCAAGCAGGGCGTCCAGTCGATCTCCGACCTTGTGAACATCCCCGGCGTGGTCAACCTCGACTTCGCCGACGTGACCGCGATCATGAAGGACGCGGGCTACGCCCACATGGGCGTGGGCAGCGCCTCGGGCAAGGACAAGGCCCGCGCGGCCGCCGAAGCGGCGATCTCCTCCCCGCTCCTTGAAACCTCGATCAACGGCGCGAAGGGCGTGATCGTCAACATCACCGCCTCCCCCGACATCGACCTGGACGACATCGACGTCGCCTCCTCGATGATCCACGAGGCCGCGCATCCCGACGTCAACCTCATCTGGGGCGCGACGTTCGACGATTCGCTGCAGGATGAGATGAAGGTCACGGTGATCGCCACCGGCTTCGACAGCGACCGCAACTTCACCCTCCCCAACTACAGCTTCAGCAAAAAGCCCGACGGCAAGGCGGAGCCCGGCGCTCCCGCGACCGAGGCCGGCGGGGACGACGACGATAATTTCTTCGACATTCTGTCAATATTCAATAACAAGAAGAACTGATCTGTAACAGGGAGTATTGCCGGATTGGCAATACTCCCTGTTTTCTCTGCAAAGAACCTGTAAAATGTCACGGGGGGACGCAATATGAACGACAACACGAACCCGATTCTCTACCAGAACCGCGAACTCAGCTGGCTGAAGTTCAACCTGCGCGTGCTCGAACAGGCGTGCGACGGGTCGATTCCGCTGCTCGAGCGGCTGAAGTTCCTCTCGATCTTCGGCAGCAACCTCGACGAGTTCTTCATGATCCGGGTGGGCACCCTGACCGACGCGTCGCTGCTCGATCCGGACGCGATCGACAACAAGTCCCTCATGAGCCCCGCCGAACAGCTCGAGGCGATCTTCGCGGACACCCGCGCGCTGATCGAAAAGAAGGACGCCGCCTACAAACGCCTCTCGGCGGATATGGCGGGGGAGGGGATCGAGCATCTCGATCTCTCGATGCTCACCGAGGAGCAGACCGCCTTTCTGGAAAACTACTTCCGCGGCGAGATCCTGCCGATGCTCTCCCCGCAGATCATTGACAAGCACCATCCCTTCCCCTTCCTGCGCAACAAGGAGACCTACATCTGCACCCAGCTCAAAACCAAGGGGGAGTTCGTCAAGCTGGCAATCATCCCCGTGTCCACCGGGTTCGACCGGATCGTCTACCTGCCGTTCGACAAGAACAAGTTCGTGCTGCTCGAGGAGCTCGTGCTGCGCTACTGCGAGCACATCTTCCAGGGCTATGTCGTCGTGGCCAAGACGATCTTCCGCGTCACCCGCAACGCCGACATCAACGTCGACGAGGCGATGTACGACCACGACATGGACTACCGCAGCGTCATGGAGGAGATGGTCAAGAACCGCCGCAAGCTGATGCCGGTGCGCGTCGAGTTCCAGGGGGAGGCGAGCGAGGCGATCATCGACCAGCTCTGCAAAAAGCTCGAGCTGACCCGCGACCGCGTCTTCTTCAACCTCTCCCCGCTCGACATGGGCTTCGGCTTCGCGCTCTGCTCCAAGATGGAGCGCCGCGGGCTTCCGGGGCTCTTCTACCCGCCGCTCACGCCGCAGGATTCCTCCCTGGTCACGCCCGGCAGGCCGATGATCCCCCAGATCGAGGACCACGACATCCTGCTCTCCTATCCGTTCGAGAGCATGAAGCCGTTCATCTCCCTGCTGCTCGAGGCGGCGGACGACCCGACCGTGCTGTCGATCAAGATGACCCTCTACCGGGTCGCGCGGGAGAGCCAGATCGTCTCGGCGCTCATCAAGGCGGCGGAGAACGGCAAGGAGGTCCACGTGGTCGTCGAGCTGCGCGCGCGGTTCGACGAGGAGAACAACATCATCTGGTCCAAGCGGCTCGAGGAGGCGGGGGTCAACGTCGTCTACGGGCTGGGCGAATACAAGGTCCACTCCAAGCTGCTGGTCATCACCCGCCGGGTGGAGGAAAAGATCTGCTTCATCACCCAGATCGGCACCGGCAACTATAACGAGAGCACCGCGCGGCTCTATACCGACCTCTGCCTGATGACCGCCGACCGTGAGTTCGGCGAGGACGGCACCCGCATCTTCAACGGCATCCTGACCGGCAACCCGGTGGGGGACACCAAATACCTCGTGGCCGCGCCCGTCTCGATGAAGCCGATGGTGCTGCGGTTCATCGAGCAGGAGATCATCGCCGCGCGGGAGGGCCGCCCGGCCGCGATCACCGTCAAGATCAACTCCCTCACCGACAAGGACGTGATCGACAAGCTGACCGAGGCGTCGATGGCGGGGGTCAAAATCCGCATGATCATCCGCGGCATCTGCTGCCTGCGGGTGGGGGTGCCGGGCCATACCGACAACATCGAGGTCGTCAGCATCGTCGGGCGGTTCCTCGAGCATTCGCGCATCTACGTGTTCGGCACGCCCGAGCGCAGCCGGATGTACATCTCCTCCGCCGATTTCATGACGCGCAACATGGAGCGCCGGGTGGAGGTCGCGGCCCCCATCCGGGACGAGAAGCTCAAGGCGCGGATCATGAACCTGCTCGACCTCGAGTTCTCCGACAACGTCAAGGCCAAGCGGCTGCTCTCCGACGGGGAATACGAGCCGGTCAAGAACGACAAGCCCCCGATCGACAGCCAGATCGACCTCTTCAAGCTCGCCTACATGCGCGCGGAGGAGTCGGCGCGGGTGCGCGCCTCCCGCCCGGTGCAGCCGGTGATGCGCCCGGCGCAGCCGCAGGCGGCGCCCGTGGCCCCGGCGGCCCCCAGGCGCGGGCTGTGGGATAAGATCCGCGCCCTGTTCCACAAATGACGGGAGGAAACGCCATGTCCGAATTTATCATACGCCCATGCAGGCCGTCCGACGCGGAGGGCATCCACGCGCTGCGCGTCATGGAGGGCGTGCGCGAAAACATCCTCGCCCTTCCCTCCGAGCGGCTCGGATTCTGCGAGGCATACTTAAACGGCCTCGGTCCCGACGACCACCAGTTCGCGGCGGCCGCGCCGCTGCCGGGGGGCGGGGAGAAGATCGTCGGCACCGCCGGCCTCCAGGTCTATCCCGGCCGGATGCGCCATTCGGCGGGGTTCGGCATCATGGTCCACCGCGACTGGCAGGGCAGGGGCGTCGGGCGCGCGCTGATGGAGGCGGCGCTCGACGTGGCGGACAACTGGCTCATGCTCACGCGCGTCGAGCTCACCGTGTTCACCGACAACGCCCGCGCCATCGGGCTCTACAAGTCGCTCGGCTTCGAGATCGAGGGCACCAAGCGGATGGGGGCGATCCGGAACGGGGAGTACGCCGACGAATACTACATGGCGCGCCTGCGCCCGCCGCGCGCTTGACAAAACGCGGCAAAAACGGGTAAACTAAAAGCTGGATTTTACGAGGTTGTACGCCCGTAGCGGGCGTACAACTTGCGTCTGGGCGAATTTCCCGCATTACAGAAAGACGGAGGCAGGCAGATGCCAAAAAAACGGACCGCCGATTACGGCAACGAGAGTATTTCCTCCCTCAAGGGCGCCGACCGGGTACGCAAGCGCCCGGGGGTAATCTTCGGCTCGGACGGGCTGGAGGGCTGCGAGCACGCGATGTTTGAGATTCTCTCCAACTCGATCGACGAGGCGCGCGAGGGGTACGGGGACAAGATCCTCATCACCCGCTACCGCGACCAGTCGATCGAGGTCGAGGATTTCGGCCGGGGCATCCCGGTGGACTACAACCAGCGGGAGGAGCGCTACAACTGGGAGCTCGTCTTCTGCGAGCTCTATGCGGGCGGCAAATACCAGACCAACGAGGGGGAGAGCTACGAATACTCCCTCGGCCTCAACGGGCTGGGGCTCTGCGCGACCCAGTATTCCTCCGAATACATGGACGTGGAGATCTACCGCGACGGCTTTAAATACTCCCTGCATTTCGAGCACGGGGAGAACGTCGGCGGCCTTCAAAAGGAGGAGACCCGCCGCCGCGCCACCGGCACGAAGATCCGCTGGCGGCCCGACCTCGCGGTCTTCACCGACATCGACATCCCGCTCGAATACTATGCCGACACGATCAAGCGGCAGGCGGTCGTCAACGACGGCGTGACCTTCCTGCTCAGAAACCAGGCGGACTCCGGCTTCGAGGAGGCGGAGTTCCGCTATGAAAACGGCATCGTCGACTATGTGGCGGAGCTCGCCGGTGACGGGACGCTCACCCCCATCCAGTTCTGGAAGGCGGAGCGCCGCGGCCGCGACCGGGAGGACAAGCCGGAATACAAGGTGAAGCTGTCGGTGGCCTTCTGCTTTTCCAACCGGGTGAGCCGGTGCGAATACTACCACAACTCGAGCTGGCTCGAGCACGGCGGAAGCCCCGAAAAGGCGGTCAAGCTCGCGTTCACCTACATGATCGACAACCTCATCCGGAACGCGGGCAAGTACCAGAAGGGGGAGAGCAAGGTCACCTTCGCGGACGTGGAGGACTGCCTGGTGCTCGTCTCCTCCAACTTCTCCACCCAGACCTCCTATGAGAACCAGACCAAAAAGGCGATCACCAACAAATTCGTCTACGAGGCGATGAACGATTTCCTCCGCCACCAGATGGAGGTCTATTTCATCGAGAACCCCGACGAGGCGGCGCGGATCGCCGAGCAGGTGCTCATCAACAAGCGCAGCCGGGAGAACGCGGAGAAGACCCGCCTCAACCTCAAAAAGAAGCTCGCCGGCACGGTGGATATGTCCAACCGGGTGCAGAAGTTCGTCGACTGCCGCACCAAGGACGTCTCACGGCGCGAGATCTACATCGTGGAGGGCGATTCGGCGCTCGGCGCCTGCAAGCTCGGCCGGGACAGCGAATTCCAGGCGATCATCCCGGTGCGCGGCAAAATCCTCAACTGCCTCAAGGCGGACTACGACAAGATCTTCAAAAGCGACATCATCGTCGACATCTTCAAGGTGCTCGGCTGCGGCGTGGAGGTCACCACCAAGGCGAACAAGGATTTTTCCTCTTTCGACCTCGACGGCCTGCGCTGGAACAAGATCGTCATCTGCACCGATGCGGACGTCGACGGCTTCCAGATCCGCACGCTGATCCTGACGATGCTCTACCGCCTCGCCCCCACGCTGATCGAGCGGGGATATGTCTACATCGCGGAATCCCCCCTCTACGAGATCACGACGAAGGACAAGACCTGGTTCGCCTACACCGAGCAGGAGAAGACGCACGCGCTCGAGGAGATCGGGAACGCGAAATATACGGTCCAGCGCTCCAAGGGGCTCGGTGAAAACGAGCCGGACATGATGTGGCTGACGACGATGAACCCCGAAACGCGGCGCCTCATCAAGGTGACCCCCTCCCAGGCGAAGGAGACCTCCGACATGTTCGACCTGCTGCTGGGGGACAACCTCGCCGGGCGCAAGGAGTTTATCGCGGAAAACGGCTACCAGTATCTGGAGCTGGCGGACCTCTCATAAGCGCCCGCGCTCCCGCGGCGGAGGCCGGCGCAAAACAGTATTGAGGTGCAGTGAATGGCAACAAAGAAACCCAAAAAGGAACCGAAAAAACCGGTGAACTCCTCGGCGGTCATTGAGAACGCCGGGGTGATGATCGAGCAGCCGATCGTGACGACGCTCGAAAGCAACTACATGCCCTACGCGATGAGCGTGATCGTCTCGCGCGCGATCCCCGAGATCGACGGCTTCAAGCCCTCCCACCGCAAGCTGCTCTACACGATGTACAAGATGGGGCTGCTCACCGGCGCGCGGACCAAGTCGGCAAACGTGGTGGGCCAGACGATGAAGCTGAACCCACACGGCGACGCGGCGATCTATGAGACGATGGTGCGCATGTCGCGCGGGTGCGAGGCGCTGCTCCATCCCTACGTGGACAGCAAGGGAAATTTCGGCAAGGCGTACAGCCGCGACATGGCCTACGCCGCCAGCCGTTACACCGAGGTCAAGCTCGACGCGATCGCGGCGGAGCTCTTCCGCGACATCGACGAGGACACCGTCGACATGGTCGACAACTACGACAACACCCAGAAGGAGCCGACCCTTTTTCCGGTGACCTTCCCGTCGATCCTCGTCAACTCCAACATCGGCATCGCGGTCGGCATGGCCAGCTCGATCTGCCCCTTCAATCTCGCCGAGGTGTGCGACACGACGATCGCGCTGCTCAAAAACCCCGGCCACGACATCCTCGAGACGCTGCGCGCCCCCGACTTCCCGGGCGGCGGCTACATCGTCTACAACGAGGACGATCTGCGCAAGATCTACGCGACCGGACGCGGCGGGGTGCGGGTGCGCTCCCGCTGGAGCTACGACAAGGCGAACAACTGCATCGACGTCACCGAGATCCCCCCGACCGCGACGGTCGAGGCGATCATGGACAAGATCGTGGACCTCGTGAAGGGCGGCAAGATCCGCGAGATCGCCGACATGCGCGACGAGACCGACCTCTCCGGCCTCAAGCTCACCCTCGACCTCAAGAGGGGCGCCGACCCCGACGCGCTCATGCGCAAGCTCTTCCGCATCACACCGCTCGAGGACACCTTCTCCTGCAACTTCAACGTCCTGATCGCCGGAATGCCGCGCGTCTGCGGCGTTAAGGAGCTGATCGAGGAGTGGGCGGCCTTCCGCGAGGGCTGCGTCAAGCGCCGGGTCTACCACCAGCTCGGCAAAAAGAAGGAAAAGCTCCACCTGCTTATGGGACTCAAAAAGATCCTGCTCGACATCGACAAGGCGATCCGGATCGTGCGGGAGACCGCCGAGGAGCGGGAGGTCGTTCCCAACCTGATGATCGGCTTCGGCATCGACGAGGTGCAGGCGGAATATGTGGCGGAGATCAAGCTGCGCCAGCTCAACCGCGAGCACATCCTCAAGCGGGTCGAGGAGACCGACCAGCTCAAAAAGGAGATCGCCGGGATGGAGGAGATCCTCGCGGACCGCAAAAAGGTCCGGGCGATCATCATCGACGAGCTCCGCGCGGTCAGCAAGAAGTACGCGAAGCCCCGGAAGAGCCTCCTCTACTATCCGTCGGGCGAGGACGAGGAGGAGCCTGAGGCGCTGGTTCCCGACTATCCGGTGCACCTCTTCTTTACGAGGGAGGGGTACTTCAAGAAGATTACCCCCCAGTCGCTGCGCATGAGCGGCGAGCAGAAGCTCAAGGAGGGGGACGCCGTCGCCCGCGAGGTGGAGGCGACCAACAACACCGACCTGCTCTTCTTCACCGACCGCCAGCAGGTCTACAAGGCGAAGGCGAGCGACTTCGACGACGGCAAGGCGAGCGTGCTGGGCGATTACATCCCCGCCAAGCTCGGCATGGACGAGGGAGAAAGCGCCGTCTATATGGCGGTCACCGCCGATTACGCGGGCTATATGCTCTTCTTCTTTGAAAACGGCAAGGCCGCGAAGGTGGACCTCTCGGGCTACGCCACCAAGACAAACCGCAAAAAACTGCTGGGCGCCTATTCCGACGCGTCGCCGCTTGCGGCCTGCTTCCAGATCGAGGGCGGGGAGGACTTCCTGATGACCTCCTCCTCCGGGCGGATGCTGCTGGCCAACGCCGGGGCCGTCTCCTCCAAGACGACCCGCACCACGCAGGGCGTCGCGGTTATGACGCAGAAGAAAAACCACCGCGTCGCCTCGGTGAAGCCGTTCAGCGAAGGGATGCTCGCGAATCCCCACCGGTTCCGCACCAAGACCCTCCCGGCCGCCGGCATGATGCCCCGCGAGGAGGACTACGGAGAGCAGCTGACCTTATAATTGTTTTCGGCTGCCCGCCGAGGGGGATTCTTGGGTTTGCCGCTCGGGGAGCGGCGGAGGTTGTCGGTAGTCGACCGACGGCGGTCCTTAGGCATACCGCTCAGTGAGCGGTAAGTTTGTCGGTGGTCGACCGACGGCGGCCTTAGATTGTCCGCTCGGGGAGCGGCAGAGCTTGTCGGTAGTCGACCGACAGCGAGTTCCTTTCTTGCTTGCCCAAGAAAGGA
>ENA-UOIV01000450-UOIV01000450.1-human-gut-metagenome-genome-assembly--contig:-C59-NODE-450-length-46094-cov-75.679294_pt1 | contig 46094 bp, 48 predicted proteins | sample MGYA00242333_ERZ723880 | MGnify/ENA metagenome assembly ERZ723880 | reverse complement strand
GAGGGGCAAAACCGCAGAATTGCGGATTTTGGCACCGTGGTAGAAACTTGCTCTCCGTGACTGCAAACTTTCTCTCACTTCCGTCCGCCACTTTTTTGGAAAACTGCAACCACAAAAGTTTGTTTCTCTTTTTCTGCTACTACTAATCCTGTAAAGGGCATTCCTGCCCGCTTTCGCTAAAATGACACCGGACGCAGTGGTTTCTACCCGGTGTTGGAGAAATCCTTTCTCTTTGCCCTCTACTACGGGTAAATGCTCCAAATGCCAAACACCAGGGCAGAAAAATTCCCTCCTCGCTTACTACTACAACCGGCAGGGGGCAAAATGGCCGGGAGCGGAGCCGGACAACAAAAAAAGCAGTAAATCTTTTTCAAGACTTACTGCTTTCGCTGGCCGCGTCGGTGGCGGCTGGTATTCAGTTTTTATGACTTGTCCGGTGGTTCGTCAAGCCGGAACTTGAATTGACAGTCAATTAACCGCTGCTTTACATAGTCCTCCACCTCGGCGTTGACCTGCCCGTTCACTTTTGAGAAATAGCGGATATATCCGGCGTAGTGGAGCAGGACAGCGTTCACGGCTTCTGGGTCGCCCTCACGGGCTTTGAGGATTGTTTCATAGGGGAGAAGTCTACTCATACCGGCTCACCCCCATTTCTTCGCGTAGCCGCTGCAAGGCAAGCTGGATATGCCGCCCCGCTGTGCTGCGTGACCGGCCAATACACGCGCCGATCACGCGCTGCGGCTGGCGCAGAAAGTAATAGCGCAGGATTTCTTCCCGCGTCTGCTCCGGCAAAACAGAGATCGCGTCGGCAAGGGCGGCGTTGCAGAGCAGGACGGTCTGACCGCAGACGGTAAATGGGTATTCCTCGTCCGGCTCCGACGCGGCAAACTGGACAAACTTCTCGTTCATCAGATAGTCAAGGGAAACTTGCCGTTCCCATTGCCGTTTAAGCTTCAAAATCTTGTCCAAGGCGGCACAGCGGATAACAGTCTTGCAAAAGGCGTTGTACCTGCGCTGGATATATTCTTGATAGGCTATCTGGTCGGTCATGGAAATTCCCCTTTCTGAATAATAGTGCGGGGCGGTGGCACTTCTTGCTGTCGCCCCTTGATTGCCTACCAGCAAAGGCGGGCGGGGCTGTCAACGGCTGCGCATATGCGCCGTTCATCTTGACCGTTGACTGGCTCGGCTGGGTTTGCTATTTACCCGACAAACTTGAATTTATTTTAAGCTATCACGTTTTACCTTCTTAAGCCTTACTATCATTACCATAGGAATTTCTTTGTTGGTTTTAAAACATTCTTCATAAAATCCATCAATGACAAATCCAGCTCTAAAACAAAGGTTAAAAATATCTTGTATGGAACGATGATAATAAATCTGCTCTTTCGGTTGCCCTTCAATCGCTATATCATAGTAACTGTGCGGTGTCATATATTTTTCAGTCAACGTGACAAAACAAGGGTGTTGCGTTGCAAAGACAAAAATTCCGCTTTCCTGCAACAGTTCATAAACAGCCATAAGAAGTGGTTCAATATCCGTAATATCCATAATTGCCATATTAGAAACTGCTTTCGTAAAGGCTCGATTTCTTTTTAATTCTAATATACTTTTTCTATCGGTCGCATCCGCCACACAAAATTCAATTTGTTTTGCATATTGTGATTGCCGTCTTTTAGCCAATTCTATCATTTTTTTGCTGTAATCAAAAGCGACAACCGAAGCGCCTCTTTGTGCAAGATACGAAGAATAATTTCCATTGCCACACGCAATATCCAAAATGTAATCCGCAGGATTAGGAGATAGAAGTTCCGTTACTTTGGGACGCACTACCTCTCTGTGAAATTCATTAGATTCGTCACCCATTGCATTATCCCAAAATTGTGCGTTCTCCTCCCAGATTTTTTTACTTTCCTCTGTTCCCATGTTCTCTCCCACTCCCCAAATTTGCTTTTTTGCTTCCATTAAATCTTCCTTACTATATTCCATTGTTACCCTCCATAACTTCTGATTGTTGCCGTCTTGACGATTATGTATCTTTACATTACCTTCTGAAACATATGGCGCACCTTGTCCAGGCGGCTGTTTGGACGGCGGGGCTGGATGACCGGCTGACCGACAGCGGCCTGATATCCTTTCAGCTCTGTAAGGCATACGCTCCGCCCGTTGGTGTAAAAGGCCAGATCAGTACGGTATGCCTGTATACAGCGGGCGGGAATCTCGCCAGTAAAGACAACTTCATCCTTTTTTACCTGGGCCGTTTCGATGGTGGCACAGTATTTCGGTGCATCATGATAAGCCCTGGAAAGGTATTCCTGGGGCGCATAGAGGATGAAGGAGAGATAAGGTTCCAGCAGCTGCGTCCCCGATTCCTTCAATGCCTGTTCCAATACAATCGGGGCCAATGAGCGGAAGTCCGCCGGCGTGCTGACCGGACTGTAATAAAGCCCGTATTCAAAGCAAATCTTACAGTCCGTTACGTTCCAGCCGAACAAGCCCTGCTCCAGCCCGTAACGGATACCATCCCTGACAGCGTTTTGAAAACTCTGGTTCAAGTATCCCAGCGAAACCCGGCTCTCGTATTGTACACCGGAGCCAAGCGAGAGTGGTGTAACAGACAGTCCTATGGATGCCCAAAACGGGTTGGGCGGCACCTCGATATGGATGGTGTGGCTGGCTGCTTTGAGCGGCCGCTCCATATAAATGACGGAGGGTTCCTTTACCACTGTTTCAAGCTTGTATTTTTCCGACAGCAAAGCGGAAACAACCTCCAACTGCACCCGGCCCAAAAAAGAAAGAATGATCTCATGGGTGATGGAATCCACTTCGCAACGCAAAAGCGGGTCAGTATCCGCAAGTTGCGTAAGAGCGTCCAGCAGCCGTTCTCTTTGCGCTGCCGTTTTCGGCGCAATCGTCGTCCGCAGCATGGGGAGGGGGTCCTCGCGCCACCTTTTACGAGGGAGCCGGGTTTGGTCCCCTAATACATCGTTTAACCTCACGCTGTCGCTGGGAAGGATAACAATTTCACCCTGATAAGCGGTGTCTGTCCGAACAATTTCCCCTTTGGATGGAATACGCATCTCTGTGATTTTCAGCTTTTCTCTCCCGGCCAGGGCCACCGTATCCCGCAGGCGCAGCGTTCCGCTGTATAACCGTAGATAGACACGCCGCTGGCCGCAATCGGTGTACTCAACCTTGAAAACGCTGCCGCATAGGGCGGCGCCCCCCTGTTCCCCAATCGGTTGGAACAGCCCTGTCACCGCATCCATCAACGGTTGAATGCCAAGGCCATTTTTGGCGCTGCCATGATAGACTGGGAACAGGGAGGCGTCTTGAACCCGCTGCTGTTCCTCCCGCGCAAGTTTTTCCCGGCTGATTGGTTCTCCTGCGATATACTTTTCCAATAATTCATCGTTATTTTCGATGACCGCATCCCATGCTTCTATGTCGGTATTTTCCTCCAGGACTATTTCCGGGGACAGCGACACCGTCTGCTTGATGATAATATCGGCGGAGAGCTTATCCCGAACAGACTGAACCACGCTCTGCAAATCAACGCCAGCCTGGTCGATCTTGTTGATAAAGATAACGGTGGGAATGTTCATTTTCCGCAGGGCATGGAACAGAATACGGGTCTGGGCCTGCACGCCATCTTTAGCGGAGATCACCAAGATGGCCCCATCTAAAACAGCCAAAGAGCGGTACACCTCCGCCAAAAAATCCATGTGGCCGGGCGTATCCACAATGTTAACTTTACATCTGTGCCACTGGAAGGAAGTGACTGCCGCTTGAATGGTAATCCCACGCTGCCGCTCCAAAAACATGGTGTCCGTCCTCGTTGTCCCTTTTTCGACGCTCCCCGGTTCTGAAATGGCTCCGCTGGCATATAGCAGGCTCTCCGTCAAGGTCGTCTTTCCAGCGTCTACATGGGCAAGAATTCCAATATTGATTATTTTCATGTGATTGTCCTCCCTTTACAGCCCCAAAGGGCATAAAAATCCCCAGCAGTAAAATACTTTTACCACTGGGGATTATAAGTTGCGGACATACACATATACAGCATACACCTGTTTGTGATTGCTGTTTTTGGGGATATGTCAAAATTGATAAGGCAAAAGTATTCTTAAATTGGGTACAAAAAACTAAGCCCCTACAAAAGGAGCTATCATAATCCTTTGTTCCCACTATTTGATTATAGTTTTATTTAAGAATACCTTGCCGCATATTTTTTACTCCTTTTCTGGATTAAATCATTGTATCACATCAGTTTTAGGAAAGCAAGTACCTAAAAGAAATTTTTCTTCCCCTTATATGTAACAATCATACCGGCTTCCTAGCGTTCAGAATGTTTTCTGCTGTCTGCTGTGGTGTTTGGTTGGAATTGTCCAACCAAAAGCCGATCCGTGGTGTTGTCTGCATTTTACTAAATACAAATTCAATGTATACAGAAAGATATAAGGAGTGGGAGGGATTCCGCCGTAGTTGGCATTGTAGGAAAATCCAAAAGTTTAGATTTTCCCACAATGCTTATCTTTTGGTCTTTGGTTCGGAATAGTGTAGTGCTGGCGGTCTATCTCTTGTTTTCGGTTGCTTGCTTCCTTACCGTACATGAGCATTCGCGCCGGGGTTATCGTTGCCGTACCCCTCCATGAGGTTAATGCCGCCCCAAATGCCAAGTCCTGCGCCAAGCGCGATTACCAAAGTCTGCAATACGTCAACTGCGCTGTTGAAAAAATCCATATAAACCTCGCTTTCTGCCGCTAAAACGGCTCAAAAAATGTTGTTGGAAATAAAAATGCCGCCGTTTTTATTCGGCGGCTGCGTCCTCGTCGGACAAATCTATTTCGTATATGTCAAAGGGTTCGTCGGGATTTACGATTGCCGGACGGGTGGACATATACCGTTCAACGTCAAAAGCGTTTTTCTTGTCGAAGTCGGAAAGGTATTTGTAGTTCGGGTGCTGCGTTATATCGTACTTATCGCTGAAAAAGGGGCGCACGCCGCGCAACTGCAAAATACATTTTCCTCCGTCCATAACTGCGATTTCGTCCTGTGTCATAAGCTCCTTGCCGAGCTTTTGGAAGTTCAGCCCGTGGGACAGCTCCCGTCCGCGTGTTTCCGAGGTATTGAAGCTGTCAATCGTTTCTTTCCCTAAGATTTCCGATATTTCTTTGAGGGTCGTTTTCTCCTTGCCACCGAGGAAAAGCGTGGTGTCGCAGTTGCCGACTATGGTATCGGCGTTGTCCTTATAGATTGCCTTTAACTGCGATTGACTTTGCAGAATGATAGAAGCGGAGATTTCCCGGCTTCGTATGGTGGCGATCAGCTTTTCAAACTTCGGGATTTGTCCGATGTTCGCAAACTCGTCTAACAGGCAGCGCACATGGACGGGCAGCCGCCCGCCGTACACATCATCTGCCTTGTCGCAAAGGAGATTGAAAAGCTGCGTGTAAAGGATTGATACGACAAAATTAAAGGTATCGTCAGTGTCGGAAATGATAACGAACAACGCCGTTTTGCGGTCGCCCAGCGTATCAAGCTCCATTTCATCGGTTTCCATGAGTTCCCGTAGCTCCCGTATGTCAAAGGGGGCAAGCCGCGCCCCGCAGGAAATAAGGATTGAGGAACGTGTTTTGCCCGCCGAAAGCAAGAATTTCTTATATTGCCGGACAGCAAAATGTTCCGGGTCTTTTTCTTCCAGCCGTTCAAACATGAGGTCAACCGGGCTTTGAAACTCCGGGTCGTCCTCGCGGGCTTCGCTGGCGTTTATCATTTCAAGCAGCGTCGTAAAGTTCTTTTCCGCTTCCGGGGCTTCGTAGTAGATATAGCCAATCAGAGCGCAGTAAAAGAGCCGTTCCGATTTCACCCAAAAATCCTCGCCGGATTTTTCCCCGTCGCCTTTGGTGTTAGCGATAATGGTATTTACCAGCTTCAAAATGTCTTTCTCGCTGCGGATATACACAAAGGGGTTATATCGCATGGATTTCTTGAAGTTTATCGTATTCAGCACTTTTATCTTGTACCCGCCGCGCTGCAAGAGCTTTCCGCACTCGATTAAGACGGTGCCTTTCGGGTCGGTAACAACATAGCTTGAGTGCATTTGCATTAAGTTCGGCTTGACGAAAAACCTTGTCTTGCCGGAGCCGGAGCCGCCGATCACAAGGATATTTTTATTCCTTGCGTACTTCGGCTGCTTCGGGCGGCTGTTCATCGTCAGCCGTTCCGTCTGTGTGAGCAGCACATTGTTTTGAAAAACCGGGTCGATGTAGGGCTTTATATCTTCGGCTTTGCCCCAACGCGCAGAGCCGTATTCAATACCTTTGCGGTATTTCTTCGCGTTCTTGCCCTTGATGTAGACGGCAAGCCGGACGATTACCGCGCCCGCAAGCCCGATCAACAGGTCGGCGGGGTGAACACTCGGAAAGGCATTTGAAAAAGCGGCGGAAAAACCGTCCCCGATAGACAGGAGCTTTGCGCTCATATCCGCGCCGGGGGCAAGGCGCACCGCCTGTCCGACTTTATCAAAGAGATACACAAAGAGCAGATACGGGGCATTGAGGATAAGCAGTTTCTTGATTTCCGGCTTCATAGCTCAATCCCCCTATCCTTGTGTTTTGTCTTTTGGCGGTTTGCGTTGAGCTGCTTTGCCGCTTCCTTAAAGGACGCTAACGCTTTGAGGATAGAGGGCTTTTGCTCCCGTGAGAGCTTCTTTGCGGAAAACTCCCTAAATGCTTCGGTCATCACGTCAATATCCTTGCCCCGAAAGGAAACAAGGTAGGTCGGCGGCTTGCCGTTCTCTATCCGCTTGACGTTATAATCAAGCCCGTTTTCCTTTGCGATAGCGTCAAAGGCTTTGATATTTGCGTCGGTGATTTCGATGTTCGTTACCTTTTCGCCCGGTTTCATAAGCTGTCGCATAGAGATTTTCCCATGCGGGGCTTTGGAAAGCTGCTGCTTGCCTTTGGCTAAAACCGCTTTCATGGCTTTTTGCAGCACTTCGGCGGTCAGCTTTGAGGTCTTAATGGATAGGGCAACAACTTTCTCATTTACTTCATCTTGCATTTACCGTCCTCCTTTCGATGATTTTTAGGGTGGTACGCCGCTTTGCGGCATAAAAATAGGGCGTCCGTTCTTCACGTCGCCCCGCTTAAATCCGCACCCGCAGACCGTTCAAGTCCTCGGCGCGGACACCCACAAGATACCAATTCTCCCCGTATTCAATGCGGGTCGGTTTCCATTTGCCGCCCGCGAACACCTCCATGCACTCGCCGCAATGCAAGCCGCCGTAGTAGTCGGCAAGGTCAAAGCGAATATCGTAACGGTCGGTGGTTTCGTCAAAAATTAAAGCTCCCTGTTTCATAAAGCGTCCTCCTTTGGATTTACAGGCTTTCACCCTCGTTGCATGAGTAATAGTCCGGGTCGCCAAATTTCGGCTTTCTCGGCGCAAGTGCGCCGCTCGCCATATCGTGAGCGACAAGGGAAGTGTAATAGTTGCCGATAGTGGACGGGGCATTGAACAGCACCGCCCGTAAATACTGCTTGATGTTGCGGATTTTGGTTGTGTTCTCCCGCATACAGTCAAGGACAAAACGGATATGCTCGCTGTCCAGCTTCATAAACTTTGCCTTGACAAGCTCCGCCGGGTAGTCGTCCCCGGCAATACGGATTGTCTTTCTCCGGGTGCAGACCGTTTCCAGCATGAGATCGACGATTTCATCTAACCTGTCATAGTCATAGGGCATATTTTGTTTGAGAATGTCGTACTCGATATTGTCCTTGATAATTTCCTCGTAAATCTCAAATGCGTTCTGTGCTGCCGCTTCCTTTCGCTTCCGTTCCTGCGGCTCTGCCGCGTCGTCCCCCAAAGGAGAGGGGTTAGGGGAAAGGATAGGAATGGAATGGGTATTTGATAAATCCGTATTTGATTTTTCTTTTTTTGATAAGTCAGTTCTTTGTTCTTCTTTATTTATTTGCGTTGGATTATCCGACGTCGGGTTTTCCGTTGTCGGATTTTCCAATACCGGCTTATCCGTTGTTGGATTTTCCAATATCGGGTTTTCCAATGACGGGGGCTGCGGCTGCTCGTAAATGGTGTACTCGATTGCCGCCATTTTGCCCTTTTCGTCGCGTCCCTGCCGCCTTGTGATATATCCGGCTTTTTCAAGCTCCCATACGGCGGTGCGGATCGCGTCGATACTTTCCCGGTTGATACAGGACAGCCCCGCAAGGGTGTAGTCCCAATCTTCTGGCAAGGACAACATCTGCGACAAAAGCCCCTTTGCCTTTAAGGAAAGCTCCTTGTTGCGTAGGTGGTGGTTGCTCATTACGGTGTAGCACCTGCTTTTCTCCACGCGGAAAACTGCCATAGCTTCATCACTCCTTTGCTGTGGATTTGTTACGCAGTAGAACAGCGATTTTGAGGGTTTAGGGATAAAGCCCTTACCGCATAAGAAACACGCCCGCAAAGCCGCTTGTATCAAGGCTTTTTCTGCCCCTACTGCGTAACATGAGGGCATAAAAAAAGCCGCAGACTGTTTCAAAATCTGCGGTTTTACCTAAAAGAAAAGGACACCGCTTGCACGATGTCCTTTTCAGTCAACTATTTAGTTTTTTGTGTTCCCACACTCCATATCAATAACTACCGAAACCGTGATATAGTCCTCAATACGCTTATTGCGGAATTTATCGCCCTCTGCGTCAAATACCACATGGCGGGAAAAGTGCCTAAATCTAAGGATTTCTACAAGGTTTCTCTTTGTAGCAACACTATTGTCTCATCGTGCGTTTCATAGGTTAGGGAATTTTCTTCATCAACCCCAAACGTAAAACATATGTTTCCGTCCACATTCAGCCCGATTTTGAACTGAACTGACTTTACCCACCGTCCATTAGTTTTTTCAGGATAAATCTCTATTTTCTCAATGAATCCGTGCATAAGAAGTCTCAAATGCTCGTCTGTTTCATATTCGAGATTTTTTATCATAGCATCCATCATTCTGTAATACTGTTCCACAGTAAAAACTTCTTGCTTCATGTTTTCAATAGCAAGTTCATTTTTCATGATGTCAGCATCTACTTGAGCTATTTTTTCTGTGAGTTCTCGAACCAATCCCATATAATCGTCCATGATTTGGTCAGATAAATCATTGTCCAAATCTATGTTCTTGATTTTCTCTAATATGGTTTTCTTTCGTTTTTCAGCCTTATCTCGTATATTTTGTAATCTTTCACTCTCTTGTATTAAATCATCCATAGAACAGCCTTCGCTGTCTCCGGCTGTCTGAGCAATGCTTTTTTTGAACTCTTCATCATCTATTACCCATTTAATCAGAGCAATCATTTCTGCATTGAGCTGGTCTTGTCTGATGTGTTTTTTAAACGTACAAGGTTGCCCATCTATTTTGATTCTATTTTTACACTTATAGTACCACATATCAGTGTAAAATTCACCAGAACCATCCTTTTTCTTTTTTCTATTCACAACCCCATACATCGGGGCACCACAAACCGGGCATCTCAACAAACCAGACAAGATGTGACAATGTTCCAAGCTGTGGGTTTTCTCATGCTTTACGCCTGTCACAAGACGTTTTGCATGAGCTCTATACCATAAGTCCTCTGGAATAATCGCCTCATGGATTCCTTTATACAGTTCATAAGTATCCTCAGCCTGTTTTACCACATGGACTTCATTTCTTGTACCTTCGATTTTTTCTGTACGTCTTCGTCCATAGGCTATTTTCCCCATATATACTGGGTTATCTAAAATAAGTTTTACAAAATGAGCACTGATATGAGGTGTAGTTCCATTTTGCCGCACTGTCTTTGTATAGGCGTGTTCGTTCAACCATTTTGCTACTGCATTGGCTCCCATTTGTGTATTGGCAAATTTATCGTATATCAGGCGAACAAGCTCGGCTTCTGACTCTTCAATTTCAAGAACCTTACTTCTTTCACCGTCTTTCAATACAAGTTTATACCCATAGGGAGCAAACCCACCATTCCAGCGACCATCTCTCGCTTTTTGCTGTCGTCCAGCCATAGTCTGTTCTTTGATGTTTTCTCTCTCTATTTCTGATACAGCAGCCAAAACAGAAATCATCAGTTTACTTGCTGCCCCAGCAGAATCTATGCCGTCTTCTACGCATAACAGATGTACACCGTAATCTTCCATCAGTTGGAGACTACTGAGCGTATCCGCTGCATTTCGTCCAAATCTGCTTAATTTAAAGACTAAAACATAGTCTACATCATCTTTTTTAGTTCTAATATCCATCAGCATCCTTTGAAATTCCGGACGACCTTTGATGTTCTTACCGGATTTTCCTTCATCGGAGTATTCTCCGACTACTTTCATTCCTCTATGTTTTGCTTCTTTTTTCAACCGTTCCTTTTGTGCTTCCAAAGAATATCCGTCTACCTGTAGTTCGGTTGATACTCTTGTGTATAGATAACACTTCATTTCCCTACCCTCCATCCAAAATAAAATAGCAATCGTGTTTCTATGATTATAATTAAAATTTTCCCTTTTATCAATATCTAAATTCAAAGTATTGATATCGGATTATATCAAACGTATAATGGTAGCAAGCATAATTTTCAAAAAAGATGGAGGAAGCACACATGCAAAAAACAGATTTGCCTGAACTCAAAAGACGGGCGATTGCATTCCTACATACGCCTATCAAAGTGTCTTACATGACCATTGGTTCATTACCCAACCACCGTATCGCACAACCTTCACATCCTTACTTTTCAAATGATATAGTCATGGATAATGGTACGCCTCTTATGATTTTAGAAGATGAAAGCGCACTGCACAGGGCTATCCAAAAATGGACGGACATGATTAACGCTACAAATACTGTTATGCAGATTTTCCTCGACATCACCAAACCCTACAGGCTCCAATTTTTTCAGAATGTACAGGAATATCTGTCCACAGAGGATTTTAGTGAAATGCTGGGCGAAGTTTGGACAGACTGCGAAAATCCAAACTCTTACCCAAATATCAAAGTCGAAGAAATTGTTAAGTGGTTTGAAAAGGCTGATAAAGAAATTTTGATGAATGAAGAGGAATACTCAGAATATAACTCTTTGCCGGACGAATTTAAAGTGTACCGTGGTGGTGGTGTAAAAAGTAATCCTCATGGGCTTTCATGGACACAGGACGAGGAGACAGCCTACTGGTTCTGTGAACGCTTTGGCACTTCATCAGATGAAGAAGATGATAACGAGGACGAGGAGGGACATCCTTTTGTTTATTCAGCCATCGCCAAAAAAGAAGATGTGCTGGCGTATTTTGCAAGGCGTGAAGAAACAGAAATTGTGATTTCAACTAAGAAATTACGCAACATACATAGAATATAATAATCCAGCTATCAAGAGCTCGGAACTCCGGCGTTTGTACGGGTTTCCGAGCTCTATTTTGTAATTTTGACCTACTCCATGCCATTTTCCCTGTAAAAAGACCTTAGAGGACACAGCCTATAAGGTCTGATTTTTTCTGTATTTTGTAAGTCGTTCTTGCCATCCTTCTGGGGATGACAGGCTTTGCTAAATATAGTTCTTCTTTTGTGGGTACTCCTTTTCCATATACCTGTAATCCGATAAAAAAGATTTTAAAATGCCGCAAAGCGGCATCGGGTGTATGTATGAGTATTGATTTATGTTTAAGGAGGATTACACAATGAACGAACGTATGAATGAATTATCAAAGATGTTACAGGATGGGCTTACCGAATACGCAAACAGCGAAAAATATCGTGAACTATTATGTGTTATGAGCCGCTTTTACAATTACAGTGCTAATAACTGTTTGCTGATTGCTTTGCAATGCCCTCATGCTTCTTACGTTGCCGGATACACAAGCTGGCGTAATAACTTCCACAGGCAGGTCAAGAGAGGAGCAAAAGCAATCCGCATTTTCTCTCCCGTAAAGTACAAAAAGAAAGATACAGAGGAAGAAGAGGAAGAAACCTGTGTGGGTTTTAAATCTGCTGCTGTTTTTGACATATCCGCTACGGAGCAAATTGAGAATATGGAACCTGTGCAAATCGGAATCAATGACCTTGAAGGGAATATTGATAACTACAAAATGTTTGTATCGGCTTTTGAGTATATCGCCCCTGTATCCGTAGACTATCGCCTATTCGATGGTAATGCGAAAGGCTACTATGATGATAGTAATAAAATTATCGTGATACAAGATGGAATGACCGAACGACAGACTGTTAAGACACTGATACATGAAATTTCTCATTCCCTGATGCACACACAGGAACAACTAAAAGATAAAAAGAAAGGACGTGACCAGATAGAACTTGAAGCGGAAAGCGTGGCTTGCATCGTCTGTGAGCATTACGGATTCGACAGTAAAGAATATTCCTTTCCATACATCATTGGATGGGGCGGAAAGGAATTTCAAGAAATTTTAAAAGATTCTATGCCTGTGATACAGAAAACAGCGGCTGAAATCATATCCAAAATCAGTGCTTATCTAAATTAAAAAGAGAGATGCCCCGTACATTCCTATGTATAGGGTATCTCTCTTTTTGTTTAAAAGAAGTCAAAGCCAACAGAATCGTTTTTCTCTTCTCTCTGATTAAACGTCTTTACGATATCATCCGCTGTACGCTGTCTGCGGCGAAGCTGGAGAAGTTCTTCCAGCTCACTATCATATTTTGACATTTTTGTACGTCTCTCTTCATCAAACTTCCGGTAAAGGTCTTCCACCGCTTTCCGATATCGTTTGTTATTACGGTTCCCGTACCGCTCCAAGAAATCCAGAAAGTCCTTATTGAGGGTATGCTCTTTTGCAATAATCTTTTGACAGATATCGGAAACAGCATATGCCTTTTCCAGCATACCGTCTGCGTCATCATGCATTTTCTTAACTTTTTCTCTTTCTGCGAGTACAGCTTCCATCTGGGTTTTAAGTCCAGCTTTTTCATTCTCAAAGTCTGCCTGCTGGCACTCAAACAAACGCATATTGTTTTCCAAGTTTTCTTGCGTTTCCCGTGCCTTTTCCTGTACATCAGCCATGGCCTCTGCCAGTGTATCAAGTTCCTGTTTAGACAACATGATCTTTTTCTCCTTTTCATCTAGTTCTTTTTTTCTACCTGTAATCGCTTTGAGTTGGTCTGGGGTAAGTCCTTGCTGATGCCATACACCATCACGGTCATAATAACCTGCAAGCTGTTGCTCGATAGGTTTATTTTCCTGCTCCACTTCGTATCCCTTGCTGTTCAGTTCCTTCCTCATGTTCCGATGCATCCCAGCCAATTCTTTCGGGCTCCGAAAAAATTTTGTCTGAGAAATCGCACACTTGACTGTTCCATCGGATTTTATTTTTTCAAAACAAGGAACAAAGATAGTGTGGATATGCACATTAGTCTCATCTCTATGAATAGAAAACCCTACGATATTTTTTGAACCAAACATATCTTCAAGGATTTCCATCACATCCCATACCCATGTGGCCTCATGTTCTAAAATCGTTTTGGAATCCAGTTGAACCACAATCGGTCTGGCGATTACTGTATCGTTTTTCCCTTTATCCGCAATTCTTGCTCCATGCTGTTTCGCATAGGTAATACGCCTGTTCACAGCTCCAACCATATCTTTGGACTGGTGTGTTTTTTCCCAGTTTCCTTTTTCATCTTTGTAGTAAGATTCATTCTTTAAAGTTAAATCTGCATTGATATCTGGGTTTGTATGATTCACTTCACAACCATTGCGGCGGTCTGTGCCTCTGTCGATGTGTCGGATATAGCCATTGATGCCGCCATATCCCGTTCGGCTCGTCTTTGTACTTGCATACCGTCCAGACTGATGAATTTTCACGCTGGCATCAAATGACAAATATCCCATTTTCTCACCACCTTTTGTAATCTATAATAGAGAAGTTAGTCTACTCTAACTGTATCCATTATAGCATATTGTGAAATATTTAACAAGTAACCCAGTAGGTTATAGCCTGTTGGGTTATAGTCCATATTTCACAATAAAAGGTGGTTCCAAAAATGTCCGCTGCACATTCTCTCCGCAATGGTTGTAGCAAAATACAGCGACCACTAACGTTCTTTCTCGCTATATTTTGCAAAGGGGCTTCGCCCCCTTGACCCCCTTTTCGCACAGACCGCAGCAGATCACGATACGTTCTATGGGTGCCGGAGCCAGCTCTCGCACCCTTGCCGTATCGTGCATTTCTGCGTACCTGTGCCGGATAGGGGCAAATCAGGGACTAAATCAGTCCCTATCTGGGGACAAATCCGGTACCTATTTAGTACCCAATCGGTACCAAATCCGTCCCCTATAGCTCATGGGACAGATTTTTCCCCTAATCAGTACCAAAACAGTCCCCAATTTAGTCCCTTTTAGGTACCTAATCGGTACCATATTTTGCCCCTATTTTGTCCCCGGATTTATCTACGCAAGCCGGGGACTATGTTCCTTCTGAATTTTTTTAAAAGTGCGGGTGCAGATGTAAAACAGGAGGTTTCACCATGAATCAAAATCCAGAAGAAAAAAGATACCTAGAGGCAGCTATTACACTGTCTAGGCTGTACGGGATTGCAGAGACTTTGAATCCGTGGGACTACGTGGAGAATGACAAGTTCATCTACAACATAGAAAAGTGGACAGAAGAATTTCTCAGTTCTGAAAATGTGGATATATTAAAATTCTTTGAATCCAAAATCACAAAATAAAAGAATAGAGCAGAACTTCCTATCCATCATAGGGGGTTCTGCTCTAAATTTTTTCTGGCGGTATATAAACTAATATATCTTCCACATTACATTCTAATATGCTGCGTAGCGTATCCAGCGTTGTTGTCGTGATGGGCTTGCCGTGTTTCATCCTGTGAACGGTGTTTGCCGGAATCCCGTGTTTATAAATTAAGGCATACTCTGTAATACCTTTTTTATATAGCGTGTTATAGAATGGTTCATATGATATCACTTAAAAATCATCCTCTTCGTCCTTTTCTCAAATCATATCATCCCTAACCCATTGACTATGCCTAATGTATTAGGTATAATTTAATGAAAAATATGATGTGAATCTCTTACTTTATTTTTCCTCAGGGCTATACAGAATATGAGATTCAAAAAAGGAAAGGGGATAAAAACAATGAATCACTCAAAAATCTGGGTGCTGTTCCACCACCCTCTAAGAACTGTTGGTGCATGGTTTCTTGTGCTCGTAATCTACTTCGCATTTTCTCTATGCATAGAACTTCCCATTCCCAGCGGTTTTATGTTCAAAGTAATACTTGCCATTACTTTTTATATTGCTCTTTGTATCGAGCAGCGTCACTTTAACAAAGAAGAGATGGAACCACAGCCCAGAAGGAAAAAGAAACATGGGTTGCTCCGATTTTTCGTATCCTCCGCATCATCGGCAAATCAGGCATACAACAGAAAGCAAAAAGATATGGAAGATGCTTTAACTTCTTCCTTAACGGGATTTTTCTCTTCCCGACCTGACACCTCAGCCTCACAAAGACGTGCTGCACAGCAAAAGGCAGACGCAGAAGCCTTTGCCCGGTGGACTGCCCGAGACCGCCAGAAGAAAGCGGAATACGATGCACGGGATGCTGCTTTGCGTGGTAAAGACCGAGCAGCTTATCAGTATCAGCAGCAAGCGGACTACTGGTATAATGAGAGCAAACGATAATTATAGATAAGGCTCCCCTTCAAATGATGAAAAGGAGCCTTTTGTTGTCTTCCCCCAATAAATTACAGAAAAGAAAACAGAAAGTGTTTTCGGAAAACAAATGCCGTTTCCCGTTTTTTCTCTCAGTATGAGAGAGAATCGCCAAAAGAAAACAAGAAAACAAAATTTGTCTATTCCTTTATATGTAATACAAGAATAATGATATATATGTGTATATATAATTTTCTATAATTGACTTTTAAAAAGTGTTTTCTTTGTTTTCCAAGAGACTTTTCCCCTGTGTATGAGGAGCTTCCCGGTAAACAAATTTTTTGGTATCTGTTTTCCTTTTGTTTTCTTTGTTTTCCAGCGGCTCTTTTTCTGTAATCCTTTTTTAAAAAATACATCATTTTTTATTGAAATTTATCCTCGAAATCCAATGACAATCCTCTTGACTATGCCCAATTCGTTGACTATAATAAAAATGACAAAATTCCTCATATACGAGGGCGATTATGTAATTTCCTAAAGGAGCGATTATATATGAAGAAGAAAGTTTTAGCCCTACTTGTAGCGGCTGCTCTTGCAGCTTCCATGACGGCGTGCAGCGGTGGAACAGGAAACAGCAGCGCAACCGAAAACAGTTCCAACCCATCATCTACAGCTACTTCCCCAACGGATAAAGACAGCAGTTCCAGCAAAGATGAGGTTCTCAACTCGCAGACAGTGGACAAGGAGACCAGCTCCGCTGACAAGGACTCTCCTAATGGAGAGAGTATTGAAACAGACAAGGACTCCAGCAAGTCCGACGACAAGAAGGACTCTGACAAGTCCGACAACAAGAACACTGGCAGCAGCTCCAGCGGTTCCAGCAGCAGCTCTTCGAGCAGCAGCAAAAAGCCGAGCACTGGCTCTGGCAGCACTGGCAACAGTGGTTCCAGCAGCAACTCTGGTAGCAGCAAGCCTTCCACTGGCGGCGGTTCCAGCAACTCTGGTAGCGGCAACAGTGGCAGCAGCCACAAGCACTCCTACCAGCCGAAGTACAAGGATACCTACCACGAGGCTGTCTATAAGGACGAGCCCGTGTACGAGGACCAGCCTGTGTACGAAGACCGCCCTGTCTACGAAGAGCGTCCTGTCTACACGACTGTAGGCTGGTACGAGTGCAAGAAGTGCGGTGCTACATTCGACAATGTAGAGGCCTGTGGTGGTCACTGTCTGCTTGTATGCGACAGCACCTACACTTACAAGACCAAGAAGGAGCAGACTGGCACTGAAAAAGTGCAGGTCGGTACCGAGAAAGTACAGACTGGCACTAAGAAAGTGCAGGTCGGTACCAAGAAGGTTCTTGTAACCGCTGCTTACACCAGCCACGACCTTATCGGTTACTACTGCTCCTGCGGAGATAAGCAGTAACCAAAGCCACTCAATACGCTCTTCCAGAGCGTATTGAGTGCGTATTGAAATGCGACAGCACCCCTACCTACGGGCAGGAAAACCCCTACCTACGGGTAGGGGTTCTTTTTTCTTGTCCAAACAAAATCACCCTTTCCTACAAAATTACAAAAACAACTACACAAATTTACAACGGAGTGCCTGTTCCAGGCACTCACAACAACGACAGGAGCGTATATCGCCACAGCGATATACGCATATCTTTTCCCACCCACCACCCCAACAAAAACTTTACAACAAAAAGGATATGGGGCGGCTGCGCCGCCCCCGGATGCAACAAAAAAATTACGGGTTCCATAGTGTCAAGTCCAAAGACTACTCCAATGCTGAAAGGAAGAAGACCTATGGAACCCTGCATGACACACACCTACGCTCTGAAATCTGTCAGATGGCACAATTACACGGACAACATCATGCTGCTGCAAGGCAACCAGCCATGGATAAACAATCCCCGTGTCGTCATTCTGAATGACGCCTACGGTGAGATTTCACCCGACGCATTCTCCTTCATCGAAGATTGCTACGACAGGAAAATCACTGGCACACGGGAACAGCCTGCCGTGTGCCACAAAATCCGCTGCTTCTGGGATAACATGCAGTTCTGCATCGAGACAGAACTCAACCTCATCACCTACACGCTGATGACCGTTGTTCGTGTGCAGAAAAAATAACACCACTACCTATTGGATAGTGGTGTTATAAGTGAAAATCATACAGAAAATTACATATAGTCGGAATCACCCCTATAAATAGGGACAACATCTGCGGTGTAAAGAACGAAAATCACTTTTCGAAATCATTCCGAGACAAAACTCTATAGCATAGAGACAATAATTATTCCTGACTGGTACTCTGTATGATTCTCAAAATATCACCCGAAATTTTGGTTATTGTGACTGAGGGCGGCGAAGCCGCACTCTCCTTTATGTTTTTTGTTGTCCTTTATTTTTTGTTGTTCGTGTGTTGGAAATTTAAGATTAAAGTATATGTAATATGGGCTAACGGAACGCCCCCCTCAACCCATATTACACCATGGCATTTTACGCTCCTTTCTTAGAAGTCGGATTCACTCTCAAAATTCCTTTATATCCGCTTTTGAGAGCCGGATGACAAAGCTTAGTTACATCTGTACGAAGGTCGTATGAATACATCGGATTCATCCACTCTTTCAGACAATACTCTGAAATAAGTGGCTCTGCGCAATCCATTTTGTCGGATGTCTTATGAGCTGTGTTCGGGTTGTCGCACTTCCAGTCAGGATATTCCGGCAGCACCGCCAATAACTCCTTTTTGAAAACATTTTTACTGTAAGAGCATCTTCCGTCAGAAAAGTTCTTTTTGTACCAACTTTGATATAAGTTATACAAAAACCCAAACGGAACCAAATCCCATCTCAACTGCGGCAGAATCTCTTCTGCAAACTGGCGAATGGGGTCGTTATATTCCCGGTACTCCGACAGTGCCTGTTCGCAAGCCGCCGGACAGGACAACTGATAATAGTCCATGTGCAGAACTTTATACAACACATATTCCAGAACTTCCGGTCGGTGCAGATAATCGTATTTGATGTATTTACGTTCTTTGCCCGTAAAACATTTCGTGAACGGTACGAAGAGCTGTCTGCGGAAGAATGAGTCGGACTTGTCTTTAACACGAGGCATCTCGTTCAGACATTGTACCATAAAGCCGTAGAACTGATATGCAATCGGGGATTTGAATTTCCGGTTGATAGCCAGTACATCATTTGTGATGATGGCTTTCAGATTGGCGGCTTTATCGATGTATGTACCTACGTCATTCTCATCTACGATGATAGCAGAAGCCTTTGTTAAAGGTTCCAGCATGAAATCCCTACCCATATCGGAAAGCGGGATGGACGCATAGGTTCCTTCTCCGCAGAGCTGACGCATCAGCTCACAGAGAGTTCCTTTACCGTTGTTTCCGACTTCAGAATAGAACCATGCTGATTTGTTCCAGTGAACAAAGGGACGAATGATGGCTCCTAAGATTTCCCACAGGAGCTGAACGATTTCCGGGTCATCGGAAAGTTCTTTCATCCAGTCTTCTACATTCCAATCCGTACCATCGGTCGGATTGTGGATGTTAATATTGGATGCTACGGGATTGTAGTTGATGTGTGACTTGGATAAAAAGATACGGTCAGGTGTGAATGGTTCCAGTATCTTTGTATTATAGTTAAAGATACCATTGTTGACTGGAATCAGGTCAGGGGCTTTGCAGCGTTCTTTCCGAGGGGTAAAGTCCCGAAGGAATACGAGAAGTTCTTCGCATTCCCGCTTGGTCATACTATAGTCATACTGTTTTGCAAGACGATGAAATTCTCTTTCATCTGTACAGTAAATCCCTTCATCTCTTCCGCTGGTCTGGTAGACAGCTAAAAGGTCATAGGAAGGGTCTGAGTTGACACCGCCTGTTGCAATACGACAGATAGAGTAGATACGCATGAGAATGGAACCTACTTGATAGAAACCAAGTTTTGTTGGTACTTTCCATTTTGATGCTGCATTATTCTGTTGCCGTTCCAGCTGGATTTCCTGTTCAACAGCTGTCATGATATCTGCACTGATTTGCTGCGGAGTCGGCAAATTATCAAGGTCTAATTGAGCGAGATAATCATCCGTTGCAGTCCTTATAACATCAATCAAAGTTCTTGCCATGTTTTTCACCATTTTTAACCTTTCTTGTGATACTCTTAATTTTTTCAACGACTTCTCCGCAGTAACAATGGTCTAAACAATTCAAGATTCTATCCAAGTTTTCACTTAAATAGTTTCTTATTGCTCCCAAATCTTCCGATTCAGGTAAATACACATCATAATCACTACAGATAATCTTTAAATCGTGATAATGAGCACAAAACACATCTAATACTTTCTCTCGTTCAACAACATCCATTTATGCATCACTCCTTTCAAATGCCATATTGTGTAGAGAAAAAAGAAGGCCGCAAGCATACAAAACCGGAATAGGACGTAATCTTTCCGATGTTTTGTATGCTTGCGGCCTTCCCATGGATTGGTAAAAACCAATGCGTCATGTATGTGGGGCTTCCTCTCTGGATTTCGGACATATGCTTTACCATCCGCAAATTCCTGTGTCTACGACACCAGAGACAACAACTCACAAGACTTTATCTTCTCTACTCAGTATGATTTTTGTTGTGAACTTAGTATACACCATTCAAATCTTTTTTGCAAGCTTTTTTGATTTAATTTGTGTAATTTTCTGCACATATTTTTTCTACAAGTTGCATTTTGTGTAATTGTATGATATAATATAAAATAAAAAGGGGTTGAAATCATGGCAAGAGAAAACGAAAAGAGTGTATTATATAAAACAATTAGTAAATTATGCATTGACCGCAATATAACTGTTGCCCAGCTTGCTATCTCCCTTGGCATGACACCTCAAGGGATGTATAGGAGATTGCAGACTGGAAAATTTTCGTATGAAGAATTACAGTCTATTGCTGAAAAACTGGGATGTACTTTTGCTTATAATTTTGCACCAAACAGTGAAACTCTCCGCTAAAAACGGAGAGTTTCACTCATTTTATTATATCAATCATTTTAAAATGCTTGAAAGCCTCTACAATGGCTTTTTCTTTCTCAGGTGGACAATTAGGCACTCTGCTCTTTTTATCTCCTATATTGTAGTTAGGACGCTTTTCAAATCCATATTTCTCTTTGATTTGCGCTACATACAAAGAAGAAACAGAAAATCCGTACTCTTCTTTTATCCAATCTTTGATTTCACCATAGGTAGCATTTCCTTTCATATCCTGTATATAGTCCTCATTTTTCGGCTCATAATCTACATAACCATATACAATATCGTCTGTTGATTTTTCCCTACCCAAAAGAACAACTGTCTCAACATGCGCTGTTCTTGGAAACATATCTATGGGCGTTACCTTTTGCGGCACATATCCGCTTTGGAAAAATGCTTTTAAGTCGCGCGCAAGGGTCGCAGGATCGCAGGAGACATAGACCACCCTTTGCGGACGCATGCCGGCGACTATGTCGATCAGCGCACGGTCACAGCCCTTTCTGGGCGGATCCAGAATGATTACGTCCGGTGTTACGCCTTCCTGTTTAAGCGTTTGCGCCGCTTGGACGGCATCTGCGCAGATAAAGCGCGCATTTTTTATACCGTTATGCGCTGCATTTTCCCTGGCGTCAAGCACCGCCTGCTCCACTGCTTCAACGCCGATCACCTCGCCCGCCTGCCCTGCCATGGTAAGGCCAATGGTGCCCGTGCCGCAGTAAAGGTCTAAAAGCGTTTCGCCCTGTTTGAGCGCCGCGTATTCCCTGGCCTTCTCATACAGGCGTTCCGCCTGCTGCGCATTAACCTGATAAAAAGACAGCGGCGAAAGCTTAAAGCGCAATCCACATAAAATATCTGTAATAAAGCCCTGCCCATAAACGGTACGGCATTTTTTGCCCAATATAACGTTTGTTCTTTCGCGATTTATATTGATAACCAGGCTTTGAAAGCCCTTTGCTTTTTCCTGCAGGCTCTGTGCAAGCACCTGCTCGCCCTCCAGCCTTTCGCCGTTTATGACCAGGCAAACCATCAGTTCACCGGTTTTCTCCCCGTAGCGCAAATAGATATGGCGCAGCTTGCCCGTATGCGACTGCTCATCATACACAGAAGGGTTATATCGGGCAGCCCATTCCTTTATAACGGCAAGCGCCTGTGCAAAAACAGGCGGCTGCAGCCTGCAGCCGCTGCAGTCAACAATTCTGTGGCTTTTAAAGGCATAAAATCCAAAAAGAAGTCCGCCGTCCTTCCCACGCCCTACAGGGAGCTGTGCTTTGTTGCGGTAACCTTCCGTATTTGGCGCACCTATAATGGGATTTACCTTGATCTGTGTAAAGCCGCCGATCCGCACAAGCGCGTCTTTGACCCGCTGTTCCTTGATAGAAAGCTCGCTTTCGTAGCGGATGTGCCTGTAAACACAGCCACCGCAGCTTTTAAAGGCTTCGCAGTCTGCGGAAATCCTTGCCGGCGAGGGTGCGAGGATCTCTTCAATTTTTCCAATTGCATAGTTTTTTGATGTTTTGATAATTTTAATCTTCAGCCGGTCGCCAACGGCTGCGTTTGCAACAAATACCGCGATACCGGCATAACGCCCCACGCCGCTGCCTTGGGCCGTCATACCGGTAATTGCAAGCTCTATACTGTCGTTTTTTTTAAGTGTCAAATGCTCTTCATCCGTTTCTGTTTTGTCTTTATGCAGCCGCTTAAAAACCGCTGATCATCCCTGCAATCTTCTTTTGGATTTGCGTAACGTCGTATGTTGAAACTTCTCCGTCACGGTTTACGTCTGCAGCGTCAAACTGTTGCTGTGTCAGCTCCAGTATTTTTGCAATTTCCTTCTGTGCAAGCAATACGTCAGACACAGAGATAACGCCGTCGCCGTTTACATCGCCCATGGCATAAGGCAATTCCTCCGCAGCGAAAGAATCATCCAGAATCCCTGCATCATAACACAGCGTCCCTTCTGCCGTTGGGCTTGTTTTTAAGGCATAGGCTAACTCGCCGCCGATAAATTGAAGCCCATATATATAGCCCTGCGCGTCTTCTGGAAGCTCAAACACCACCTTATTGTCTGTGCCGTCCGGCTTAATCGAATAAATCTTTGTGTCTGTATTATAGTACAGCAGGCCGTTTGCCTGCGCAAGACTTGCGTAATATTCTGTGTAATAAACCGACGAGTCTTCCCAGTAACGCCATCTTCCTTGTGTTGACGGAAGCTGTTGGGTTTGGTTCGTTTGCACATCCCATTTTATCAGTGTTCCATCGTCCGCTATATAGAAGAGGCTGTTGTCCAGCGCAACAAAAGCGGTATTGACGGCATTCCAGAAATATTCATCGTATTTTGTATTGTCTGCAACCTTATCTGTCTCCCATCCGCTGTAGCCGTTTGCACGCATGGCCGCGTCGCTCTTCAAGAAGTTTCCATGCTGTACACGGCCCAGCATATCCGGCAAGGGGTCGTCCCACGTTGGATCCATATGGTACCAGCTGCCGTCAAGCTCAACAAGCGTCCATCCATGGTTCATTTGATCACTGTTGACAAAATCGCATGGAATGTTCATCAAATTAAACAAGTATTTGCTTGCAAGCGCATACCCTTGGCACACGGCGCGCTGATTGATCAGGCAACCGTATATATTATAAGAATCAGAGGAAAACTCCGTATCATAAGAGCAGTTAAGCGCAAGATAATCATGAATATACAAAATTTTCTCCAGATCGCTTTGCAGGCTTCTTGCCTTGTCCAAAATCATGGACACTTTTTTATCGATCTCTTTTTCCATCGCTCTGGCTTCTTGCCTACTGTATAAATAATAGAGTTCTATACTATGAATCACAAAAGAGTCCTCATAATATTGACATTCTACGTAAGGGTCCAGATAAAAAAACTGTGGATTTTCATAAAGGAGATCTGCAAACAGGTTTGCAAACTGATCTAACGGAATGTTATATCGACTGATCTCAACAGAAGACATATAACTGGAAACACCTTGTTCCAGTTTCTCCAACGCCGCCGCATATTGTGGCTGTTCCACCTGTGCACCAGAACGCGAAACGCCGCTTTGGAATAAGGGCAGCTCCAAAGATACGCTTGCCATAGACGCTTGCCCGGACTTTTTTTCTTCCTGTTCTGCCGCAAACGCGCAAAAAGGCATGACGCTTAAGAGCAATGATATAATCAAAGCAATTGCTACAAGCCGTTTCATAAAACAGCCTCCTTTTTATATGCCTTATTTTTATTTATTGTAACATTTTTACATATAACAAGCAATATGTTTTTATCTTTTTAATCAAAGAAATACAAAGCAAACAAATTTTTTGAGAAAACGTGGAAGAAAACAAAAAAGGTATTTATTTTATGCGACTCGCGTTATATAATAGAATGTACTATGTGCGTGATTGGGAGTGTTAATTTGTATACCGAGAAGCTTCTGGATGATGTGCACCACATCCATTTTATCGGCATTGGCGGGTCTGGCATGTGCCCGCTTGCAGAAATTTTAAACGCAGAAGGTTTTGAGCTGAGCGGGTCGGATATGAATGAATCTGATACGCTTGACAGAATAAAGTCTTATGGGATCCGGGTATATATGGGGCACAAAGCGGAAAATATACAAGGCGCGCAGCTTGTTGTCTATTCCGCCGCAATCAAGGATAATAATCCCGAGCTGCAAGCGGCGCGGATATCCGGCATTCCTGCCATAGAGCGCAGCGTTATGCTGGGCCTTGTAACGCGGCGCTACAACCGCTCGATTGCAATAGCCGGCACACACGGAAAAACAACCACAACGGCAATGCTTACGCAGGTACTGATCGGCAGCGGGTTTGACCCTTCTGCGATTATCGGCGGAAAACTGCCATATATAGGCGGGAACAGCTATGTCGGGCAGTCCGATATTATTGTGTGCGAGGCCTGCGAATATGTAGATACCTTTTTACAGCTGACGCCGGCTATCTCTGTAATTTTAAATATTGACGCAGACCATCTGGACTACTTTAAAAATTTAGAAAACATTAAGCGTTCTTTTCATCGCTTTGCCTGCCAGACCTCCAGGCTCTTGGTGGTAAATGGGGACGATGCAAATACATTGGAAGCGATCAAGGGCGTACCCTTGGAAACCATTCGTTACGGTTTTAACCAGAGCAATGATTACTACGCAGCAAATTTGACAGTAAGCCACGGTGCCGTACAGCATTTTGACCTGATGCACAAAGGGGAAAAGCTTACGTCTGTAACATTGAATATACCGGGAAAACACAACGTGCTCAATGCACTTGCAGCCGCCTGCGTCGCCCTGTTTCTTGGGGATTCTCCGCGCGCAGTTGCAGAAAATCTGGAAAAATTCACAGGAGTACACCGGCGCTTTGAAATTTTGGGTAAACCGTGCGGCATTACTATTGCAGACGATTTTGCCCACCACCCAACGGAGCTGACGGCAACTCTAAACGCCGCAATGTCCATGGGGTTTGCCCGCGTATGGGCTGTTTTCCAACCGCATACCTATTCCAGAACCGCGCTGCTTCTTGACGATTTTGCAAAGGCGCTGTCCATACCCGACAAGACGGTTATCTCTGAGATCCTCGCCGTAAGGGAAGAAAACACATACAATATATACGCCAAAGATCTTTCACAAAAGGTACCGGGTAGCGTGTGGTTTAAAACCTTTGAGGAAATTACAGAATACATTTGCAAAAACGCCCAAAGCGGCGACCTTGTATTGACGCTTGGCGGCGGAAATGTTTACATGTGCGCCAATATGATCTTTAAAGCACTTACAGCAAAGGAGTTTAGCGAGGAATAAACTTGCATAAAACCAGAAAAGCAGCCGCGCTGCAGGATTTTTTGTATCCTGCAGCGCGGCTGCTTTGCACATTATGATAAAGAGGAAACTATAAAACTCGCTTTTTCTATTTAAAACAGCTCATTGAAAAAATCGTCTATACTGTATCCACCGTTGTTATTGGAATTTCCGCCGTTTTGCGCAAACGGGTCTGCATTGTCTGTGTTACCTGCAGAGCCAAAGGAATCGGGCACCTGTTCCTCCAGCACCAGCTGTAAATCGCCTGTTTGCCCACCGCGCTTGACTTTCACAGTAACGGTATCTCCAACCTCATGTTCCTGTATAGCCTTTGTTACTTCCTCGCTGGTATTTACCTCTTTCCCATCGATGGAAAGGATCTGATCTCCGCGCTGAAAACCTGCGTCCTGTGCGTTAGAGCCATTGTTCACACTGAGCACATATACGCCCGTATCGCTTACGCCGTACATCAGCGCCATCTGTTCAGAGGTGATGTCCAGCATGGAAATACCAAGATCAATATTGCCCCTTACATAGCCGTATTCCGTTAAATCGTCCAGGATATCTGTAATCTGGTTGATTGGGATCGCAAATCCAAGGCCTTCCACTTCCATGCCTGTAGATTTTGCTACAATCAGCCCAACCAGCTCGCCCTTTCCGTTAAACATACCGCCGCCCGAATTCCCCGGGTTGATCGCAGCATTTGTCTGCAACAGGTTCATGGTAACGCCGTCTATGGAAATGTCGCGGTTTAAAGCGCTGACAATACCGTCTGTAACCGTGCCGCCAAGCTGTCCAAGCGGGTTGCCGACTACCACGGCCTTTTCGCCAACCTGCAGAGCGTCAGAATCCCCCATTACAACGGGGTTCAAGCCGCTTGCATCTATTTTCAGCAAAGCCACATCCAGAACAGACTCCGCCGTACCGACAAGCGTGGCGTCATAGCTTGTGCCGTCCTTCAGCGTAACCGTAATTTTAGACGCGCCGTCAATCACATGGTTGTTGGTCAAAATATAGCCGTTTTCAGAAATAATCACACCGCTTCCGGCGCCCGATTCAATATACTGTTGGGAAAAGCTGCCTGTTTTTACAACTTCTGTGGTAATTTCTACAACGCTGTCAGCCGTTGCCTCCACAATTTGTGCGGTAGTCATTTCCCCTTCGCTGCTTTGCGTTGTACCTTCTGCTGTATTTACGACCTTTTGAATGGTCAGTCCGTCGCTGGTCGGGATCACGCCGCTTTCCCCCAGACTGCTTGCAAGCCAGCCGCCGCCAAAGCCAAGCACGCCCGAGGCCAGTATACCGACAACCATCACCGACGCTACAAAACCCTTCCCCGCGCCTTTTTTCTGCGCTTTCTTTTGCGCTTTTCTTTCCTTTTTTGTTCTTGCTGCCTGCTGCCCTGCATATTCTGCGCCGGGAGCGCTGTAAGAGGAGCCCTGCGTTACCACGGTAGCGCTTGTCTGATAAGGCGCCTGCTCGCTGTTTTCTACATACGTCTGCGACGATGTATATTGCGTATGGTAACCGTCGGCATAATCCTGACGGTCTAATGTTTGCGCCTTTGCAGGCTCCGTATATTCATAGGTTCCCATTGGCTGCGGGGCGCCCGAAATATACGCCGTGCTGCTGTAAACCTCTTTGGACTGGGCTTCCTGTTCCGCTTCAGAAGAATATGTCTTTTCTTCAGGGTTTTGGAATCCATACACATCCTGCGGGACATATGCGCTTTGCTGGGAAGCGTGGCGCTCCTGCGCTGTAGGATCGCCGCCGTACATTCCCTCGCTTATGTTGCCAGACGTATCTGCGCCGGTATAATATGTGGCATCGTTCTTTTTAGGTTCTTCATTCTGCATGTTTTCAAAGGGTTCATAAGGATTGTTGTTCATACTCTATACCTCCGTTTATTACCAGTGCGTAACGCGCTGTGCTTAAAGCTTTTTTGTCTGATCTTTCGATCTGCCTTTATCATACCCCGGGATTTTGACGGGAATTTGAAAAGGAAGTGAAAAAAAGCTGAACTTAATACTAACAATTTATGAATGAAAGCTTTGATAAAGCACAAAATACAAGCCTTATTGTATACTTTCGCAGCTTGTATATGTAAAAGCAAGGTGTTATAATAGGAAAAAAGATTGTAAAGGAGTTTTTTTATGTTACAGGAAAAAATTATTAAACTGATTAATACGCAAATTGCCAAGGAGTTTTATTCTGCATACCTGTATCTGGATTTTTCTGTTTACTATGCCCGGGAAGGGCTTGACGGCTTTTCCAACTGGTATAAAATTCAGGCGCAGGAAGAGCGCGACCATGCTATGCTGTTTGTGCAATATCTGTTAAACAACGGTGCAGAAGTAACTCTGGAAGCAATCGATAAACCGGATCAGGCGCTGGATTGCCACATGGCGCCGTTGAAAGCGGGCTTTGCACATGAACAGTATGTAACCTCTTTAATACATACGATCTATGACGCCGCTTATGAAGCAAAGGATTTTCGCACTATGCAATTTTTGGACTGGTTTGTCAAGGAACAGGGCGAAGAGGAAACCAACGCAGAAAACCTGATTAAAAAAATGGAGCTGTTCGGCAACGATTCCAAGGGGCTGTACCTTCTGGACAACGAACTTGCCACCAGGGTATATACGGCGCCCTCTCTTGTTTTATAAACATCTGCAAAAAATGCAAGCGGGCTTTGGCGTTTGCCAAAGCCCGCTGTTTTGCACTTAAGAGCAGGTAACTGGAGCCGGGTATTCCTTCCCAAAAGTGTCAACCGTCACGCGCCGCATAATCTGAGGATCCAACGGGCGGTCGTGCATATCTGTGTCGCACTGTGCAATTTCGTTTACCGTATCCATCCCTTCAATTACCTTTCCAAAAGCGCAGTAGGCGCCATCAAGATGGGGCGCTGACTTGTGCATAATAAAAAACTGGGAACCGGCAGAATCAGGATGCCCGGCGCGTGCCATAGACAAAACGCCGGGTGTATGCTCCAGCGTGTTTTCAAACCCGTTTTGAGAAAATTCCCCGTAAATACTGTAACCGGGGCCCCCGCAGCCTGTTCCGTCCGGACATCCGCCCTGCAGCATAAAACCGTAAATCACACGATGAAACGTAAGCCCGTTATAAAAACCGCTTTTGACAAGGCTTATAAAATTGTTGACTGTGTTTGGCGCTGTTTGCGGATACAGCTCCGCCCGGATCACCGCGCCGGATTGCATTTCTATTGTAACAATTGGATTTTGCGTCATTTTTCTGCTTCCTTTCCATAAAAAGTAAATTTGCTTTGTTTTTTATTTTACCTTAAATTTTGCATTTGGGCAACCTTTCTTTTTCAAGACAACCGGCTTTTCTGTATAAGCAAAACAACACATGGAAACGCTAATAAAAATGCAAAAGGAGTTTATGATAAATGGAAAACAAAAAGAAGCAGCAAAAAACGCAGCCGGAAGTTACAGACACTGCAAATGAAAAAACCGCTTTTAACAACCAATGGACAAATAACAATACAAAATATTACCCAGACCGCCGACCACGCAGGGACGGCCCCGGCGGCGAAGACAGAGAATAAGCAAAGAATGCTGAGGTGAAAAAAGGATGGCCTATGTTGCACCGGAGCTGCGGCCGCGCTTTGAAAGCTTATCGATTGATTTAAAAAATGAAATACTCAACCGGGACGTTGCGCTTTACACACTGCAGGACCTGATTCAGGTATTAGAAGATATTGTAGACGGAAAATAAAGCGCCAAAGAAAAACCAGCGGCACAGGCAAAGAAATCTTCCTGTGCCGCTGGTTTTCTTTTTGCAGAATTTTTGTTTTTTTCTTCAAGATACAACAAATTATTTTTAATCATTGTCTATTATATACAAAAATTAAACAACAGATTTTTTATTGGATTTTTTAATAGAAATTGACACGATATTATTATATATATATAATTAGTATATAAAAGATGTCTTATACACGTATAAATATAAAAATCAAATACAAGGAGGTGACAAAATATGCAAAAAAAAACTACTTGCAGTTGCAGCGGCCGTGCTGATGCTGTCTGCCGCGGCCACCATGCCTGTGTCCGCAGCTTCCCGCACCTTTACGCTTAACGTGGAACAAACACAATCCACCGGCTTTTTATCTGGCTATGGAACGGGTAATGTGGAGTACATAAAAAATCATGCTTCTTCCCACGATGGCGTAAATCTATATTTGCATTACAAGGTTCCCGGGTATGATTATCGCCAATCCCATCATATTTTTGCCGAACCCGGGCAAACCACAAAACCGACCAGATGGGACAAGGCTACCGGCCATTCTGGTACAACCTGGAGGGGTACAATGAACTCCTGGTGGTTTAACGGCAAAAACTGCGCGGCAGAAGGCAAGTTCCACGCATTTTAGCCAATCTGCAAAATCCACAATTGCCCCGCGTGTATTTCGTTACCCGCGGGGCAAATTTTTACTCTTTACAGAAAGGAAGTGTGCCTGTGGTTCTGTTCCTAAAAAGCCTGCAGGTCTTTTTGCGCCGCCTGCGTGTTTCTGTGGTGGCATTTTTGCTGCTTGCAGGCATAACGGCTTATATGGTGTACCGCTGCTACACCTATACCTTAAACTGGGATGTCATGCTGAATGTTCACGCAGTACAACAGGAATGCCTGATCTTTTTTATTGTAAGCCTGTATATTTCTTATGAATATATTTACGCGGTCCGGCACAGCGGGCTTAAAGAATGCGCCGCTGCGCACAGGCACGGCAAGGTGCGGCTGTACGGCAGCGCTTTTTGTGTGCTTGCCTGCCTGGTTTTTCTGCTGTTTTTAATCCCAAGCTGCTTTAACCTGGGCATTGCCATTGCCGGCGGCGTAACGGATCTTTCGTATTACGGGCATATCCTGATGGTCAATTTTTTAAACATTTTCCTGCTGTGCCTGCTTGCAAGTCTGCTGGGCGGCTGCCTTGCGCTGTGGCTCAAACGCATACCGGCATACGCCGTCATGGCGCTTGTCATCTTTATTTTAAGCCCCATGTCCGACATGCTGCCGGGCCTTGCAAGCGACCGCAGCCATATCAACTTCTGGCCCGCCAAATGGATCTTCAGCAAGGTGCTGCCGCAAAACACCACGTGGATCACCGACTTTCAGTACGGCTTTTCCAACGAAACGCTGCGCTGGAACCTGACGCTATTCTGGTGCTTTTTGCTGCTGGCCTGGGCTCTGCCCGCTGTTTTGCGAAAAAAAAGCCGGGCGCGCCTTGTCAGCGTGTTGCTGTGCCTGCTTCTGGCAGGCGGCAACCTGCTTGGCTATTTTGCAGGCGGCAGCGAAATGAAGCTGGGCCCTTATCCCGACAGTATCTCCCGCGGGGATTACGAATATTACCGCGATCATCCCCAAAAACAGCAGGCAGCCGACTTTACCGTTGCAGCCTATGACATGGACCTGCAAATTGGCCGGGCGCTGGACGCCACCGTACAAATGGAGCTTTCAGCCGCGCCGGCAAGCGGCGAATATATCTTTACGCTCTACCGTGGGTATGGGGTATCTTCTGTGACAGACGCAAGCGGGAGCCCGCTTTCCTATATACGCGACGGCGACTACATAACGGTGCAGGCTCCGCAATCCGGCAATACGGTTATTCTTCGCTACAGCGGGTACAGCCCCATTTTATACAGCAACAGCCAGGCCGCACTGCTGCCCGGGTGCTTTCCGTATTATCCCATCGCGGGCTTCCACCATATAAACGGTGGCGGGCAAGGATATGTGCCTGTAGAAAATGGCTTTTCTTCCCAATTTACCGTGCGCGCAGGCGGCGGCAAGCCCGTGTACAGCAACCTGCCGGCCATAGAAGGGGAGAAAAACGCCTTTTCCGGCACAAGCGACTGCCTGACTTTGATGCGCGGCTTTTTAACAGAAAAAGAGGAAAACGGTTTTCGCTTCTGTGCGCTGAGCATTGGCGGATTTGAATCGCGGCCGATCGACGGCGATTATCTTGCAGAGCTGCAAAGCGCCGTAACAAAAGCAGAGCAGGCCGCAAACACGCCGCGCCACCTGGACCTGCGGGAAAAGAAGATTTTTCAAATCTATGATACTTTTGCCGGCTGGGCGGAGTATGGCCCCATGGTGGATTTGGGCGACCATATGATTCTGTGGTGCCACAACCGCGAATTTATCGACCAGTTTGCCCAAAACCTGGTAAAGGAGTTTTGCTATGCTTAAAATAACAGACTGCACCAAAGTTTTTAAAAAGAAAAAGGCGCTTGATCATTTTTCAGCAGAGCTTGGGTATGGCGTCTACGGCCTGCTTGGCCCCAATGGAGCAGGAAAAACCACACTGATACGCTGTATTTGCGGGCTGTACCGCCCAAAAAGCGGCAACATTGTAACAGACGGCGCTTCCATTGGTTATCTGCCGCAAAAATTTGGCATGTTCCGCGAGCTGACCGTTTTTGAAATGATGACGTATTTTGCTACTTTAAAAAATATACCCAAGCCAAAACAAAAGGCGCAAATTGAACAATATGTAGAGGAAGTAAACCTTTCTGACCGCATGCATGACCGCATTGCTTCGCTTTCTGGCGGCATGGTGCGCCGCCTGGGAATTGCGCAGGCAATGCTGGGCGAGCCGGAAATTATGCTATTTGACGAACCCACCGCGGGGCTGGACCCGGAGGAACGCATGCGGTTTAAAAATATTTTTGCGCGCATAAAACGGAACTGCACCGTAATGATCTCCACCCATATCGTGTCTGACGTAGAAGCCACTTGTGGACATATTTTAATTATGGACAAGGGACAACTGGTCGCAAGCGGCACAGGCGCGCAAATTGCACAGCTTGCAAAGGGGAAGGTCTACCTTCTGGAGCAAAGCATGGAACAAAACCTGCACGGCAGCTTTTTTGTCAAAGACCGTACAGAGGAAAACGGGCGCGCCGTGATTCGCGTGCTTTCAGCACAGGAGCAGCCGGGGACACTGCAGCCCCCCACAGTGGAGGATGGCTTTTTATGCGCATTGAAAAAAATTTGAATCTGCTTTGGCTTACCTATTACCATTTAAAAAGCCTGCGTTTTCTTTATTGGGTTCCGCTTGCCGTTTTATTTCTTTTACTTCCTGTGCTCAGCATAGAGCATGTACACAGCACCGGCATGAGTGAAACCACATTTTTAAAGACCTTTATGGAATTGCAGCGGTATGTTCCGTTTATGGCAACATGGTGGATTCTTTTTGGACTGCGTGAATACGCAGAAGGCAATGGAAAAGAACTGCTATATGTTTACAAACCCAGCCTTTTGCCAGACTTTTTTTTCATCTTTATCTGGTATGCGCTGCATGCAGCCGTCCTTTTTGCGTTATATGGAATTTTTCTTGAAAATTACTGGATGGATTATCTGCTGATGATGATTCAGTCGCTTGTCTTTGCTTCCGCCACTTTTTTTCTGATGCTTCTGTGCAGGACAATTGCCGTCCCCTTTTTAATTAACGTGCTGTATGAAATTTTCTGTATTTATTCCAATATGAATACGCTTACCTATATCAACATGCTTTCTGTAAACCGTATAGAACAGATAGAAGATTTGCTCCTTCCCTATCTCCCGCTATTTGTTTTTGCTCTTCTTTTAATTGGCGGCGCAAATTTTCTTTACCGTAAACGTGGAGTTCTATAGCCTCAAAATATCCAGCCAAAAATCGGCCCGGACAGCTTTGTCCGGGCCGATTTTATTTGCATTTTATTTTTTTAGCGCTTGTTGTAATCTGGCATTCTGTTATAGTCAGACATTTTTTCGCTATCCCATGTTTTTTCACAGTCCATGGTTTTTTCTTTTCCTTTTTTTTCACATTTTTCTTTTTTGTCGCATCTATCAAACGACGGGTTAAACGCATAAAAGTTTTTGCTGTTAAGCTTATCGGTGGTAATGCGTAAACCTTCACCGAAGCGCTGGTAGTGTACGACCTCCCTTTCACGCAAAAAGCGGATTGGGTCTATTACGTCCGGGTCGTCTGTAAACCGAAGGATATTGTCATATGTGGTTCTGGCCTTTTGCTCGGCCGCCATATCCTCATGCAGATCCGTTATGACATCACCTTTAGACTGTAAATATGCCGCCGTGAATGGGACACCCGCCGCAGACGACGGATAAATTCCCGTTGTATGGTCGACAAAATAAGCATCAAAACCGGCCTCTTTTATTTGTTCCGGCGTAAGATCACGGGTAAGCTGGTACACAATTGCACCAATCATTTCAAGATGCGCCAGTTCTTCGGTACCTATATCAGTCAAAATTGCTTTCAATTCAGGATAAGGCATGCTAAAGCGCTGACTTAAATAGCGCAGAGAAGCGGCAAGCTCTCCATCCCGGCAACTGATTTTATAGTTTGTCTTTTTTTCATATAATACGTTTATTTAAATGGATTGTGAAATTTATAATTTACAACAATTTCTTTTGATTTATAAACTTCAACACTTTCAATGAATTGACCTATCAGCAAGGAAGGAATGCTTTCAAATGTGACAATTCTTTTTATCAGCTGAATCATCTGTTCGGGCGATTGATGATGATTTGTCTGCTTTACTTTTTCTTCCAATTTTAAGAGCCTGTTTGACAAAGCTTCCTTTTCATGATTGAACGCTGACGACATCATTAAAAAGTCTTCCTCTGATATAATGGCTCTTACTTTATCTTCGTAAAGAGATTTTATGATTGTTTTTATTTCATCTAATCTTTTTAATATTTCTTTCTTCTCTTTATCGAATTTTAGATAAGCCGGTTTCCTATCAGATATTGAAAAACCGTTGCAGAAGTCGTCCGGGTTACGGATTGCTTTTGCTGATATTTCTTTTAAACTTGTCAAAACGAACTGATTTAATAAATCTTCTTTGATTACATTTCTCTGGCATTTTTCCTTGCCAAATCGTGAATAACCAGAGCAAATACACACAAATTCTTTTTTTGCCCCTAATCTTCTGAAAGTCATTGGCATTTTGCAGTTACCGCAAAATATTAAACCTGCAAGTAAATGGTTTACTCGTTGCGTTGGGTAAGATATACACGCTTTTCTTGCAATGCGTTCCTGTACGGTTTCAAAATCTTCTTTTGAAATAATAGGCTCATGTGTGTTTTCTGCAATCATCCAATCAGAGCGAGGAATTTTTTTAAATTTCTTAACTTTATAGCTTATTTTCTCGCTTCTGTGTTGTGTCATATTTCCTATGTAGGTGGGATTTGTAAGAATTCCTTTGATCGTTTCGGTTCGCCACACATGGAATTTTGCATGAACATTTACATAGGCAAGATTTTGCACTTTATTTTTATACTCTGTTGGTGTCAATACCTTTTCATCTGTAAGAATGTGTGCAATTTCCGCCATACTGCAACCGCTTAAATACATTTCAAAAATTCTTTTTACAACCTGTGCTGCTTTATGATCCGTAACAAGCATATTTTTATCTTCGTTAGATTTCACATAACCAAACGGAGCAAACGCACCAATGAATTTTCCGTTTATTCTTTTGGTGTCCATAACGGTTCTTATCTTTTTTGAAATGTCCTTTGCGTACATATCATTTATAACGGATTTAAACGGGGTCATATCGTTGTTTGCTGATTTTTCAAAGGTGTCTATTCCGTCGCTTAACGCTATGTATCTTATCTTTTTTTGCGGAAAATATCGTTCAAGATAATAGCCTGTGTCAATGTAATCTCTGCCAAGTCTTGATAGGTCTTTTGTTATGACTAAATCAATTTTCTTGTTTTCTATATCTTTTATCATATTCTTAAACGCAGGACGGTCAAAATTGAGTCCTGAATATCCGTCATCTATGTATATTTCAGAAATATTCCAACCTTGTTCAAGAACATAATGCATCAGATAGTCCTGCTGATTTTTAATGCTCATAGATTGACCGTTTTCTTCGTCTTCTCTTGAAAGTCTTAAATACAGTCCAGCATTATAAATCTTCAGGCTTGCATAGTTATCGTGAGTTATCATCAAAACCTCCTTATCTCACATTGATAACTATCTATCATTTATATTTTAAACCATAATCCTGTAAATGCCAATGCTCAACAGGAATTTTTGTCAATTTTTTTATATGATTTTTTATTATATCTATAAATTGAACATCTGTGTTTTTATAATTGAATGTTAATGTATAATCGTTAGCTTTTTCTGTTTCCATAAAATCACCCCTACTGTAATAAATTTATTAAATTTTATTACACGATAGTTAGATTTATGAATCAGCTTTCCGCAGACAAACCCCCGCGTATTTTTAAATACGCGGGGGCGTTATCTTTAACAGTTTTTATCGATTGAGCTTATCAGCTTCAATTTTATATCCGCATTTTTGACAAATTGCATATGTCACTGTTTTGCTTTTTCTTCCTCTTAACAGAAAGGCCAAAACAATCCATCCAATAACTGGAATAAGAATTAGAATTATGTAGAGCAGTACTGTTAAACACCCTCTTTTCTGCATTTCTGCTACAGCCTGCATGGTAAATTCTGAACCTCCACAATTTGGGCAAACCATAATCTTGTCCTCCTTCATTTTGTTTTGAAATCACTTATTGTTTTGTAAAATAGAAGTCTTTTGAATTGAAATAAATTTTATTACCGTCAATGCACCACCACGGCTGATAGTTGGAAGAACTCGAATAGGTGGCTACATATTCATCTACCTTATCAAGAGAAACATACGTCAAGGTAATAGCTGAGCCGTAATAATCGGTAATTTTCAGCATATTATTGCTCTCAATCGTATAGCTTTCTTCACCATATTTTCCGCCAAGCTCAGATGGAACATCACACTTACCGTCCTCATAAAAGATACACTGTGCATTCCCCGATTCGCTTACCCAAGTTCCAACAATATTCTGCCCCGGGCTTCCTCCGCAGCCTGCAAAAACGGATATAATGATCACGCACACTAGCATGAATGGGATTAATTTAACTGTCTTTTTCATATCAAGCATCCTTCTTGCTTTTGTAGATTATTTTTTGTGTAAGTATCACTGACTTCGTACATAGATTACAGAACCATCAACGTACATAGTATCTCCTTCGATTCTGCAGGTAGAAGTTCTCGAATCGGTTTTGTTGAATTTATAAAGCGTCAATTGATCGCCATTTACAGTATAATACATATATGCCTCATCCCTTGCATCTTCAGATTTTATATCACAAGTTCCGTCAGAATAAAATTTCAGTACAAAATCGGGGTCTCCACTTGCAGCAACCCAAGTTCCTATTATACTGCTGGATAAATTAGCCGTCGACTGATTATTACTATTGTTATCAGTCTCCTTTTCCATAACGACAGCTTCTTTTGATGAACAGCCTGCCATAATGGATATACTTAAAAACATCATGATAACTAATGCAAATGAAAAAATAGATTTTAATAATTTTTTGTTCGTATGCATATATAGATTTCTCCTTTTTATATGGCTTATATATTTACGTTTTATTTTACAATCATGTTTCCAAAGCCGTATCCACCATAGTAGTACTCTTCTGGAGCAGAAGTAACCTCTATTTTCAGTTGGTTTACGCCGGTAAGATCAATGGTCATTTTCTGCGGAAGCGCTTCTGCGCTGGCTTTATATTCCTTTTTTAAAACGCCGTCCAAATAAATTTTTATCTGCGCATCGTCCATCCTTGTTTCATCCACGTGTCCAACCAAAAAGCTTAAGCTTTTATACTGATTATCCAAATTAAAAATTGTTGCATTTGCTGGCCAGGGTCTCTGTCCTGCTGACATCGTAAATCCATTTGTATAAGATGTTCCTCCCATAAGGAACGTTTCTCCATTTACATATTCTGTATAATCATCATCATCCTTGGAATACGGTTTACATACGTCCAAAAAGTACACAGGTGTTTGTGCGGTTACCTCTTGCTGCAGGTTTTTCAGTTCCGCGTTATCCGGCAAAACACCAAGCGCGCTGTTAATGGTTCTTTCTGCGCTGACGTAATCCTCCTTTGCAAGGTAACCCTTTACAGATGCAGAAATATTTTTTACATATTCCGTTTCTGCAGTAGCTTTGACCTTTTGAAAGTCTTCGTTATCGTCTATTTCAAGCGCTTCGTTTGCAAGGTTTATGGCGTCTGTGTATTTCTTTTCATTAATCAGGCTGGTTATGTCCTCTAACACAGCTTGTTTGTAATGATCCAAACAGGTTGCCCGCGTACTGTTCAGCTCTGCAACATTTGCGCTTTCATCCGGAACAAGTGACAAAGCCACATCTATATAAGAAATTGCCGCCAGATAGTCTTGCGATCCTGCTAAACGCTCTGCTTCTTGTATAACGCTCTGGCTGTATTTGGGGTATAGTTCGTTTAATTTGGTCTGTGCATTTTCATATTTTTCACTGGAATCCGGTATTTTGGAATATTCTTTGATTGCGTTTTCATAATCGCCTTTTTCATAATACGCGTTTGCAGAATCGTAGGCGGTATTGGCCGTGTTTTCATCTGTTATTTCGGTAATGATATCCGATGCATGGGTAAAGCCCATTTCCTGTAAACATTCCAACGCACTTACGGCATCTTCATACTCTATTTCCCCGTTTTTAAAGGTGGTCAAGATTTGGTCTGCCTGACCTTCCAAAGAAAATTTTGCAAATAATCCCTGGATAAAATCGTCTTTTACGTTTGCTTCATAGATTGCTAACGCGTTGTCGTAATTGCCGTCGTCAAACTCTTTTTTGACGCTGTATGCCGAGCCGAAAAAATACAGCACAGCACCGTAAATAGCAAGTGCTAAAAGTGCAAGTGCAATCAAAATAGAAATGATTTTTGCCTTTTTACCCCTGCTCATTTTTTCTCTTTTTGGCTTTTGTTCTTTTGGTTTTTGTACTGTGTAATTCACATTGCTTTCATTTGCATATGTAGGGCTATTAGGAATGGAAAAGTTTTCAATTTCCTTTCCGCATCTCGGGCAGAATTTTTCCCGATCGCCAAGCCTTTCTCCGCAGTTCCCGCAAAAGTTTGCCATTGGTCATCCTCCTAGTTTTACATTTATATTATTTTTAATAAAAATAGTGTTAGTATGGTATAGATATCGCTGCCTCGCTATCAAAGACACGCCATTTTCCATCTATTTTTACGCAATCAATTTCAAAATCCTGCGTTTCCGTCTTTTTGCTGCCCTGCATGGTCGTGTTGCCATATACTTTACATACTTCTTCAATCTTCTCAACATTAATAATGTCATTTACGTTTATGTTGTAACTTTTCCCTAAACTTTCACCTATTTGATATAAGGGACTAAGAATTTCCTGCCTTTCTTCATAACGCAATACTTCCTCTTTACCGGATATGACAACATCAACTGTATAATCTGCACCAAAATAGGCTTCTCTGTTCTCCTGGTTTCTTTCTTTGGTTTCTTCCAGCGTTTCTTCTGCTTCTTTCCAAATTTCTTGTTTTATTTTTTCTTTATCGTTTGTCCCATATTTTTGTACAAATGCATTCCATTCTTCTTCTGACTGATTGTCAAACTGCTGATCTATGGTTATTTTCGCGATTTTATACATATCAAACGCAAGATATGTATTGCACGTATCAAAATCATCTGTCATTGCCGCATGCATAAATTTCTTTACAACCACCTCTGGTTCTTCACTTGTTCCCAAAGTGATTACAAATCCTATGACAGCTACAACGACGACAATAGCCGCCAGCGCACAAACGCCTAGCAAAGCCTGTTTCTTTTTCTTATCTTTATAAACCGCTGCCTGTCCATAGTCCATATAGTTGAAAGTTTCTGCTCCTGCCTGCATAACCGGCGTTCCGCAGGCGCTGCAAAACCTTTCACCATTCCCGATCCGAGCGCCGCATTTTCCGCAAAACATACATGTTCCTCCTTTTATTTCTTAAAAATTATTATCCATTACAACGTTCGCTTATAATTTGCGGTAAAATTAAACACCGCAATTCAGCAAACTAATTCCTGCAATTTTCTTATTTTATCGACTTTGTTTCGTGGCTTTAAACATTAAAACAAACAATTTTTATAGTCTTCTTCCGCATTCGGAACAAAACACCATATCCTTTGCCATTACGGCGCCGCAATTAGAACATTGCTTTAGAACCGTTTCCTGCTTGCCGGGAGCAATAGTTTGAACATCTTCCTGCATGGGTTGCACATCGCTTTGATTTACCTCTTGAAAAATCTCTTCCACCGGTTTACCACACGAGGTACAGAATTTCATGTTTTTATTGATTGCTGCATGACAGCTTGTGCATTGAATATATGCAGCATTTTCAGCCTCTGTTGCCTGTTTTGGCATGGGATGTCCACAGGAATTGCAGAAAGACGCTCCAAACGGAACTTCACCGCCGCAATTGGGGCACTGTTCTATGCCCTTTAGCTGCTTTACCTTTTCCGAATACGTAAGAATTTTTTCTTTTGCTTCTTGGATTTCTGCAATCTTTTGTGCAAAAAGGGGCCCCGGTGTTTCTGCATGTGTTTCAAAATAAATTTTCCCGATTTGAAGAAAGCAGGCGTTGATCCGTTTTTCTTCATCTGCAATTAATCCGTTTAGTTTTGAAACATCTACAAGCTTTTTTGCTTTTGTGGCCGCATCTTGTCCCACTTTTGAAATTTTGTTTCCAATTTCATCTAAAAATGCCATTTGTTACATTCCTCCATTTCAAAATAAAATTTTTTATGATATCAAAATAACGGCATTTAAAACTTTGCTGATAAAGCTATATAATCTGGGCATGCTAAATGTACGGTAAATCACATAAATTATATATTTTATTTTTCATGAAGTTTGCAACTTCACGAAAAAAAGGGCAAATAGCCTGTATACAAGCCATTTGTCCCTTTTTTCGACCACTTTTTTTACCCTAAATAGCATGCGGCCATTTTGTTCATTTCCATTTTTTTTAGTTCCTCTGAACTGTGTACGTACCTGTCAAGCGTAAAATTAACGGTTGCATGACCGAGTATTTCACTTAAACTTTTAATTTCAAAATCATTTTCCACAGCTCTTGTTGCAAAAGTATGTCTTAAAGCATGGAAATTAATATCCGGCATTTGCGCAAGTTTTAGGTATTTTTTAAACTTGTTTTGATAGGTTCTTGGTTCTATAAATCTGTTTTTCTGTCCTGTCAGTACATATGCTTCTGTATCATATCGGCTGGAAAGATTTCTTAGGTCCTTAAGAAGAAATGCAGGAATCGGAATTTTTCGGTTTGAATTTTTACTTTTGGGTTGATCAATGATAATTTTTGTTTTTCTTACCCCTTCTGATGCAGGTATTCGTTGCAACGTCTTTGATATTTTCAAAGTGCCAGACTGCAAGTCTATATCTTTCCATGTAAGGGCACACAATTCCCCCAGCCTTATTCCGGTATAAAGACATATCAGCACACCTACATTTTCATGATTTAGATTTTCTTTTACATATTTGATAAAACGCTTCTGTTCGTCTATAGTAAGAACCTGTGTTTCCGGCCTTTGGACGGACGGCTGTAAAAATTTGTATTCAAAACCTATAGAAAACCCATTTCTCTCGCCGTATTTTAAAATTTGTGTAAGAATACAGATAAGGTCTTTTATACTTTTAGGGGACAACCCGCCTTTTTGCCCTAATCTAAACCTTTCTGTTTTTACTTTAATAAATTCTTCTATATCTGCTTTTGATAATTCGTATATGCTTCTAGCCCCAAAGTAAGGGAGAATATGTTTTTCTATGGAGAACGTATACCTAGCATATGTGGACTGTTTAACTGTTATTTCTATCTCCTTGAGCCAGTCATAACACATTTTTTCCAGAGATATATTTTGATTGCCGGCGCCTTTCTTTTTCACTGCTTTTTCATATTTTTTCATCGCTTGCCTGAGTTCCGTATAGCTCCATGCGTATATAGACTTATACTTGGTTTTTCCGTTTATATCTTTTCCATCCTTTATCCGCCCTTCCCACCTGCCATCTTTCCTCTTTCGTATATTTTCCCCCCGTCTTGGCATTTCTTTTCACCCTTTCTTTTACCATTTTTTTGACCACAAATGATTTTTGAAATGACATGGGGCTGCTTCTTTTATCCATTGAAGCAATAATTCACTATTATTTTAGTAAAAAACAGTTGACTTTCCATATCAATTTCTGTATCATTAAGTAGAAAAGAGAACTATTTTGCTTTCGTGAAATTGCAAACTTCACGAATAATTTTTTATATAATACATTTGATATTATTATAAATTTATCTCGTTTCAATAAGGTTCCATAACTTTGTTACGGCGGGGACGATTTGTTTAAAACGAAAAAAAGAAATTTACAGACAAAAAAAACAGACTGTGTTTTATCAAACATAGTCTGTTTTTTTGTCTGTATATCATTGTTTTTTCGATGAAGGAATTCATCCATTAAGGTGACAGATAGTTATCAATTGTGCGTCATAAAATCAGCTCTCCATCCGGCCCGCCGTATTGCGTAATAATAACCTGTGCAAGCTTTGGATTTGTCTGTTTGATTTTCACAGGATATTGTAATTTTTTTTCATAAACCCACATTTAGCAATTCTCCTCCCCTGCTTTATCCCATGGCCATGGGTTGGCAATCCAGGCCCAGCGGTTGCCCCCCTGCTCGCCCGGTGTAATCGGGCCAAACCGCTCTTCATATTCTTTTTTCAGCATATTGCTTTTTGCGGCATATTCATCTAGCTTTTGGGCAATCTGTTTGTTATTGGGATGTGTGTCTAAATATAAATGAAGATCTACAACAGCAAAATCATTTGCCGCTATTTTCCTCATGAGCATTTCTCTTTCTGTCATGTTTTTCTACCTCCGCAACCTGTAAAGGGTTTATTGAGTATTGGGAACATGGTGCCCATCACTACACCCTGTTCGGCAGAAAAAAGCTTGTCGCAATTTTGATAGGGCACATATGCCATTGCAACAACCGGGTCCTCCGGCAGAGGAGAAATTCCATACTCCATTGCTTTTAGTTTAAAAATATCGTTTTCCAAATGGCTTTCTCCTTTCTTCCTTCATATCCTACAATAGTATATGCAAAAAAGCAGGGACAGGTTACGTCTGCCCTATCTGCAATTATCCCTGTTGCTTTATCCGGTATTTCCGGCATAACGGCTTGCATTCTTTTAATTTTTTTTATTTTTCTGCATGCTGTTATTCTATTGTAAACAAAACAAAAACACCGCGGTCACAACCCGACTGCGGTGCTCGTACTTCAACAGAATATTTATGGATCAAGCATCAATAATTTTTTGCTTTGATTCTGAAATAAGCCTGTGGATGCTCACAAATGGGACACACCTCCGGAGCTTTCGTTCCGATCACAATATGACCGCAATTTCCGCATTCCCAAACCTGTACGCCGGCCTTTTCAAAGACTTCGCCTTCCTTAACGTTCTTAAGCAAAGCTCTGTAGCGTTCTTCATGCTCTTTTTCAATTGCGGCAACGCCTTCAAACAGAAACGCAATATGGTCAAAGCCTTCTTCTTTTGCTTCTTTTGCAAACGTAGCATACATGTCTGTCCATTCATAATTTTCGCCGTTTGCAGCATCTTCCAGATTTTCTGCAGTCGTGCCAATGCCACCAAGCAGCTTAAACCAGATTTTTGCATGCTCTTTTTCGTTATCGGCCGTCTGCTGGAATAACTCTGCAATTTGCGTATAGCCTTCCTTTCTTGCTTTGGACGCAAAGTATGTATACTTATTCCTTGCCTGTGATTCGCCGGCGAATGCTGCGAGTAAATTTGCTTCTGTTTTTGATCCTTTCAATTCCATGAAAATTCCTCCGTTTCTTTGTAAAATCATAAAATTAATAATTATTATCAATTTTATGATTTTATTATACTAAAAAAAATAAAAAAGTCAAGGAAAAAAACACCAATAAAGCAACTTTTATAAATTTTGTTCGTTTAAAAGCGCGACGAGCTCTTCTTTTGTATATAAACAGTTGAGATATTCCAGTATCGCATTTACAGACAGATATTGCGGCAGCTGCAACTTTTGCAGCAGTGCCCGGCGTTTTTGCGCGCTGTTTTTCCCTCCGGTCAAACCCAGTGCAAACAGATCAGCCTTTGTCATAGGGCGGGGTGTACTTTGTTGACCGCCTTCGTCCAGAAAAACAGCGCCGCTGTTTTTAAGCGCCCTTATGATATGCGCCTTGTCAAACCCCTCCACGCCTAAAAGGCCCTCTTTGGAAGGCGCCGTTTTTCGCTTTTCTTTTCCCTGCACCGACGGAAGATACGCATGGGTTATGCTATCCTCCGGTACAATCCCTTTTAAATAATTGCGTATAACAAAGCCTGCCCCATCGCTGTCGGTCAGGATCAGGATCCCCCTTTTCTCTGCCAGACAGCGGATTAAATGCACCTTTTCCTTATCTTTAAAGATCCGAAATCCGTTTGTTTCAATAATGGGGGCATCTACAATGGACTGGAGCCTGATTTTATCATACCGTCCTTCTACAATAATCGCCTGTCTGATTTTAACCAACGTCATACTCCTTCTTTGTAAGCAACATAAGCTTTACAATCAGCTCCTGCAAAAGTACCTGTTTATCACACGGCGTGCTTTTCATCCTTTCGTCTGCTTCAATCAACACGGCCAGGCTTTCCCTAAGCGCTGCCGTCGGTAGGCCCTTTGCATATCGCTGCGCATTTGTCAGCCGAAACTCTTTGCGCTTATAGTCAAAACACGCCGCTACATCGACAGCTTTTTTCCCGCTTTCAACGGCCACACGCACTCTGTACATATCCACATATGCGCTGGCAAGCACCGCCAAAATGCTGACAGGCTCTTCTTTCTGATAAAAGAGCATATCCAATTGAGCAAATGCTTTGTCGTATTGGCTTGTCAAAACAAATTTAGAAAGGTCAAACACACGGGCTTCCAAATTTTTTACAACTGTCTTTTCTATATCTTCCCGTGTAATCTCTCTGCCATATGCATAGGCACACAGCTTTTCCAGCTCATTTTGAAGCGTGGAAAGATCTGTACCACAATACGTAACAAGCCTTCCTGCGTCTGCCTCTGTAAGCGTTGCCCCCTGTTTACGCGCCCAAGACATCAACTGCTTTTCCAGTGCAATCTGGCTCATTTTATTCAGCTCCGCCACCACGCCAAGGCGGGCAACCTCTGCAACCAGCTTTTTATTTTTGGCTTTGGACATATCTGGTGTAATCGTCAACGCGCTGATTACAACAGAGGTTGTGTCCGGCAGGTTTTTAAGCAGCTCCATGAGCTTTGCAAAGGCAGCATCCGAAAGTTTGGAAGCGTCCAAGTCTTTTATGTTCACATAATTTTTCCCGCCCATAAACGGCAAAACATTTGCCGCTATGGCAATTTGGTCCATATCGTCTGCACCGCTGAATACATGGCAGGAAAATTCCGACGGGGATTTGCCCGCTATTTTTTCGGTTAACTTGTCTGTGTAATGCCGGACCAGCAGCTTTTCATTGCCGTATAAATAATAAATGCTTTCCACATTTTGTTCTTTTATGCTTTTCTTGAGCTCAATTTCTGTAAGCTTTGCCATGGGTTTCCATCCCTTTCCCCTGCTACCTTGCAAGCATAATTTCCACCCCGTTGTTCGGCGTAGCAGCAATATATTGGATATACGGCGCAACCATATACGCCTGTGCTGTGGATTTTTCAACGGTATTGGAAATGACCAGACCGCCGCTGCGTAAAAGATAATAATCCTCAGGTAAAACAGACAGCACGCACAGATCTGCGCTGCGCCACGCAGCAGGCACATCCTGCAGACGGCCCCCGTCCGGGCAAAGCAGCACGTCTTTATCCTGTGTTTGTAAATAAATCCACACACAGCCGTTTTGAGGCAGCAATTCTATTTTTATATTTTCCCAAAGCTGTATCTGCTGTTGTCCCTGGAAAAGTGTAACCTCGTTTTCACTTTCTGCCAGTGCCTTTTCCAACTCTTCGTTTCCGTTTGTATCATACAGTAAAATATTCTGCACGTCAAATTGCTCCGCCAATTCTTTTGCATAACGCGTACTGCGCTTTCCGTTTGCAACAATCAAAAGATCGGTAGGCTTGGGGTTATCCTCCAGATACTGCAAAAGCGTCTCTTGATCCGAACTGCCTCCACAGGACAAAACGGCACGAGAAGACGTACTCTCTAAAACGACGCTGGCTCCATCCCCTGTATCTTGGATTTTCAGCGTAACTGTATGCATATGAAACAGCGTGTCTGTCAATATACCGCATAACAACACTGCAAGCGACAGCAGCGCCGTTACCCTTACAGGCTTCCAGCCCCGCTTCATGAGTACTGCGATTGCCACCATAATCAGGGTCGCGCTCATCCATAACCATATATAAGGCCTATCTATATTGACCTGCGCATACGGTAGACCCGCCAGAAGCTCTGACACAAAAAGCATATAGCTGCACAGCGCCGTCACAACAAACGCAAACGGATACGCCAAAAACGAAAATATCCCGCAAAAAGATAAAAGCGCCATAGGTAGCGCCAATATCAACACCAGCTGCGCCGCCCATACCAGCAGCAGATTTGCCAGCAGAAAGTACAAAGAAAACGTACCGAAGCTTAACAGCATAATTGGCATGGTCATGACTGTTGCACATAAAGACACAAGCAGTGTTGTTCCAACAAAGCGCAGCG
>ENA-UOIV01000446-UOIV01000446.1-human-gut-metagenome-genome-assembly--contig:-C59-NODE-446-length-46401-cov-9.870517_pt1 | contig 46401 bp, 39 predicted proteins | sample MGYA00242333_ERZ723880 | MGnify/ENA metagenome assembly ERZ723880 | reverse complement strand
CGTAGGTGTACTCATACTTGACCTTGGGCGTTTTGTTGTAGAGCTGGAAGGGATCGGTGTCCACCGTCTTGAGGAGGTTGCCCTCCGCGTCATAGGTATACTGCTCGATCCAGCCGTTGGGATAGGTCAGCTTGACAGGGCGGTTGGCATCATCGTAGACATAGGCATAGGTGCCTTTCTCCGCGTCAATGACACTGGTGAGGTTATACACCGCATCATAGAAGTTGGAGACCTTGCTGCCGTCCGGATAGGTAATGCTGGTCTGATTGCCGACAGCGTCATAGGTGTAGGAAACCGTATTACCCTTGTGGTCGGTCATCTTCTGGAGGCGACCCAGCAGGTCCAACTCGAAGGTGTTGGTGCCAGTCCAGTCATCCATCTGCACCAGTTCGCCGACCTTGTTATACTGGTAGGAGACCTCCTTTGCCCCATTGTAATTGATTTTCTCCACCAAATCAAGGGCGGTGTAGGAATACTGCGTCACATAGCCGTCCGCGTCGGTCTTGGAGACCAGATTGCCGTTGCCGTCGTAGACATAAACGGTACTGTCGCCGTTGTGATCCCGTATCAAGGCCAAAAGGGGTATCAGCTCAATACGCTGATACCCCTTTTGCTCCATTTTATCTGGCGTTCAAGTATGCTTCTTTAATGGCAGTATCGCTTCTTTCAAAACATCGCCCATGAGATTTTTCCATGGCAACATCAATATACTGAAATGCCTTTTCTTTGTCACCACAAGCCATAGCGACCCGCGCTCCCCACATCTCTCGTTCTCCGCAATCTGCGCGTTCTGGATCGGCCAAGAAAATGTGTTTGACCCAACGCTTCATAACCGCAGTGTCGTTTGCCTTGAGCGCTACAATCAAAATGCGCCACACAATCAGGTAGCTCTCATCATAAGGATATTTGCTGTCAGGGAGCAAATCCCACGCACGCGCAAACGTATCGATTGACTGCTGATAGTCGCCTTGCTTAAACAACGCAGCGGCATCATCCATAGTCTTCGATATTTTTTCTCCCAAGCTGCCTTGAACATACGCCATGATATCACCTTCCTCAGTGTCTAATGAGTCTCTTTATTGCCTGCAAATATTTAAGGTTTTCTCCCTCAAATATTGTTGAGCCTTCCGCCATATACGCCTTTAGCAGATGTTCTTTTGCATCAAGGATACAATCAGACTCAAGCTCGCATTGCCCCAAGCGTAAATTTATAAATGGGTTTCCCGGATCATAAAAATATGCGCGTCTCAGGTATTCCATAGCATTTGAATACTGTTGAAGCTGAAATAATGTATCCCCGATAGCAACAAGGATCCAGACGCGTTCATCTTCATAATCATAGGTTTCAGGAGTTTTCTCCAGAGCATGCTTAAAACAAGACAACGCTTCCTGATACATTCCAACTTCCGAAAGTGAATTTCCTTTCTCACATAATTCATTTACGCTTTGCATGGATGGTTCCTCCTATTATGCTGGGGGCAAGTAACGTTGAGTGCGTCGCATTATAGTATTCGATACCCCACTTCGCAGACAGATAAACTAAGGCTGAAGAGAAGACTTGCTTGCCTTAACAAATTTCGGAGAAGAGGGCGTGGCAGAGCCACACCCTCTTCTTCATCACGCAGGGATTCTCTGATTGCCCGGCGCTATCCCCAGTGGCGGCGTTTTACGCTTACGGGCGTTTCAATCTGGCCTATTATTTGACGCTGTCGAATTGTGTGGAAGAAATGCCTAAGGCAGCGTTAAGCAAAGCGGTTCTGCACGGACAAAGAGTGGGTTTAGTTTGTATCATGAACACTCCATTTTCGATTACAATATCATACTGACTGAAAACATTCATGATTCGCTTTCGTCCAATTCCATCAAAAATTGGATCAGACCAAAAGTTAATCCAATGCACCGATGATGGCATACAAGTGGGCAGTAAGCCCTGGCCTTTTTGAAAAAAGGCTGTATCAGCAATACACCCCCAATATGGCTGAAAAATCCGAGTGCATTGCTTGAAAACATCGGCGAACACTGTTACATGTTCAAATTCATCAAAAAATCCATCGGGAAAATTGATGATAATGGTATCATAAAACTGAGAGGATTGATTGCCAATCGTTGCGCAAAAGCTAAGGGATTCACTTTCTGCTTGAGAAGAATACATGGATATGGAATACCCTAATTCTCCTAACAGTTGGTTGCCTTTATTAACTGGATTTTTTTTAAGGGCTTCCATAAAAGCATCCGCAGACCACGCAATCGGCTGAGATGTTTTTTTCTTGTTAGCCTTATAAAAATGAGGCGAGTACTCTTCACGCAAATCCCTAATTACTGAAAACACATCAAATGCACAATCAATTTGTGTTTGAAGGGGCTTGGCTGAAGGCTTTTTCCATAACAACATGCAATGCTTCATTTTCCACTCCTTAATTGCCCGGGCTGTAGACGAGTTTTATTCCGGTAATACCATTCTGCCGGAATAGGATTTCAGTTGCGTCTCTAGCGGCCTTCTCTTTGAAGTACCAAGTTATAGGTGCCCCATTTGCAGCAGCAAGCTGGCGCCTTGCCTGATCAACAAATCCATCGGCGCCTTTAAACCAACTCCTGAATGTGCCAGAGGAATCAACAAACTGTGAGTATTTTGCTTTTGTTTCAATGAGTATGCCATTGGAATAACCGTCAAATTTTACTCCATTTTGAACCCAAGCCTGTCCGGTGTGTCCAGTAATGGCAGCTTGATAATCACGGGAGGCTTTTGACATGCTTTCATTAACATCTTGCCAAGAGCCTTTGGTAATGCTTCTTTGGATGCCGCCAGCTTCATCTGTAAGTTGATAAAGTGTTGTCGATAGTTGCTGCTTATTCTTGCAAGTAAGATCCTCAAAGTATCCCTGCGCCTTTTTTGCCAAGTTTAGGATCTTTTGACCAGCCTTTGAGCTCTGAAGAATATCTGCAACCTTATCAACAACCGTTGCTCCAACTAAGGCCAGTGCTACATCCGTAGCCACACTGCCGACTGCTCTTCCATACCGATACACCTGAGCATCTGTTTTCGAAACGAACGGATCCAGAGTATCAATATATCTGGCTACATGGTAATAATCTCCAAACGCCCCTTCGAGTACAGTTTTGGCAAGTGTAAGCAAATCAATTTCGCCCTTCACTGCACCAACTGCCAATTCCTTTACCATCGAAATGGTCTGTGGAATACTCTCGATAAGGCCAATGGTGTTATCCTTTATGCCCTGTGCAACGCCAGACAACAAATCGTCCGTCTGCGTGAAGTAATTCATCAACCCAAGTGGATCAATGTAGGTATACGGTGCATCAAACGCATAGATTTGCTGTACCAGCATTGCCGGATTGAGTACATACAGTCCGATTTCATACCTAGCCGGATCAAGGATGGGGTCAACCGCATCAAACCGCTTGTTCTCCGCATCGTACATTCTCGCCTTTGCGTAGAACTGGTTCAGCACATCGTCATACTCATGCGTTGCGTAGGTAATCTCCGGCAGTAGTCTGCGGAAGCCGCCGTCCACGGTGATGTCCGTGTACCGGCGCACCTCGCCCCAATCGGTGTAGTCTGCCCGTGCGGTCACACGGCCGTATTGATCGGAGAGATTCACCACGCTGCCAAGGCGGTCGGTGTGGATGTAGGCCATATTGACGCATTTCTTGATGCTCTGACCCCACCAGTTGCTGCCTTCGCCAATCGTCATGACCTGCAGCTTGTCCAAACCGTAGGTGTAGAAGAAATCATAGCCGTCCTGCTCAGACTTCATCAGCACCCGCTGGTCGATGTCCAGTCTGGTATAGTCAATGACATAATCCGTCTTGACCACTTCCGGCTTTTCAATGCCGGTCTCCACGCTGGGCGTCTGGCAGTGGAAGTCCGTGTAGCCGTGGGTATTGTCCTTCAGGATCAGCTCCGTGCCGACACGGACGCCGAGGCCGTTGAAGGTATACGCGCTGACCTCGCCGGCCTTGTTGGTGCCCTGCACCATGCGGTTCGTCTCGTCATAGAGATAAGTTGCAGCGGTGATATTCTTGGGTCCGGTGGTGGTAGGCGAACAAATCTCTTCTTCCTTCACCAGATTGCCGCGCTTATCGTAGGTATAGCCGTAGTCATAGATGCGGGTGAGCTTCTGCTCATAACCGCACACATGCTTGCTCACCATCTGGTTGAGGTCGTTGTACTGGTAAGTATCCTCTTCACCCTTGGTCGGACCGCTCTGCTTCAGCAGATTGCCCAGCGTATCGTAAGTGTAGCTATAAGCGAGGGTATCGTAGGGATAGACCTCCAGCCTGCGGGTGCTGCCGGTGAGCCGGTTTAATGCATCATAGGTAAAGGCCGTGCGGCTCTTGAGATTTTCCGTAGCGTCGCTGTCCCGCTGGAACTCCGTCAGCACATTGCCCTCGGCGTCGTAGGTGTACTCATACTTGACCTTGGGCGTTTTGTTGTAGAGCTGGAAGGGATCAGTGTCCACCGTCTTGAGGAGGTTGCCCTCGGCGTCATAGGTATACTGCTCGATCCAGCCGTTGGGATAGGTCAGCTTGACGGGGCGGTTGGCATCATCGTAGACATAGGCATAGGTGCCGTCATCCGCGTCAATGACGCTGGTAAGGTTATACACCGCATCGTAGAAGCTGCGGGTCTTGCTGCCGTCCGGATAGGTAATGCCGGTCTGATTGCCCACGGCGTCATAGGTGTAGGAAACCGTGTTGCCTTTGTGGTCGGTCATCTTCTGGAGGCGGCCCAGCAGGTCCAACTCGAAGGTGTTGGTGCCGGTCCAGTCATCCATCTGCACCAGTTCGCCGACCTTGTTATACTGGTAGGAGACCTCCTTTGCCCCATTGTAATTGATTTTCTCCACCAAATCAAGGGCGGTGTAGGAATACTGCGTCACATAGCCGTCCGCGTCGGTCTTGGAGACCAGATTGCCGTTGCCGTCGTAGACATAAACGGTACTGTCGCCAAGCGCGTTGATCTCCTTCGTGACCAGATTCCGACCATCGTACTCATACAGCGTGATCTCGTGGGAGTCCACGCCGTTGAGGGCATCCACACGGTGGAGGTCGGTGGAAATGAGCTGGTCATTTTTATTGTAGGTAAATACGGACTCCGTGCCCAGCGCATCGATGGTCTTTACAATGTTTCCATTGCCATCATAGACATACCGGGTGGCATTGCCGTTGCGGTCCTTGACCTGCACGATGCGGTCTGTGGCATCATAGGTGAAGAACTGCGTATTGCCACGGCGGTCTTTCACACTGGTAACCCGATTCAGGGCGTCATAGGTATAGGTCACGGTGCCGGCAGCATCCGTCATGGAGGTGAGGTTGCCATTGGCATCGTAGGTATAGCTGGTCACAACGCCCTTGGCATTGGTCTCGCTCTTGACATTGCCTGCCAGATCATAGGTGAATGTGGTCGCGTTGCCCTTGGCATCGGTGACCTTGATGACCCGATCCCTGCTGTCGTACTCAAAGCTGGTAACATTACCCAGGGCATCCGTCATGGAGATCAGACGACCATCCGCATCATAGGCATAGGCGGTTTCCGCACCCTCTTCATTCACGGACTTTACCATACGGCCATCTGCGTCATAGGTATTGTACGCGGTATTGCCTTCGGCATTGGTGCTGGAGACTGCGCGGTTCAGTCCATCGTAGGTATAGCGGGTGGTATTGCCGTTACCGTCAGTAGAGGCAACCGTATTTCCCTCGTTGTCATACCGGAAGGAGAAGGTATAGCCCTCCGCGTTGGTATAACTGGTAAGACGGTCCAGCGCATCATAAACATAAGCAGTGGCATTTCCTTCGGCATCGACAGCCTTGACAATGTTCCCGTTATGATCGTATTCCGCGCGGGTCACGCCGCCATTGGCGTCCGTAACGGCAACAGCGCGGCCGAGCGCATCATAGGTGTAGCCGGTCGTATTGCCGTTGGCGTCTGTAACCGAGGTCATATTTCCCGTTTCGTCGTAGCGGTAGGTTGTGCTCCCGCCCAGAGCATCGGTAACAGAAGTCACATTGCCGACAGCGTCATAGGCGTATGCCGTTTTGCCGCCCATGGCATCCGTCATCTCGATCAGTCTGCCGTTGGCATCGTAGACATAGGAGCTCACACCGCCCAGTTCATCGGTGGCAGTCAGCACCTGACCGTTGGCATCATAGGTGTAGGCAACAAAGCCGCCATCCGCATAGGTAATCTTCGTGGCGCGACCCAGCACATCATATTCGTAGCCGGTCACGTGGCCCAGTGCATCCGCCGAGGATATCTGACGCCCCAGCGCGTCATAAGTGCTGGAAGTCTCCGCGCCCATGGCAGAGGTGGTCTTGGTCATCTGACCGTTAGCGTCATAGGTGTAGGAGGTCGTGCTGCCCTCAGCATCTTCCATGCGGATCAAACGGTTCTCCGCGTCGTAAGCATAGCGGGTGGTGTGGCCGTTGCGATCCGTAGTGGCGGTCAGATTACCGTTGGCATCGTATTCGCTGACGGTGCTCTTGCCGAGTGCATCGGTGATCTTTGTGAGATTGCCGACGCCGTCGTAGGCGTAGGTCGTGGTATTGCCGTTGGCATCCGTGCCGGAAACAGTCCGCCCAACGCTGTTGTAGCTGTTGGAGCGAATGCCGCCCGTTGGATCGGTCGTGGATAGTAGCTGACCGTTTTTGTTGTAGGTATAGCGCCAAGTGTTGCCGCGTGCATCTGTCATGGATACCATGCGGCCCTCGGCATCGTAGGTATACCGAGTAATGCTGCCGTTGGCATCCGTAGTGGTGGCGAGATTCCCGCTTGAATCGTAGGTGTAAGAGGTCGTGTTGCCCAACGGATCGGTAGCCGCTACAACATTGTTTTGCGTATCACGAATATAAGTCGTGATATTTCCCATGCAATCGCTCTCGCTGGCTGTAAAGCCGTTGCCATCCACCGTGTAGGTCTGCTCGCTGCCATCGGCGCCGATGACCTTCACCAGTTTGCCGGCCTCGGTATACTCATAGGAAGTGACTGACCCCATGGCGTCGGTGACTGTGATCAGGCGGCCCTGCTCATCATAAGCATAGGCGGTCACATTGCCCAGCGGGTCTGTCATGGACGTGCAGTTACCCTGAGCGTCATAGGTGTAGGTCGTCTGCGCGCCAAGCGCATCCGCTGCGGAAGTGAGATTGCCGTCGGCATCATAGACATAGGAGCGGGTCATTCCGCGGCCATCGGTAGCGGAAGTCATATTGCCCTGATGGTCGTAGGTATAGTAGCTCGTATTCCCGTTGCGGTCACGGATCATGGTCGGCATCCGGTTGCTGTCGTACTCGAACCTCTCATAAGTGCCGTCGGCGTAAGTGATTTTGGATTTGTTGCCCACTGCATCATAGGCATAGGACGTGCGGTTGCCTTCACGATCCGTCCGGCTCGTGACTTGATTGAGGTCGTTATAGGTCACCGTCTGGCTGCCGCTGGCATCTGTAGACTTGGTGATCCGGCCCTGCTCATCAAACCAGATCTCATGGAAATAGCCGTCCTCGCCGGTGCAGGTGTTGTGCCGCCCATCGAAATCGTAGGTAAAATCAAAGGTGCCGAAGTTTACGGCATACTGATGGACTACACGGCCCTGTGCGTCATATTCATTCTCTACATAGATCTCACCCTTGAGATTCTGAACAGAACTGAGATACCCGTTGCCGTCATACGCATAGCGCAGGCTGTCTCCATCAGGGTTTTCCACTTCAGTCAGGAGGCCGCCGTCATAGGACAGATGGATGCTGCGCCCTACGCTGTCCGTCACCGCAGCGATATTGTCACCGCTGTAGGAGAACGTAAAGCTGCCGGCGCCGTTGGACACGCTCCGGAGCTTGTCACCGTCATATTGGAAGGACAGCGTATTCCCACTAAGATAGACGATGCTCAGAATACGGCCGCTATTGTCGAAGCGGTAGATCGTCCCCGCCTTATCCGTCATGGCATAACCGCTGCCTGTCTGCACCAGCGAGTAATCACCGCAGGCGTCAAAGCTGCCGTCAAAACCGATTGGGAAATAAAGCGTAACGGCTCTCGGCAAATGGGCAATCACGGAGCGGCCGTCAAACTCCAGCGCATAGGAGAAGTTGGATGTCCAGCCGCTGCCAAGCCCGTAATTCTCATCTGCATGGACAGATTCATAGTAGCGAATGAACTCCAGATCATCTTTGCCATACAGCGCAAGGTCGCGGTAATTCCATGTAAAGCTGCCGCTGAGCAGATCCACAGGGTCGCCGCTGCAGGCCAGTTCATCCCGAATTGCGATCAGATCATCCCAGGAATTGATCGTCTCGAAGGTGTCAATAGCCTCACTTTCCTCCGGCACATCAAAGCCAAGAAAGCTGTTGTAGATCGCTGTCCGGGGCGTGCAGGGCTGCATGACGATGACGTAGCGGCCACCGCTGGAAATACGGGTGAGGCTGCCGTTGTCATCCCTGTAGCTGCCGTCCCACAGGACTATATTCTGGATGGTGTTTTCACTTTCTTCGGCAGCATCCGTCAAGCCGAAGAGAGCGTGTGCGCTGGGCAGAACAGAACTTTCCGGCAGATAGTCAATCTCCTCATTGATCTCCGGTTCCACGTCCGAAGCAGCTTCGACAGGTTTTTCGGCAGGAGGCTCGTCCTCAATCGATGTCTCCGGCACATCTGCCATATTCGTTTCCTCCGCCCCCGAATCCATCGTATCCACATCGGCGGGTGCCGTGTCTGTATCATCTTCCAATGGTTCCGCATTTGCAGAGGGAGCAAAGGACTCCTCTATCGCCGTTGCAGACTCCGTATCCGTTGTCAGGCTTTCCTCGGAAGCCCCATCCTCCGATGTCTCATTGGCAGGAGATTTTTCCGTATCCATTGCTTCATCGTTGATGTCAGCGGACAAATTTGCTTCCGGATTTGGAGCATCTAGATTTTCCGAGGGAAGCAGAGCGTCTGTCTCTGCCATATCTTCCGGGGCAGGGAGCTCATCAAGGCTCACCGTTGCAGCCGCATCGTCCAGTTCGGCGAGGCGATTGCCCTCAAAGCCAAAAGCGTAGAAATCCTCAATCACTTCCGGCTGACGCTTCCCGCGGATCGTCTGATAGACGATATTCAGCCACTCATCTTCATCGATAGGCGAATAGCTCACCTGCTCCGCCGTATAAATGTCATCCCCCTCCTGAAGCGGGGCGATATTTTCCTGCACCGGAACGCCCACCAGTACGCCTAGTCGGCGGCCAAGGAACTCCTCGCTCTGGAGTTTTCCGTGTCCATCCGCATCATCCTCCGGCGCATACGGCATGGAAACAATATCTTCATCCATATACGCGGGTTCATCCTTCATCTCATACAGTTCCAGCGTGACCGGCTGTGATCTCTCGATCACATAGATCAGCTTGAACCAGGAGTCGGGATAGGTCATATTGGCTTTTGTCAGGAATGCGTGCCATTCATTTGAAGAAGAAACGAGTTCCTGCAAGTCTGATCTTGCGGCAGAAGCAAAGAATCGACATGGGAACCGAACTCGTCGATCCTTTTTCTGCGTTTTCCGTGCGGCAGCTATTGCCGCAGCTGCGGCATTTTGCTTTATAATAACCGCCAGCGCTATGGGATTCCAACCTGTTCAGGCTGTCCTGCGATGGGCCGAAGGAATCATTCAGATCTATACCAATCCTTCCGGCATCATGGAATTGCCTGACGACGATCCCAGCGAGTATCATTCCCTGTATGATGCTCTGGCGGCAAACGGGATCAGTACAGAAGGTCTGCCCACATGGGTGCCGAGAGATTATGCGGTTTCGGCTATTGCAGTTAAGTTGTCAGATGGTGTGCTTAAATGTTCTGCCATTTATGATTCGACCCGCGGAGGTTTAGTGATTCGCGTAATAGAGCATACGATGGCACTATCAACCGAAGCGAAAGAGCTTGATTCAGTGGGAAGTGTTTATACGCACAATCAAACCGAATACTACATTTTGATGGACGACGGAGTGACAAAAGCAGGATGGCAAGATGGAATGCTATCTTATGTAATCAGTGGACAGATATCCGAGGCTGAGATTAAAGAGATGATTAACTCAATTCAATAAAATCATATGAGGAGAATGACTATGAAGAGAAGCCTCTTTTCCCTTTTTTTGATGCTTATTATGATGTTCAGCGTAGGCATGACTGCATCCGCCGTATATCGTCCGGAAACCGGAAGGCCCACAATAAACGGCACCCGCTCCAGCGCCTATTTGGACGGTTACAGTGTTGGAATCGAAGCGAGAGGGAATGGTAAGATTGCGGTAGCCATGACAGTCGAGGCCCGCAGCAAAATGGAAAAGCTCGGTGTGCACGAAGTGGAAATCGAGCAGAAAGAGAACGGTAGTTGGCGTTACTATGATTCTCAGTATGGCGCCGAACACCCCGAATTCTATGATTACAATACATGGGATTATGTTGGAACAACCTACTTTCAAGGAACACCCGGTGTCAGCTACCGCGTAACGCTGACAGTCTATGCGCGAAACAGCAAAGGCTCAGACACAGGGTATATCACTTCCTATACTGTGGTTTGCAGGTAAATACTAAGTATACTAAAGAAGCAGGAAGCCTCTGCCGCGGTAGAGGCTTCCTGCTTGTTAACTTTATGACCGCGTTATCGGACATTCAGCCTTGCTTTTCTCCCTGGGTGCGGACACCGAAGCCGTTGACCTCGATTTCCTCTTCGACGGGGATCGTCAGATATTTGCGCCCATCGATCACACGAGTCTCCAGCAGATAACTCTGCTCGGGCGCGACAAAGATAGTCGCGTTGGCCGTTTTTACCTCAAAACGGCCACTGTCGATCAGATTCAATGGATTTAAGGTAACGCCAGCGCCAAAGCGCTCATTACAGCAGCTTTGGAACGCTTCGGCTTTTTCTTCACTGATCGCGGCATCCACCAGAATGGCGGAAATGTCTTTTGCTGTGATCTCCAACGGCTCCGGATTGCGGCTTTCCTGATGCTGTTCAATCTTTGCATCTCCGGCCTGCCTCTCTTTGAATTGACCACACTGGCTAACACAACCGATGCATCAGTTGTTCCGAACATTCTTCGTCCTGCCAATGCCGTTTTGTTCCTTCGCGAGCGTACCTTCCTCGGCGATAAGGGCTACGATGTGAAAACCGTCTACAACTTGGTGAAGGACGCCTATGAGGGAGAGGCTGTGATCCCGTTAAACAAGCGCGGTACAAAGAGCCCTGAAAAACTGTCCGTTGGCAATCCTATCTGTGAAGCTGGTCTCGCCATAAGAAAGGATGGCAAGACCACCGATGGCGGGGGGGGATTCGGCAGAAATACTGCTGCCCCTTCCGCCAGTCCAAAACCGGTGTTTGCCCCTGCAATCACAAGAACTGGAATAACGGCAAGAAGAACCGTGGCTGTACCAAGTATAAGGCCATTCCAACAGACTACAGACTTTCCATTGACAGGGAATGCCTACGTTTTAAGCGTGTCTATGCTTTGCGTACAGAATGTGAGCGTTACAATGCTGCTAATCTCAACACAGTAGCCCACATCTCCGCTTTAGCGGTTGCGCTGGCCGCCGTTCTGCATGGTTCTCACTCCTACCGTTCTGTCAAACAGCTTCGGCGTTCCGTCTGATCTGCACTTTTCCATATCGTTTTCAGGTGCGGGGACTACCGCGCTGTGGTTTTTACGCCCTTGAGCTGCCCTAAACTCTTTTGATTCCCATTCGCCTTGTTTGCGGGTTGCTCTTTCCACCTGTTTTGCTCGTCTCTTTATCACTATTTTAATTGGAACCGCGCTTCTAATAAATGCCGTTTCACTTCTAATGATTAGAAAGATAGTACAAATTATCTGCATAATGAGGGTGAAGCAAACCATGAAAAATGAGGTAAGCAAGCTGGAGGGTCGCTAAGAAGATCCTTGTACTAGAGAAAAAGAACAGATGCCGTCCAAGCAGCCAAAGGGACCCTGGAAGCATAACACTTTATGCCCTGCAGCTTGAAGTTCTTCTCTATTCGTGTGAAGGAAACTTCTATTTTCTGGATGATGGATACGTCCCCGATATAGCGGGGCAGATAAGGGAAAAGAGAAACGTACAGCATTGTCTGCTGTGCGCTTCTCTTTTACTTTGTCGGAATTTAGCAAGCGAGCGATATCGCTGTCGAAGTCCCCCGTTTCTGAAATTTTCCCAAAAAATCAGAAACGGAGGAACGAAGATGTATATAAGAAACGATGGAAAAGGGGAAAGCAACATTACCCAGAATGGATTTACCGCCTATTTGCTCTCGGCGGTTGCGCACAGGAAGGCAGACTATCTTCACGCCAAACAGCGCCGACAGGCGAGAGAGGTACTGACAGATCCGGATGATCTGTCAACTGAGGAAGCACCCGGCATTTCTGATCCGACCGATTTGCTTTGCTGCATTGAAAATGCCGCGCTTGAGGAGGTTTTGAATCGCATCAGCGAGAGAGACCGCTATATCTTCTTTTCCCGTGCTTTGCATGGACGCAGCTTCCATGAACTCGCTTTAGAGCTTGACCTTGGGTATCAGGGAGTTGCGGCTGCATATCATCGTGTCTGCAAAAAAGTCAAGGAGGCTACAGGGAGGGATGTAAAGTGAACTTCAAGGATCTATTGCTCCGTGCAAAAGACGGTGACCAACAGGCGAAGGAAGAGATATTTTTGATGTATCGTCCGCTGCTGTTCAAGGAGTCCTGCGTGAACGGCATCTTTGACGAGGATCTCTTCCAGGAGCTTAGTGCAACGCTGATTCATTGTATCAGGATGTTCAAGCTCTAAGCTGCCCCAAATGGGGGGCAACCGCAGTTCATTACCTAAAAAAGCTGGGCGGCGAGGAAATTCGCTGCCCAGCTTTTGCACTATAATTACCGTCAAATATTCTCTGGATACGCTCCTTCTTTTACCACAGCCTTATATTTTGCTTTTCACCGCAGCACCCCAAGTTCTCTGTATAGTTGAAGCGGGAGACTGTATGCCAGTCTCCCGCTACAGTCTGTCGAGGAACCCGGTCTGTACTCAGGAGCAGACTGGGTCTCGAACATATATGAGCGAAAAAACAGCAAAGCGAAACGAGGACAACAGATTCCTCCATTTCCATGTGGCCAATTTTTTCAAGTTCATGGCAGCAAACTTAAGCTTCACCCAGTTCGTCACCTGAGCCAAGCCTCTGTATTGCGTATAACGCATCGCGTGTTTTTCCTTGGCGTCCGCGAAGACCCTCTCAATGGTTTCCTTTCGGCACTTGTAGAGCTGCGCGTACACAGGCGTATATCTGGCATCGTCCGCCAATTCCTCATAGTCCTTCCAGATATGCCGCTGCACCGTTTTGATACAGTCTCTGGAATGCGTACACCGTTCTTTGGTCGGACAGGCGGCGCAGATATTCGGATCACTCTTGTATTCCCTATATCCATCCCGGTTTGCGGTGCTGTATTTCAAGGGCTGGTATTCGGGACATATCACGCAGTTGTAGAATTCATCATAGACATACTTCCACCACTCGTGTCCATTCTTCATGGTTTGCGGGCGCTTGTAGGCTGTGGAAAGGACTCTGCTGTCGCCAAAGACTTTCTTGCAGATATGGGGCGTTTTGTATGCGGCATCGGCCACAACGGCCTCTACCTGTGGAAAATTTTCCGTTACTTTGTCGTAAACTTCATCAAAGGCCACGCTGTCATGGACATTGCCGGGTGTTACGACTGTTTCCAGCACGAAACCGTTCTTGTCGCAGGCGGTATGCGCCTCATAGGCGAACTGCCGCCTGTGCTCGCCCTTTACGAATAAGCCGCAGTCTGGGTCCGTAACGCTTTTCGTTACGGTACGAAAGCCCTGCTTCTTCCTGCGGGCCAGCTTCTTCTTAGAGGTGTTGTCTTTGTGCTTCCTGGGAGAGGCCGGAGGATCGTTGTCATCATCAAAGGGCTTCTTGCCATGCGCTTCTCTATCCGCGTTGACCTCTTCCATCAATTCTTTTGCATAGTGCCTGGCAGCTGTTGGGATCTGTTCCTTCATCTGCTTCTTCGTGTTGGCGTTGGCCTTGATGTGAGTACCGTCAATGAAGACGGCCTTGGGAGACAGATAGCCTGCCTTGGCTACCTCATCCAAAATCCACGCAAATACCCGATCCACGGTCTCTTCGGTGAAGCGATGCCGGAAGTTATAGCTCACCGTGGAAAAATGCGGCGTTTCCTCCTGCAGCGTGTATCCCAGAAACCAGCGATATGCTACATTCAGGCTGACTTCTTCCGCCGTCCGCCGCAGTGAGGGAAGGCCGTACAGATGCTGGATCAGCACCATCTTGAACAACACCACCGGATCGATGCTGGGGCGTCCATTATCCTCGCAATAGAGCGGCTCCACCATTTCATACAGCTGTGTGAAGTCCACCGCTGCATCTATCTTTCGCAGCAAATGCTCCTTCGGCACCAGTTGGTCTATGACTACGAACTCTACCAGATCTCGATCCATTTTCCCGCGTTCCAGCATCTTTCATCACCCTTGCCCATTCTACCATATCTATCAGAAAAAGCCCAGCTCCAGCCGGACTTTTTCGACAGACTGAAGCGGCAGTCCCACTATGGGGCTGCCGCTTTTTCTTTCTTTTTTACGCATTCCAACAGAGGTTCTCGATTTCATCCTCGGTCAGGCCGATGGTTCCATCCAGCATTTTGTTCATAAACTCGACCTGCTCTTCTTCAGAGAGGTCATCCGCATATTCCAGAATGTTGCTGATGATTCTGCCCGCGGCACCGTCGACGGAAAAATTCTCAAGAATCCAGTTGAAAGCGTCTTCTCTTGTTTTCTGTTTTTTCATGGTTCTTCCTCCTGATTTGCTGACTCAGTTTGTATAGGATAACATGTCCGCGTCTAAATCGCAAGTCCGCGTTTTACACCGGAACTTCCGGCGTAGCCTCGCCCACCTTCCAACGGATGGTATCCAGCCCGTCGTGAATGATGATTTTGTCGTCCGTGATGGTCACGTCGTGCTCGTCATCCTCCACATCCGGACGTCCGCAGATGTCCTTGTGCTGCTTCGCTCAGTATCCATGCAAAGACCTTGTCTACTGTTTCCTCTGTAAAGCGATGCCGGAAGTTATAGCTTACCGTGGAAAAGTGCGGCGTTTCCTCCTGCAAGGGATAACCGAGAAACCAGCGATAACAATTGTTTGCGCTGACTTCTTCCGCCGTCCGCCGCAGTGAGGGAAGGCCGTACAGATGCTGGATCAGCACCATCTTGAACAACACCACCGGATCGATGCTGGGGCGTCCATTATCCTCGCAATAGAGCGGCTCCACCATTTCATACAGCTGTGTGAAGTCCACCGCTGCATCTATCTTTCGCAGCAAATGCTCCTTCGGCACCAGTTGGTCTATGACTACGAACTCTACCAGATCTCGATCCATTTTCCCGCGTTCCAGCATCTTTCATCACCCTTGCCCATTCTACCATATCTATCAGAAAAAGCCCAGCTCCAGCCGGACTTTTTCGACAGACTGAAGCGGGAGACTGTATGCCAGTCTCCCGCTATATCCTTATGCACTTTCTCCGGCTATGCGGAAGAACTCATCTGGCGACAGAATCTTGATTCCAAGCTCCTGTGCCTTTGCCAGCTTGCTTCCGGCGTTCTCGCCGCAGATTAGATAATCTGTCTTGCTGCTTACCGAACTGCCGGCATGAGCGCCCAGAGATTCAATTTTTTCGTTGATCCCATCCCGGGTGTATGGCTCTACTTTGCCGGTCACCACAAGGGTCTTTCCGACAAAGGGATTGCTCATATCGGTGCTGGCCGCAGGCGGCTGATAGGTCTTAATGCACACCAGTCGCCGCAGCTCCGTCCAGATCGTCCAGTTTTCCTCGCTGCGGAACCATTGATGGATATTCCTGTGCAGCGTTTCTCCGAAGTCCGGGAGCTGTGTAAAATCAAAGCTCTGGCACACGGCCGTTTCAAATTCCGCAAGGTTTCCGCGGAATCTTTGGCAGATGGCCTTGCTGGCGGTGCTGCCCACCATAGGGATATCCATAGCGGTCAGATACTGCTCAAAGGTGGTAATGCGGCTGTGCTGGATGGCGTCCCAAAGATTTTGCCAGGACTTCTCTCCAAAACCCTCCATCTGAACGATCTCCGCCCTGTGTTTATCCAAAGCGAAGATGTCCATATAGGAGTGAAGCCAACCCTTTCCAATGAACTTTTCCAGGATCGACTCAGAAAGTCCCATAATATTCATCGCCTTCGGGCTTGCGAAGTGGACGAATTTGCGCAGCTTTCGCGTTTCACAATGCTCGTTATCGCAGAACAGCGCCGCCGTGACCTTTTCCTCCCCGTTCACAGTGTTTTTGGTCGTATGGATACGGGTAGGCTGTCCGCAGCACGGGCATCTGGCCGGAACGACCTTCTCTCTGGCGTAGCAGTCCCGATCCAGATTTTCCTCCACATGGGGAATGATCTGGTTCCGCTTGCTCACCTTGATACGGCATCCCGGCATCAGTTCCAAATTCTCAATGAAGGAGAGGTTATGGAGGCTTGCCCTGGATACCGCGCAGCCATCGATTTCCACCGTGTCAAAGATGGCTACCGGAGCAATTTCCCCTGTGCGGCTGGGCGTCCATTCAATCGAGCGCAGGACGGTTTCATAGGTGTCATCCTCGAATTTGAACGCAAGCCCGTCCTTGTAGTGATGCCCGGTCCGTCCGCAGGACTTTGCGTAGGCTGCATCGTTGTAGGTGACCACGATGCCATCGATAGGTATGTCGTTTTCCTGCGCATATTTCCGCAGGTGTCGGATACCGGCGTCCATATCGAACTGCGTCAACGTCTGCTTGCTCGCCAGATATTTGCAGAGGGGAAAGCCGAGCTGTTCGATGGCTCGAAGCCGCTGCGACTTCCAAGCGTATTCTGTAAAGCCCTCCAGCACATTGAAAGCCATAAAGGTCACATGACGATCCTTGCAGGCGCCGCAGTCCAGCAGACGGACAGAGCCGGCAGCCAGATTGCGCCCGTTTTTATAAGGCTCGCCATTTCCGTCCCGCAGCGTGTCCTTTAACGCCACAAAATCGCGGGGACGGATAAATGCCTCGCCGGTAATGACCAACCGTTCCTTGTATGGGATCTTATCCGGGATGCCGGAGATCCCCAGTACATTGTGAGTAATGTTCTCACCGGTATCTCCATCGCCGCGGGTAGCGGCCTCCATCAAAAGGCCATTTTCATAGGTCAGCTTTACCGTCAGGCCGTCCAGCTTGAGCATCAGCATGACCATCTGGTCTCCCGCAAAGCGCAGAAGCTCCGCACTGCTCTTCGTTTTATCCAACGACAGCAGCGGAATCGGATGCACTGTTTTCACCAAGGCGCTGACAGCGGGATAGCAGCCTACCGTCTGCGTGGGCGAGTTCGTCATGCTGAAGCCGGTTTCCTTTTCCAACGTACTCAGTTCATCAAAAAGTGCGTCATATTCGGCGTCTGTCAGAGACGGCGCGTTGAGATTGTAGTATTCATACCGGCAGCGATTCAGCCGGTCTGTCAATTCCCGTATCTGCTGCTGTTTACTCTGTTCCATTCCTTACACCAGCCTTTCCTTAGAGAATGCTCCGAAATTCAGTTCATAGATCATCTTTTCGATCCGTGCGTCATCGTTCCATGCGGCCTCCATCGCCGCACGGTTTTTCGCCTGTACCAAGACCAGACCGCCCCGGAGCTGCATCAGCAGCTCCGGGCGTTGGGCACAAATAACCGCGAGGTTTCCCAACTGTTTCATTTTCACATGACTCCTTTTATACAGCAATATAGGTTTCCCAGTACGATTCCCGCTGTGCCGCAATCGTGAGTGGAACAATGGTGCTGCCAATATTGGCCGGCGCCTGCGTCAGTCCATAGACAGTCTGCGTACTCCGGATACGAACCATCTCCCGCTTGAGCTGAGAGAGGATGTACTCCTCCAGATACCCTTTACGGGGATCGTAGCTGTTGACTGCCCGGATCAGGCGTACCGCCAAAGACTGGTACACATCATCGGGGTCTACGGGTTCTGTCTGCATAAACGCGGCGTACTGCGCCATAATCGTGTCAATGCACCAAAGATGCTGCTCCACCACAGCGTTGCGCTGCGTGATCGTAAATCCGTTTTTCATGTTCTCTATAACTTCCTTTCCTTTGTTCAAATGTGTTGTGCTGCGGCTTAGGCCGCAGTTTCCATGAGATCCGACACCAGAACATCCACCAACCGCTGACCGGCAAGGTCGCCGGTATGGATACGAATGTCATCCTGTCGCAGCTGCTCGAATTCCTGCAGGCGAAGGACCTTGCTCTTTTCCGCTTTTTCCCGGTCGCTCTCTGTCAAGCGCTCGGAGACAACCTTCTGCCATTCCTTCAGGAACTGCTCCGCGTCCTTGAGGTCATCGTTCTGTCGGTCAAAGTAGGTTCGCTTCTGCCGTATCGTGCCGTTTGGCTCCACCTCAAGGGTGTAGTACGGCTTGTCGATCTCCGCAGTCTTGCGCAGGAACAGGATATATGCCTCCTGCTGTTCGATGCGCTCCCAATAGCGGTCTGACTTGCCGACACAGTGGGAAAGCGCATCGCCCTCGCGCATAATATCGCGCACACCTGACGGAACAACGATGGAATACACCTCGCCGGTGTATTCGTATTTCGGTTTGATCGAGCGGCAGATGCCTGCAATTTTCCGATACTTTCTTGCTGTTGCGGCAGCTTCCATTTCCCGTTCTCTTTTCCGCAGCTGCTCCACCAGTTCATCGTGACGCTGGCGCAGCAGCTTGACACGGTACACGATCTCATCATGGGTGTTGATTCCCAGCTTGTCCGCCATGGAAAGGTAATCCCGCCATGTGAAAATAATCTGCCGCAGGGAATCCCGTGTGCCGCTTTTCTGACGCTGAAGATAGTTGCAGACCTGCTGCTCCGACATTCGATCCAGAATGAAGTCGATATCGGAAACATGGATATTCTCCTGCTCCAGCCAGCGCAGCGCATGATCCGGGATGATTCTGCCGCTGCACTTCTCCCGCTGCAGCCAGTCGAGCATAATGGCGCCGCCGTTGAGTGTCCGGAGCCGCGAAAGCCGGTGCGTATCAAGTGCCAATGCCTTGACGAGACTGGTTTCGGACTCCTGCCGGATACAGCTTTTTACGGCTCCAAAATTTTCCAAGCACTCCGTGGTCAGCCGCGGAAGATTGGCTTTGCAGATCTGCTCAATGCGGGGAAACCTCCCCCATGCAAACAGGTACCAGTTAGGGCTTACACAGCCCCGGCAAAGTCTTACATACTCCCTCAATCCGGTCCTTACAAGAAATGGGGCAATGCTGGAAAGCGTTTTTCCATAGATGCTCCCCGGCTGATAACAATACTCGTTGTAGGAATAGCCCATACCCGTGTAGACATACTCATCGATGCCCTCCACCCATCGGGTGCGGCGCTGTTTGTACCAGCCCCAGTAATACGAATGTGAAGACAGATCCGCACGGTAGAAAATACGCTGCTTCTCAAAGCTGGAGGTTTTCGATGTGATGGTGTTCTCTTCTTTCCGGTACTGCCTGTTCACGTGAAACTGGCGAACCACAAACCCGTCTCCGCACTTCTGGGCCAGATATGCACATTCGGTCGGTGAGCGCAGGTACTCCGTTATTTTCCCTTTCGCCTTGAACGTGATCTTATGACGGCATCTCGGGCACTTTCCCACCGCGTTATGATAGGGTCGCTGTTTCAGTGCGACTTCCTTTTCACAATAGGTGCAGTAGCCGTACCTTGCCCCGCCCTTGCGGTAATCGTAGAAGATGTAGTTTTCCTGAATACCCACCTTATTGACCCAACGCTCCCAGTCCTTCGGCAGTGGCGGTGTCTGAGAGAGCTCCGCATCCCACGGATCGGTTTCCTTTCTGTGCCGGCGTTCCAGTTCTGCATCACGGACGGCTTGCTGGAATTTCAGAATAGCCCGATATACGCTTTTTTCATCCGACGCCAGATATTGCCGGATCTGTGCATCATCCACGGCGCTGATCCACACGTTATTGGATCCCTTCGCCTGCCATTCTAAGTAGTCGATCTTTGCCGTCCGCCACTCGTTACGGGTACGGTCATAGGTGAGAAACTGCTGCTTTTCTTTCTCCATGAAAATCTCATAGACCGGCAGTGTCCCGCCAAGGCGCATTGCATCCGGGTCATACAGGGTGACTTTCAAAATGCCGCCCTCTACCGCGCTTCGTACAAAACCGCTGTATCGGCATCGATAGAAAGTGTTCCAGCCCGAACCGACCTTGACCGGCACATCCTCGCGGGCAACCGCAAGCATTTCTTCAGTCGCAGGCAAATTCTTCATTTTCAGCAAACTGCTTTTTTTCATTTCTGCACCGCCTCTCTTTTCACAAAATCAATGTCATACCATACATCAGGCAGAATTTTTTCTCCATCGACCTCAACGACCGCAATCTGACAGATTACTTCGGTTTCACGCCGCTCTCTGGCAAATGCGAGAATATCGCCCAGTTTTCCACACGCAACGGGTGTCTTGCCTCGAACGATGGCATAGCCGTTGCGGCTGGTGCTGTGCTCACGCTGTACCTTGTCGCTCACCTTTCGGCCTGGGTGATCCACCATGTAGGCAAGCGCATGGAGAAAGAATTCTTTCCTCGTCAGCCGCTGCAGGATCGTCAGTTCCGTGCAAGCAATTTTGGAGTCATGATCGTCCTCGTCAATATCCCCGCCGGGCTGCACCAAGCAGTAAATGGAGCGATTCATGTCGCCATAGTAGGAAAGACAATCCAGCGGGTTCTCCGCACAGTGAAAGCCGTTGCTGGCGCAGTTTGCCTCCGGGGTGACATTCTTTCCCATGACGAACCGATAGCCACGGCAGGAGAGATCCGGCTCAAAGCCTTTATAAGCGTACATCAGGCTGCCTCCCCAAAGGAGGAGAGGTCTCCCAGCGAGATCTGCCCATCGTCGGCTTCCGCTTTTTTCGGCGGTTCCTTCTTCTCCGGCTCTTTCTTCTTTTCTTCCTTTTTCTTCTTGGAAACGGACTTGGAAGATGTTTTCCCGCGATAGGGCTGCGGAACAAACTTCTCTTCATCGCCTTTGTCTTCCTTGGCGTCGGGGTCACGGAAATAGTCCTCCGCCCACTGATAGCAGAGATCATCTGGAATATCGCAGCCGTATCCCTGCTGACCGGGGCCCGGCTGAACGCCGTTTGCCTTCAGCTCGTCCTGCACATAATCCCATGCCTTTCGGCTGATATACTGGAAGCAGTGGATCATGCTCTTGCGCGGGTGCATGGTAAGCCGGGCAAAGCCGAGGTCATCAATACACTTGGTCTGGATAAACTCGGCAACGCTCTCTTTCATGTTGCGCCGCGTCAGCTTCTCCGTATCTGCGGACACACGCTTTGCGGCAGCCTTGAGCAGCTCTGCCGGGCCCATGGCATCCAACCTTTCCAGCGCGGCCTGTTCCGCCCGCCGCTTTTCCGCCTGCTTGGCGTCCCACTCTGCTTTGCGCTTGGCTTCAGACGCTTCGTGCGCACGGCGTGCCTCATCCTCGCTTTGGGTGTTGGGGGCGGTTGCCGGTTCGCTGGCCGCCGCCGGAGTCGGAGCTGCAGTCGGAGAACTTGCTGTCGCCGGTTCCACAGGAGCCGTCTGCGGCATATCCATAGCATCATCTTCCGTAAAGGCGTCGGAAACGGCAGCCTCGCTGTTTTGAAGCTCATAATCCATATTTGAAAAAGCGCCCATTCGTACATTCCTCCTAAATAAAAAATGAGAAAAGGACGCTCCTGTGCCAATGGCACAAGGCGTCCCTTCTTACATACTGCGCTCAAACCGTATAGACCAGTGTGCTGAACGGGTCGAAGCAATAGCACACGACGGCCGGGTACTGAGCGGCTGTTCTTTGAATTTTCTGTTGGACAGCAAGGGCCTCTCCCATTCCACAGGGAGTATCCCATCCAGTCCAGACCATAGCTGTGAAATAACGGTGTTCCGGATGATACCGTGTCTCCGCCCCAAGGCTTTGACAGATTCCCAGCATGGCTTTCAGCTGCTTTGTCTTCTGCTCGTCCATTTCTAAATGGATCGTCTGCGGTAAAGCCTGCATTCAAGCCTTCTTCGCCAGCGCGGGTGAAAATTTCACCTGCACAAATCCGGCCATATCGCAGTAGAAGTATCTGCGCTCGCTTTCATCATAAAGCTCCAGCACATCGGATGGGGCAATGCTGCGGCCGCGATAGTCCGGTGGGAACGCCTGATTATAGCGTGCAAAAATGCGTTCCAGAATATCACGTTCATCTTGCCCGACCGGGCAGGTTAGCTCACCGTCGTAAACGAGTGTGTATTCCGCCGCCGGCGGCTGCTGAAAGCCGGCCTTGTGCAGCGCGTCAATGCCGCCAAAGGCGAATGCGCGCGTCTCGCCATGCTCCAGATCCAGCTGGTAAACACGAAACCGCTGCGTTTTACGCTGACTGTCCAACAACTCCTGAAAAGAAACGCCAGGGTCGGTTTGTAAGTACGCATCGTATTCCTGCTCTGTCAGCCCCAGATACTCCCGCAGGGAAATACTGTCCACCTTCATCGCATGCCATTTTTCCGTACAGGCTTCCAGCATTTCCAGCCCGCATAGGCCATTAAGATATTGCTCCTTAAATGTCATTCCTGGATCCTCCTTCATTTTCTGTTCTTTGCGGCGCAGCGCAAGCTGCCAGTCGTCAATGCCCTTGTAATTGGGATTCCATGTGAGCCTGCGGCAACGCATCCCGTGCCTGGCCGCCAGCGCATAGATCTTCGATGCGCCTTTTCCCACCATTTCATTACTGTACTTATCCATGTCCTCCGCCTCGATGATCTCCTCCGTTCCGTTCCGGTGCAGGAATGCAAACAGTTCATCCAGCTTGGCGGTGTTGTTGGCTCCCAGCGTGGCAACAAAGGTCCTGTGCATCAGCGCGTGAGCGACATCCGCCTTGAGGCAGCCTTCCGTCACATATACAACGCGGGAGCAGGGGTCGCCCACAAAATGAATGGGGCTCCCCGAGGTCGTTCCCATGCGCTTTCCCGTGGAGGACAGCGTCAGGTATTTCACGCCCGTTTTCTCCGGTGGATCGTCTTTATCCTTGAGCGGATGATCCAACCGGATCTGTGCGCCGCGGATCAGACCGTCTACACCGAAGATGGGAATGATGATGCCTGATGTCCGCTGGTGGAATTTGACCGTCCAGCAGCCGTTATCATCCACATAGAAGCCGGGAACACCCTGCACCCTGCAGCCCGCCTTGACCAACCGATTGGTCAGGGAGCGACAAAGGAAAGGGGGCGGCGTGCTCTTGAAGCCAAAGCGCGTAATCTCATCGTCGGACAGCCCCCGCACAGACTGAAGGTGTGCGCGGTGCGCCGGAATGAGGGTCAGCATGGACAGCAGCATGGAGAGAGTCTGATGCACTTCCTGAACAGAAGCCGCGTCAGACTGCTCGGCCTCCGTAGGCGCCGTTTTCTCCGGAACCGTATAGTCCGGTGAAAAACCATTTACCGCCAAAGCGTCGCAGATCTCCCGATAAGCGTCTGAATTGCTGACGCCATACACCTTTGCGTAAAGGGACAGCATTCCGCCGCCTTCGCCGCAGTAGTTACAGCGCCACAGGTCTTTTGCCGTGTTCAGATTCATTTTTCCCCGGCGGTCACCGCAGATGGGACAATCCACATACACCTGACCGGGAGCCCTCCGCCTGATATTCAGGCGGAGGAGCCCGGCCACATCCATAATGCCAAAGGGGAGATCATGCTTTTTCCCGTAATTCAAACCAGCATCCCTCCCAAGACGCAAAATTTACGGATGGAAAGCGGTCAGCTTGCCTTTAACTGCTGCGAACCGCCCATCAGAAGCATGGCGGCAGCCTTCATAATATTGCCGCAATCCTCACAGAGATAGGCGTAATATTTCAGGCTGGAGGGACGCTGCTCAGAAACCTGTGCCATCGTCCAGCCCTTATTGACGCCGGTGGTTACGACCAGCTCCGCAGCTTCCTCTTCTGTCATCAGCGAAAGGATCTCGTCCACCGTCATATCGTCCGAATATTTCGGTGCAGCCGCTGTCGATGCCGCTGCCGGCATATCGACCACAACAGGCTTCACCGTCCGCGCTGTTTCAGCCCGCTCCATGACCGCAGGCTCCGCCGTTTCCGAAGGAACCTCCTGTGCCTTTTGGGGCATAACCGGGTCAGGCTCAGAAGCCGCAGTTCCGCCGCTTAACGCCTGCAGCAGACTCATGGCGTCTGAAACGCTTTCCGTCTGCTGGGTGGTGTGAACCTCTTGCTGATTTACGCTGGGCGTCTTTGCCGCCTCCTGCGGTTGAACCTCTTGCGGTGTAGGCACTGCCTGCACCGGATGATTTTCGCCGATAGGATCTTCTCGCTGCGGCGCTGCGGCTCCATTTACCGCCGGAGCAGTCTCCTGACGATTTACAGTACCCGTTGCGACTTCCTGTTTCCCATCGGCCTGTGCATCTACCGCCGCAGAGGGGTTGATCTCACAGAGCTGGATGCCGAAGCCTGCATTATCCAGAGCCGTTTTCAGCGCCTCGTCCTGCGCGGCCTGCACATATCGTCCGGCAGGAGCCTGAGCCTTTTCCACCGCCGCGGTAAAATTGGTAATGGGCTGGTTGTCCTCTCTGGACAGAAATACCTGCGCCTCATAAACGGCGATTTGGTCTGTGATCTGCAGCCGGTTCAGCAGCATTTTTCCATCGGGGCAGGCCAATCGGAACCAGAGCCGCTGATAGCGCGGCTCCAGCTCGATTCCGCCGTTGGCGTTTCTTTTCAGAAAGCGCAGCGGGTCAAAGCCCTGCACCCTACGAAGCTGCTGCACGGCAGGAATCGCTTGGGTCAGCATAATTCTTTCTCTGGACATGGTTTGATACTCCCTTCATAAAATAAATAAGAGATGACTGTGCGTTTTTTTGCACATTCATCTCACATTAACTGGCACGCTGCCATTCTTTGCCCTCTTCGTTACGGAGAGCCTTGCGCGTGACTGCCTTATAGTAGAGGGCGATGCGTTCGCCCAGCATGGTATTGCGTTTTCCTTTTCGGCTCCGATGGATCGCCATATACAGCGCCCTTTTTTCACCCACCAGCAGCACGCGGCGCTTGGCACGCGTGATTGCCGTGTAGAGAAGATTCCGCGTCAGGAGCACATTATGGGCAGCCAGCAGCGGAATAATGACCGTATCATACTCTGAGCCCATGGATTTGTGGATCGTAATGGCATAGGACAGCTCCAAATCATCCAGAAGTACCTGCGGGCAATCCATATAGCGGCCGTCAAACTCGATCACGACATTGGTGCCGCTAATTTTGCGGATTGTGCCGATGTCACCGTTGAAAATACCCTCGCCGACCTGCTTGCCGGAGCGGTCATACAGCTTGATGTCGTAATTATTCCGCATCTGCATCACGCGGTCGTTGAGGCGGAATATCTTTCCAGCGTACACGATCTCCGGCGTCTGAGGCACTGCGGGATTGATCTCCTCGCGGATAGCTTCATTCAGGCTGTTGACCGATGCCTCACCCTCGGAGCGGAACGGCGATAAAATCTCCACCTGCTCAATTCCTTTTGCGGCGATCTGCTCCCGGTAAAGCTCACGGATGATGCCGGCAGTCTCCTCCTGGCTCTCTGCCTTATGAAAGGCAAAGTCCTCACCATAGTAGAGCGTCGTTTTGCCCTCGTTGATAAAACGGGCATTGTGGGCAATCAGGCTGTCCTGTGCCTGACGGAAGATCTCGTCCAGCACCGTGACTGGCACGACGCCGGAGCCGATCAGCTCGTGAAATACATCACCGGCGCCCACACTCTCTAACTGGTCTGCATCACCGACCAAAAGGACTTTGGTGCCGGGGCGCAAGCGTGAAAAGAGCTGATGGATCAGCCACATATCGACCATGGAAGTCTCGTCCACGATCAGAAGCCCTGCTTCCAGCGGTTTCCGTTCCCGGTCTTTCTTCGATTCCGAATCACCGTGAAGTCCCAGAATGCTGTGGAGCGTCTGTGCTTCATCGATCCCCGTTGCCTCCGCCATACGCCGGCTCGCCTTACCTGTGGGCGCTCCGAGTACGATCTTCTGCTGAGGATAGAGCTGACGGTACACTTCGATCACCGTTTTCAGAACCGTGGTCTTGCCGGTGCCGGGGCCGCCTGTGATGATAGACAGGTTATGCCGGAACACCATTTCCACGCCTTCTGACTGGCGTTTGGACAGGTTGAGCCCTAAGCTATGTTTCACTCGCTCCAACGGCTGTGCAATGTCTACCACCGCCGGATTTGCCAGAAACAGCTCTACCGCTTTCTGTGCGGTTTCGCTCTCCTGCAGAAATTGCTTGGGCAGATACACATTGCCGTGATTCGATACCACCTCGTCCTGCCGGATCATGGCAGACAGCTCCTGTTCGACCTGGCTCATGGGGACGCGCATCTGCGGGAGGGGTATCCGTTCATTGAGCAGCTGCATAGCCGCTTTGAGCAGAGCCTCTGCCTCCAGATAGAGATGTCCGTCCTTTGTCCGTGCGTCCTCCAGCGCATAAAAGAGCGCACCGTGGACGCGCTTCGGATCACGCAGATCTCCACCGGATTTTTGTACGATGGCGTCAATCCTCTTGAAGCCGAACCCCGGCACCTGACAGAGATTGAAGGGACTCTGTCTCACGATGTCTGCACAGGAAGGGCCGAAATGCTGATAGATCTTCTGCGCGGTCGTCGGCGTGACCTTGAACGGGGCCAGCAGGGTCATCAGGACACGCATCCGGCTGGTTTCCGCATAGGCGTCCTTGATCTCCGCAAGCCGTTCCTTCGTAATGCCGCGAATCTCAAGAAGCCGGTCTGGCTGATGTTCCAGAATCTCCAGAGCATTGATGCCAAACTTTTCAATGATCGCGTCGGCGGTCTTTTCTCCGATGCCCTTCAGCAGACCGGAGGCAAGATAATTGCGGACGCCCTCCAATGTGGGCGGCACGATCTCCTGCCAATGATCGACCTGAAGCTGAAGCCCGTATTTTCCGTCCTTCCACTCTCCATCCATCTCGATCTTCACCGTATCCGTCTGCGGCAATTCGATGCCGACGGCGGTAAAGCGGATCAGGTGGTCGTGATAGCGATAGGGACTCCGGGCTTCTGCCGGTACGCTGCTGTCCTCCGTTTTCATCCGAAGGACAGAATATTTGCTGGACGCATTGAAAAACAGTACCTTGTCCAGTGCTGCAACAATGCTCACAGCACATCACCTCCGTTTCCTTTCACGCTGCCTGCAAAGCAGCTTTTTTCACATGGAATCTTCGCCATTCAGACACCGTGACATACTGATCGTAAATATCAGGGTGTTCGTCCTTCAAACGCTCTAAGGCGTCCTTCGATATGCCTGCGGAGCGTACCGGATTGTAGGTTATGGTGTAGCTCTCCGCAGAGCCGTTATACACGGCGGTGCAGCTTGTGCCCATTCTCTCGATGAGCATACCCTTTAACCGTTTAATGTCCTTCTCCAGTTTGTTCACATCAGCCGCCAACGTCTTTTTCTGCTCTTGCAGGGAAAGAAGCATGGACAGCTGCCCAAACTGCGGTTGCCCCAGCAGCACGGGAGGCGCGTCCTTGTCCGCAGGCCCCAGCTTTCGCCGCAGGCTTTCGAGGATCAGGTCGCCATCCGCTTCCACATAGGGAGGCGGCGTTTTTGTGAGGACATGATTTTCCCAGAAGTCCCGTTCCAAAGCGATCAGTTCTTCTTCATAGGCCATGTCACGGTCGATACGGCGGATGATCGCCTCGTCTTCCGAATTTCCGTAAAGGCAGCAGAAGTAGACACGGTCAATGTTCATGACCGCCATGTAGTGCCGCCCCTGCGATTCATAGTAGATAGGAACGATTTCCTCGCCGTTGTACCACCAGTTATCCTTGGCATTATAGTTCGTGGTCTTGATTTCAAGGATGGCTGTCGTGCCGCCCGGCAGTTCCACCATATAATCCAGATCCGCCAGCATCCAGGGATACAGCGGGTGCTGGAACATGAATGGCCGGCGGTGGATCTTATAGCCCGTCTTATGGGCGAAGATCTTGGCAACCAGTGGCTCCAGCAGGGTTCCAACTTCCAACTGGACCCAGTTTTCGGCATCATCCGCTGTGACGATATTCAGCTTGTCATAGTAGAGATCCCGCCCGGTACGGAATGGTGAAATTCCGAGAACGGCAGCGGCGTCACTTCCGCCGATGCCCTTGCGCCGGTATTCCAGCCATTGTTCACGCGGCAGACCTTCTGTACCGACGAGAATTTGCGGAGCGTAACACTTTGCGTTTTCCATGGATGCATTCCTCCTCGGTTTCATATTTGATGCGCGGCTTATTCAAAAGCCGCTTCTCTCTGTACCTGTGGTACGGTCGGAAGGAACGTCTGGGATGCCCTCCGGGTTTCCATTTTTGTCTGAATTTCATTTCTTGTTTCCACCTTTCTTGATGATATATCCTCAAAGCCTTTCGGCGTTTGGGCGCAAAAAAGCGGGAACAACGATTCTGGTAAAATCCAGTATGTTTGCCTGACAGCAAACTTTCGTCATTCCCGCAGTATGGGACGGTGCCCCGTAAAACAAAAAAGCCAGCAGCAGCCGGCTTTCATGGCACAGCAATACTACTGACAAAAACGTACAAACCTGACAACGTGCGCAGGTGGATCGCTCCACACACAGATCATTGACCTATGCCCAAAGGGAAATTGCGCAAAACTCATTTACGGGCAAAGTGTAACACAATATATTGTATAAGTCAATACAAAAATACTATATTTAGTTTTTCTGGCGTGCGTGCAAAAAATACGGACATGGCCCCGTATTTATTTTGTGAACGGTAAAAACCACCTATTGAACCTTGAAAACGCCGCCCCCAAATGCGGCTGCATCGATTTGTCCGGGAGTTATACAGGATCGGCTGACAGTATGCGTTTGCGTACCTGCCGGGGAAGTGCCGCACAGCGGCAGCCTGCAAATACGCGGCCTGAAGCGAGGGCGCAGGAAATGGCCCGGAATTGGGAATCGAACTTGGATTAGAACCTAATGTAATTTACTTGTTGGTGATAGTGGGGAAAATCCGTATAATATATATGTGAGGACATCACAGGCTCTTTTCCCCAGCCACCAAAGAAAGGAGGCCCTCTGTGGCTGAGATAAATACAAACGGCCTTAAAGCCAACTCTGAAAAAAGAAGCTATTCCGTTATGGAAGTAGCGGAAATTCTCGGTGTCAGCAAAAAATCCGTCTATAACATGTGTGCTAATGGCACCTTCAAATGTGTACGGATTGGAACCAGGCTGAGAATATCAAAGAAGGCTTTCGATGATTGGCTTGATGGCAGAGACAACACCTGAAAGGAGCCATGAGCTATGGCATCAATTCAAAAACGCGGTAAAAAGTATGCCGTCGTATATACCTATACGGATTCTGCCGATGTCAAAAGGCAGAAGTGGGAAACCTATGGAACAAAGAAGGAGGCTGCGGCCAGAAAAGCACAGGTAGAGAATGAAATGAACAACGGAACCTTCATTCCGCCATCCAGCGTAACTGTCCGTGACTTCCTGGCAGATTTTGTTGAACTCTACGGTTCAAAGCGGTGGGGGCTTTCAGCCTACTCTGGAAACACCGGGATCATCAACAATTACATCAATCCAGTCATTGGCGATATGAATGTCCAGGATGTGACAAGGCGTACCGTAGACAGCTTCATCGCCCAACTGCAAAAGATGAAACCCGTCAGCACAACATACCGAAACGCACGCTCGGAATTCTTGCCGCCCAACACGATTGAAAAAGTGTGCAAGGTGCTGCACTGCGCTTTCCGCCAGGCCGTCCGATGGGATATGATTCCGAAGAATCCGTTTGACGATGTTCTTCTTCCCAAGAAAGAGAAAAATCCTCGCGCTATCTGGACGGCTGACATTATCAGACAGGCTCTGGATAACTGCTCTGAGGGGAAACTGTATGTTGCAATCAACCTTTCGTTCGCCTGTTCACTGCGCATGGGCGAGATCACAGGGCTGACATGGGATTGTGTTCACATTTCCGATTCAGACATCGCAAAAGACGATGCCCATATCATTGTCAACAAGGAATTGGCGCGTGTCGATCAGCGTGCGATTGACGCGCTCGGAGAGAAAGACATCATCTTTATGTTCCCGAGGATCGTGAAAGCCAAATCGACAACACGGCTTGTGCTCAAACGACCTAAGACGGAAACCAGTATCCGGAAGGTATGGCTGCCGAAGACCCTTGCGTATATTCTTCGGGACTGGCATCAAAAGCAGGACAAGCTCAAAGAAATTATGGGTGACGAGTATTCAGACTATAATCTTGTTTTAGCTTTGGAAACCGGGCGGCCCTGCGAAGACAGGGTAATCGGGAATCAGTTTGAACGGCTGAAAAAGTCAGCGAACCTCCCGAATGTAGTCTTTCATTCTTTGCGGCACTCAAGCACCACCTATAAGCTGAAGCTCAATCATGGTGACATTAAGGCCACGCAGGGGGATACCGGCCATGCGCAGGCGTCTATGGTTACAGAAGTTTATGCGCATATTCTGGATGAGGAGCGGAAAATCAACGCGCAGAAGTTTGAGGTCGCATTCTATGCGAACCCGGATATGCGGCGCGTGGAGCAGGAACTGAATCCGCCGAAACCGGAACCGGCTCCCGACCTAAACCTCCAGTCGCTTCTTGCACAGCTTCAGGAAAATCCCGAACTTGCCCGCCAACTGAAAGCCCTTTTGCACGCAGGGTAACGGGAGGACTCGAAACGACTATAAAACACCACGGCAGGGTTCATTAGCAGAATCCGAATTTCATTAGCAGATTTCTCGAAAATCGTTCGAGTCCAGCAGGGAACAGTCTGGAAATAAGTTGCATTTCAAATCACAAAGCAGTTGCTTTTTCGGGGTGAGTCAAGAAAAGCAAAAACGCTGAAATCCATTGAGATTACAGCGTTTTTGGCACCCCGGACTGGGCTTGAACCAGCGGCCTACTGCTTAGGAGGCAGTCGCTCTATCCAACTGAGCTACCGAGGCTAGTATTTAGTTTTATGCTCGCAGGGTGAGCGACCACCTCACACTTAGGAGGCGGTCGCTCTATCCAACTGAGCTACGGGCGCATAAAACAAGCGAGTCTTATTGTAACCCAAAACCCGCCCGCTGTCAACGGGGCGCAGAGGGCGCGCCAAATCGGGCCCATGCGGCGAATTTTGTGGGAAAGGGCGGTGGTATCCCAGAAAAAGGTTGCTTTTTTAGGACAGGTAAGTTATAATACGTGGTTGAGTTTTCACCGTATCTGTAAAAAGAAAGATTTGAGGTGCATCCCCCTTGCAGAACAATCATTTGAGAAACGTAGCCATTATCGCCCACGTCGACCACGGCAAGACCACGCTGGTGGACGAGATGCTCAAGCAGGGCGGCGCATTCCGGGAGAATCAGGCCGTAGCCGAGCGCGTGATGGACTCCAACGACCTGGAGCGGGAGCGCGGCATCACCATTCTGGCCAAGAACACCGCCGTACAGTATGGCGATGTGAAGATCAATATTGTGGATACCCCGGGCCATGCCGATTTCGGCGGTGAGGTGGAGCGCATCTTGAAGATGGTCAACGGCGTCATCTTACTGGTAGACGCCGCAGAGGGGCCTATGCCCCAGACCCGGTTTGTTCTGAGCAAGGCGCTGGAGCTGGGACACCGGGTCATTGTGGTGGTCAACAAGATCGACCGTCCCGACCAGCGGATCCACGAGGTCGTGGACGAGGTGCTGGAGCTGCTGCTGGATCTGGACGCTACCAGTGAACAACTGGACTCCCCCATGCTGTTTTGCTCCGGGCGGCAGGGCACTGCATCCTACTCCCCCGAGGTGGAGGGCACCGATCTCAAGCCTCTGTTCGAGACCATCCTCGACTATATCCCCGCCCCGGAGGCGGACACCGAGGCCCCCTTCCAGATGCTGGTCTCCTCCATTGATTACAACGAGTTTGTGGGGCGCATTGCCATCGGACGCATCGAGCGGGGCGTCGTTAGGCAGAATCAGGAGATCGCAGTGTGCAATTTCCATGACCCGGGCGCCGTGCCCAAGAAGGCCAAGGCGGTCTCTCTCTATCAGTTTGACGGGCTGGGAAAAGCGGCCGTCACCGAGGCCACGGCCGGCAACATCATTGCCATGAGCGGCATCGGAGACATTACCATTGGCGACACTATCTGCGATCCCTCCGCCGTGGAGCCCATCGAATTTGTCAAGATCTCCGCCCCCACCATTGAGATGACCTTCTCGGTGAATGACTCCCCCTTCGCGGGGCGGGAGGGCAAGTTCGTCACCTCCCGTCAGCTGCGGGAGCGCCTGTTCCGGGAGACACTGAAGGACGTGTCCCTGAGGGTCACCGAGACCGACTCCACCGATTCCTTCAATGTGGCTGGCCGGGGCGAGATGTCCCTGTCCATTCTCATTGAGACCATGCGCCGAGAGGGCTATGAGTTCCAGGTCTCTCCCCCGCGTGTGCTGTATCAGGAGATCGACGGCCAGAAATGCGAGCCTATCGAGCGCCTGGTGGTGGACGTGCCCTCCGACTGCGTGGGCTCCGTCATTGAGAAGATCGGCTCCCGCAAGGGCGAGATGCTGGAGATGAACCCGGTGGGCAGCCGCATGAAGCTGGAGTTCCTGGTCCCCGCCCGGGGCCTCTTCGGCTATCGCAATGAGTTCCTCACCGACACCAAGGGCGAGGGCATCATGGCCTCTGTCTTTGAGTGCTACGCCCCCTATAAGGGAGAGGTCTCCCGCCGCAGCAGCGGCAGCCTGGTCTCCTTTGAGACCGGGGAGAGCGTAACCTACGGCCTCTTCAACGCACAGGAGCGGGGCGTCCTCTTTATCGGGGCTGGCGTGCCGGTATATGCCGGTATGGTAGTGGGCGAGACGCCCAAGAGCGAAGACATCACGGTAAATATCTGCAAGAAAAAGCAGCTCACCAACATGCGGGCCGCAGGTTCGGACGACGCCCTGCGGCTCACCACCCCCCGTCAGATGTCGCTGGAGCAATGTCTGGAATTCCTGGCCGACGACGAGCTGCTGGAGGTCACACCTGAAAATCTCCGCCTGCGCAAGCGCATCCTCGGCCACGCAGATCGGATGAAGGCCCTGAAGGGCAACAAATAAGAACGACCTATAAATGGGAGCGGCGCTGTACCACAGCGCCGCTCTTTTTGCTGCGGCCACAGCCGCTGCGCCCTGTGGAGGCCGCTTTCAAACAGCCGCCGCAGGGCGCATTCCTTTATTAGGTTGAAAGGTAAGGACATATTAGAAATTTTATAATAGACAGAAAGAAAAAGTTTGGTATGGTTAGAACAGAGATAAAATTTGCGGCGCCGCCGCTGCTTCCACAGCAGATGGAACAGGAAAGGAAGAAAAACGATGCAGGAAAAATATCGCGTATTGTTTGAGCCGGGCCGGATTGCGGGGGTGCCCCTTAAAAACCGCTTTTACATGGCCCCCATCGGTCCGTCCGGTATGTGCGACGCGGAAGGCGCGTTTACCGAGACGGCGGTGGAGTACTATGCCGTCCGGGCCCGCGGCGGCGTCGGACTGATCATCACCGGGGACTGCTTTGTGGAAAATGAGATCCAGCCGTGCGTCATGCCCTCCCACGTGGTCCCTACCCTGCGCCCCACCTGCTTTATCCGCTCCGCCAAACGCCTGACCGAGCGGGTACACGCTTACGGAACAAAGATTTTCATCCAGCTCTCCGCCGGCTTCGGCCGGGTCGGCCACGCCAGCAACGTCAGCGGGGACGTGATCGCCCCTTCCCCAGTGGAACACCGCTGGATCAAGGGCCTGATGTGCAGGGAGATGACGGTGGAGGAGATCCATACCTTTGTGCGCAAGTTTGGCGAGGCGGCGGCTCACGCCAAAAAGGCGGGCTTTGACGGCGTGGAGATCCACGCCATACACGAGGGGTACCTGTTGGATCAGTTTACCCTGGCGCTCTTCAATAAGCGCACCGACGCATACGGCGGCAGTCTGGAGAACCGGCTGCGCTTTGCGATGGAGATCGTCCAGGAGATCAAGCGGGTCTGCGGGGCGGACTTCCCCGTGGGCGTGCGGTACAGCCCCAAGAGCTTTGTCCGTGATATGAATGAAAAGGCCGGAGGTCTGCCCGGGCAGGAGTTTGAGGAGCTGGGCCGGGATATGGACGAGGGACTGACGGTGGCCAAAATGCTCCAGGATGCGGGCTATGATTTCCTGGACGCGGACGTGGGCTCCTATGAGTCCTGGCACTGGAGCCATCCGCCCATGTACCATCAGAAGGGCATGTATCTGCCCTACGTCTCTCAGCTCAAAAAGGTGGTGGAGATCCCGGTGATGTGTGCCGGGCGCATGGACAATCCAGACATCTCCTCTGCCGCCCTTGCCGGCGGCAAGATCGACTTTGTGGGCCTTGCCCGTCCCCTTCTGGCCGATCCCGACTATGTGGAGAAGCTGCGCCGGAACCAACTGGAGCGCATCCGGCCGTGCCTGTCCTGCCAGGAGGCCTGTATGGGGCGGATCCAGAAGTTCAGCAGCGTCTGCTGCGCCGTCAATCCTGCGGTGGGCCGGGAGGTGGCCTATGCCGTCGGCAGGGCGCAGGAGCGGAAAAAGGTGCTGGTGGTGGGCGGCGGCGTGGCCGGCTGTGAGGCCGCCCGGGTCTGCGCCCTTCGGGGGCACGATGTCACCCTCCTGGAAGCCGCCGGGCAACTGGGGGGAAACCTCATCCCCGGCGGGATGCCTGACTTTAAGGAGGACGACCACGCTCTGGTGCGCTGGTATTCCCATGAGCTGCAGGAGCTGGGGGTGCGGGTGGAGCTGAATACCCCGGCTACGGCGGAGATCGTCCGTGCCAGCGGCAGCGACACCGTGATCCTGGCCACCGGATCCAGGCCCGTGGTGCCCGACCTGGGCACCCCCGACCGGGTGCGCACGGCGGCGGATGTGCTGATGGGCGGGGAGGACCCCGGAAAGCGGGTCGTAGTCGTGGGCGGCGGCCTGGTGGGCTGTGAGCTGGCCCTTTGGCTGCGCAAGCAGGACAGCACCCGGGAGGTCACCCTGGTGGAGGCGCTGCCCGATGTGCTGATGGTGGGGACGCCGGTCTGCGACGCCAACACGGATATGCTCAAGGCGCTGCTCCCCTTCCACGGCGTAAAAGAGGAGTTGGGCGCCCGGGTGGTGCGCACGGAGCCGGACGGCGTGGTCCTTCACCTGTGTGACGGCAGTGAGCAGAAACTGGAGGCCGATACCATCGCCGTCGCAGTGGGATATCGCTCGGAAAACAGACTCTTCCAGGAGCTGCAGGGGCTGGACGCCCAGCTCTTCCAGATCGGGGACGCCAACAAGGTGGCGAATATCCACTATGCCATCTGGGATGCCTATGAGGTGGCGAGGGGCATTTGAGACTGCCCGGCAGAATAAGTGATGAAAAAATCCTGCGGCCGCTGATCCGGCTGCAGGATTTTTTAAAGAAAGGTCATTTTTGGTGGTTTTTGTGGTGGATGGTCAGGGCCAGCCCGGCGGCAGCCAAAGAAAAGCAGACCGCGGCCATTCCCAAAAGCTGCACGGGGTCCATGTTCTCCGCGGCGGCGGTGCCGGTCTCGGGCAGGTCCCCCATTGGCACTGCCGTATCCTCCAGGATCAGGACCGCTCCGGACTCCGGGATGGGCTCGGCGGAAGCGGGTGCCGCCGCCAGGGCGCCGGGAGCAGGAGCAGCGCCAGAAGCAGCGGGAAGAACAGCGCCAAAGCCGTATGGGGTCTCTTTTCCATATCATCCATCCCCCTTTGTGGAAGAGAGCTCGATTATTGTCTTCATTAAACACCCCGGCGGTTACATTGTGGTCACATTTTTTATATTTATCACTGGTTATAACAAATATATGTAATTATTAGAAAAATAAATATCGCCCGGAAAATCTGTGACTTTCCGGGCGATGAACGGGTGAATGGGGTTACAGGGAAAGGCTTCGTTCGATCCAGGCGCTGCCGATGACCACGTCGCCCTGATAAAAGACCGCAAGCTGCCCGGGGGTGGGGGCCCGGGCGGGCGTATCCAGCAGAACGTCCACGCCGCCCCGCTCCAGGGGACGGATGACGCCGGGGGCCTCCGTGCGGGAGTGGCGCAGGCGGACCGTGACCTCCATGGGGCCGTCCAGCGCATCCATGGCGATCCAGTTGGGGCGGGAGCACAGAACGCGGTCCGCCATCAGGTCCGAGCCGTCGGAGAGGGTGACGGTATTGTGTTCCGGGTCCAGCGAGGAGACGAAATACCGGTGGGGCCCGGAGACGCCCAATCCCCGGCCCTGGCCGATGGTGTAGTGGTGGATGCCCAGGTGGCGTCCCAGGACGCGGCCCTCCCCGTCGATAAAGTTGCCGGGCGGCGGCGTAGGGCCTCTGCGGTCCAGCCAGGCGGCGTAATCCCCGTCTGGGATAAAACAGATCTCCATGGAGTCGGGCTTGTGGGCCACAAAGAGCCCCATCTCCTCTGCAAGGGCCCGGACCTGGACCTTTTCATAGCCGCCCAGGGGGAAGACAATATGCCGCAGCAGGGCCTGGGTCAGGCGGGAGAGCATGTAGGACTGGTCGTTGGCGGGCTGGCCCTTGCGCAGGAGCATGCGGCCGTCCGGCCCGGCGGTCACCCGGGCGTAATGGCCGGTGGCGATAAACTCGGCGCCCACCTGCTCCCCTACTCTGCCCAGAGCCGGAAATTTTACCAGAGGGTTGCAGCGGGCGCAGGGCAGGGGCGTGCGCCCTGCCAAATACTCCCGGGCAAAATCGGCGCAGACGAAATGTTCCAGCTCGGCGCGGATATCCACAGAGTGGAAGGGCAGGCCCAGGCGGTCCGCCAGCGCCTCGGCGTCCCCGCCTCCCCCCAGGCCGATGTCCAAAAAGACGCAGTGTACGTCATAGCTCTCCCGCAGCAGCGCGGCGGAGACGGCGGAGTCCACTCCGCCGGAAAGTCCCAAAATCAGCTTAGGCTTCATAGATTACCTCCAAGGTGTCAGCCCTTTTCCAGCCAGATCATCAGTGCCGCGATATCCGACGGGCTGACGCCGGAGATGCGGGAGGCCTGACCCAGGTTCAGGGGACGTATTTTATCCAGCTTCTGCCGGGCCTCTATGCGCAGCACCGGTATGTCCATATAGTCCAGACCGGGAGGCAGCGGCCGGGTCTCCAGCTTCCGCATCTCCTCCACCTGGCGCTGCTGCCGCGCGATGTACCCCTCGTACTTGAGGGCGATCTCCACCTGCTCCGTCACCTCGGCGCACAGCGTCGGCCGGTCCGGGTCAAAGGGGGCCAGATCGGCATAGCCCACCCGGGGCCGGCGCAGCAGGTCTCCCAGGCGGGCGCCGTCCCGGGGCGGGGTCTCTCCTCTTTCCGCCAGCATGGCGTTGAGAGCCGGAGAGGGGGCGGCTCCCGTCCCCTCCAGGCGTTTGATCTCCCGGTCCACGGCGGCGTATTTGTCCAGCACCCGCCGGTACCGCTCCTCGGACACCAACCCCACGGCGCGGCCCACCGGACACAGCCGGCGGTCTGCGTTGTCCTGCCGGCACAGCAGCCGGTACTCCGTCCGGGAGGTCATGATGCGGTAGGGCTCGTTGGTGCCCTTGGTCACCAAGTCGTCAATGAGCACGCCGATATACCCCTGGTCCCGGGAGAGGATCATGGGCGGCCGGCCCAGTAGCTTCAGCGCGGCGTTGACCCCGGCTACGAAACCCTGGACGGCGGCCTCCTCATAGCCGGAGGAGCCGTTGAACTGTCCCGCGCCGTAAAGGCCGGGGATACGGATGTGCTCCAGGGTGGGATAGAGCTCGGTGGGGTCGCAGCAGTCGTACTCGATGGCGTAGGCGCACCGGGTCATCTCGGCGTGCTCCAGGCCGGGTATGGTGTGGAGCATCTCCACCTGCACGTCCTCCGGGAGGGAGGAGGAAAAGCCCTGGATATAGAGCTCCTCGGTGTCCAGGCCCATGGGCTCGATAAAGAGCTGGTGCCGGGGCTTGTCGGCGAACCGGACCACCTTGTCTTCGATGGAGGGGCAGTACCGCGGACCGATCCCCTCGATGACGCCGGAGTAGAGGGGGGAGCGGTCCAGATTGGCACGGATGACGGCATGGGTATTCTCATTGGTGTAGGTGAGATAGCACACTGCCCGGGTTTCCGGAGGGGTTTTTGTCTCGAAAGAAAAAGGGACCACAGTCTCGTCCCCCGGCTGGAGCTCCATCCGGGAAAAGTCCACGCTGCGGCGGTTCACCCGGGGGGGCGTGCCGGTTTTGAAGCGGCGGAGTCCGACACCCAGGGCCCGCAGGCTCTCCGTCAGGGGGAGGGCGGCGGCCAGACCGTCCGGGCCGGACTGCCGGGTTACGTCTCCCACAATGGTGCGGCCCCCCAGGTAGGTGCCGGTGCAGACCACTGCCGCCCGCACCCCATAGACCGCCCCTGTGGAGGTCCGAACGGCGGAGACTTGGCCCGCCTCGGTCAGCACGTCGGTGACCTCCGCCTGCTTGACCCACAGATTTTCCTGGAGCTCCAGGGTGTGCTTCATCTGTTTCTGATATTCCCTGCGGTCCGCCTGGGCCCGGAGGGACCAGACGGCGGGGCCTTTTCCCTTGTTGAGCACCCGATACTGGATGCAGGCGCGGTCCGCACAGCGGGCCATCTCGCCACCCAGGGCGTCCAGCTCCCGGACCAGATGTCCCTTGCCGGTGCCGCCGATGGCGGGATTGCAGGGCATATTGCCCACTGCGTCCAGGTTGACCGTGAAGCACACGGTCCGCAGCCCCATCCGCGCGGCGGCCAGGGCGGCTTCTATCCCGGCGTGTCCCGCGCCGATGACGGCGATATCAAATGTGCCGGCCAGATAGTCCATGACAGTTCCCCCGTTTCCAAGCCGGGATAGAACCCCGGCGATCCGCCGGGGCGGGCGAAGCCCGGCGCGGGGCGGAATTCAGCTCCGGCCCGCAAGAAGGCAAATATTTCTGAGGCGGTTTAATCGTGCTCAATATAATAGGGCTTCATCAGGCTGGGCTGCTCGGTGGAGTCCTTCACCGCCCCGCTCTTCATGGGCAGGGGGGCCGGGCCGCCCCGATGACCGCGGCCGCGGTCCTGGCGCTTCTTGGGTGCGGGCGCCGGGGCGGACGCTTTTTCCTCCCGGGGACGGGGTGCCGGAGAGACGGACTGGGTGGAGGAGGACTTTTTCCGCCTGTGTTTCTTCCCGACGCGCTCCTGAGGCGCCTGGACACGGCCCTTCTGTGCGGGCGCGGACCGGGGGGACAGCAGCCGGGCGGTGGCGTCCATAATGCGGTCGGAGCTGAAGGGATCGGGGCGGCGGAAATCCTCATATCCGACCTCCGACGTGCCGGCGGTCCGTTCGGGAAGCACGGCGTCCAGCTTGTGGGAGAGCTCCCCCTCCGCCTTCTGCCAGCGGGGAGCGCGGCGCTTCCTGCCGCCCTCCCCCTTTGGCGCGGACACGGGGACCGCCTGGACCTTTTGGGGCTTTGCCGCGGGCGACTTGGCTGGCTCCGCCCCCCGACGCTGCTCCTCCTCCGCGGCGGCCTTTGCGGCCGCGTCACGGGCCCGGCGGCGCTCCTTGGCGGCGGCGCGGGCCTCCGCATCGTCGGCGTTCACGGCCCGCCCCTTGGCGTCCCTGGGGGCCTCAAAGACCTCCATGGGCCAGGGGTGTTCCTCCACCACGGGGATATTCCGGCCGATCAGCTTTTCGATCCCCCTGAGGTACTCCTTCTCGGCGAAGTCGCAGAAGGAGACGGCACAGCCCCCGTGGCCGGCCCGCCCGGTGCGGCCGATTCGGTGGACGTAGGTCTCGGGGACCTCGGAAAGATTGTAATTGAATACGTGGGAGAGCTCCTCGATGTCGATGCCCCGTGCGGCGATGTCGGTGGCCACCAGGACCTGGATCCGACCGGCCTTGAAGTCGCTGAGTGCCTGCTGCCGGGCGGTCTGGGATTTGTTCCCGTGGATAGCGGCGGCGGAGATGCCCGCCTGCATCAGGTCTCCCGCCACCTTATTGGCCCCGTGCTTGGTGCGGGTGAACACCAGAGCATTTTTGACCCGCATCTCCCGAATGAGGTGGGAGAGAAGCTTGGACTTGTTGCCCTTGTCCACAAAGCAGAGCTTCTGGTCGATGACCTCCACCGGGGAGGACACTGGGTCCACCGCCACCCGGGCAGGGTCATGCAGAAGGCCGTTCACCAGGTCCATGACCTCGGGGGGCATGGTGGCGGAGAAAAAGAGGGTCTGCTTTTTCGGCGGGAGGAGCTTGAGTACCCGGCGGACATCGTGGATAAACCCCATGTCCAGCATGCGGTCGGCCTCGTCCAGGACGAAGATCTCCACCCGGCTCAGGTCCAGCAGGCCCTGACCCTGGAGGTCCAGCAGACGGCCGGGCGTGGCCACCAGAATGTCCAGGCCCCGCTTGATCTTGTCCACCTGGGGCTGCTGGCCCACGCCGCCGAAGATGACGGCGGAGCGAAGGGGCAGATTCCTCCCATAGGCCTCAAAGCTCTCCTGGATCTGGAGGGCCAGCTCCCGGGTGGGGGTGAGGATCAGGGAGCGGATATACCGCGGGCCCACCACCACATCGGCGTTGAGACGCTGGAGGATGGGGGTGGCAAAGGCGCAGGTCTTGCCGGTGCCCGTCTGGGCGCAGCCCAGCACGTCCCGGCCCAGCAGCGCCGGGGGGATGGCCCCCGCCTGAATGGGGGTGGGCTCGGCATAGCCCTGGGCGTCCAGCGCCCGGAGAATGGGGGCGATAAGCCCCAGATCCTTAAAATTCATTCGACGTTCGATCCTTCTCAATCAATTTTTGGCGCGGCGAACGGGGCGCGCCTGTGCGCGCCCTATGACAGGCGGAGGTCCGCCCTCCGGGCGCTCACCGCAGCGCCCGGAGCACCAGAGCCACGGTCTCCTCCAGGGACTGCCGCCCCACGTCCACAGTGAGATCGGCATAATTCCGATAGAGCGGCGCGCGGTAGGCGAAGAGGTCGGCCAGAGTTTCGCCCGGAGCCATTGCAATGCCCCGGGTGCTGATATTATTGAGCCGGCGCTCCAGCTCCTCAAGCGGCAGATGCAGATAGACGATCCGGCCCAGCGCCTTCAGGTGGGACATGGCCCGCTCCCGGCACACCGCGCTCCCCCCGGGCGCGATGACGGTGCCGCGGCACTCCACGGAGCAGATGGCGTCGGCCTCCACATCCAGGAAGGCCTCCACGCCCAGCGAGTCCACCAGAGACTGCAGGAGGGCGCCCTCCCGCTGCTGAATGACCAGATCGGTATCTAAAAACGCATAGCCCAGGGTCTTTGCCAGGAGTACGCCGACCGTACTCTTGCCCGCCCCCGGCATGCCGATGAGTATAATGTTATCCATGGCCGTGCCCCTTAGTTTCTCTGAAATCCTGCAGCATCATACCCGCGATGGACAAGGGGCAATCCGGTGTTTCGGGCACGGATCGTCCCCTGTCCATCAAGGGTATCGAATCATTATAACAAAAAAAGCGCGCTCTGGCAAATCCTTTTGCCGGAGCGCGCCGGTTTCTCAAAAGCCTCGTGCAGGAGCGCGCAGCTCAGGGTGCGCTCCCCTTGCTCTTCGCAGTCCCCACCCCCGCGGCCTCCTTGGCCTCCTCAGTGCCGACAAAGGTGAGCGTGGAGTAGTTTTGATACATCCGCCGGTCGGGAAAGTGGACGTCCAGAAAGACGTCCACCGGGTTTTGGGGCGGGCGGCCCATCTGCCGGGCGTCCCAGCGGGCCAGCGCCGCGGCGGAGAGCAGGATGTTGACCGCCATGAACCCCGTCAGCGCCCAGGTGAGGGGCTTGCCGATCGGGCCGGGGATGCGACCGATCCAGCGGCACATGCGGGGATAGAGGTCCTTTACCCAGAGCACGGCGGCCACCCCCCAGAACATGGAGTAGAGAAGGCTCACCCGGCCGTTGATGTTGAGGGGGATGTGGCTGTAATCCCAGAAGCAGGCTCCGAACAGCACCTCCTGGACCCAGGAGCACAGGTATTCGTAGGCCCCTCCTAGCACCGTGCCCGCCAGAAAGATCACCAGGTCCCGCCGCCCGGTGAGGCGGTGGAAGCACACGGTAAACAGCACCGCGCCCAGGCCCCACACCAGAGAGAACTGCCCGTAGATGAGTCCGCTGCGGTTCTGGAGCTCCCCACGGGTGAGGAGCATGAACAGGGTTTCGGTGATCGCCCCCAGGAAGGAGGCGATAAAAAACACCCAAAAGAGCTTGTAATAGCTCACGCCCCGGGCAAAAAAGCCGGGAATGGTCTCGGAGGAGGGCTTGGGGACCTGCCCGGCCTTCCCGCCCGGCAGAAGCTTCGCATCGGTCATACGCGGACCTCCCATGTTTCGATAGAGATCCACTATACCACAGTATTCTTAAGAACACCCCAAAGGAATTCTTAAATTTTCCTTGCATCAGTCTCGGCGCCTTTTGGCCGGAGGATAGGGGGCTCTCACATCTGTGCGCCCCATCAGATAATCCACGCTAGTGCCGTAGAGGTCGGCCAGCCGGCCCCTAATCTCCGGCGGAATAGACCGGCCCTCACTTTCATAGTAGGCATAGGTCCTCTGCGGAAGGCCGATGGATGCCCCTACAAATGCCTGAGACCAGTCGCTGTCTTCCCGCAAATCTCGAATTCTCCGGAACGTCATATCGATCACCTCGGAAAATTCTAACCAAGAACAAATTGAGCAATTGATAAAACGAACATTTTGTTCTAACATATGGGAAAAAGATAAAGAGAAGGGAAAACATAGATTCTTATAAAAAGCCCTATCTGGGCCTGTTTAACGCCGTCACCGACTGCATCGAGTCGTTGCGACAGGCCCAACAGGAGGCGGAAGAGCGGTATCTGGCTCAGGTGGAGGAGGCCCGCTCTGCGCCGGAAATGCCCACCGAGAGCAGCAATGCGTAATTCTCATATCCGCGCACGGACAGCTCGTCCAGCAGAGGGTACTCAAAGAAGGGGCCGCGCAGGGCAAGGCCCCGGGCGGCGGCGTGGTCCAGCACCCGGCGGTAGCCCTCCGCCACCGTGCCATAGCCGCCGGTGTGGAACAGCGTGAGGTACCGCCCGGCCTGCCTGACATAGAGAGCGGTGTCCCGGCCCGGCCGATGGGAGACCTGCGTATAGAAGTGGGTATACGCGGACAGGTCCCAGCTCCGCGCCCCCTCCAGCGGGAGCATACAGCCCACGGGGTGGGGACTGCGGACGCCGTGGGCCTGGCAGTAGCGCACATGCTCGGCCAGCGAGCGGGCGGAATCTGCATCGCTGGTCATGGGGTGGGAGGGCGTACACACCAGAAGGGCCTCCGGTTGCACTTCCTCCGCCACCACGCCCGGCGTCCGCGCCAGGGCCGAGCGGATGAGGGCAGCCTTCTGCCGGGCCAGGTCCCGCATCTGCCGCAGACGGCGCAGCTTCCGGTCCAGCAGGGCGCCCTCCCGCTCCAGCAGCGCCACCAGCTCTCCGGGGCTCCGCCGGTCCAGATAGGCCCTGATCTCGGAGAGGGGCATGTCCAGCTCCCGCAGGGTCTCGATGACATGGAAGACCTCCAACTGCTGGGGCGCGTAATAGCGGTAGCCGTTCTCCCCCACCCTGGCCGGTGAGAGGATGCCCAGCGCGTCGTAGTGAAACAGGGTGTGCTTGGTGACGCCGCAGAGCGCTGCGAATTCCCCTGTGGTAAAGGCCCCGTTCACGGTGCCGCCCCCCTTACAGAAAATGTAGAAAATTTTGCTTGACTATCGGGTTACCCGATGGTTTAGTATACCCCTTGCCATCTTTTTATGCAAGCGGGTGAATGCTTTGAACAGCGCGCTGGACCGGGAGTATGGCTTCTGGTCCCTTTTTCGGTTTGCTCTGCCGACCATCATCATGATGATTTTCATGTCGCTCTACACCATCGTGGACGGCATCTTCGTCTGCCGGTTCGTGGGCTCCTCCGCCCTGTCGGCGGTAAATATCGTCTACCCCCTTGTCAGCGTGGTCATCGGTCTGGGGGTCATGCTGGCCACCGGCGGCAGCGCCGTGGTGGCCCGGAAGCTGGGCGAGGGGGATGAGGAGACGGCCTGCCGTGATCTCACCCTCCTGGTCCTCACCGGGGCGGCGCTGGGGACGCTCTTCTCCCTGCTGGGACTGGCGTTCTCCGCCCCCATGTCCCGGCTGCTGGGCGCCAGCGACGCCCTGTTGAGCTACTGCACCGACTACCTGCGCATCCTGCTCCTCTTCGCCCCGGCCAGCATCCTCCAGCTCCTGTTCCAGAGCTTTTTCGTCACGGCGGGACGGCCCGGCCTGGGCCTGGGGCTGACGGTGTGCTCGGGCCTTACCAACGCGGTGTTGGACTATGCGTTCATCGTCCCTCTGGATATGGGCATCACCGGGGCCGCCCTGGCTACTGCGGCGGGCTACTGCGTCACCGCCCTGGCGGGGGTAGGCTTTTTCGCCCTGCGCGGGAAGGGGCTCCGGTTCCGGCGGCCGCGCTGGGAGAGCAGGATGCTTCTGTACGCCTGCGGGAACGGCTCCTCCGAGATGGTGACCAACCTCTCCAACGCCGTGATTACCTTCCTCTTCAACCAGCTCATGCTCTCCCTCCTGGGGGAGGACGGCGTGGCCGCCATCACCATCGTCCTTTACGCCCAGTTCCTGCTCACCGCCCTCTATATGGGTTTCTCCATGGGGGTGGCGCCGGTGATCAGTTTCAATTACGGGGCGGCCAACCACGCCCGGCTCCAGCGGGTCTTCCGCTGCTGCCTGGGGTTCATCGCCCTCTCTTCCGCCTTGGTGTTCGGCGCCTCCCTGGGCCTGGCGGAGCTGGTGGTGGCGGTGTTCTCCCCGGCGGGGACCGCCGTGCACACCATCGCCCTGGACGGCTTTTACAAGTTTGCACCCGCCTTCCTCTTCGCCGGGCTCAATCTGTTCGCCTCCGCCCTCTTCACCGCTCTCTCCGATGGGCTGGTATCCGCCGTCATCTCCTTCGCCCGGACCTTCGGTTTTCTGCTGCTGGCCCTGCTGCTGCTGCCCGGCGTGCTGGGGGTAGACGGAGTGTGGATCGCCGTTCCCTTCGCGGAGCTGGCCTGCTGGGCCCTCTCTATCGGCTTCCTGGCGGCCAAGCGAAACAAATATCACTATGTATGAACAGAAAAAGGACACGGCGTGATTTAGTTAAGGAAAACTCCTCCTCCCATCCGTATCGGCACGGAAATGGCTGGGGGAGTTTTCTGGTCCCGCTGCAAATCATGTAAAAAACAGTGATGCCGCGCAGTAAACCAGCAGCACAGCCATAATGGTATTGACTAGCTTTGCATGTTTGGAAAACAGCCACTTGAACGCAGAGCCAAAGGCAGACCAACATAGCGTAAAGACAAAGCCGATAAACGCAAGGAGCATCGCGAATCCAAACAGAGGGTGAAACTGTCCGCTATAAAACGGGAGAATATATGCTTCCATGGACATAATGCAATAGATATATATTTTGGGGTTGATAAACTGCAAGAACAACCCTGATAAGAAACCGTCATGGGAATGGTTTTCCTTGATGCTGTCAGAACTGCGGAGTGTTTCCCACGCAAGATAAAGCATATAGACAGCGCCGATGACCAGCATTGGCATTTTGATTTTTGGAATCAGCGCAGAGAGCATAGAGCAGAATATTGTGCACAATATCATCACGATGGAAAAACCTGCCCAAATGCCAAGATTGAAGGGTAGCGCCCTATGAAAGCCTTTTCGGCTTGCGTTAGACATAGACATAATGTTATTGGGGCCGGGGGTTACCGCCGTAACAATGGCATAGGTTAGAAAGGAAAACCAACTGAACATATTTGACAACCTCCTCTGAAAGCGGTACGATATTGAAAAATAATCCGATATAATAGAATTCCTGTATATCGCACTATAAGTTTAATATATTGTCAACGGGAGAAATGATGTATGGATGTGACAAATGTGGTTGCACGGAACGTGAAAAGCATTCGGGAGCATAAAAAACTGACTCTGGATGCCGCGGCTGCGGCTACCGGAGTATCCAGAAGTATGTTGGCGCAAATTGAGAAAGGCGAAGTCAACCCAACAATCTCCGTCTTGTGGAAGATTGCAAACGGATATAAGGTGTCCTTCACCTGTCTGATTGAAGACAGGGCTGCTGCTGTATCTGTCATTCGGCAACAGAATATGGCACCACTGTCGGAAGATGACGGGCGCTATTTGAATTATCCGATCTTTCCATTTAGTGAAACAACGTTGTTTGAAACGTATAGAATTGTTATGCAGCCCGGTGGAAAGCTGTCCGCACAGCCGCATCTGAAGGGCGCAGAGGAGTTTATCACGGTCTTTGTGGGCGCGGTTGAAAT
>ENA-UOIV01000436-UOIV01000436.1-human-gut-metagenome-genome-assembly--contig:-C59-NODE-436-length-46901-cov-8.191158_pt1 | contig 46901 bp, 41 predicted proteins | sample MGYA00242333_ERZ723880 | MGnify/ENA metagenome assembly ERZ723880 | reverse complement strand
CCTCCATGGTCACCTGGTCCCAGCCGTTGTGGGCCTCGGAGGAGAGCTCGGAGCCCTGGCCGGTCTCAAAGTACATCACGTTGGGCCCGGTGCAGGTGCCGCGGCTGAGCATGGTGGCGCGGCCCTCATCCAGCATCTCGGCGGTGAGACCAAAGGCCTCATTGCCCTTCTGAGAGCCGGCGATGGACTGGAACATCAGGTCCAGAGGCGCGCCCAGCTTGTCGGCGGCGGCGGTCTGGGTGGTCACGTGGGCCAGCACGCAGATCTGGGTGGGGATCTCCCACTTGCGCTTAAACTCATCGAACATCTTCAGGATGCGGGCCACGGACTCCAGAGAGTCATCCACCGGGTTCAGGCCGATGACGGCATCGCCACAGCCTAGGGACAGGCCTTCCATCACGGAGGCAATGATACCCTTGGGGTCATCGGTGGTGTGGTTGGGCTGCAGGCGGGAGGAGAAGGTCCCGGGCAGACCGATGGTCGTATTGCAGTGGGCGGATACGCGCATCTTCTTGGCGGCATAGATGAGATCCAGGTTGCTCATGAGCTTACATACGCCGGCCACGATCTCGGAAGTCAGGCCCCTGGAAGCATGGCGAATCATTTCGGTGGTGGTGCGCTCGTCCAGGAGCCACTCACGGAACTCGGCCACCGTCATGTTCTTGAACTCATTGAAGATGGTCTCATTGACTGCGTCCTGGATGATACGGGTGACCTCGTCCTCCTCATAGGGAACGGCAGGGGAGTTACGCAGATCATTCAGCGTCAGATGGGAGAGAACCACCTTCGCGGCAACTCTCTCCTCAGCAGTTTCGGCGGCAATGCCTGCCAGCTTATCGCCGGATTTTTCCTCGTTGGCCTTGGCCATCACTTCGCATACGCTCTTGAACTCGTACACATGGCCAAACAGCTTTGTTTTGAGAATCACGCTACTTCACCTCTCGTTAAGTATTGAAGATCAGGGTCTTGATCACTACGGGCACCACATGCCCGTCTGCGACTGGTTCGCCAATATCCACATAGTCCCCGCTGAGGGTCTTGATGCCGTCGATGCAGATGACGTCTTTCTTAAAGTCAAGCAGCACGTTGACGGCGTTCCCGAGAACCTTGCCGATATCGGCCTCCACCACAAGGATCAAGGGATACTTGCTCTCTATCACCTCCTTTGCACTCTCAATGATTGCCGCCGCAAGCTTCTGGATCTCTGCAAAGCTGGTGCGCTTTTCCCCGTTGAAGGCAATGGCGATCTGTTCCACCTTGCCCTCAGGCTTGTAGAGCGGCATCTGCTGGGTGACGGAGGACTTGAACGTTTCCAGCGACGCCTCATCCTCCTCGGACACCTTTAAGATGGGGATATTCTTGATCGGGAGCTTGCCTTCGGCATAGTGTATGGTGCTCCCGCTCACCTCGGTGGTATGCGTCCCCGCGCCCACCACCGTGGCCCGTATCGTCTCGGCGGCCTGGAAGAGCTGTACGGCCTGGAGCTCCGGGTTCGCCCGGATGGCCTGACCAAGCAGCACACCTATGTCGCCGTAACGGAATATGTCACCCTCCATCTGCTGATAAACGCAGTCGGCAACACCGCCGGAGAAAGTGATCGCCTTGATCTCCGGTTGGGTGGGGAGGGGTTTGCCGCCGTTGGTATAGAGTCCGGCGTGGTCGACGTCCGCCTGCTTGAGGTGGAGGGACTGCGCCAACTGGTCCGCCATCAAATCACAGACCTTGCGGAGCTTCTGCTCCTCTGCCGGGTCCCCCACGCTGAGGCTGATGCCGTGGGCCTTCGCCAGCGCCTGGATCTTGGGAAAGAGATAGGTGATCCTGCCGCCGTCGACTTTGATGAGGCGGCCGCCAATATCCAGGCAGCACACCCCCCGCAGGGTTCCCTTCTCATAAACTGCAATGTTTGTCGTGCCGCCGCCCACATCCAGATTGGCCACCGTCGTCCGGTGCTCGTGGGAGAGCTTGTCAGTCCCGGCGCCCCGGGCGGAGAGAACCGACTCCAGATCAGGGCCCGCCGTGGCCACTACGAAGTCTCCCGCCAAATCGGAGAGCGCTTCCAGGACATCGTTGGCATTCTGCTTGCGCGCGGTCTCGCCGGTAATGATGACCGCGCCGGTCTTTACGTCTTCCGGCGTCATTCCCGCAGCCTTGTATTCGTCCCGAACGATTTTCTTCACCGCCTCAGCGTCGATCTCTGTGCTCGACTTGAGAGGTGTGAAGTAGATGAGGCTGCGGTAAATGACCTCCTTCTCCACAATCTGGATCCTGGGCACCGTGTAGCTGCTGGCCCGGTTTTCAATGGTCAGGCGGCTGAAGATCAACTGTGTCGTAGAGGTGCCGATATCGATACCCACGCTGAGGATCACTTCATGCAAGGCATTCACCTGCTTCCCTTCATAATTGGTTCCACCAATAGAAAAGGCCCGAACGCGCGGAAAAATCCCACGCATTCGGGCTGCAACGCACCGTTTTCTTCCCCGGCGTTACGTCACGCCGGCTACTTCCATAATTTGATTTTTAAAGTCAAAGGTCACATGGGTCCCGCCGGGCCCCGACTCCACGGATAGATTTCCCCGCAGCTTATCCTTCACCATCGTCTGGACAATGGAGAGTCCCAGCCGGTCGGTGCGGACATTCTCCACATCGTAGCCTCCGCCGTTGTCAATGACCTCAATCCGGGAATACAGCTCCCCGCGGGTGACGACGATGCGGATCAGACCGGTCTCCCTGTCCTCGAAGGCATACTGAAGAGAGTTTTGCAGCAGTTCGTTGATGATGAGGGCCACCGAAGTGGCGATGTCGGAGTCTACCTCGAAATCATCCCCCTCCAGCGTGATGCTCACATCAAAATGGGGGCGGGCAAAATAGCGGACCGTGTTGTTTTTAATGTTGAGAATGACCTCGCCGATCTTTACCTGATCCACGCCGCTCTGGGCCAGCAACTCATGGGTCGTGGCGATGGAGAGGATCCGGTTCATGCTCTCGCCCAGCACCTTGCGGGTCTCTCCATTGTCCGAGCGCCGGACCTGGAGCCGAAGAAGACTGGCGATGGTCTGAAGGTTGTTTTTGACCCGGTGGTGCATCTCTTTGATGGCCACCGATTTGAGGATCAAGGCTTTCTCCTGCTCCTTCTTCCAAGTGATATCCTGTATCACCACGGCGAAATCCATATCCTCGCTGTCGAGCTGGATGCGCTTGATGGACAAACTGTGACGCCCCACGCTGGTCTCTACCACCGAGTAGCCGGACTGGTCCTCCGCGTCATCTGTGGAGTCGATCAGGCGGATGTTTTCATAAATCTGGCCCAGCGGGTCCTCTATGTAGCCAAGCTGCCGGTAAAGGTCCCGGGCCAGACTGTTGCGGAAGGTGACCAGCCCGCCCTTGTCCACCATAATCAAGGCCTCGTCAATGCATTCGGTGAGCCAGTTGTTGCTGCCCACCATATGGGTAAGGGCATTGGCGATCTGCTCATAGCTCTGTTCAGAAAAGTGGAGCCGCTCACTGACCTGCCGCTGCTCGTCGACCCGCTGCTCACGGATAAGAACGCCGATCACCCGGTCTCCGTTCTTAATGGGCTCCACAGACTGGATGGTTCTCGTATTCTCCTGGGTGACGGCCTTCATCTGCTTGGTGGCCACCCCGAGCCGAAACGTCCGGGCCACGGCGGGCTCATTCTCCTGCTTGGCCAAGAGCCCCACCACAGTTTTCTTGTAAGACGAGGGAACATAGGAGGGTTTTGCCTCCGCCACCACAATGGCGTCCCCGTCTTCGGAGGGACAATCAATAAAAATATCCGCGTCTTCCAGGTTGGCCAAGGGCTGGAGCACGGCGCTCATCCCTTGTATGATCGCGATTTCCTCATCCGTGAGGTCCGTATACTTTTTACACAGCTCCTCGATGATATCCATCCTGTCACCCCCCCGACTTCAGGAGGATGATTTCCGATACGCGGCGCATAGACAGGTTCTTCGTCTGGGAAAGTTTGCGGATATAGTCATAGGCGTCCTGTTCGGTCATTCCCTCCTGGGTCATGACCAGCCCCTTGGCCTTTTCGATGATGCTGCGGTTTTCCAGCCGCTCCGACACCTTTTCCATATCCTTGCGCAGCTTCCTCATGTCCTTGCTGCGGGCCACCGCCAACTCAATACTGGGCACCAGAGACTTTTCATCGATGGGCTTGACCAGATATCCGGCCACCCCGATATGTTTGGCCTCGTCCACGAATTCCCGCTCACTGTACGCCGTGAGCATCATCACCGTGTCGGCCAAGTTCTCTTCAAATAGGATCTTAGCCGCGGACAGCCCGTCCAGAAGGGGCATCTTGATATCCATGAGCACCAGGTCGGGCCGACTCTGCTTGCAGGCCTCCACAGCGTCGAAGCCGTCTGCGGCCTCTCCCACCACCTGATACCCCTCTTCGCTCAGCAATTCCTTCAAATCCATCCGGGTGATGGGCTCGTCATCCGCGATAACAACCCGAATCCCGTCCTTGCACATACACTCTTCCTCCTTGTTCTGACGGCGTCCGTCCGCCCGTTACAAGTAGCCCAGGAACTTTAAAAGCTCATCGACTCCTTCGCCGCTGACGCTGCTGGTGACAAATATTTTGTTTGCGCCCGCCATCTGCAAAAATTTCTTCGCCGTCTCCACCTGTTTCGGTGTGGCAAGGTCGCTCTTCGTGACCACACCCAAAGTAGGCTTGGCAAACTGGGTGTTATAGGCAGGGGGGAACATCGTCCCATTTTCAGTGGCATCCTGGACCAGCACAATGATGTCCGCGTCCGTCGCGGTCACCATCAGCGCACCCCGGAAATACCGCCGCTCCAAATATTCTCCCGGCGTATCAATCATGGTCTGATTGACGATCTGGACCGTCTGGGTCTTATGATAGGCCAAATCCTCGTGATTGATGCGCTGACACAGAGTCGTTTTCCCTGCGGTGGAGCGCCCGATCAGGATGATTCGCTTCCTTTTCTCCTCCATAGCCGCTCCGTCAGGTCTTGGTCAGCGGCGCAGGGCTGAACCCCATCATGTTGCACAGGACCTGCATCACGTTGCGCAGCGCGGCCTCCACGGCCGCCACGTCTCCCGTGATGACCAAGGATCCATTGAAGCGGTCCACAAAGCCGATCTCCACAGCCGCGGCCTTGGTGGAGACATCGGCCGCGATCATCGCGGCCTCGCTGGGGGTGATCGTCATGATCCCCACGGCGCCCCGGGCGTCAATCAATCCCAGCTTTGTATACAGCGACTCGTTCGGATTCGCGATCACGTGGCACAGCGTCACCTGCTTGCCGGGAACAAACTCCTGAATAATTCGCTTTTTTTCATCCAATTCAATCAAAGGGCTCACGATCCTTCCACAGGGTATGTCCCCAAAAGACATAATAGCCCCCAAGGATCAACCTTTTTCCAATCAATCCTGGGAGCTACATCGCTCGTTCTCTATAAAACCACTCTGCTTCCAGCACTAGCACCGCGCCGTCCGCCCATTTTATACAAAGCACACATAAGCCTTCTAGTGCTTTTTGTATATTTTAGCAGTTGCCATGCTTCTTGTCAATCTTTTTATGAGCACGGGCGTCGGGACGCCGGCTTTTCAGCCGGCCGGTCCCGATCATCCGCCGCATCCCGCATCAGGGAAGCCTTCCAATATAGGCCTTGTGGAAGACCTGAAGGATCTCCTCTTTGCTACAGGGCCGGGGATTTGTGGCCGTGCAGCGGTCCGCCAGGGCGGCCTCCGCCATAGCCTCCGCCTCGGCCTCGAACTCGGCCTTGTCCACTCCAGCCGCCTGGATGCTGGAGGGAATGTTGAGCTGCTCCACATATCTCCTGGCCGTTCGGATCAGATTCAGCGCGCTCTGGCGGACGCTGGTAGCCTCCAGGCCCAGCAGGCGGGCAATCTTGGCATACCGCTTGGCCACAGGCGTCAGGCTCTCCGAACAGCCGGCGTTGAAACTCATTACATAGGGCAACAGGATCCCGTTGGCTCTGCCGTGGGGGATGTGGAAACGCGCGCCCAGCGCGTGGGCCATGCCGTGGTTAAGGCCCAATCCGGAATTGGAGAAGGCCACGCCGGCCAGACAGGAGGCATTGTGCATGCCCTGGCGGGCGGCCATATCCCCTGGCTGGTGGTAGGCGGTCATCAGGTGCCTGCGCACCAGTTTGATGGCCTTCTCCGCCGCCGCGTCGGAAAAATCGGTGGCCGCAGTGGACACCAGCGCCTCCACCGCATGCGTGAACACGTCGATGCCGGTGTCCGCCGTAACAGAGGGGGGCACACTGACGGTGAGCTCCGCGTCCAGAATGGCCACGTCGGGCAGGAGGCTGTCCTCCACCAACGGGTACTTGACCTCTTTTTCAGGGTCGGTGATCACCGCGAACTTGCTCACCTCGGAGCCCGTGCCGCTGGTGGTGGGTACGGCAATGAACATGCACTCGCGCATATCGCATGTCTTGGCCGCAAAAAAGACGATGGCCTTGGCCGCATCGATGGGAGAGCCGCCGCCAAAGGCGATCACCGCATCAGGGTGAAACTCCTGGATCATATCCACGCCTTTTGTCACCGTACCGATATCCGGGTCTGCCTTGACCTGGTCGAACACGCGATATTCTGCGCCCGCCCGGTCCAACTTCTCGGTGATATAACTCACCTTCCCGCTGGAGGCCATAAAGCCGTCTGTGACAATAAAGACCTTGTGGAGCTTTGGGGCCAGAGTCTCCAGCCCGCCGCCTTCCATGATTTTGGTGCGTACGCTGAAGGAGTTCATATCTCACGCTCCTTATCCTGTTCCGTGCTCCTGCACTTTCACGCGGTACTTAGGCAAACAAAAAACGCCCTGAACGTACTCTCGTTCAGGACGCTGCCCCGCATCCGCTCTCACCGTGACATCCCGTACTAGCCTCGTACGCAGATGTTAACTGTAGAAATTTTACGCCGCATTAGGTCATTTGTCAAGATTTTTTCTTTCCCATCCCAGCTTTTACCACACTTTCACAAAAAACGGTTTGACATCCGGGCAAAACGCTGACATAATAGAGGGGTCAAAGCAGGTGCGCGGAGGCCGTCCAGCCGGCCTCCATAACAACAGAATATTCCCCGACGCAACCAGCAACCAAAAGGAGTGTGTCAATGGAAATCAGGTTCGTTCTCCCCTCCGAGGCGGCGCAGTTGGCCCGGAACGTGGTCTCCTCGTTCCCGTCCAAGACTCCGGACGCGCTGCTCAGGAATATGGAAAGCGAGCTGTACCAGCCGGACGAGGGGCGCTACCTCGGCTGTTTTGACGACGATGGGACCCTGGTCGGTTCCATCCTGATGATGGATTTCACCCTCAACGTCAGAGGCGTGATGATGCCTATGGGCGCGGCGGCCTATGTGTCCACCAACTTCCTGCGGAAGAAGGAGCATACGGCCATGACCATGCTCCGCGTCCTCATGGGCTATTACCAGAAGCTAGGTACAGCCATCGGCTGTCTGCATCCCTTCATGCCTTCGTTTTACCGCAAGATGGGCTACGGCTACTGCAACGAGAACATTCTCTACCAGCCCCGGGCCAGCATGATCCGTTCCTTCGGGGACAAGTCCGGCCTCTCCTTCGCCGGTCCCGACGACAAGGAGGATATCCTTCGGTTCTACCGGGCCTATGCCGAGAGGACCAACGGCGCCACGGTCCACCATTTCATGGACCCGCACCGCATCTTCGACATGCCCTACGTGGTGGTCTGCCGCAGGGACGGGCGCATCACCGGTTATCTCACCTTCGAATTTGTGGACGTGGACCACTACACCGATATGTACCATGATCTTATGGTCCGTGAGATGATCTATGAGGACGCCGAGACCCTCAAGCAGTTCATGACCTTTTTCGCCTCTCAGGTGGATCAGATCGAACGGGTCCGCATCCTCAGCCCTGACGAATATCTCCATGTCATGTTCAAAAACCCCGACACGGGAGAAAATCGCGCCCACGACGGCTGTATCCACGAGATCGGCCGGAAAACTATGGGCTATATGGTACGTATCTTCGACATCAGGCAGTATTTTTCCGTCCAGACCCACTGCGAAGTCCCCGTATCCCGCCCCTTTACGCTGGCGCTCCAGGTGCGGGACACCTTCCTGGAGCACAATAACGGCACCTTCCTCCTGGAGGTGAACGGCGGCACGGTAACGCTGACGGAGACGGGCACGCCCGACGTGACCCTCTCAACCCAGATCGCCGACCTCTCTTCTCTGGTCATGGGTGCCATTCCGCTGCGCGAGTTTCTCGCTTACGACCGCATGACCCTCTCCGATCCCAACTACGCCGAGGATATCCAGAGGGCCATCGGCTGGAGCGTCAAGCCGAAAAATCTCACCTATTTTTAAGGGCGGAAATGGAGCATGCCATGAATGTAACCATTGTGAAGGCGGACCCAAGCCGCCTTGCGGAGTGCCGGGAGGTCTTTCTGGACAGCGCTCTCTACGACCATTATTTCACTGCGGAGGGCAGGCTGGAGGGTATGCTGGCCACGGCCGTGGAGAAAGGGGAGCTGTGGCTGGCCGTCACTTCTCAGAATGAGGTGGCGGGCGCCATGTGGATGGAGATGACGGGCTTTTTTGACGTTTTTCCCTATCTGGCCCTTCTCGGGGTAAAAAAGTCGTTCCGTGGCATGGGTGTGGGCCATGTGCTGCTGCGGACCTTTGAGGGCGTCTCCCGTGCCATGGGGTACCGGAAGGCCTCCCTCATGGTGAGTCACTTCAATCCCCGGGCCAAAGCGCTCTACCAGTCCATGGGTTATCAAAAGGTGGGCTATGTGCCCGACGCCATCGTGCCCGGAGTCCATGAAAACATCATGGTCAAAGACCTCTGAAAAGGCGATAAAAAGGACTCCGCCGTGCTTTATCCCGGCGGAGTCCTTTTGTCTTGACCGCGTCTGCCCTCAGGCCCCGCGCGCTTTCTGGCGCGCTGGTATTTAGAGTCCTTGACGCTCCGCAGCGCCGCGACCCGTCCGGCGGTCTCCCGCACCAAACGAGCCAGGTCCGCCTCCGTTCCCTCCAGACGCTCGATCTCCACCTGCCGTTCCCGGGCGGTCTCCCCTGTTCCGGCGTCCCGGAAGATCACATCATCAAAGGCCAGTTCAAATCGGCATCCGGCCGGCCCCTTTACCTCATAGGTCCGCCGCAGATTCTCCACCTGCGCCGCCGGCCGCAGCGCGTCCGGGTCCAGCTCCGGCAGGCGCTCCCGCAGAAAGTCCGCCGGAAGTGCATCCGATGAGAGCTCCAGCTCCTCCTCACGCCGGGCAAAGGCGCCAGTCTGCGGAGTTTGCCCCACAGGCGTTTTGAGCGTGAGGACCCGCCGCTCCCCCCTCCTGCGGACCCGAAGAGAACCGCCGGTCAGCAGGAAGTCGTCCTCCGGCGTATCGTAATAGACGTCCTCCTGGGGCGTTTCTCCCAGGAGGCGCACCTCGTACCCCGCCCGGTTCAGAAGGGAGAGGAGCTCCGCCTGTACCTGCCAGGGCCGCTGGGAGTCCACCACATATTTCTGCTCCAGTTCAATGCCCACACGCTCACCTCGTCAAAAAGGCGGCGATCGCCACATTGTACTCCGGGAGCCCCTCACCAGCCCACAGCAGATCCATGCCGAGCTGCTCCTTCGCCAACGCGGTGAGATCGAATCCAAAGGCGGAGAAGGAATAGCGCATCCGTTCCGGGCGTCGGCAGGGCAGGTCCTGGAGGCGGGTGCAGACCTCGCACTGCTCGCAGCGGCCCGCCGCCACCGTGACAGCGCCCGGGCTGACGCGCTCAAAGGCCAGCAGGGCCTCCAGCAGGGCCTTTTTCACCACGCCGTAGGTCTCCTGGCGCACCGTCTCGGCCTCCTTAGGGGAGCGGAGGGCTCTTGCCCGTTCTCCGTCATCATAGAGGACCTTCACCCCGATGATGTGTGCCATGCGATAGGCCCCCAGATAATCTCCGGCCTCCGGCACGCCGGGCGGACAGGACCACACCCGGCCATAGTCCGGGCACTGCTTACAGGAATGCAAAAACCGCCCAGGAAAACAGTATCTTTTCATCCACTCCGCCACCGGCAGAGCGGCTACCTTTACTTCCGTCCGATACATGCTCGCGCCGCCTTCCCTTTTGTGTTTTGTGCCACCACTATACCACGGCAGGGCGGGACAGGCAAGGAAAACCGTGCGCATCCATTCGTCCTGCTCCCGCAGCCGAATGGCAGAGACAGCCGCATTGCCCGTCCCGCAGTGTCGGCCGCCGTTTCTTTACTAAGATGGGAGGTCCCCCCATGTTCGATGTCATCCTCATTGGCTGCGGCATCACCGGCGCCGCAACGGCCTATGAGCTGTCCAAATATCGGTTGTCCGTAGCGGTGCTGGAGCGGGAGAACGATGTGGCCTGCGGCGCCACCAAGGCCAACTCCGCCATTCTCCATGCCGGGTATGACCCGGAGCCCGGCTCCCTCATGGCCCGCTGCAACGTCCGCGGCGCCGCGCTGGCCCGAGAGCTGTGCCGCAAGCTGGACGTTCCCTATCGGCCCACAGGCTCCCTGGTGATCGCCTTCCACGCAGGGGAGCGCGCCGCGCTGGAGGCGCTCTATGCCCGGGGCCTGCGCAATGGAGTTCCCGGCCTGGAGCTGCTGGACGGCTCCACCGCCCGCGCCCTGGAGCCCAGCCTGAGCCCCCAGGTCATCGCCGCGCTCCATGCCCCCACCGCCGCCATCTGCTCCCCCTGGGAATACTGCCTGGCCCTGGCAGAGACCGCCGTACGCAACGGAGTCCAGGTCCATCTGAGCTCCGGCGTCACCGCCATCCGGCGGGTGGGTGGCGGCTGGCGGCTGGAGACCGCCTCCGGTAGCTATGAGGCCCGCTGCGTCCTCAACGCCGCCGGCCTCCAGGCGGACCGGCTCCACGATCTGGCCGCGCCCCACGCCTTTACGCTGCGGGGCGTCCGGGGGCAGTACCACCTGCTGGACAAATCGGAGGGGAGCCGGGTCTCTCACGTGGTCTTTCCATGTCCCGGCCCTCAGGGCAAGGGCGTGCTGGTGGCCCCCACCGTCCATGGGAATTTGATCGTGGGCCCTAACGCCGAGCCGGTAGAGGGCGGGGATACTGCCACCACCTCCCAGGGGCTGGCCTACGTCCGGGAAAAGGCCCTCCGCTCGATTCCCTCCATCTGTTTTCAGGAGGACATCCGCAGCTTCGCCGGGGTGCGGGCCGTGGCCGAAGGCGGAGATTTCCTCATCCGCGAGGCGGAAGGCGCCCCCGGCTTCTTTGATCTGGCCGGCATCTGCTCTCCCGGTCTCACCGCCGCGCCCGCCGTCGCGGAGTACGCGGTGGAGCTATTGGGCGCCGCCGGCCTTCCCCTGCGCCTCAAGCCCGATTTCATCTGCGAGCGGAAGCGCCTGCGCTTCCATACCCTCTCCCCGGAGGCGAAGACCGCGCTGGTGCGGCAGCGCCCGGAATACGGTCGCGTGATCTGCCGGTGCGAGACCGTCACCGAGGGGGAGATTTTGGACGCCCTCCGCGCCCCCATTCCCCCCCGCTCCCTGGACGGGCTCAAGCGCAGGACCAATACTGGAATGGGGCGCTGCCAGGGCGGCTTCTGCGCGCCCAGGCTGGTAGAGCTTCTGAGCGATGCGCTGGGCATTCCCGCCACCCGTATCCTCCAGGAGGGGGCGGGCACCTGGCTTTTGGCCGGGGAGACGAAGGGAGGACCTGCCCATGTATGACCTCATTGTCATCGGCGGCGGCCCCGCCGGGCTGGCCGCCGCCCACAGCGCCGGGGAAGAGGGCCTTTCGCGCAGCTTAGTGGTGGAGAGGGACCGGGCGCCGGGCGGCATCCTGAACCAGTGCATCCACAGCGGCTTCGGCCTTCACTATTTCAAGGAGGAGCTCACCGGTCCGGAGTATGCCGGGCGTTTTCTCCGGATGCTCTCCGAAACCGGGGTGGAGCTGTGGACGGACACCACGGTTCTGGAACTCACACAAGAGCGGCGGGTCCACATGGTGAGCCCCGCGCTGGGCTATCGCGTGGAAGAGGCCGGGAGCGTGATTCTGGCCATGGGCTGCCGGGAGCGGACCCGCGGCGCCCTCTCCATCCCGGGCACCCGCCCCGCCGGCGTCCTCACCGCCGGAGCGGCGCAGCGGTATGTCAACATCGAGGGCTACCTCCCCGGCCGCCGCGTGGTCATTCTGGGCAGCGGCGACATCGGCCTCATCATGGCCCGGCGGCTCACCCTGGAGGGGGCCAAAGTTCTGTGCTGCGTTGAGGCCATGCCCTACTCCTCCGGCCTCCAGCGGAATATCGTCCAGTGCCTTCAGGATTTCAACATCCCGCTCTATCTCTCTCACACCATCACCGAGATCCGCGGGGAAAGGCGGGTGGAATCGGTCGTCATAGCCCAGGTGGACGCCGACCGGAGCCCCATCCCCGGTACGGAACGGACCCTCTCCTGTGATACGGTCCTTTTGTCCGTGGGGCTCATTCCGGAAAATGAGCTCACCCGGCAGGCGGGTATCGAGCTGGACCCCCGCACCCGCGGCGCCGTTGTTTTCGAGGACATGGAGACCTCCCTGCCCGGGGTCTTCGCCTGCGGCAATGTGGCCCATGTCCACGATCTGGTGGACCATGTCACCGCTGAGAGCCGGAAGGCCGGCGCTGCGGCGGCTCGGTACGTCCTCTCCCCTTTCCCCGACGAAACGCCCATATGGCGGGTAACATGCGGCGAGGGCGTCGGCTCCATCGCGCCGCAGCGCCTGCGGCCTGAACGGGTGGAGAAATTCTGCGACCTCTTTCTCCGCCCCTCCGGGGTATACGGCCCCTGCCACCTGGCCGTGTGTTCCGGCGGCCGTACTGTGGCCCGCTATCGCCGCAGAAGGCTCTCCCCCGGCGAGATGGAGCGTCTGGTCCTGCCCCGGGCGCTGCTGGAGCAGTGCTGCGGCGACCTGACCATTTCCGTAGAGGAGGACACGCCATGACCGAACTCACCTGCATCCTCTGCCCCAAGGGCTGCCGCCTCCGGGTGGACGAAAAGAACGGCTACGCCGTGACGGGTAACCAGTGTCCACGGGGGATAGAATATGGAAAGACCGAGCTCACCCGCCCGATCCGGAGCGTCTCCTCCACCGTGGGCATCACAGGGGCGGCCCATCGGCGCTGCCCGGTCAAGACGGACGGTCCCATTCCAAAATCACTGGTCTTTGCCGCCGTTCAGGCGCTCAACGGCGTAACCCTCTCCGCACCTATCCAAACTGGACAGGTGGTCCTGGAAAACATCTGCGGCACGGGGCGAAATTTTATCGCCACGCGGGATATGTGACACAAGGAGGTTCCAATCATGACGGGCAGCTATCTCCTGGCGCTTGACCAGGGCACCACCAGCTCCAGGGCCATTCTCTTCGACAGCGAACAGAACATCGTGGGAAGCGCGCAGAAGGAGTTCACCCAGCACTACCCCCATGAGGGCTGGGTGGAGCACGATCCCATGGAGATCTGGTCCTCCCAGTACGCGGTGATGATGGAGCTCATCGCGCAGACCGGCGTCTCCCCCGCGGAGATCGCCGCCATCGGCATTACCAATCAGCGGGAGACCACCATTATCTGGGAGAAGGCCACGGGGCGGCCCGTCTATCACGCCATCGTCTGGCAGTGCCGCCGCACTGCGCCGATCGTAGACCGCCTCCTGGCCGACGGTCTGGAGGCGCACATCCGCAGGACGACCGGCCTGGTGCCCGACGCCTATTTCTCCGCCACCAAAATCGCTTGGATTCTGGACCACGTGGAGGGGGCCCGTGCGCGTGCGGAAAAGGGGGAGCTTCTTTTCGGCACCGTGGACACCTGGCTTCTCTGGAAGCTCACCGGGGGAGCCGTCCATATCACCGATTACACCAACGCCTCCCGCACCATGCTCTATGACATCCACCGTCTCCGGTGGGACGACGATTTGCTGGAGGCTCTGGATATCCCAAAGGCCATGCTGCCCGAGGTGAGGGACTCCAGCTCCATTTACGGTTACACCGATATTGCCGGGACCAAGGTCCCCATCGCGGGTATCGCCGGAGATCAGCAGGCCGCGCTCTTCGGCCAGACCTGTTTTGACATGGGGGATGCCAAGAACACCTACGGCACCGGCTGCTTTCTCCTCATGAACACCGGCGACCGGCCCTGCGAGAGCCGGAACGGTCTCATCACCACCATCGCCGTGGGCCTGGGAGGTCGGGTCCAGTACGCGCTGGAGGGCTCCGTTTTTGTGGGTGGGGCGGTCATCCAGTGGCTGCGGGATGAGATGCGCTTTCTCACTGAGAGCCGGGACGCGGAATACTATGCCCAGAAGGTCCCGGACACCGGCGGGGTCTATTTGGTCCCGGCCTTTACCGGCCTGGGCGCGCCCTATTGGGACATGTACGCCCGGGGCGCCATCGTGGGCCTGACCCGCGGGACCCGTCGGGAGCATATCATCCGCGCCGCCCAGGAATCCATCGCCTACCAGGTGGCCGACCTGGTGGGCGCAATGGAGCGGGACACCGGCATCCCGCTCTCCGGTCTCCGGGCGGACGGTGGGGCCAGCCGGGATCATTTTCTGATGCAGTTCCAGGCAGATATCCTCCGCCGCGAGGTCCGCCGCCCCATGATCCGCGAAACCACAGCCCTCGGATGCGCTTATCTGGCGGGGCTGGCCACCGGGGTATGGCGGGACCGGGAGGAGATCCGCGGACTTTGGAAGTGCGATGTCACTTTTACCCCCGATCTCCCCGAGGCGCGCCGTCAGGCGCTGCTCCGGGACTGGCACCGGGCCGTGGAGCGCACCCGCGGCTGGGCGGAAAATCAGCCCCTGCAAAAATGACTTGCCGCGGCGGTCCCCGATAAGGGATCGCCGCGGTTTTGCTTTCCCGATAAAAAGAGCGCCCCCGCCTCCTCGGAGGCAGGGAGCGCTCTGGATGGGAAAGCCGTCTCAAGTATCAAAGTCTCATAAGTCATAGAAATAGAACGGAACAGACGTGACGCAGAAGGGAAGCCTTTTGAAATCTTCCGATCAGAAGGTATACATGATCGGACAGAGGACTGCCGCCGCAATGATCAAAATGATACACAGCGGACCGCCGATCTTCATGTAGTCCATATATTTATAGCCGGCCGGGAGAGTTTGGGTGCAGGCGGGGGTGCCGACCGGGGTGGCGCAGGCCAGATTGGTGGCCACGCAGCCGATGGCGATGACGAAGGGGATGGGGCTCACACCCATGCTCTTGGCGATCTCGATATAAATGGGGGTCATCATGGCGGCCAGCGCCGTGTTGGACATAAAGTTGGTCAGTACACCGGTGACGATCACGCCCGCGGCCATCAGCGCCATGGTGGACGCGCTCTCCGAGCCTCCGAACAGATTCAGCACCGCGTCGGCGATGACCTTGCCGCCTCCGGACACATCCAGACCCTTGGCAAAACCTTGGGCGGCGGCCAAAATGACCAGCGTGTTCCAGTCCATCTCGGCCAGCGTCTTTTTCAGGGGCATGCAACCGCTGGTGATGAGGATCGTGGCGCCCAGCAGGCCGATGATGCCCACATTCAAATAGGGCTTAAAGGGGGCAAACCCTGTGAGGATGAACCCCACGATGCAGAGGATCAGGACTATAACCGACATCCAGCCCTTCCAGGCGGGGATATTTGAGGTTGCAGCGTCTGTGGTTGTATTGGCCAGATCGGCGTAATAGTTCCCCTTGTCAAAGTCGGGGCTCTCCGGCTTCAGGACCTTCTTGGTGAGGGAATACCCCACCGTGGCAAAGTAGACGACCATGATGATACAGAGAGGGATCATAACCAAGGTCTGGTCAAAGAGACCCAGTCCGTCCTTGTACTCCTCATAACCCATCAGCACGGAGTTGGCGGTCTGCTGGGAGGTGGAGCCCACCAGGGTGCCCGCACCGCCGACAGCACAGGCAATGCCAGCAGCCATAATGACCATCTTGGAACGGATCGCGCCGTGGGACTTGGCGGCTACAGCGGCGATCAGGGGCATCCACATGGCAATGGTGCCGGAGTTGGACAGGAACGAGGACATGATCGTGCAGCAAATAACCACCGCGATGGTGAACATCCGTTCATTCTTGGCTAGGGAGCTTCCGCCGATAGCCTTGCCGATCTTATTGGCCATACCGGTCTTAAAGAGGGCGTCGCCGACAACACACATGCCCGCGACCATCATGACCGTCGTGCTTGAGAAACCGCTGTAAACATCTGCCAGCTTCATCTCAGGCAGAATGATGCCCATTGCCAGAGAGGCAATCATGGCGGTCATCGCCAGGGGGATTTTCTCGAGGACAAAGGAAATGATCGTAATGATTGTGATGATAATCGCAATAGTACTGGATTCCATACCGAATTCTCCCCTCATTCATGATTCAGTTGTTTTTCTTCTCTCTTCCCACAGAGATTGCGATGTACTTGTCCGTCCTTCCGTCTACAGCTATCGTGCCGTTCATTTTTTACTGCGTATCCAGGGAATATCAAACTGCTGAGGAGCGCTCCTCAGCAGTTTAGGGGCCCGCCCCTAAACTGAATTGATCATGATGCCGAAATTTCTCTTTTTTTGTCATTTAGAATTGTCATATTTTTTGAACTGTGCTATACTTTTCCTATATAACCTAATAGTTGCTCATGCCACTGTTAGTATGAATGGAGATGATCTCATGGAACTGCTGCAGCTATATTATTTTAAAGTTTTGGCGGAGAGAGAACATCTGACCCGCACCGCCGAAAGCCTTATGATTGCCGCGCCCTCTCTGAGTGCCACCATCTCCCGACTGGAAAACGAACTTGGCGTCAAGCTCTTCGACCGCGTGGGCCGCAACATCCGCCTGAATGAAAACGGACGCATTCTCCAGCGCTATGTGAATGAAATCTTCGACGCTCTGCAAAATGCCAAGACGGAACTCAAGGACGCCGGCGTACGCCGGGACAACTGCTTCACCGTGGCCTCCACGGCCGAGTCTCTCTGGACCCGTGCGATCCACAAATTTCTTGAGACCTACCCCGACATTCTGGTACAGCACACGGCCATCAAGCTGGACGACCTCAACCAGCACATGACCTCTTCCAAATACGATTTCATTGTCACCGCCCTCAGGGACCTGGACTGTGGAGAATGGGACTACGAAGTACTCTATCACGACTGGCCGGTTCTGGTATTCAACTCCAGCCACCGCTTCCACGGCCGGAAAACCCTGGACCTGCTGGAGGCCAAAAACGAACCTTTCGTTGCGCTCTCCCAGGGCTATTCCTCCCGCCGCTGGTTTGACGAGATCTGTGCCGCCTCCGGCTTTAAGCCCAACGTGGTCGTCGAGTGCGATTACCAACTCCGCACCGAAATGCTCCGGGCCAATTATGGGATCGGCTTCTCCTCTGTGCTGGGAATCGCCAGCAACATACTCAGCACGTTTGAATATGCCAAACTGTCACAGCCCCTTGTCCCCCGGACCCAGGTCATTGCCTGGCACAAAGGGCGCAAGCTCTCCGTCGCGGCCCGTCAATTCCGCTCTTTCCTGATCAAGTACATGAAGCAGTACCAGAATACTGAGGGTTAGCTTCCGCTGAGAGCACCCCTCCGTCGGCACATGCTTTGCCTGCCATGTCCCCACAGGTAAAAATACAAGCCCTCTCGGTAGGGAAAAAGTTTAAAGACTATCCTTCAGTCTATTGAGAAACCCGGCCTTGATTAGATGCAGGTCGGGGCAAAACGTCGAGGCTGTCCGGCTACAGCTGGACTGCCTCGACCGGACTGAGACCATCCTTATAGACCATAAAATACATGGAGTTGATCTATTCAATTCAATGAGTAAAGTCAAGATTTATTCTCCCATCTTGGTCAAAAGGTATTTCTATAGGTTCGCCTACGATCTCTACTCCCCGCATCTTCGCCTCCCCAATTAAGTTTTCGCTGATATAAAATGTATTCATATTTTTTGTGTTTTCGATAATAACACACCTTGCTTCTTCTGGGTGGCGAAGTGTGCTTGTTTTAATACATGCCGATATCGCCATTTTATCATCTTTAAGAATCATTGGAATCTTTACCGAAATGGTTGCAGTGGACGTAATCGCGTTCGGGTATGTCTGCTCCAAGCTGATTTTATCATATAAACGTTTTGTAATAAAATCCGCACGCCCTACCCCATTGGCATTTCCATGACTGACATCGGTCAAATCAAGCACTGCGATTCTTTTAATATGCGTGTCGGCTTCAAACGTACTATCCTCATTAAATCTTCCGATAATGTTGCAGTCCATCCCTGTTCCGCTAATGTTCTTCCCAATTTCCTTTATTATTAAGACATCTATATCTTTTACAAAGATTTTAGGAAGATATTCGTTCGCCCTTACAAGCAACTTCTTTTCGCATTCTGGGATATCTTTGGGCGCTATACAAACAGCATCGGCCAATTTTCCATTCCCATTCTCGATAAGCGCCACACCAAAAGAAATTTTGGCTTTTTTTAATACTTCTTTCCCTACTTCTTCCACAACCCTGGACATTTCTCCAAAACCTGTCTGATGGTAATGTTGTGCTCCCTTCTGATTGCCTAACCCAATTGCCATCATTTTCATTAGTCCGCTTTCATAAGGTCCTCGAAATGATGTATGGGCCTTGACTCGATTGATGAGAATGATCCCATCCGCCTGATTGGCGATATGATCAATATAAACAGGTCGCCCATCAAGCGCCGTTCCAATCAAATCAACTTCCATAGAGGAACAGACAGGCGCTCCTACCGTTTCTTCACAAATTCCCAGTCCCCTCAACATCTCTTCTTGCCCTCTTGCCGTAGCGCCTCCATGGCTCCCCATCGCAGGTATGATAAAAGGGTCTGCCCCTTTCTTTTTCAAGGCATCCACCACGATGCGCGTCACTTCTGGTAATCGGCTGATTTGTCTGCTACCCGAGGTAATTGCAATCCGCTGGCCTGGCAAAATGGATTTGAACTCCTCAATCGAATTAAGTTGCTCAGCGATATATTTATCCAAATCATGGACTGTATCGTCCACAAAATATCGTTGCGCTTTAATAATTTTCGGGAGTTTAACGGACCCTAACACATCCTCCATGAACCCCACTCGGATATCCCCCTAACTTCAAATCAAAGTTTAAAGAAACCGTAGCCATTCTGATACCAGCAATTACAGCGACAGAATGGCTACGTTCCTACACGTTACGATCAGGTGCCAACGACCCGTTCTCGACGTTTCTTCACCCACTGAGGACCAACAATCGCCACAATAATACCGAGTCCAATAAGATCCGTCACAATTCCCGATATTATCATCAGCAATGCCGCGCCAAATAGCAAAACTCTAAATACTATATTGATCTGGTACTTAAAAAACCCTTCCAGGGAAAGGGACAACGCAAAAACCCCGATGGCCGCTGTAATAGCTGCCTGAATAATCGCGAGCGGCTCACCCAACATGAGAAGTTCCGGACTGAAAATAAATATAAACGGAAGAATGTACCCCGACAGGCCAAGACGCCAAGCCGCAATGCCAAGCTTCATTGGATCATCTTTAGCTACACTCGCCGCCGCATAAGAAGCCATCGCAACTGGAGGTGTAATCGCAGAGAGAATACCGAAATAGAACACAAACAGGTGTGCCGCCAAGTCGGGAATCCCCATTTCAACCAAGGCTGGGGCGACAAGAACACTGAGCACGATATAGACTGAGGTAGTCGTCATCCCCATACCCAAGATCAGTCCAGCGACCATGGTCAGTACAAGCAGAATTACAATATTGCCTTGCGACAAAGAGACCAGCAGAGATGAAAATTTCAGCCCCAACCCGGTAAGAGAAAGCATACCAATCATAATACCTGCCAATGCGCACACGCACACAACTTCCAGAGAGCCAAACGCCGCTGCTTTAAGCGCCTTGGCCAGCTTTTTAGGTGTCATTCGGGTATCTTTCCGGAGCATCGAGACTACAAACATAGCAATAATAGCCCACAGCCCCGACCTTACGGGAGACCATTTCGCAATGGCCATTCCGTAAACTAAAAGCAAAACGGGCAACGCCAGATAGAAATCCTTCTTTAAGACCTGCAACACATTCGGCACAGTCTCTAAGCCCTTCATTTTCAGTCTGGTAGAACGACAATCAATTGCAAAAAGAAGTGCCAAATAGTACAAGACCCCTGGAATAAGGGCCGCCCCCGCAACCTTCATATATGGAATGCCAAGCGTCTCCGCAATAATGAACGCAGCCGATCCCATAATTGGCGGCATAAACTGCCCACCAGTGCCTGCCACCGACACAACCGCCCCCGCAAAGCGTTTATCATATCCAGACTTCTCCATCATCGGAACTGTCAGCGGTCCAACTGCCATCACATTTGCTGGCGCGGAGCCGGAAACCATTCCGAAAAGGCAACACGAAACAGCTGCCACCTTAGCTGTCCCGCCCTTCGCTTTGCCGACGCAACCTGTAGCAAGATCAATGAAGAAGCGTCCTGCCCCCGACTGTTCAAGAAATGCCCCAAACAGAATGAATAAGAAAATATAAGTAGCAGACACTCCGATAACTTGCCCATACGCGCCGAAGGTGTCCATATAAATAAAAGAAAGAATGCGCTCAAAAGAGTATCCTCTATGGCTAATAGCCTTCGGCAAGTAGTTTCCAAACCGTGCATACAGGATAAAGATCAATCCCAGCGCGGGCAGAACATTTCCCAACTTACGCCGATTAGCCTCAAGAATCGCAATCGTGAGCATGGCGGCACAAGCCAAATCCATGGTATTGGGAAAGGCCACTCGCCCATTCATTCCTACCCAACCGAAAAAAGCGTAGAGAGATGAAACAAGCGACACAATAATAAACGCGCTAGAAATTATTCGCTTGACTACATTTTTATCCTTCAAGAAAGACTGCATAAATACAAGGATCAGCGCAAATCCCAAATGTGCGCTCCGCTGCTCCATTGTAGGCAAGGCCCCGATAAAAGCAGTGCAAATCTGAAATACTGACATGCATATGGCCACGATCTGCATTATCAAAGAAAAGTAGTCATCAAAACTTTTCTTCGGTTGACGAATTTCCTCCGCCACGAACATCACCTCTCTTCAAAAAGATTATACATCACTTAATTGCCCCTACCTCTTTATAATATTTCTCTGCCCCTGGATGAATTGGAACAATTCCTTTTTCAATCATAGCAACAGAATTTTCTAAATTCCAAGCTGCACCATCCACATGAATTTGCGCCATCTTGTCGGTACTTTCAAGTAGGGTTTTCGTTATCTCATACACCAACTCATCGCTCAGTTCCATATTTGCAATTAAACAAGTCCCGCCGTTGATGACCATCAGATCTTCTGGCTGCTGAGTGTAACGACCTTCCGGCAAGGCGCTAACTGTCCAATATGGATAATCTGCGTTCAGTTGTTCCGCTACTTCGTTCGAAATACTCATGAGTACGATATTTCTTGTGGAATCAAGTTCTGTAACCGTAGATTGGTTTGCCCCACCATTCACAATAATTGCATCAAGCGCACCATCTTTTAATGCATCAGATGCGTCGGTATAGTTGGTGGGAGACGCTTCCACATTTTTACCAGGTTCCAGACCATACGCCTTTAGTACAGCCAACGACTGATAATAACCGGTAGTACCCGTGGGAGGCAACGAAATCCTTTTCCCCGCAAGGTCTGCAATGTCAGTGATTCCGCTCTCCGCCAACGTCACAAAATAAAGGTATAATGTATGTCCGCCATACACAAATCCAATATTATCCAATGGTTTTTGGAACCCTCGCTCCGTGTCGCCCTGAATTGCTGCATATAAGCCATCAAAGGGAGTATACGCCATCAAAGACGGGTCCGAAGACGCATACGGACAGTTTACGTTAGGTGCACCAGTTGACGACTCATTTGTAAATGTGTATCCCTCCATAGTATCGTTCAAGATAGTGGTCTGCCCTGCTACAATGTAGTAAGCAGTACCGCCGCTACTAGCTGATACAATGGCAATATCTGTGGGCGCAACCTGACTAGTTGAACTGGAACTGTCCGTATTTTTAACATCAACGCTAGGTTTTGATCCACTATTACAACCACTTAAAACCATAATACTCAAAGTTAGAATCGCGCAAATTATTCTGTTAAGCTTTTTCACAGTTGTTCCCTCCGTTTTTGTAATGGATATCTGTGCTACTCCGCCATCTCAGCGAAGCTCTGGATCTTGGTGTGGGACTGCTCGTTGTTCTGGGTGCTCTGGTCAATCTCCAGGCAGAGGCAGCGCAGGCCGGCCTCTTTGGCGCACTGTGCGATCATGGGATAGTCGTACTCCTCCACATCGCAGAAGCGCATCAGGCACACCACGATCCCCTGGGCCCCCGCGGCCTGCGCCATCTCCACCAGCATGGAGCCCCGTGTGCTCTCCACCTCATGCACCATCGAGCATCCCTTCCGCTCAAACCACTGCCCCGCCAGATCCTCCAGCGCCGTTCCACGCTTCGGGATCGCCGTCCGGTACAGCCGGGACTCCTGCGCCAGATCGTCCCCGACCACCGCAATCCCGCACTCCGTGAACAGCTCCAAAAACTCGTCGGGCTCCGCCGTGATCCCCGTCAGGATCACTTTCTTCCCCTTGTGCTCATACTTCGGCAGCCCCTCCAGAGCCGAGAGGAGCTCCTTTACCTTCTCCGTGTGCTCCCCCTTCTCCATGAACAGCGCGCTCTTGAACACCGCGTGCCGCGCCACCGGCGTGATCACGTCCAGGTGGTCGTTGGCCGCCTTCGCAAACGCCATCATCGTCGCCGAGTGCTCGTTATACACCTCGATGCTCTGCGCCAGAGACTCCTCCGTAATGGTGCATCCCGTCACTTCCTCCAGCTTCTTCGCCGCCGCCCGGTACTCCTCCACCAGGAACGAAAATGCATCGGAGTCCGTCCGGTTCTGCGGGTGGATGAACGACACCAGCGGGATGTCCTTCACGCCGGACCGCCACGCCGCGCTCATGCCGCGGAACGTGTCGCACAGCATCGGCATCACCGCGCACGTCAGGCCCTCGTACACCCCCGTCATCCCGTATTCCATACAGGAGCGCATGATGGAGCAGGTGAAGATCGGGTTATACTTTCCCGCCACAGACGGCGTGATCTGTCCGCCCCACAGGCCCATGGGGATCATACCCCCGGCGTGCACCAACTCCTCCGGCGTGTACACAGGGAAGCAGCCCACGACCTTCTTCCCCGCCGACAGATATTTCTCCATCTGCTTCCGGGGATTCCCGGATACCTCCGCCAGCTCTTCCAGTATCGCCTTGATCTCCGACATTATTCCGCCGCCCCCTTCTTCTTTTTCTCATCCATGATCTCCACCAGGCCCTGGAGGCGGGTCTCGAACTGTGCCTCGGAGAACACCCGCGTATCCGACTGGTCCCCGTCGAAGTTCGCCACCGGCACACCCGCCTGCTCCTCGATCATATCCCGGCCTGTGAAGATGTGGAAGGTCATCAGCTTGCAGCTCCGGTTCACGTGGCAGAGCATCCCGTCACAGCCGAAGTCCTTGATGCTCTGGGCACGCTTGCCCATGATGGAGGGGGTGGACAGGCTGTTGGTGGAGGAGATCTGGTATGCCCGGGCCATGCCGTCCAGATCCCCGGGCTCATACAGCACATCCCACGCAGTGACATACCCGTTCATCACCGCGTTGACATTGTAGTTTTTCAGCGTCTTCAGGTTATAGCCCAGGTTCGGCCAGCAGGCGATGCCCTCCCAGTGGACGCGGTACTTCTCCTCCGCGGGGAAGGTGCTGGTATCGTTGGCGATGTGCTCCAAGACCTCCGCCTTGAGCTGCTCGAAGATGGCCGTGGTGGACTCCTTGCCCCGGCACAGTACCAGGGCCGCCATGTAGTTGAAGAGGTCGAAGCCGCTCATGGGCGCGGGCTTGCGCTGGTTCAGCGCCACGATCTCGTCAAAGAGGTGGCAGTTGATCTGGGAGCGCTTCTGCACCTCCAGGAACTTATCCCAGTCGAACTTCCGCCCCAGGAACTTCTCCATATCCTTGATATAGTTTTCGATCTGGCTGCGTACGTACTTGATCTTGTGGGGGGCCGGGTCCTCCTCATAGTAGTTGAAGAGACAGTCCACAAAGAAGATGGGGATGTTCAGCTTCCGAGCCAGGTTCTCATACCACTTCATCAGCTGGGTGCAGCTGTTGTTGGCCAGCAGCAGGAAGTCCGGTCGGGGCAGCTTGGGCTCATAGTCATAGTTGGGATCGTCGAAGGTATCCGCGATCCCCAGGTTCAGACGGGCATAGGAGCAGATATTGATGGGATAGCCCAGCTCTCCCTCCGAGTGGGAGATGAACTGGTCCCCCATGTGCTTGGCGGATACGGAGGCGCAGTTGTTCTCCGGGTACAGGACCGGTACGCCAAATGTCTCGCAGATCTCCTGGGGGAAGATGGCGGTGGACCAGCCCACCGGCTCTCCACGCTTCTTCGCCGCCCAGGCGTCGGCATAGCACTTCGCCGTCTGCTCGTTCATCATCTGGCGGGACTTGGGCAGCGGCTTCTTCGGCTTCGCCGCCGGCGCGGTGTGTTCTGCCATTTCGATCACTCCTCTTCTTTTTCTTCTTGCTTGCTTCTCACTTGCTCAGGAGACTCGTTTTGCCTCCCGGTATGCCAGAATCGCGGCCCCGATGGCCCCGGCCAGCTGGCAGTCCTCGTGGACCAGAATCTCGCTCTTGAGCTCCCGGCTCAGCGCCCGAACAACTCCGCTGTTCAGCGCCACCCCGCCGCTCATCGCCACATCCTTCACCAGCCCATTCCGGAATACCAGCGCCGCCACTCGCTTTGCCACCGACGCGTGAATCCCCGCCACCAGATCCGGCAGCGGTACATTGTTCGAAAGCTGTGAGATGACCTCCGACTCGGCAAATACCGTGCATGTGTTGCTGATGCTCACTTCCGACCGGGCTTGCGATGACAGCTCCCCCAGCTCCTCCGTCTTCACATCCAGCACACCGGCCATCACGTCCAGAAAGCGACCGGTCCCTGCTGCGCATTTGTCGTTCATCACGAAGTTATCCAGAAGGCCATCCTCACTCAGGCGGAGTGCCTTTACATCCTGCCCGCCAATGTCGACCACGGTACGGGCTGTGGGCAGCAGGTAATGGACCCCCGTGGCATGGCACGTGATCTCGCTCTTCTGGCTGTCCGCCGCCTCGAACGTGAACCGTCCATATCCCGTCACCAGGATCCGTTCGATCTCCTCCCGCGTTTTCCCCGCTTTTGTCAGCGCCGCCTCGAACACCGTCCTGGACCCCTGCGTCCCCGTCCCTAACGGTACCACCGCGCGTGCTTTGATCTCCTGACCATCCTCCATGATGATGCACTTGCACGCCGTTGACCCGATATCTACTCCCATCGTCAACATTCTTCTCTCCGCCTTTCGAACTTTTCTCATCCGGAGGGTCATAGGTTCAGATGACGCCTTCCTCTTTGAGTTTTGCCAAGTCTTCCGGCGTAAGTCCCAGCTTTTCGCCGTAAACCTCCTCGTTGAATTTGCCCAGAGGGGCGCCCGCCCACTTGATCTCGCCGGGCGTACCATACATCTTCGGCACGCAGTTCTGCATTTTCAGTGTGCCGAACTGTTCCGTATCCACATCCACGATGGCGTTGCGTGCCTTGAAATGCTCGTCCTGCATGATGTCCGCCACATTGTAGACAGGACAGTTGGGAATGTCGTCGCCCAAGACCTCCAGGCACTCCTCAATGGTGTGCTCCCTGGCCCATTCGGCGCAGATGGCATTGATCTCCTCCCGGTTGGCCGTCCTCCCCGCGCCGGTCTTATAGTCTTCGACCTCCGCCAACTCCGGCCTGCCGATGGATTCGCACCACTGCTTGAACAGTTTGTCGCCCGAGACGGAGAGCACCAAGTACTTTCCGTCCTTGGTGAGGAAGTGTCCGGAGGGGACCGTCACCAGCGTACCGTTGCCGATACGGGTCCGGATCGTGCCGTCATAGCTGTACTCCGCGATAATGCTCTCCTGGAGGCGGAGCATCGATTCCGTCAGGCAGCAGTCGATCATCTGCCCTTCTCCGGTCCCGACCACATCCCGGTTATAGATGGCGAACATGGCGCCCATACACGCAAACATGGCCGTGTAGAAGTCGGCCACCGAGATGCCGGGCTTCACAGGGGGCTCGCCGGGGAAGCCGGTGATCTCCAGGAACCCGCCCAGCGCCAGGCCAATGCGGTCAAACCCGGGCTTGTGGCTGTTGGGTCCGGTCTGTCCGTATCCGGATGACGTTACATACACCAGCCGGGGGTTGAGGGCATGCAGGGACTCCCATGTAAAGCCCAGCCGCTTGAATACGCCCGGGCGGAAGTTCTCGATCAGGATATCCGCATCTTTGATCAGGTCGGTGAGCATCTCCTTGCCCTTCTCCGACTTCAGGTTCAGCGTGACGCAGCGTTTATTCCGTCCCTCCACCGCGTACCACATGTCTTTGATGCGCCCCATATTCCGCATGAGGTCGCCGCCCTTGGGGGGTTCCACCTTGATGACGTCGGCGCCGAAATCCGCCATCATCGTCCCACACCACGGGCCTGCCAGAATATTGCCTACTTCAACTACCTTCAATCCTTCCAGAGCCTGCATGAATACCCTTCCCTTCCAATTTTGTTTTTGAATCCTCTTATTTGTCTTTATTTCGGATATTTACGGATCAACTGCTTGAACTCACCCTGCTGGACGATCTCGCCCCGCTGGTTGAAGATGGTGCGCAGGAAGGTGACCTTTCCCATATCGCTCTCCGGCCGGGGGTCCGCCTTTTCGATGACCTCCTGCTCCACGTGGATCGTATCCCCAATGAGAACCGGCTTTTTGAACTTCCAGTTGATCTCCGTCAGCGCCGCCATTTGCGCCATCATGGCCTGGTTGTAGCTCGTCCGTGTGAAAAGCCCCGAGGAGTATGTAAGGGGCAGCATACCGTGGGCCAGTCGCTGCCCGGCAATGGACCCCTTGGCAAACTCCGCGTCCGTGTGCAGCGTATTGTAGTCCCCAGTCAGCCCCGCAAAGCTCACGATATCCGCCTCGGTGATCGTCCGCCCCACGCTTACCACCTTGTCCCCGATCTCCATATCCTCAAAATATATCTGCTGCTCCAAGTCTTTTTTCATCGTTTGATCCCCCTCTAAAATTTTCTCTCTTTTTGTAAACAAGCCTTATTTTTCGGCACTTTGTTTATTCGGATTGTATTTCTTCCATCTCTTTTTGTACATTACTAATCAAATTATCATTTGTTATTTTTTGATCTAATGTTTCCCCGCAAACGTTTGCCTGCTCAAGAAATATGCGCCGGGTCAAAAAACACACTGAGAAAAATTTTTTATTTTTTTGCTTGCCTTCTGGCCACACCCGATTTATACTAGTCAAAAATCGGAGGTCCATCCCCTGATGTGCCGGACCTTTCCCGCCGGGAGGAATGTTCTTATGCGGCCCACCGAATATATGCGCGCCTGCTGCGACAGCCCCTGGGACTGGTGGCAGCCCCCCTTCCACGTCGCGCCCCATGTCTATTATGTCAGCGGGAATCGCTGGGTAGGCGCCTATCTCTTCGATACCGGTGACGGGCTGCTGCTGCTGGATACCGCGATGCAGCCCACCCTCCACCTGTTGGTCTACTCCATCTGCACGCTGGGTTTCGACCCTAAGGATATCCGTGCCATTCTCCTGAGCCACGCCCATTATGATCACTGTGGCGGCGCCCGCTTTCTGCAGGGACTCGCCCCCCAGGCCCGGATCTACCTCGGAGAGCGAGATTTGTTTTTCCTGGAGGAGTCCCACCAAAGCCTTATCTACCCGGACCGCTACCCCTTTACGCCCTTTGCCGTAGATGAGGTGTATCGGGAGGACACGCCCATTGTACAAGGGCGCTTTTCGATCCACACGTTCTCTACCCCGGGGCACACGCCCGGCTGCACTTCCTTCTATTTTGAGGACACAGACGAGGCGACAGGGAGGGTCTACCGCTGTGCCATGCACGGCGGTTTGGGACTCAACACGCTCAGTGACGGCTTTCTGCGCCACACCGGCCTGCCCGTATCTCTGCGCGGGGAATACCGCCGTTCCATGGAGCGGCTCCGCGCTCTGCCCGTGGACATCGCCCTGGGCTCTCATCCGGAAAACACATCCATGTTGGAACGGCTGAAGCAGTATGGAGACCGGGACTATCCGCAGTGTGACCCCGCCCTTTGGGCCGAAATGGCCGACAGCTTTCTGGCACAGTTGGATGCGTTGGAACAGCAAAGCGCCTTCAAGGCATAAGATCTTGCGTTCCAAAAACGAATCGACATGGGAGGTCATCATATATGGAACTTGGTTTAACCGGCCGGACCGTCGTCATCACCGGCGGTTCCAGCGGCATTGGGAAGGCCGTTGCGTGGGAGTATCTGAAGGAGGGCTGCCATGTGGCCGTCTGCTCCCGCGGACAGGCCCGCCTGGAGGATGCGGTCCGGGAGTTTCAGGCCGCGGGCTACTCCGTTTTTGCCCGCAGCCTGGATGTGACCGACTACCCCGCCGTGGAGCGCTTCGCCGACGAAGTGGCGGAGGCCTACGGCAAAATTGACGTCTGGTACAACAATGCCGCCTCCAACCAGACAAAGTCCCTGATGGATTACAGCTACGACGAATTCCGCAACAGTACAGAGGCCCTGCTCGTCTCGGTCTTTGCCGGATGCAAGATCGCGGCGGCGCACATGCGCAAGACCGGAGGCGGCGTCATTCTGAACGCCTCATCTTATTCCGCCGTCATCCCGAATGCCGGACGTGCGCCCTACAGCGCGTGTAAATCCGCGGTGAGTTCTCTCACGCGCTCCTTTGCCGCCGAGCTGGCCCCCGACCAGATCCGGGTGCTGGCCTATGTCCCCGGCTTGATCGCCACCGAGATCACCAGGGATCACATTGCCAGAAATCGGGACGCCCTGCTCTCCGCCATCCCCTGCCGTCGGTTTGGCCGCCCTGAGGATCTGGCCAAAGTGCTGGTCTTTTTGAGCAGCGACATCGCAGAATATATGAACGGCACCGAGGTCTACATCTCGGGCGGAAAATTCTGTACGCAGAATCCGCAGTATGGCTGGGAACACATGGTCTGAATTCCCGCCGCCGTCACGGCGATCACAACGCACAAAAGAGACGTCCGCCGTGCTGAACAGCACGGGGACGTCTCTTTACGGGACCCCCATAACGACTGGTCCCTGAGTGGGAATACGCGGCGGCGCCCTGGGCGGGCGGAGGGGGCCGTATCACTGCATAGATGCCAGAATGGCGTTGGCCAAGGCGTCCAGCTCCGCCTCTTTGCCCTCCCCCAGGGAGGAGGCCAGACTGAGCCTCTCATTCAGTACGGTTATGCCCTTCATCTCATCGTCCAGGAACTTCTGCATGAGATCGCCTGATTTACAGGCCCAGGAGCCATTCTCCACGATGGCCACAGTGCGCTTTTGCAGGTTGAGGGCCTTCATATCCTGGAGAAAACCGTACATAACAGGATAGATGCCCAAATTGTAAGTCACTGAGGCCAGCACCACATGGGACAGGCGGAAGGTCTCGGAAATGAGATAGGAAACGTGGGTATTGCTCACGTCATACAGCCATACATTGGTCATGCCCTTTTCGCACAGTTTGGACGCCAACGCCTGGGCCGCCGCCTCAGTGTTTCCGTACATGGAGGCGTACGCCACCACCACACCTTTCTCTTCCGGCTCATAGGTGGCCCAGTGGACATACTTATCCAGAAGATAGGGGATATTCTCCCGCCAAACGGGACCATGGAGGGGGCAGAGCATCTTGATATCAATGGTCCCCGCTTTTTTCAGCAAGTGCATGACGTGAGGGCCATACTTGCCCACAATATTGGTATAGTACCTCCGGGCGTCATCGATCCAGTCGCGGTCAAAGTCTACCTCATCGGCAAAGAGCTTGCCGTCCAGCGCTCCGAAGGAGCCGAACGCGTCGGCTGAGAACAGGACCCCGTTGGTGGTATCGAAGGTGACCATGGCCTCCGGCCAGTGGACCATGGGGGCGGCTACAAAGGTGACCACGTGCTTTCCAAAGGACTGTGTGTCCCCCTCTTTTACCTCGATCAACTCGTGGCCGTCCACTTGAAACCCGAACTGGCGCATGAGCATAAATGCCTTCTCCGTGGAGATGATCTTCACCTTCGGATAGCGAAGCAGGATCTCCTCGATGGAGGCCCCGTGGTCGGGCTCCATATGATTGATGACCAGGTAATCCAGCCCTCTCCCGCCCAGGAGGTGCTCCACATTCTCCAGGAGCTGGCGGCAGGCCGACCAGTCCACCGTGTCGAAGAGAACGGACTTCTCGTCCAGCAGCAGGTAGGCGTTGTAGGACACCCCTCTGGGGATGGGATGGATATTCTCAAAGAGGGCCAGCCGGTGATCGTTAGCCCCCACCCAGTAGAGGTCCTCGGTGACGTTTCTCACGCAATACATCTTAAAATCCCCCTCTCAGTCATACTTCAATGAACATGTGCTTACCCTCGGCGCATTCGGGACAGACCCAATCCTCCGGCAGCTTCTCAAAAAGGGTGCCCGGGGCGATCTCTGCGTCCTCGTCTCCCAGCTCAGGGACATACTCGTAGCCGCAGCCGCCGCAGACATACCGTTTTCCGATGGGCTCCGGCTTGGGAGGCGTGGGACGCTTCATTTTGACCATGGGCGGGGCGGGCAGCTTGTCGCCCGTATCCAAGGCTTTGGCCAGCAGGGGCAGGATCTCATTTACATCGCCCACGATGCCGTAGTCGCAGTTTTTGAAAATGGGAGCGCCGGCGTTCTTGTTGATGGCCACGATGGTGGAGGCGTCTTTGATGCCCTTGAGGTGCTGAACCGCGCCGGAGATTCCGCAGGCGATGTACAGATTGCCGGTGAACTTCTGACCAGACATGCCCACATACCGGTCCAGAGGCACATATTTAAGTGTCTCCGCCACGGGGCGGGAGGCGCCCACCGCAGCTCCGGCGGCCTTGGCCAGCCGCTCAATGAGCTTCATATTCTTCTGGTCTCCGATGCCCTGTCCGGCGGAGACCACCCGCTCGGCCCGGGCGATGGGGGTGTCCATGGGGATCCCCACAGTGAAGTCGTGGCCATCCTTTTTGAGACACTCCACCAGCTCCTGCACCTGCTCTTCGGCGGAGCCGTCCCTGAGAATGCGCTTTTTCCGCACGCCGGTGACGGGCGCCGGCTTCTTCGGCTGGCTGGAGGACCCCGCATCCCTGGGCGGCTTGCCCAGAATGTGGGAGGCGATGACCACCCGCTGGATCTCGTTGGTGCCTTCATAAATCGTGGTGATCTTCGCGTCCCGGTAGGCCCGCTCCACATCCATACCCTTCATGAAGCCGGCGCCGCCATAGATCTGGAGCGCGTCGTTGGTGACTTCCAGCGCGATGTCGGAGGCGTACATCTTGGCCATGGCGGACTCCATGCCGTAAGGCTCGTGGTGCTCTTTGAGCTCGGCCGCCGAATAAATCAGCATCCGGGCACAGCGCAGTTTGGTGGCCATATCCGCCAGCTTGAAGGAGATGGACTGCTGGAACCCGATGGGCTTTCCAAACTGGACCCGTTCCTTGGCATATTCCACAGCCGAGTCATAGGCCCCCTGTGCGATCCCCAGAGCCTGGGAGGCAATGCCGATACGCCCGCCATCCAGAGTCGCCATGGCAATCTTGAAGCCCTCTCCCTCCTTGCCCAGCAGGTTCTCTCTGGGCACCGGCACGTTATTGAAAATCAGTTCCGCGGTGGAAGAGGAGCGGATGCCCATTTTGTCATAGTGGTCGCCGAAATCAAAGCCGGGGAAATCCTTTTCCACGATAAAAGCGCTGATGCCTCGGGTGCCGATGTCCGGCGTGGTGACGGCAAACACCACATAGGTATCCGCCTTGGGGGCGTTGGTAATAAAGATCTTTCCCCCGTTCAGGATATAGTGGTCGCCCTTGAGGACGGCGGTGGTCTCCGTACCGCCGGCATCGGAGCCTGCGTTGGGCTCCGTGAGTCCGAACGCACCGATCTTCTCCCCCCTGGCCAGAGGCGCCAGGTATTTCCGCTTCTGTTCCTCCGTACCGTAGGCGAAGATGGGCCATGAGCCCAGGGATACATGGGCAGAGAGGATCACGCCGGTGCCGCCGTCTACCCGCGAGAGCTCCTCCACGGCAATGGCATAGCTGAGCACGTCCAATCCCGCCCCGCCGTATTCCGTGGGATAGGGCACACCCATCAGGCCCAGTGCTCCCATCTTGCTTACGATCTCGTCCGGGAAGCGGTTCTCTTTGTCCAGAAGAAACGCCACCGGCTTCACCTCGGATTCGGCAAAGGCTCTCACCTTGGCCCGAAATTCCTCGTGCTGCTTTGTTGTCTGGAAATTCATATCTCTGCCTCCTTTGGTCATTGATTATATTGGATAAATTTTATCCACAATTTGCGTAAAAAACTCACTCCGCAGCCGTGCCAAAAATCAGCTCCTGGAGCGTATGCCCCCGCAGCTCCTCATGCAGCCTTTGCTGTACAAGCCCCAGCCGGCAGTGAACCATGCAGCCTCCGTGGGCTTCCCGCCAAGGGCAGGAATAGCCCGGCTCCATGCAGGCGATGACTGCACTGTCCTCTTCCATTGCCGCCATTAGATCATAAAGCGTCACCTTATCCAGTCTCACAGCCAGACGGCAACCGCCGTCAGCACCTCTGGTAATGCGCACGAATCCCGCCTTGCTCAGCTTCTTGATGATCTTATAGGCAAACGGCTTGGGCACCATCTGCTGTTCAGAGATGTCTCCCGCTGTGAGCTGCTCCCCCTCCGACAGCGCCCGAAGGACCCGAAGGGCATAATCCGTCTCTCTGGTAATCAGCACGCCGCATCCCTCCCCTGTGTCTCCATTGCCATTTTGTTCTAGTGCCATCATAGCAATGTGGATAGTTGTTGTCAAGTTAATTTTGATAAACTTTGTGCAGTTTTCATATTCCCACAAAAAACGTCCTGCCGTTTTGTGGAAAAGAGCGGGAAAACGCGCGGTGACAGATCACCGCACGTTTTCCTTTTGCGGATGGGATCATGCGTACTTCCGAACGGCCGCCGCCATATCATCCCAGCATCGCTCCATATCGGAGACCAGCTTGAACTGGGTGCGGCAGCGGTCCAAATTCTGCCCTGCCCGGTGGACGGCAAAGTAATGATCGCCCTCCAGATAGTCGGTGAGGAAGCGGATCCCGCACTCCAGCGTCATGAGTTTGGCCCCCCATGGCAGATACTCCAGTTCCGCGGGCGTGAGGATCCCTCCGCAGCCCTCTAGGAAGCCCTTGGTATAGACCTCAAAAAGGCCCAAGTCAAAATTCACCTTGGAGAGATCCCGTTCGTCCTCGGCGGAGTGGTTGGCACCGAAGCGGATGGAGTCCCCGAAATCATTGATGGCCAGGCCGGGCATCACGGTATCCAGATCGATGACGCAGATCCCCTCTCCCGTCTTCTCGTCCATGAGCACGTTGTTGAGCTTGGTGTCGTTATGGGTGACGCGCAGGGGGAGTTTCCCCGCCCTCTGCGCCTCCAGCGCCACGGAACAGTCCGCCGACCGCCGGAGTACAAATTCCACCTCATCCCTCACCCCGGCCGCCCGGCCCAGCTTGTCCGCCTCCAGCGCCTTTCGGAAATTCCGCAGCCGGTTTTCCGTATCGTGAAACTTTTCAATGGTCTCAAAAAGCGTGTCCGCGGGATAATCCTTCAACAGGCGCTGAAATCGCCCGAACGCCTTGGCAGAGGCATAAAACAGCTCCGGCGTCTCCGCCGCCTGGAGGCAGACCGTATGTTCAATAAAGGGGGTGCACCGCCAAGCCCCGCCCGCACGGTCGGTGAAGTAGCACGTCCCGGTCCGGGTGCGCAGGATGGTCAGTGTCTCCCGGTCGGGATTTCCCCCCTCCCGGGCGATCACCTTCTTCAGATAGTCGGTGACGCCCACCACATTCCGCATGAGCTGCTCCGGGTTCCCAAAGGCGGCGGCGCTGATGCGCTGGAGAATAAAACGTCTGCACGCCCCATCCGGAGGCTGGGTATGAACGCAGAAGGTATCGTTGATATGGCCCTCCCCGAATCGGACCGCCCCCACCACAGGGGCCCCCAGCTCATAGGCGGCCAGAGCCTCCTCGATATAATCCTCCGCCTTTCCCATTCAGCGCTCTCCTCCCCAAAGATTTTCCGGGTAAAGCCCCTTCGCCGTCATATCGGACACGGCCTGTACCACCACGGGCTTGTCGTCCTGATAGGTCACGCCGTACCAGCGGTCCCGGCTCCTGAGCACCCTTACCCGTGCCCGTCCCTCCTCGATGAGCGCACTCACCACGCTGGGCAGGAAGTACTCCCCTTTCATCGGGTCCTCAGCCAGTGCCCGGTCCAGGAAGGAGGGAAAGCGGCGCTGGGCCTCCGAGAGGAAGCTGGCCGTAAAGCCCCACAGGTTCATGGACACGATGGTACCCCCGGGAAGCGCGGTCCATGTGACACCACCGTTCTCGGTATAGCGGGCGTCATGCCCCGCCTTTTCGATGTGGGTGCGCTCCGTGACTGCCCGGAGGAAGTGTCCTTCTGTCTCTTCGCAGATCCCGCGGGCAACATGGCCGTGCTCGGTGACGGTATTGCCCAGGAGATACCCCACCATGGCGTACTCATAGGTATCCCGGCTGTCCGGATGGCTGCACAGGTAGCTGTAGATCTCCTGAAAAGCCTCCGGGCCGTAATAGTCGTCGGCGTTGATGACGGCAAAGGGACCCTCCACCACGTGCCGCGCCGCCAGGACGGCATGGCATGTGCCCCAGGGCTTAACCCGCCCCTCCGGGACGGCATAGCCCACCGGCAGGTCGTCCAGTTCCTGGTAGGCGTACTTCACCTCCATCACTTTTGCCAGCCGGTCTCCAATGCCAGCCTTGAAGGATTCCTCGATCGCATGCTTGATGACAAAGACCACGGTTTCAAAACCAGCCCGTTTGGCATCGTAAATGGAATAATCGATAATAAGCTGTCCGTGTCCTCCCACGGGGTCGAGCTGCTTGAGTCCGCCGTAGCGGCTCCCCATGCCTGCCGCCATGACCACCAGAACCGGTTTTTTCATCTCCGCCTCACCTCAGCCTTCATATCCGTTGGGGTTCATGCTCTGCCACTTCCAGGAGGAGGCGCACATCTCCTCAATGCCGTACTGCGCCTCCCAGCCCAGTTCTTCTCGGGCCTTGGACGGATCGGCCCAGCACGCGGCGATATCCCCTGGGCGGCGGGGATCGATGACGTAAGGCAGAGGCTTGCCGCAGGCTTTCTCGTAGGCGTGGAGCACGTCCAGCACGCTGTAGCCCTTGCCGGTGCCCAGGTTGCAGAGGAAGAGTCCACAGTTCTGAGACAGCTTTTTGAGAGCAGCCACATGGCCGCGGGCCAGATCCACCACATGGATGTAGTCCCGCACGCCGGTGCCGTCGTGGGTGGGCCAGTCGCTGCCGAACACATGGAGCTCCTTGAACTGCCCAACCGCCACCTTGGCGATATAGGGGACCAGATTGTTGGGGATACCGTTGGGGTCCTCTCCGATGAGGCCGGAGGCGTGCGCTCCGATGGGGTTGAAGTATCGCAGCAGCGCCACATTCAGCGTGGGATCGGCGGCACAGCAATCGGTAAGGATACGCTCGATGAACAGCTTGGTGGTGCCGTAGGGGTTGGTGGTGGAGAGCGGAAAGTCCTCCCGGATCGGCACGGTGTGGGGATCGCCGTAGACGGTGGCGGAGGAGGAAAAGACAAAATTCTTTACCCCATGCCTGCGCATGGCGTTGAGCACCGTCAGGGTATTGACCAGATTGTTGGTATAATACTCCAGGGGCTTGGCCACGCTCTCCCCCACCGCCTTAAGGGCGGCGAAGTGGATCACGGCGTCGATGTCCGGGTACTCTGCGAACAGGGCCTCCACCCCCACCGGGTCGCACAGGTCCACCTTGAAGAAGGGCACGGCCCTTCCCACGATCCGTTCCACCCGGCGGACCGCCTCCTCGCTGGCATTAACCAGATTATCCGCCACCACAATGTCGTAGCCCGCTTGGATGAGTTCCACGCAGGTGTGGCTGCCGATGTAGCCGGCTCCGCCGCTGACCAGAATAGACATAACGTCACTCCCTCTGCCTTTTTCAATGGCCGTTCGGCCCATTTAATCTATGGTATTTTACTCCTATTTCCCCCTGCTGTCCACTGTGGATAGGCGCGAATCTGAAGCCATCCCGCCCTCTCTGGGCCCATGTTCCCCGGCCCTCCGTTTGCGGTACTCCATGGGGCTCATCCCCTCCAGCTTGCGGAAGCTCTGGGAGAAGTAGCTGGGAGAAGAAAAGCCCAGCATATGAGAAATTTGAGACAGCGAATGGTCGGTGTCGCTGAGGAGGTATCGGCTCTCCTGAATGCGGCGCGAGATCAGATAGTTGATCGGAGACACGCCGTATTCCCTGCTGAAGGCATGCACCATATAGTACTTATTGATATGTGTGAGCTCCGCAAGCATATCCAGACTAATATTCTCTTTGAAATGTCCGTCAATGTACCGGCGCACCGCGGCGCACTCCTTGCTGGCCCTGCGTCCGGCCGGCGCCACAGTGAGCGAAAAATCGGTATGCCGCAGGACACGGATCAGAAGGACCTCCAGCAGGTCCTGGCAAACCACCTCGTACCCCGCCGCCTTGGTCTCGATCTCCCGGAGCATGGCCCGGAGATAAAAGAGCATCTCCTCCCCGCCGCCCCGGAAATGGATGACCTCATAGGGGGCGTCTGCCGCCCCGTCCGGACCGAACTCCAGTCCCTCCACCCCCAGGACGATATACTCCAATGGGCTGGAGTTGAGGCTGACCTCGGTGTGCTCCACATTGGGGTTGACGATGACCAGATCATCCGCAGCCACAGGCAGCATCCGCCCGGCCACCTTGAACTGCCCCACCCCGCCAACTACATAAAAAAGTTCCGCACAGGTATGGGTGTGCAGCAGGCTGTGCCAGTCTCCTCCATATTTGGCCGTGCTCACGTACAGGAGCTTGGTGGCGGAGCGGTCAATGGGGCTGGCGATCCCTCCAGGGAACTCATAACGGTCGTTACTCATGGCAGGACTCCCGTTCAGGCTTTAGGCTTCTTGCGTTTGAAACTTAAACTTGCAGCGTTCTGATCATAGCACACCTTTCCTTCTTGTGCAATCCATAAAAAAGAAAAATATTTGGGGTGTTCTCTGTCGTAAAATTCAGTGTTTCGTCGTTTCGTTAAAAAAACGTTCTTTCTTTTTGTGGACATCATGCACAAAATTTGTTTTTATTCTCAAAAATTATTATCCCAAATATCAAAAAAGCAATTTGTATAAAAATGGTGACAAGAATAAAATTGAATTGGCCTCTCCATCCGATATACTTAAAGTACTTTAAGCGGTCGGCCCACGCTCCAATGCCGCCGTTCACAGTGTCATCATCAATATTAGGAGGTAAGAGGAAATGAAAATGAAGAAAGCGTTCAGCGCCGCTCTGGCGGGCACAATGGCCCTCTCCCTGCTGGCCGGCTGCGGCGGCGGTTCGTCCGCCACACCCGCACCCGCGGATACCGGCTCCCCCGCCGACACCGGCTCCCCCGCCGCTGAAACCATCCAGGTGGCCGCCATTGAAACAGCCTACGGCGCCGACATGTGGCAGGAGGTGGTCGACGCCTTCACCGCACAGACCGGGATTGCCGTGGACCTCATCACCGACAAGAAGCTCGAAGACGTCATCGGGCCTTCCATGCAGGGCGGCGAGTTCCCCGACGTGATCCACCTGGCCACCGGCCGCGAAGCCGGCCTCACCGAACAGTTTATCAAGGACCACAACATTCTGGAGATCACCGACGTGCTCTCCATGACCGTACCCGGCGAAGAGGCCAAGGTCTCCGACAAGATCGCCGGCGGCTTCACCGACACCTCACTCACCAACCCCTATGGTGATGGCAAGACCTATCTCGCCCCCATGTTCTATTCTCCCTGCGGCCTGTTCTACAACGCCGGTCTCTTTGAAGAAAAGGGCTGGACCGTTCCCACCACCTGGGATGAGATGTGGGCGCTGGGCGACAAGGCCGCCGCCGAAGATATCGCCCTCTTCACCTATCCCACCACAGGCTATTTCGACGCCTTCTTCTACGCTTTGATGTATTCCGCCGGCGGCCCCGAGTTCTTTGACCAGGCCACCCACTATACCGAGGGTATTTGGGACACCCCGGAGGCCAAGACCTGTTTTGATATCGTGGCCAAGCTTGCGACCTACACCAACCCCGTCACCCCCGCCCAGGCCAATGACCAGGACTTCACCCAGAACCAGCAGCTGGTGCTGGACAACAAGGCCCTGTTCATGCCCAACGGCACCTGGATCGTAGGCGAGATGGCCGACGCTCCCAGGGCTGACGGCTTCCAGTGGGGCATGACCGCCCTGCCCGCCGTTGAAGAGGGCGGCGACAGTTACAGCTACACCTGGTTCGAGCAGGCCTGGATCCCCGCCGGCGCAGAGCATCCCGACGCCGCCAAGGAGTTCATCGCTTTCCTGTACAGCGACAGCGCCTGTGAAATCTTTGCCAAGGCCGGCGCCATCCAGCCCGTGCTGAACATCGCCGACAAGCTGGAGGGCGACAATCAGCTCTTCTACTCCATCTATGACAACGGCGCCAAAGCCGCCATGGGCAACTTCGCCACCTTCACCCCCATCCCCGGCATCGAGGTGCGCGGCGTGTTCTTTGATCCCGTGAACTCCCTGGTGAGCGGCTCCATGACCGAGGACGACTGGATCGCCTCCGTAAAGTCGGCCAGCGAGCAGATGCGGGTCAATCTGCAGAGCTGATCCCCTCCGAGGTCGCCCCCTCCTTCCACAGAGCAGGCTTGAGGGACGGTGAGTAGCGCGACCTACTCACCGTCCCTTTTTCCCAAAACCGTACGGAGCGGATAAATCTGCTCCCCCGCAGCCGTATTTCTGCGGTCGGGAGCCGGTTTATGCGCTCCGCCCGTACGTGCCGCAGCAGAGCTTGAAAGGAGCTGAGCATATGGAGAAACACAGGGGACGCAGCCGGTTCATCGCGCTGTGTGTCGCCCCCGCGGCGATCCTGTTCTTTATTTTTATGATTCTTCCCACTCTGAACGTATTCCGCATGTCCCTCTTTGAGCGCGGCGCTTACTCGCCCACCGAGACCTTTGTGGGCCTTAAAAATTTCCAGATGCTTTTCCGCGACAGTCAATTCATCCGCTCCATGCAGAACACCATCCTCCTCATCGTGGTCGTCACCGTCATCACCTTTGCTCTCGCGCTGGTGTTTGCCGGCATCCTGACCCGGGAGAAGATCAGAGGGCAAAATTTCTTCCGCGTGGTCTTTTACATCCCCAACATCCTCTCTGTGGTGGTCATCTCCGGTATCTTCTCCGCCATCTACAAGCCGGAAAACGGCATGCTCAACAGCATCCTGTCCATGCTCTCCGGCAAGACCGTCATGGTCCTCTGGAAGGACGAGCCCCTGGTCATGGTGAGTATTATCATCGCCATGGTGTGGCAGGCCGTCGGCTATTACATGGTCATGTATATGGCCTCTATGTCCAGTGTGCCCCAGAGCCTCTATGAGAGCGCGGGCCTGGACGGGGCCGGGCGGGTGACGCAGTTTTTCCAAATCACCATTCCCCTCATCTGGACCAACATCCGCACCACCCTCACCTTCTTCATCATCTCCACCATTAATATGGCCTTCCTCTTCGTCAAGGCCATGACCAGCGGCGGCCCCAACGGCGCCTCCGAGGTAGCCCTCTCCTATATGTACGGCCAGAAGGATGCCGGACTCTACGGCTACTCCATGGCCATCGGCGTAGTCATCTTCCTCTTCTCCTTCCTGCTCTCCGCCCTGGTGAACAAGGTCACCAAGCGGGAGCCTCTGGAATTCTAAGGGGGTGCGGATATGGATCAGGAAGTGAAAAAACACGGGACCGGCGACCGGCTCTATCAAATCTTTATCTATGTGGTCCTCATCGCCCTGGCGGTGTGCATCCTCGTCCCGGTGGCCTGGGTCTTTCTCGCCTCCATTAAACAGAACAGCGAGTTTTACGGCAACCCGTGGACCCTGCCCGCCAGCTTCTACTGGCAGAATTTCGTAGATGCCTGGAACGCGGCCAATATGGGCGATTACATGCTCAATTCGGTCATCGTCACCGCCCTGGCCCTTCTCCTGCTGCTGGTGGTGGCTCTCCCGGCAGCCTACTGCCTCTCCCGTTTCCACTTTAAGGGGCGCCGTTTCCTCAACACCTGCTTTATGGCCGGTCTCTTCATCAATGTCAACTACATCGTGGTCCCCATCTTCCTGATGCTCCGGGACGGCGACAGCTTTCTGAAGGGCGTTCTCGGCAGCGGCTTTCTGCTCAACAACCTCTTTGTTCTGGCGGTGGTATACGCCTCCACAGCCCTTCCCTTTACCATCTACCTCCTCTCAGGTTATTTTGCCACTCTGCCCCACGATTTTGAGGAGGCCGCGTATATCGACGGCGCGGGCTACGGCAAAACCATGATCAAAATCATCTTTCCCATGGCGCAGCCCTCCATCATCACCATCATCCTCTTTAATTTTCTCTCTTTCTGGAATGAGTACATCATCTCCATGACCCTTATGAGCTCCGCCAAAGGGCCCCGCACTCTCCCGGTGGGGCTGCTGAATCTGATGCAGGCCCAGCAGTCCAAGGCCGAATACGGTATTCTCTACGCTGGACTGGTGCTGGTGATGCTACCCACCCTCATTCTTTATATCTGCGTCCAGAAGAAACTGACCCAGGGTATGACCGTGGGCGGTCTGAAAGGGTAAGGTGTGTGCATGAAATACTGGAAGGAACATAAAACACTACGCGTGGTCCTCATCGCCCTGTTTTTTGGGGCGGGTCTCGCACTGCTGCTGTACGGGTGGCGCATGACTGGAAAACTGTCCGGGTTGGGGCTGATGCTCCTGGGCATACTCCTGCTGCTGGCCGCGCTGTGCCTCTACAACAAACCCTTTGAAGAGCCGAAGAACCCAAAATCTGAGCCTTAGGAGAGAGAGCCATGAGTGAGCAAGCCCGCAGGGGCCGTGTCACAATCCCCACGGATGTGGATGTGGTCCCGGAAACATTGGAGCTGTTGAAGCGCTGGGGCGCCGACGCCATCCGGGACTGCGACGGCACCGATTACCCCGACGCTCTCAAGGGGGTGGACGCCAAGGTCTACTCCACCTACTACACCACCAGGAAGGATAATGCATGGGCAGAGGAGAACCCCGACGAGGTACAGCAGTGCTATATCATGACCGGCTTTCACACCGCCGGGGAAGGCGCCCTCTCCATTCCCCTGATGCAGGGCGTGAGCCCTGAGCTCATGGAACCCAATACCCGGGACGATATCAAGCGCTGGTGGGAGGTGGTGGACCGCACCGCCGGAACGGTGGTGCCCCCCGCCGACTGGCGTTATGATGCGGCTGCGGCACAGGTGGTACTGGACCGCCCGGCTGCGTTCCATGAGTATACGGTGAGCTTTCTGGCCTACCTCATCTGGGACCCCGTCCACATGTACAACGCCGTCACCAATGGCTGGACGGATTTCGAGCACCAGATCACCTTTGACGTCCGCCAGCCCAAGACCCACGCATATACCATGGAGCGGCTCCGGAAATTCATCGACGACCACCCCTATGTGGATGTGATCCGCTATACCACCTTCTTCCACCAGTTCACACTGGTCTTCGATGAGCTCAGGCGGGAAAAATATGTGGACTGGTACGGCTACTCCGCCTCCGTTTCCCCTTACATCTTGGAGCGGTTCGAGCGCGAGGTCGGCTACCCCTTCCGCCCCGAGTACATCATCGATCAGGGGTACTACAACAACCAGTACCGGGTCCCCTCCAGGGAATTTCTGGACTTTCAGGCCTTTCAGCGCCGGGAGGTGGCCAAGCTGGCCCGCGAGATGGTGGATATCACCCATGAAAAGGGCAAGGAAGCTATGATGTTCCTGGGCGATCACTGGATCGGCACCGAGCCGTTCCTCCCTGAATTTCAGACCATTGGCCTGGACGCGGTAGTGGGCAGCGTCGGCAACGGCTCCACCCTGCGGCTTATCTCCGATATCCCCGGCGTAGCATATACCGAGGGCCGTTTTCTCCCCTACTTTTTCCCCGATACCTTTCACGAGGGGGGCGACCCCGTGCGGGAGGCCAAGGAGAACTGGGTGACCGCCCGGCGGGCCATCCTGCGCAGTCCCATCGACCGCATCGGCTATGGCGGTTATCTGAAGCTGGCCTGTCGGTTCCCTGACTTCATCGACTATGTGGAGCGCGTATGCAACGAATTCCGGGAGCTGTACGCCAACATCCGCGGTGCCACGCCCTACTGCGTGGGTAGAGTGGCCGTCCTCAACTGCTGGGGAAAAATGCGTTCCTGGGGCTGCCATATGGTCCATCACGCGCTCTATCAAAAGCAGAACTACAGCTATGCCGGCGTCATCGAGGCGCTGTCCGGCGCCCCATTTGATGTGGTATTCCTCAGTTTTGACGACCTCAGGAACGATCCCCATGCGCTGGAGGGCGCCAGCGTCCTCCTCAATGTGGGGGACGGGGACACCGCCCACACCGGTGGCGCTGTCTGGGAGGACCCGGCCGTCGCCGCGGCTGTCCGGCGCTTCATTTGGAACGGCGGCGGCTTCATCGGCGTGGGCGAGCCCTCCGGCCACCAGTACCAGGGCCACTATCTCCAGCTTGCCACCGCTCTGGGCGTGGAGAAGGAGACCGGCTTTACCCTGGGGTACGACAAGTACAACTGGGAGGAGCACCCCGATCACTTTATCCTCGCCGACTGTACCCATCCGGTGGATTTTGGAGAGGGCAAAAAGAGTATTTACGCCCTGGAAGGCACCGAGATCCTGGTCCAGCGGGAAAAAGAGGTCCAGATGGCCGTCCACAGCTTCGGTGCGGGCCGGTGCGTCTATCTCAGCGGTCTCCCCTATTCCTTTGAAAACAGCCGCGTCCTCTACCGCTCCATCCTCTGGGCCTCCCACAGCGAGGATCGCCTCCACAGGTGGTTCTCCTCCAACTGTAATGTGGAGGTCCATGCCTATGTGAAAAGCGGCAAATACTGCGTGGTGAACAATACCTACGAGCCGCAGTCCACCACGGTCTACCGGGGCGACGGCTCCAGCTTCACGCTGGACTTGGGCGCCAACGAGATCAAGTGGTACGAGTTCCCATCCGAATCATTGGAATAATTGAGAAACGGCGAGCGGACTCAACCGCACGCCGTTTCTCTCATTTCGCACCCGATATACGGGCGCGCTATCACACAGCTGCTGTCCAGGTGCAGGCAATGGAAAAACAGAGCCCGCCCGTGAATTTCCCGCTTGTCTGCCTCCTTTGTGTGGACGTCTCTCCTTACGCCTTACCGAAAAAGAGCTCCAGATCATCCTCCACGGAGCCGATGCCGGCAATACCGAAGTTCTCCACCAGGACTTTGGCCACGTTGGGGCTGAGGAAAGCGGGAAGCGTGGGGCCCAGGTGAATATTCTTCACCCCCAGATACAGCAGGGCCAGCAGGACGATCACCGCCTTCTGTTCATACCAGGCAATGTTGTAGATGATGGGCAGCTCGTTGATGTCCGCCAGGCCAAAGACCTCTTTGAGCTTCATGGCGATGACCGCCAGGGAATAGGAGTCGTTGCACTGGCCGGCGTCCAGCACCCGGGGAATGCCGCCGATATCGCCCAGGTCCAGCTTGTTATACTTGTATTTGGCACAGCCGGCGGTGAGAATCACGGCGTCCCTGGGCAGGGCCTTCGCAAATTCCGTGTAGTAATCGCGGCTCTTGGCCCGGCCATCACAGCCGGCCATCACCACAAATTTTTTGATCGCACCGCTTTGGACTGCGCTCACGATCTGATCCGCCAAGGCCAGCACCTGGGCGTGGGCAAAACCGCCGGTGATCTCGCCCCGCTCGATCTCTGCCGGGGGCGCACAGCGTTTGGCATGGGCGATGAGGGCGGAAAAATCCTTCTCCGTGCCGACCCCGCCGGCGATATGCTTGCAGCCGGGATATCCGGCCGCGCCGGTGGTGTACAGCCGCTCTTTGTAGCTGTCCTTGGGCGGTACGATACAGTTGGTGGTCATCAGGATGGGCCCGTTGAAGGTCTCAAATTCCTCTTTCTGTTTCCACCAGGCGTTGCCGTAGTTGCCCACAAAGTTGGGGTACTGTTTAAATGCCGGATAGTAGTGGGCGGGAAGCATCTCGGAGTGGGTGTAGACGTCCACGCCGGTTCCCTGTGTCTGCTCAAGCAGCATCTCCAGGTCCCGCAGGTCATGGCCGGAGACCAGGATGCCGGGTCGTGTGCCCACGCCAATGTTCACTTTTGTGATTTCGGGATTGCCGTAGGCCCCCGTGTTGGCCTTGTCCAGCAGAGCCATACCGCTGACGCCGTATTTGCCCGTCTCCAGGGCCAGCTCCACCAGGTCCTCTGTCGTCAGAGCGTCATCCAAAGTGGCGGCCAGGGCCCGTTGGAGGAAGGCGTCCACTTCAGTGTCCTCCTGCAGCAGGGCGTTGGCATGTTTGGAGTAGGCAGATAGGCCCTTGAGACCATAGGTGATGAGCTCCCGCAGGGAACGGATGTCCTCATCCCCGGTGGACAGCACCCCCACTTGGGCGGCTTTGGCCGCAAACATGGGCTCGGAGGCGGTCCAGCGAGCGGCCTCCGGCAGCCCATCGGCGTGCTCCACCTGGGAAAGCAGCTCCTGTTTGACCTCCAATGTGGCGTGAATGCGGGTAACGATGGCCTCCTTGTCAAAATTGGCATTAGTAATGGTGGTAAACAGGTTCAGCGTGACCAGATGGTTTACCGCCGGAGCCACCTCCTTCCCCTCGGCCCGAAGCTGGACCGCCACAGCGGAGATCCCCTTTGTCACATAGACCAGCAGATCCTGCATGGCAGCTACATCCGGTTTTTTACCGCAGACGCCCGACTGCGTACAGCCCGTGCAGCCGGCGGTTTCTTGACATTGATAGCAAAACATCTTATTTTCCACAATAATTCCTCCCGGTTTCATCCATGTATCGGTTTTCTAAAGAATTGTGTGTTTCTTGACTTTCTGGACACAGTATAATATAGTCAGAGCAACAAGTATGTTTGTATAACAACGCAAGAGGTAACGTATATGGATTTTATCAGCTTATCGAAAACAGCCCTTTTCCGCGGCACCACCCCCCAGGAGACAGAGAAGATGCTGTCCTGCCTTGGTGCAGAGCAGCGGCATTTTTCCAAAGGCGAAATGATCTGCCGCACTGGAGATATCGTCACGGCCTTGGGCATGGTGCTGACCGGCAGCGTCCTGATCGAAAACAACGACCTGTGGGGCAATACCACCGTTCTGGACAGCGTTGGGCCGGGGCAGATCTTCGCCGAGACCTATGCCTGCACTTCCGGCGAACCCCTGATGGTCAACGTGGTGGCCGCCGAACCGGTGGATGTGCTTTTCCTGAACATGGACCGCGTGCTCCAGGTCTGCTCTCACGCCTGCACCCACCACAACAGACTGATCCGAAATCTGCTGTCCATATCGGCTCAAAAAAACTTAAACCTATCCCGAAAAATTTTTCACACCGCCTCCAAATCCATCCGAGGGCGGCTGTCTTCCTATCTGTCCTACCAGGCCATCCGCAGCGGAAGCCACAGCTTCACCATCCCCTTTAACCGCCAGCAGTTGGCCGACTACCTCAATGTGGACCGGAGCGCGCTGTCCAACGAGCTGAGCAAAATGCAAAAAGAAGGCCTGCTAAAGGTGGATAAAAGTCGTTTCGAGCTTATGTATGACAGCCACGGATTTGGATCATAAGCGAAAGGGTGCCCCCGTCTCTCCACTCCATTTTTGTTTCATTTTTCTTATTCTGTTGGCAAACCAACAGACAGCGCTCTTCCCATGTGGGATAATCAGGCCAGGAAATGATTGTACGGGTATCAGAACCCACTTCTGAAAGGATGGAATAGAACATGGAGCGAAAAATCATCAAAATCGACGTCGAACGCTGTAACGGCTGCGGTCTCTGCGCCGCCGCCTGTCATGAGGGCGCCATCGGCATGGTGGACGGGAGGGCCCGCCTTTTGCGTGAGGACTATTGCGACGGCCTGGGCGATTGCCTCCCCGCCTGCCCGGTGGGTGCCATCAGCTTTGAGGTGCGGGAGGCCCCCGCCTATGATGCCGAGGCGGTCCGTGCCGCCCAGCAGGCCAAGGCCATCGGCGCTCCGCTCCCCTGCGGCTGCCCCGGCACCCAGTCCAAGCGTATCCCGCGCGTCCCCGCTCCCGCCGCGCGGGATACCGCCACAGTGGACAGCGAGCTCTCTCAGTGGCCTGTACAGATCAAACTGGTACCGGTAAACGCCCCTTATTTTGACGGCGCCAAGCTGCTCGTCGCCGCCGACTGTACCGCTTATGCCTATGGAAACTTTCATCAGGACTTTATTCGGGACCGCATCACCCTCATCGGCTGCCCCAAACTGGATGAGGGCGACTACGCCGAAAAGCTTACTGCCATTTTGCGGGAGAATACGATCAGGAGCGTAACTGTGGTCCGCATGGAAGTCCCCTGTTGCGGCGGGATCGAACAGGCTGTCCGCCGGGCCCTGGAGAACTGCGGCAAACTGATCCCCTGGCAAGTCGTCATCATCGGTACCGACGGGACGCGCAGAGACGTATAGTGCTCTCCGCCGTCTTTCCCAACGGCACCCGCCCTCAGCGACAGCGCCGCTGGCATGCAATCATGCCGGCGGCGCTGTCGCGTTTACTATATTTTCATACTCTATCATCGGCAAAGCCTGCTGAGTATAATTTGTAAT
>ENA-UOIV01000419-UOIV01000419.1-human-gut-metagenome-genome-assembly--contig:-C59-NODE-419-length-48299-cov-26.111558_pt1 | contig 48299 bp, 43 predicted proteins | sample MGYA00242333_ERZ723880 | MGnify/ENA metagenome assembly ERZ723880 | reverse complement strand
GGCGCCTCCGGGAGGGTGAAGCCCTCGCCCTTTACGACGCGATAGACCACATCCGCCGCCCCGTTGCCGGACTTGACGGTGACGAACCAGTTGTTGGGGAAGCTGCCGCTGCCCTGTATCTCGCCGATAGTCTTGCCGTAGTCAATGTAGGTGCCGTCGTTGGTAAAGCTGCCGCCCAGGACCTGAATGGTGCCGTTATTAGTCAGCGTCACACCCACGGGTATGGTGAGACTTTCGCCCTCACGCAGGACAAGGACATAGTCCTCGGGGAGCGTCACATCCCCGGGCAAAACAGCGTCGCCGTAGGCTTGCCCGGTGCTGCCTTCGAATACGACTGAGTTGTTAAGCGTGCCGCCATTTTGCAGGCAGTTATCCGTGACGAGCCATGAGTCATTAATATAAACCCAATCGCCGGCGTTTATCGCTCCATAGTCTGTGCTGTTGGAACGGGCGGTCACGATGCTGTTGGATATCGTCACAGCGTCTCGCCATGAATAGATAGCATGATAGCCATTGTTCTCGGACAATACTTCGCTGTTTGTTATTGAAATAGGGCCATTTTCGCAGTAAATTGGCACCGAGATGGTGCTGGTGTACACCTTAACAGTTGAGTCGTTGAATATAATCTCATACCACGCCAAAATGGCAGGTGCGTCAGTGTCAGAGACAACTGTCAAGGATGAGCTGTCAACACGCAAATTACAAGTTTCTGCGCAGGAGAAAATGCCGCAGCTATTCAGAGTCACAGTGGAGCCGTCAGTTATTGAAATGCTGGTGGGAACAAAATCAGTTCTTTCCGAATACTCCGTTTGAAGCGCACAAGATGCTGTTGATACTGCTTTTACATTGCTTCCAGAAATAGCAATGTTCCCATGTGCGGATTGTATAGTCCCCCCACTGCTGGAGCAGTCTACTGTTGAGCCTTTGATCTCAATATCATTCAATGAATAAATGGAGGTTGAATTGCTTGTCGCCGGGGGAAAAGCTGTCACGTTGCTGTTCTCTATCGTGACCTCAGACCCCCAGATTACGGATTGACCGCAGATGCAGCTGACATCTGCTCCGTTTTGCAAGGAAACATAGCCTGAAGTGGTCTGTATGCCGATGCCGTTATTGCCCTCGGAGTGAATGTCCAGCTTGACCCCGTCGATGATAATATCTCCGCCGTTGGAAGCCGAATATATTCCGCACTTGCCGTTGTTGCAGGTTATGCTGAGGCTGCCTTCGCCGCTGATTGTGAGGCTATTGTTGCCCCCCGCAACATATATCCCGTTTGAAAGGGTGTTGTTCGTGATGATTTTGTTTTCGCCAACGAGGACAATTTTGAGGTCACGCTTAAGGTTCGGGTCTTTGCTCTGGCCCACGGAAATGCCGCTCTGGCAATAACTGCTGTAATTTGGGTCGTAGTTCACAGTTATCGTGGCGTTTTCAAGCGTGAGAGTTTGAGAGCCTTCGTCGTATACGGCAGTACCGTCGCCGCACTTTACGGTGTTGTTTTCTGCCACGAGTATGTCCGTGCCGTTCACGATCAGCTGCCCCGACGTGGCCTCGTAAGCCCCCGCGCCGACGCAGAGGAGCAGGGCAAATACCGCGGTGAGGAGTGCGAGCATCAAAATTTTTCGTTTCATGATATCCCTCCCTGAGTAGTCACAAGTTTAACACGCCGTTGAGCGGAGCCGCTCAACGCAGACAGCCCATGGGCTGTCTGATCATCTTTATTTACCTTATCATAAATCCCGCGGCCTTACAAGCAAATTCCAGCGCGCTATTTCCCCTGCGAGCCGAGATAGCGCCGTATCTCCTCCTCGACGGCGCGGACCTCCTCCTCGAAGTTCTGCGAGCTCACGCGCATTGCGCCGTTGCCGAGGATTATCAGCTGCTCCGTCGTGTCCGAGGTCACGACGCGGGTGGTGTATTTTTTTGCTATCTCGTGCGTCGCCTTTTCGATGTACATGTCCGCCGTCTCGGCCTCCTTGGTGTACACGACGTAGAGGTTGTGGTATTTCTCCACCTCCCGCTCGCCGCCCTTGACCTTGTAGGCGTCGAAAACCAGTATCGGCACTATCTGCCGGTAGCCCGCGTAGTTGCAGAGGATATCCATCAGCCGCTGGCGCGCCGCGTCGAGGTTGCCCTCGGCTATCTCACGCAGGCTGTCCCAGGCGAAGATGACGTTGTAGCCGTCCACCAGCAGATGCTCCGTGCCGTCCGGGGAGCGCTTTGCCGGGGCGCGTCGCAGGTTCGGGCTCTCCGGACGCCGCGCCGGGCGCATCGCCTGCACCGGGTCGCGCCGGACCGGGCCGTAGGTGCGCTCGAAGATGGCCATGAGCTCCTTGTCCGTGGCCAGCATGTTCCGGTACGCCGCCGCGCGCTCGACCCGCGCCTCCTCCGGTTCCCGGGAAATGCGACGCTCGCGCTCGAGCACGCTGGGCAGGTGCATGTGCTCCGGCACCTCGTCCCAGTGCACCACAAAGCCCGCGCCGTGCGCGCAGAACACGGAGTCCGCCGTGTTCGCCGTGTCCGCGTCCGCGTCGTAGCCCGCCGCGGCGATGACCGCCTCGGCGTTGTGGCACTTCGCGTAGCCGCCGGGGAGGCAGGAGAGCTGGCCGCGGCCCTTCGTGTACGCCGCGAGCTCCCGCGCGTAGACGCGCAGCTCCGAGACCGGCGCGCGGCCGCGGATGACCGCCGTCTCGCCCTCCGTCTCCGGCGGCGCGAACTCCGCCGAGAGCCGCGGCATATCCGCAAGCGCCCGGCCCACCGCCTCCTGAGGCAGGCGCAGCGTGAACTCATACCAGGGCTCGAGCAGCACGGCCCCGCCCGAGGCCGCCGCCGTGCGCAGGCCCTGACGCACCGCGCGGTAAGTCGCCTGGCGGAAGTCCCCGCCCTCGGTGTGCTTCGGGTGCGCGCGGCCGGAGCGGAGCGTTATCCTCACGTCCGTGAGCGGCGAGCCGGTCAGCGGGCCGAGGTGAGACTTCTCCGCGAGGTGCGTTAGTATGAGCCGCTGCCAGTTTGTCGCGAGCTCGTCCTCCCGGCAGTCCGAGGCGAGGACCACGCCGCTCCCCGGCTCTCCCGGCTCGAGCAGCAGGTGTACCTCCGCGTAATGCCGCAGCGGCTCGTAGTGGCCCACGCCCTCTACCCGGGCGCTTATCGTCTCCTTATAGAGGATGCCGCCCTCGTCGAACGTGACCTTGAGGCCGAAGCGGCGCTCGATGACGCTCTGGAGTATCTCGAGCTGCACCTCGCCCATGAGCTGCAAAAATGCCTCGCCCAGGCGCTCGTCCCAGACGACGTGCAGCGCGGGGTCCTCCTGCTCCAGCTCCCTCAGCTGGCGGAGCGCCGTCGCCGCGTCCGAGCCCGCGGGGAGGATGACCCGGTAGCGCAGCACCGGCTCGAGCACCGGGGAGGCCGCGTCCGGCTCAAAGCCCAGCCCCTCGCCGGGATAGCTGTCGGCAAGCCCCGTCACGGCGCAGACCGTCCCCGCCTCCGCGGAGCCGATTAGCCGGAACTTCGCGCCCGAGTAGAGCCTGAGCTGGTCGGCCTTTGCGCGCCATTCCCGGCGTGCGTCGCTCCTGGAGGCGAGCTCGTCCTTGACGCGCAGCTCCCCGCCCGTGACCTTGAGCCAGGTGAGGCGCTGCCCGTCCTCGGACTTTGTTATCTTGAATATCCGCGCGCCGAAGTCCGCGCGCTCCGGCAGCGGCAGCGTATAGCGCTCCAGCGCCTCCAGCAGCGCGTCCACGCCATCGAGCCTGAGCGCCGCGCCGAAAAAGCAGGGGAAGAGCTCCCGCCGCGAAACCGCCCGCGCGAGCTGTTCGTCGGTGGGGGAGAGGCCCTCCATTACCGTCTCGAGCAGCTCCTCGCTGCACAGCGCGAGGTCCTCGGCCTCGGCGGGGTTCGTCACGTCCACGCAGCCGGAGCCGAAGCGGCGGCGCAGCTCCGTGAGCCTCTCGCCCCGGTCCGCGCCCGCGAGGTCCATTTTGTTTATGAAAATGAACACCGGCACCTGATAGCGCTCCAGCAGCCGCCAGAGCGTCTCCGTGTGGCTCTGCACGCCGTCCGTGCCGCTGACGACCAGGACGGCGTAGTCGAGCACCTGCAGCGCGCGCTCGGCCTCGGCGGAGAAGTCCACGTGCCCCGGCGTGTCGAGCAGCGTCAGCTCCGCCTCCGGCAGGGAGAGCAGCGCCTGCTTTGAAAATATGGTGATGCCCCGCGCGCGCTCAAGCGCGTCGGTGTCGAGAAAGGCGTCCCGATGATCCACCCGCCCGAGCTTTCTGAGCGCGCCCGCGCGATAGAGCATCGCCTCGCTGAGCGTGGTCTTGCCCGAGTCCACATGCGCCAGTATTCCGATGACCAGCCGTTTCATTTAGTCGTTCCTTCCTGCGTGATTCTGACACATTATACCGCATCCCGCCGCCGCTTGTACAGATATGAGAAAATATTGAGAAACGCTTGCCTTTAAGGAAAATATAGGCTATAATTTTCTCACCAATTGAGACGGAGGCGCGATATGGCCCTGCACTATCTTGAGACGGGCAGCACTGACCCGGCTTTCAACCTGGCTTTTGAGGAGTTCGTGCTGGAAAACCGGCGCGAGGGCGACTGGCTGATGCTCTGGCAGAACGCGAATTCGGTCATCGTCGGGCTCAACCAGAACGCCGCGGAGGAGGTGGACCCGGCCTATGTCCGCGCGCACGGCATCCGCGTCGTGCGGCGCATGACCGGGGGCGGGGCGGTGTATCACGACCTCGGGAACCTCAACTACTCCTTCATAACCGACGCGCTGGACACGGCCTCGCTGAGCATGGAGGCGCTGGCCCGGCCAGTGTGCCGCGCGCTCTCCGCGCTGGGCGTCGCGGCGGAGCTCTCGGGCCGGAACGACATCTGCGTCGAGAGCCGTAAGGTCTCAGGCACGGCGCAGCGGCTCAGCCGCGGCCGGGTGCTGCACCACGGCACGCTGCTCTTCGACACGGACGCGGAGGCGCTCTCGGGCGCGCTCCGGGCGGACCCGGAGAAGTTCCGCTCCAAGGCCGCGCGCTCCGTGCGCAGCCGGGTGGGGAACATCCGGGACTTCCTCCCGGCGGACATGGACCTCGGGGAGTTCCGGCGCGCGATTCTCGCCGAGCTGACGCGCGGCGGCCTCGTCCGGGAGAGCCTGACGGAGACCGAGCTAGAGCGCGTGCGCGCCCTGGCGGCGGAGAAGTACGAGAGCTGGGAGTGGAACTGGGGCCGGGCGCCGGATTTCGGCTTCCGTTCGCGGCGGCGTTTCCCGGGCGGGAGCATGGAGGTCCGGCTGGACATCCACGCCGGGCACATCCGTGACGCGGCCTTCGCCGGGGACTTCATGGCGATGACCGGCTGGGACCGGGCGCGCGAGGCGCTCTCAGGCCGCCGCTTCGAGCGCGGCGACGTGCGCGCGGCGCTGGAGGGCCTGCCGCTGCGGGAGATGTTCGGCGGCATAACGCTGGGGGAGATACTGACTTTGATGTTCGGGGAGGACGCGGAAGATGAAGGACTTTAAAAAGCTCGAGGAGATCTGGGCCGCATACGTCTACGAGGGCCGGCTGGACCCCTCCGTGCAGCCCGCCGTGGCCGAGTGCTGGAAGAAGTGCCGCGACGCGGGGATGGACCCCAACGGCGGCCTGGGCAGGAGGGTGGACGACGCCGTGTTCCAGTCCATCCGCGAGGCCAACAGCACGCTCATAGACACGGCGCTGCCCATAATGCAGAGCATCTTCGACATCGTCCGGCGCACGGGCTTCCTCATGGTGCTCACGGACAGCGCGGGCTATGTGCTCGAGACGATGGGCGACGAGTCCATCATGGAGCGCACGGAAGACCTGCGCTTCGTGCCGGGAGCGCTCTGGTCGAACCTCAGCGTCGGCACCAACGCCATAAGCGTCGCGCTCGACTGCGACACGCCCATACAGATGGTCGGCCCGGAGCACTACTGCCGCACGCACCACGGCTGGACCTGCTCCGCCTCGCCCATCCACGGCCTGAACGGGGAGGTCATCGGCTGCTTCAACATGTCCGGCGACGCCTCCGGAGTCCACGACCACACCCTCGCCGTCGTGCTCGCGGCGGTGTACGGCATAGAGGGCAAGCTCTCGCTGCTGCACAACGCGGAGATCATGCACTCCGCCCTCGAGAGCAGCGCGGACGGCATAGTCCTGCTCAGCCAGGACGACTACCGCGCCATCTGGATGAACAGCGCCGCGCGGCGGCTGCTCGGCTTGGGCCTGGAGGAGCTGCAGGGCCGCGACTTCCGCCGCCTCATGCCCGACATCGGCTGGGACGCCATGGACTGGCGCCGCGGCAGCCGCTGCTTTGCGGATGACTCCCGCCTCATCACCGGGGACGGGATGCTGCACTGCTCCGTCGCGGTCACGCCCTCGATGGAGTACGACGCGCGCACCCTCTGCGTAACGCTCAAGAAGCAGACACACCTCATCGACTCCGTCAACAAGGTCAGCGGCAACCGCGCCATATACACCTTCCAGGATATCTATACCTGCGACCCCGGCATGAAAAAGACCATCGCCCTCGCCCGGCGCTATGCGCGCTACGACGGCAACATCCTCATCGAGGGCGAGAGCGGCACGGGCAAGGAGCTCTTCGCCCAGGCCATGCACAACGAGGGCAGTCACGCCGACGGCCCCTTCGTGGCCATAAACTGCGCCTCCATCCCTCGCGACCTGCTCGAGCGCGAGCTCTTCGGCTACGAGGCGGGGGCCTTCCCCGGGGCGCAGTCCTCGGGCGGCAACCCGGGGCGCTTTGAGCTCGCCAACCACGGCACGCTCTTCCTCGACGAGATCGCGGAGCTGCCCATCGAGTTCCAGCCCAAGCTCCTGCGCGCCGTGGAGACCCACCGCATAACCCGCGTCGGCAGCAGCCAGGAGATAGAGCTCGACATCCGCATCATCGCCTCCACGAACCGCCGCCTGGAGCAGCTGGCCGCCGAGGGCGCCTTCCGCCAGGACCTCTTTTACCGGCTGAACGTGCTCAAGCTGGAGATACCGCCCCTGCGCGCCCGGCCGGGGGACATAGGTCTCTGCGCGGAGCAGTTCCTCGCGCGGCTGAACGGCATGTCGGGCGAGGCGGAGCGGCACATGACGCCGGGATTTCTCACAGGGCTCACGGAGTACGGCTGGCCCGGCAACGTGCGCGAGCTGCAAAACACCATAGAGCGCACCTTCTACTCCTCCGCAGGTGAGGAGCTCGACGCCCAGAGCCTGCGCTCTGCGCTGGGCCCCGCGCCGGAGAACGCCCCGGCTCCTCACGCACACGGCGGCGAGACCGGCGAGCTGCTCTCCGCGCTCACCCTCTGCGGCGGCGACGTGGGCGAGGCCGCCAAGAAGCTCGGCGTCAGCCGCGCCACCCTCTACCGCCACATCAAGCGCTGCGGCATAGACGTCAAGAGCCTGCGATAGTTTTTCTCATTTTCTCAATATTCTCACTTAAGTGAGAAAAGTTGATACTTTTCTCAAAAAACCGAGACAAAGCGCCCTGCTTTGTCTCGGTTTTTCTGTTAAACGTCTCACAATTTATGAAATTGGCCCTAAAATCAGGCCCATTAATTGTCTTTAGCGCCGAAAATTGTTAAAGTAATTGATTCGACTTGAGAATATTGAGACGAGAGTGTATACTCAAGGAGGAAATGAAAATTGAGTATCACGGAGGTGAGAATTTGAAGAAATTCATCGTTGAATTCGGCATGGGGACGGATTTTCACGGCCAGGACGTCACCAAGGCGGCGAAGAAGGCGGTGAAAGACGCGGTATCCCGCAGCTGCCTGTGCGGATTGGAGGACGTGCTGGGACTGACGGACTTCAAGCGCCAGGTGCGGATACTTGCAACGGTCGCGGTCTCGCGGCCGGAGGAGGTGGACTGTGCCGCGGTGGCGGAGGCGCTGCCGGTGGGCACGGTAGAGGTGAAAGCGGTAAAGGGCGGACTCGTGGTCGATGGGCTGTGCATCGCGGCCTTCGGCGACAGGGATTGCAGCATTGAGGCGGCTCTGGCCGCCGTGGAAGTTTTCATCACGGAATGAAGGAGGTCAACAAATGGCGATCAGCAAAGAGCAAATGAAGGACATGTATGTGAAGATGCGGCGCATACGCGACTTCGAGAGCACGGCTGCGCGGCTGTTTGCAGAGGGCAAGATACCCGGCTTCGTCCACCTGTATCTGGGCGAGGAAGCCATAGCGCCCGCCGTCTGCGAATGCCTGCGCGACGACGACTTCATCACCAGCACGCACCGCGGCCACGGCCACATCATAGCCAAGGGCGGCGACCTGAACCTGATGATGGCGGAGCTCTTCGGGCGTGCTACGGGCTACTGCAAGGGCAAGGGCGGCTCCATGCACATTGCCGACAGGGACAAGGGCATCCTCGGTGCCAACGGCATAGTCGGCGCGGGCCACTGCATCTCCTGCGGCGCGGGCCTCTCGGCGAAGATACGCGGCACGGACCAGGTCTGCGTCTGCTTCTTCGGCGACGGCTCCACCAACCAGGGCACCTTCCACGAGTCGCTGAACATGGCGTCCATCTGGAAGCTGCCGATAATCTTTGTGTGCGAGAACAACCACTACGGCATCTCGATGAGCCAGGACAGACACCAGGCCATAAAGGACGTGGCCGACCGCGGCGCGGCCTACAACATCCCCGGCATCGCCGTCGACGGCAACGACCCGCTGGCCGTGTATGAGGCGGCGTCCGAGGCCGTCTCCCGCGCCAGGGCGGGCAAGGGCCCGACGCTGCTCGAGTGCAAGACCTACCGCCAGCACGGCCACTTCGAGGGCGACCCCGCCATCTACAAGCCCAAGGAGGAGCAGGAGGCCTGGCTGGCGAAGGACCCGCTGCCGCGCTTTGCTCAGTTCCTGGCCGAGAACGGCGTGCTCACGGCCGAGGAGCTTGCGGAGATAGACGCGCAGGTGGCCAAGGAGGTCGAGGACGCCATCGTCTTCGCGGACGCCCAGCCGATACCGACTCTGGAGAGCGCCGTCGTGGACGTCTATTCCGACATAGTTGAGGAGGTGCGCGAGAGATGACGATGATGACTTATGCAGAGGGCATCCGCGAGGGCATGAGTATCCGGATGCGTGAGAACCCCAACGTAGTGCTCTTCGGCGAGGACGTCGGCGCGTTCGGCGGCTGCTTCGGCGTGTCCGCGGGCATGCTTGCCGAGTTCGGCCCCGAGAGGGTGCGCGATACGCCCATATCCGAGGGCGCGATAATAGGCTGCGCGGTCGGCGCGGCGGCGACGGGGCTCAGGCCCATAGCCGAGCTCATGTTCTGCGACTTTCTGACGGTCGGCATGGACCAGCTCGTGAACCAGGCGGCGAAGATGCGCTATATGTTCGGCGGCAAGATCTCGATGCCGATGGTCGTCCGGCTCCCCGCCGGCGCAGGCACGGGCGCAGCGGCGCAGCACTCCCAGAGCCTCGAGGCCTGGCTGACCCATGTCCCCGGCCTGAAGGTCGTCTACCCCTCCTGCGCCCAGGACGCGCTGGGGCTGATGCTCTCGGCCATAGACGACGACAACCCGGTCATGTACTTTGAGCAGAAGGTGCTGCTTAGCATGAAGAGCGAGGTCACGAGCCTCGAGCCCATCCCCCTGGGCAAGGGCCGCATAGTCCGCGAGGGCGGCGACCTCTCCATAATCACCTACGGCCGCCAGGTGTACGACGCGCTGGAGGCGGCGGAAAAGCTCGCGGCGGACGGCGTCAGCGTCGAGGTCATCGACCTGCGCAGCCTCTATCCGCTGGACAAGGAGCTCATCGGCGAGAGCATCGCCAAGACGCACAAGGCCATCGTCATAACCGAGGAGGTCAAGCGCGGCGGCTTCGGCGGCGAGATAAGCGCCATCATCGGCGAGGAATTCTTCGACTACCTTGACGCCCCCGTCATCCGCATAGGCGCGCTGGACACGCCCGTGCCCTTTGCCCCGAATCTTGAGCAGTATTACATACCCAACGCTCAGGACATCCTGGTCGCGGCAAAGAAGATGTTCTAAACCACGTCAAGGGGAGGCCCGCAGGCGCTCACGGGTACCTGCGGGCTGTTTTTTGGGAGGTGCTGCGGATGAACAGGACCATAGGCGTCATAGCCAACCCGGCGTCGGGCAAGGATATCCGGCGCCTCGTCTCCTATGCGACTACGATCGACAACAACGAGAAGGTGAACATCTGCAAGCGCATCGTGCTCGCCGCCCAGGGTCTGGGGGTCGAGAGCGTTGTGTTCATGCCGGAGACCTTCATGATAGGCTGGGCCGTGCGCGAGGGCCTCGAGAGCGACGGCGTGCTCCGCGCAAACGTGGAGCTGCTGGACTTCGAGATAGAGGCCGCGCAGGAGGACACCACCCGCGCCGCGCGCATGTTCGAGGAGCTGGGCGTGGGCTGCGTGGTGGTCCTCGGCGGCGACGGCACCAGCCGGGCCGCGGCCAAGGGCCTCGCCGAGGTGCCGCTGCTCTCGGTCTCCACGGGCACGAACAACGTCTACCCCACGCTCATGGAGGGCACGGTCGCCGGCATGGCCGCCGCGGCCGCCGCGCTGATGCCGGAGCCGAGGCGCTGCTGCATCCACGACAAGCGCATCGAGGTCCGCGTGAACGGCGAGCTGCGCGACATCGCGCTCATCGACGCCGTCGTCTCCGACGACTACTTCGCCGGGGCCCGGGCCATCTGGGACGCGGAGCGGATGCGGCTCATCGTAGCCTCCCGCTGCCACCCGGCGACCATAGGCTTTTCGGCCGTCGCGGGCGTCTGCGGCATAGTCGAGGACAGCGACGACTGCGCCCTCGCGGTCGAGCTCGGCCGCGGCGGCAGGCGGGTCACAGCCCCCATCGCCGCCGGCGTGCTCACGGAGGTGGGCGTCAGGGGCGTGTACCGGCTGGAGCTGGGGCAGGAGTTCCGCTTCCTCTCCGAGGCGCGGCACATGATAGCCCTGGACGGCGAGCGTGAGGTGCGCGTGGACCCCGGCGACGAGGTGACGTTCACCGTGCTCAGAAACGGACCCTGGCGCGTCCTGCCCCGCGCCGCGCTCAGCGAAGCGGCGAGGCTGGGAATGTTCAGGCCAGATAAGGAGGAATTTTAAATGGCAAAACTGGTAGTGATGCCGAAGCTGGGCCTCACGATGACCGAGGGCCTGGTCAGCCGCTGGCTGAAGGCCGAGGGCGACGCCGTCAAGGAGGGCGAGCCCCTCTTCGAGGTCGAGACCGACAAGCTCACGAATACGATAGAGGCCACGGCGTCCGGCACGCTTTTGAAGATACTCGCCAAGGAGGGCGACACCCTGCCCTGCCTGGCCGGGGTGGCCGTGATAGGCGAGCCGAACGAGGACATCTCCGAGCTCGTGCCCGGCGAGGCGCCCAAGGCCGAGGCCCCGGCCCCGGCGGCGGCCCCCGCCGCCCCCGCCGCGCCCGCAAAGGCCCCGGGCGGCAGGGTAGTGGCCTCGCCCGCGGCCAAGAAGCTGGCAAAGGAGCTGGGGCTCGACATAGCCCTCGTCCCCGGCACCGGCCCGGGAGGCCGCATAACGGAGGAGGACGTCAAAAAATTCAAGGCCGCCCCGCCCCCGCCGCCGGAGCCGCCAAAACCGGCCCCCGAGCCCGGGCCCAAGGCCTCGCCGCTCGCGGCAAAGGCCGCCGCCGAGCTGGGCATGGACCTCAAGGACGTGCCGCACAAGGGCGGGCGCATACTCGCGGCAGACATCCTCGCCGCCGTCTCCGCCCCCGCGGCCGAGGAGGGGCCGAGGGAGGAGGTCAAGCGCATGAACGGCATGCGCAAGGCCATCGCCCGCAACATGCAGAACAGCCACATGACCAGCCCCACCGTCACCTTCAACCTCGGCTGCGACGTGACCGAGCTTGCCAAGCTCCGCGCGCGGCTCAAGGCCGATGACATCAAGGTCAGCTACACGGACATCCTGGTCAAGCTCGTGACCGTGGCGCTCCGGGAGTTCCCGCTGCTCAACTGCTCCGTGGACGGGGACAATATAATCTACAAGAACTACGTCAACATGGGCGTGGCCGTGGCGCTGGACAACGGCCTCGTCGTGCCGAACGTCCGCGACGCCGACAAAAAGGGCCTGCGTGAGATCTCCGCCGAGGTCAAGGAGCTGGCGAACCTCGCAAGGACGGGCGGCCTGCCCATGGACCGCCTCAGCGGCGGCACCTTCACCATCACGAACCTCGGCATGTACGGCATAGAGAGCTTCTCGCCCATCATAAACCAGCCCGAGGTGGCGATACTCGGCGTGAACACCATCGTGGAAAAGCCCGTGGTCATAGACGGCGAGATCTGCGTGCGGCCTATCTTGAACCTCTCGCTGACCGCCGACCACCGCGTGGTGGACGGCTCCGTGGCGGCGCAGTTTCTGCAGCGCGTGAAGAAGCTCATCGAGTGCCCCGCGCTGGTGCTGGCGTAGGAGGTGCAGCATGGCAAAAGAAGTCGTAATGCCAAAACTCGGCCTCACGATGACCGAGGGCACGATCGAAAACTGGCTCAAAGCCGAGGGCGACGCCGTCAAGGAGGGCGAAGTGCTCTTCTCCGTCTCGACGGATAAGCTGACCAACGACGTGGAGGCCATGACCTCGGGCAAGCTGCTGAAGATACTCGTCCCTGCGGGCGAGACCGTGGCCTGCCTGACCCCCGTGGCCGTCATAGGCGCGGAGGGCGAGAGCTATACCGCCGCCGCCCCCGCCGCGGCCCCGGCCAAGGCGGAGGAAAAGCCCACCGGGGGCGGCGGAGTGCTCGTCATCGGCGGCGGGCCGGGCGGCTACGTCGCGGCCATAAGGGCGGCGCAGCTCGGCGCAAAGGTCACGCTCGCAGAGCGCGCCCAGATAGGCGGCACCTGCCTGAACCGCGGCTGCATGCCCACAAAAGCCCTGCTGCACAGCTCCGAGGTCTACGAGCTCGCGACTAAGTCCGAGAGCATAGGCATAATCGGCCGCGACGTGGCCGTGGACTGGGCGCGCGTGCAGCAAAACCGTCAGAGCGTCTCCGACAAGCTGACCGGCGGCGTCCGGGCCCTCATGCGCGCGAACAAGGTGACGGTGCTCGAGGGCGAGGCCAGCTTCACCGGGCCGATGACTGTCCGCGTGGGCGACAAGACCCTGAACCCTGAGAAGATAATCATCGCCGCGGGCTCAAAGCCCATCATGCCCGGCATCCCCGGACTGCGCGAGTGCCCGGCCTGCATAGATTCCACGGCCTGCCTAACGCTCGACCACATCCCCGAGAGCCTCGTCGTCATCGGCGGCGGCGTCATCGGCATGGAGCTCGGCAGCGTCTACCGCCGCTTCGGCGCAAAGGTCACGGTGCTGGAGCTTCAGCCGCGCATACTCCCGCAGATGGACGGCGAATTGGCCGAGCTCGCAAAGGCGCAGCTCATCTCCGAGGGCATGGACGTGCGCACCGGCGCGCGGGTCACGAGCGTGGACACCACGGCAAAGGGCGCGGCGGTACACGCGGAGATAGATGGCCGCGACAACGTGTTCGAGGCCGAGAAGGTCCTCGTCTGCGTCGGCAGGAGCCCGAACCTAGAGCCGCTGTGCCTCGAAAAGGCCGGGATAGCCGTGGAGGACGGCTTCATAAAGGTGGACGCGCACCTCGAGACCAGCGTCGAGGGCGTTTACGCCGTCGGCGACTGCTCCGGCAGGCTCATGCTGGCCCATGCGGCCATGGCGATGGGCGAGGCCGCGGCGGAGAACGCCATGGGCGGCGATGCGGGCTTTGACGCGGACATGAGCCCCGCCTGCGCCTATGTCGGCCCCGAGATAGCGGGCGTCGGCTACACCGAGGAGCGCGCCAAGGAGCTGGGCATAGAGTACATCGTCGGCCGCTTCCCGACCAGCGCCAACGGCCGCAGCCTGGTGGCCGGCTGCACGGGCGGCATGATAAAGGTCCTGGCCGGGCCGAAATTCGGCGAGATACTGGGCGTGCACATCCTGGCCCCGAGCGCCACGGAGCTGATAGAGGAGGCCGCGCTGGCGATAAGGCTGGAGGCGACGCTCGACGAGCTGACGGACACCATCCACTGCCACCCGACGGTGGCCGAGGCCCTGCGCGAGGCCGCGCTCGCCGCGCGCAAGCGGGCGATACATATCCCGAACAAAAAGTGAGGAGGCGGAGACATGCTCAATGCTGCGTTCATATTCATAGCCCCCGGCGCGGACCCCAAGCGCGACCGCGGCGTGGTGGAGACCCCGAGCGTGCGCCTGACTTCGATAGGCGTCTCGACCTATGAGGAGGGAGCGGCCGCGGCGGCCGAGATGGCCGAGGCGGGCTGCGGAGCCATCGAGCTCTGCGGCGGCTTCGGTATCCGCGGCACGTATCTGGTGGAGCAGGCGGTAAACGGCAAGGCCCGAGTGGGCGCCGTGCGCTTCGACCTCCACCCCGGCCTTGACAACAAGAGCGGCGACGAGCTGTTCTGATCCTTCCCCCCCAGGCCCCGCCCCACCGGGCGGGGCCCTTTTGCGCATACATATAATATTAAAGACCGGAAAACACGGCGTTTTCCGGTCTTTTTCTCATATCAGCTCCGAGACGAAGGCAAAGGGCGTGAGGCGCAGGGCAAAGCGCAGGGCGTCCTCTATCACGGATGCGGGCTGCTCAGCGGGGCAGTCGGCAGCCGTCTCCGGCGGCTCGGGCTCCACGTGCTCGCGCGTCTGCTCATACTCGGCAAAGGCGTCGCAGAGCTCGCCCATCAGCACCTCGGCCCAGCCGACGCCGCGCGTGAGCACCGTTATCAAAAACGGCTCATCCGTGTACACGATGCCCGCAATGCAGATGTTGAACACCCCGTCGTAGTGCTCGTAGCCGTACTTCTGCGCGATCTCGAGGCCGCACTCGCCGCTCTCGAGATACTCACCCGGGTTGGCCTGCTTGAGATATTCTATCTCCTGCCCGAAGGTCTCCGGGTCGTCCCAGAGCGTCTGCAGCATGCCGACCATCATCCGAGCGGTGAAGCCGCCGCTCGCATAGTAGTCAAAGCTGCGCTCGCTCTCGTCCAGCCCCGTGTAGCCGAAGGCGATGTCCTTGAACTGGCGGTAGGAGCCTATCCAGTCCACCATGAGCTGCGAGAGCTCGTTGTTCGAGTACACCAGGCTCTGCTCGTGGCAGTAATCGAGCGGCACGCCGTATATGGACTCGTCCGGCGCTATCTCGCCCGCGGCCTCGAGCTCGTAGAAGTACATGTTCAGCGGCAGCTTGTAGAGGCTCGCCGTCTCGAAGAGCTTGTCGGCGTTGTACCAGTACTCCGTCCCGTCCGAGAGCGCGCGGAAACCTATGGCGAAGTTTTTCTCCGTCAGGCGGTAGCGCTCAAAGAGCTCCTCTATCGTCTCGTCGAGCGTCTCCTGCGCCCCGTCCGCGTACGCGGAGCAGGGGAGGAGCAGCAGCACGGCAATAAGAAGGGACGCGAGCAGCCTGAGCCGCCCGCGTCCCGGCCTTTTCAGACTCATTTGTCTATGTAGACCTTCTCCTCGGTGATCTCGTCGAGCGTGTGCGCGCCGCACATGGTCATGGTGTCCACCAGCTCGGCCTTCAGCTTGGCGAAGAGCAACTTTGCGCCCTCGGCCTCGCCGCCGTACACCGCCGGGACGAAGGGGCGGCCTACGAGCACCGCGTCCGCGCCCAGGGCCAGGGCCTTGAACACGTCCACGCCGGTCCTGATGCCGCCGTCCACGAACACGACGCACTTGCCGCCGACAGCCTTGGCGATGTCGGGCAGGACGTCCGCAGTGGCGCGGGTCTGGCCCAGCACGCGGCCGCCGTGGTTGGAGACGACGATGCCGGCGGCGCCCGCCTCGACCGCCTTCTCGGCGCCCGCGACGGTCATGATGCCCTTGACGATGAACGGCATCTTGGCGTAGTCGATGACGGCCTTGAGGTCGGCCACGGGCTTGCTGCCCGCGTTCGGGTTCATGGCCTTGAGGAAGGGCAGGCCCGCGCCGTCGATGTCCATGGCGGCGGCGAAGATGCCCTGCTCGTTGAGGATGTCGAGCTTTTCAAACACGGCCTCGTTGTTCCACGGCTTGATGGTGGGCACGCCGACGCCGCCGACCTTGACCATGGCTGCGACGGAGCGCTTCATGATCTCGGGGTCCACGCCGTCGCCGGTGAAGGAGGCGGAGCCGCACTCCACAGCCGTGGGGATGAGGATGTCGTTGTAGGCAAAGTCGTCGTAGGCGTCGCTGTAGTGCATGGGCAGCGCGCCGATGGGGGCGGTGAAGATGGGCAGACCGAACTCCCGGCCGAAGAGCTTGAAGCTCGTGTCCGGAGTCGCGTTGGAGCAGATGGTGTCCATGTTCACGAAGATCTTCTGCCAGGCGTCGTAGTTGCGGGCGGCGCCGTTGCCGGGGCCCTTGGAGCCGGGGCCGGGCATGGAATTGCCGCAGGCCTTGCCGTTGCACACCGCGCAGGCCTTGCAATAGGGGCCAATATTTCCGCGCGCTTTTTCAAGTACGTCCTTGTAAACCATGACATTTCCTCCAATATATATGTAATTGTGCCATTGATGAACATTAAAAACCCGTTTTCAGCTTTTGTCAATCCAAACCCGTGCCGTCGAAGGCGGGGATCATGTCCTCGCCGGAGGAGTCCGGCTCCTGCCAGTAGCCGTCCTCGATGCCGGCGGCTATCAGATAGTCGTAGAGCTCCGCGGCCTCAGCCTCGGTGACACAGCGGCCCAGCTCCGGGAAGCGCTCCGCAATGCCCGGCATGGGCGTGTACTGCGCCATGAGCGAGAAGAGCACCCCGCCCATGGGGAAGTGCTCCGCCACCCAGTCGATGACCCCGCGCGAGTTTTCGAGCTGCCCGGGCAATATGAGATGGCGTATGAGCACGCCGGAGCGGAGAATCTCGTCCTCGTCCATGCAATATACGCCCACCTGGCGGAACATCTCGAGTATCGCCGCCGCGGCGGCCTCCGGGTAATCCGGCGCGTCGGAATACCTCGCCGCGGGGGCGGCAAGGGAATATTTGAAGTCCGGCATGTATATCTGCACCAGCCCCTCGAGCATGCGCAGGGACTCCACGCTCTCGTAGCCGGAGCTGTTCCAGACCACGGGTATTCCGAGGTCGAGGCCGGAGAGCGCCTCGGCCACGGGCCGGGTAAAGTGCGAGGCGGTGACGAGGCTGATGTTGTGCACGCCCGTGTCCCGCAGCCGGAGCATGACCTCGCGCAGCTTCGGCACGGTGAGCTCCACACCGCCGCCGGAGGCTATCTCTCGGTTCTGGCAGTAGACGCAGCCGAGGCCGCAGCCGGTGAAGAAGATGGTGCCGCTCCCTCGCGTGCCGCTTATGCAGGGCTCCTCGCCGTAGTGCGCCGCCGCCCTCGCGGCGCGGGGGAGATAGGGCGAGCGGCAGCGGCCGAACACGCCGTTTTCGCGCACGGCTCCGCAGTTTCTCGGGCAGTCATGGCAGCCGCTCAAAAGGGGAGCGCCTCCCTCGTGTGGCCGTAGGGCTCGCGCGGGACGCTCATGGGCTGCATACGCCCGCTCTCCGCGCCCTTGAGGGCCAGCTTGAGCATCTTCTTGAGCGTGTACTTGCTCTCACCGGCAAAGCGCTCGGCGCGGTCGTAACTTACCGTCTCGCACTTGTAGCCGAGGCGGGTGATGAGCCCGCGCAGAAAGAGGTCGTCGCCGTGGTAGAGGGCAAGCTTGTCCAGCGCCTCGGGCCCCATGAGGCGGAAGTCCGCGTGGTCGTATATGAGGTCGGAGCCGAAAAAGCGCATGATGCGGTAATACGCCCGCGCGGTGAAGCGCTTCATAAAGGTGTCCGTCTGGCGGCTGGCGCGGACGCCGCAGACTATGTGCGCGCCCTCCTCGCGCTTTTCGCACATGGCGTCGATGGCGTTCACGTCGTCCTGCAGGTCGGCGTCTATCGAGATGGCCACGGCGCGCTCGGCGCGGGCGGCCATGAGCCCCTCGGTCAGCGCGGTCTGGTGGCCGCGGTTGCGGTCCAGAGAGAGGCCGGTGAACACGGTGGGATACGCCTCGTGCGCCTGTTTTATCATCTCCCAGGTGCGGTCCGCCGAGCCGTCGTCCACAAAGAGGACGCGGCTGGCCCCGGAAGCTATGCCGCGCTCCACAAGGGAGGAGAGCTTCTCGCCCAGGAGCTTCATCGTCTCGGGCAGGACCTCCTCCTCGTTATAACAGGGTACTACAATAAAGTATTTCTCCATAAAGTCCTCCGAAAGAGGCCGCGCCGGAAAGCCGGGGTGCCATAAGAAAGTAATTGTGTTTTAGAGGGAATGGCATGGCCTTTCGGGGTCATGCCGTTTCCTCTTTCATCAGTTCATTCAGCGGGATAAAGCCCACAAGGTCATAAACGATGCGGATATTCTGCCGCCGCTTGCCACTGCTCTTGTCCGGGGCCTCAATGTAGATGGCCTTCACCAGCTCCCGCAGCGCGTAGGGGGTCAGCTCCCGCTCACCGGCGTACTTGTGTACCCGCTGAATAAACTGCTCTAAATTTTCAAGCTGTCGTTCCTGTACTTCGATTTCCTTCTCTAAGGTCTGCGCCTCCGCTTGCAGAGCCGCCTGCTCGTCCTCATAGGCCGCGCTCATGGTGGCATACCGCTGGTCGCTCACCTTACCGCTCACATTGTCCTCGTAAAGCCGCATGAACAGCCGGTCAAGCTCCGCCAGCCGCTTCTCGTCCTGCGCCAGCTTCTTCCGCCGTACCCGGATGGCCTCGCCGGTGGACAGCTTCAGGCGTTCCTCCATCACCGCCCGGAAGTGGGCCTCGTAGCGGCTCACATAGGAGATCACCGCCTCCATGTGCCGCCATACCAATTCCTCCAGCACCACCGCCCGGATGAAGTGGGCCGAACAGCTCCCGGTGTTGCTCCGGTAGTTGGCGCATACAAAGTGGTCTTGCCGCCTCTCAAAATAATTCGTGGTGCAGTAACGCATTTTCGCCCCGCAGTCGGCGCAGTAGACAAGGCCGGAGAATATACTGCTCTTGCCGGTTTTCGTCCGCCGGTGCCGCTGCTGGCGTATCTCCTGCACCTTGTCAAAGACTTCTGCCTCGATGATGGCCGGGTGGGTGTTGTAGAAGATGGCCTGCCTGTCCTCCGGGCTGTGCCGCTGCTTCTTGTCCCAGATAGAGTTGGTGTAGGTCTTGAAATTGACGGTGCAGCCCGTGTACTCCCGCCGCTCCAAAATGTGGACAACGGTGTTTGTATTCCAGTGGTACGGGTCGGCCCCCTCCTTGTTGGGGGTCTTGCGGCCCTGCCGCTGCTTGTAGGCCGTGGGGGTGAGTACCCTCGCTTCCGTCAGCGCCCTGGCGATCTGCATCGGCCCCCGCCCCTCCATGCAGAGGGTGAAGATACGCTTGACCACCTGTGCCGCTTCCTCGTCCACAAGCCAGCCCTTCGGGGTGTCGGGGTCTTTCTTGTAGCCGTAGGGGATATTCGTTGCCAGCGGCTCCCCGCGCTCCCCCTTGGCCTTGTTCACCGCCCGGATCTTCCGGCTGGTGTCCCGCGCGTAAAACTCGTTGAACCAGTTTTTGATTCCGGCAAAGTCGTTGTCCACGCTGTTAGGGTCGATGGTGTCGTAGTTGTCGTTGATGGCGATAAACCGCACGCCATACTTGGCAAAGGTGATGTTGGTGTACATCCCCGTCAGGGCGGAATTGCGGCCAAACCGGGACAGGTCTTTGACGATACACACGGCCACATGGCCGGCCTCGATCTCGTCCAGCATTTTCTGAAAGCCGGGCCGCTGGAAGCTCGTCCCGCTGTAACCGTCATCCACGAAAAACACGGGGTTGGGGAAGCGGTGATCCCTCGCGTACTGCTCCAAAATGCGCTTTTGATTCGATATGGAATTACTCTCGCCCTCGTTGGCGTCCTCCTGTGACAAGCGGCAGTAAAGTGCTGTGATTTTATCAGTTGCCCGTAACATTTCTGTTTCCTCCTTTATGGGGGCAACTGTCCGTACAGGATCGGGTGCCTTTATTATATCAGCTTTTGGGGCGTTTGTCATGCCTGTCCCTCCATTTCTCCGGCGTTTTGCTCCATAATGCGCTTTAATTTTCTGTCCAGCGTTTCCGTCCCCTCATAGCTGCCTGTGACGGAGTAAACGGTGCCGCCGATCTCCCGCTGCAAGGTAAGCTCCGGCAGCCAGAAGGCGGAAAGGTTTTTGACGCGGATATGGCCCTCCGCGTCAAACCAGAAGCGGCGGGGCTGGCCCTCCGGGGCAGGCTCCGGCTTGGCGTAGGGGTCGGGGTTGGAGAAGCGGTATTCGTCCGGGGCGGCGGCCTCCTGTTCGGCATAGGCCCGGATTTCCTCTAATTCCTCCGGGGTAAATTCCTTGTGTTCCTTGTTGTTCATGGTCTGCGCTCCTTTCATTTTTTGCATGAGAAAGGCGCGGCCTGCTGGCCGTGCCTAATTTACCCTTGCATTCCAAGTACAATCCATTCATCGACAATATCCCAAAAGTTTATATCATATTCGGGCTGTCGATTGCTAAACCACAATGTTGCCTTACAACTATCACAATCAGACAAATCCACTGCAACATATCCGCCCATTCCAGAACCAAATATTCCAAAAGTAGTTGGCAGGTAAATTTTCAATGGCTGTTTCAAATCATCAAGAATACCCCATTCTTCATCATCAAATACAACGATATCATTGGATTCTAACAATCCCATTCCTCCGCTTGCATAGTAAAAGAAGCCGTTATGAAGTTCTTGATAAAACTTGACAATGCTGCTTGGAAGGTTGTCCAATTTAGATTGTAGTTTACTGGGGAAGTGTGTGGTATTGCAATTTCCACCCTCATAATATAACACTTTTTTATTAGACGAGAGTATACTATATAAAATAGAGTATTTTCCTTGATATTTAATTAGATTTACATCAAGTAAATTTTCTTCTAAATACAGAATAGTATTTCTTAACTCATTTGCAAACAAGGCTTTCCAGCACTTGATTGTTACAGCAATCCTTTCCTCTTTTTTGTTTATACAGAAAATTTTCTTCCATGACTCCGGGATTTCTATGATATTTTCAACTTTAGATGAGATTAACTCTACATCTCTATGGTATTTTTTTAGATAAGACAATTTGTCCTCAAATGTCTTATCATTCTTGCTATCTTTTAGTTTATCAAAAATTCCCATGTAAACGCCCCTCTCCATTTCCTGCCCCACCTTTGGGACACTTTGTCCCAGCAGGGGCGGCCCGTCAAAAATCAATTCCATTGTACCATCCCCGTCGGGAAATGGGAAGTCCCTTACCGCTCCATATCCCTGTCCCGGCGCTGGGCGTGGGCCTGCTCCTGCCGCCTCCGGGCGGCGTCCACGGTGGATTTCACCCGGTACAGCTTCATCAGGTCGTCCCGGATGGGCTTGTACTTGTCATAGTCCTCTTGGTACGCCTGTTGCAGCTTCCCCCGCTCCGTCCGCCACTTGGTAAGGGGCAGCCTGCCCTCCGGGGTGAAGTGGGGTTCCAGCTTGCGGCGGGCCATATAAAACTGCCGCAGCTCCCCCTCGTGGGCGGCCTTGAATTTCTCCCGCTGGCCCTTGCGGTGGATGGCGTTGAGCTGGGTGTGGATGGGCTTCAGCTCCCGGTAGCGTTCCGCCTGTTCCAGCAGGCCGTCCAGCTCCTTCATGCGGGCCTGCTTGCTGTCCATGCTGGCTTTTAATTCCTCGATCCGCTCGTTATGGGAAGTGACGCGGGCCTCCAAATCGTCCACAGTGTAGAGTTTCTGCTCGGTCAGGTAGTTCACGGTGTCGGCAAACTTTTGGAGATTGCCCACCTTGCCCTTATTGCTCCACGCGCCCGCGTTCCGCGCCCCGTAGTAGGCGGATAACAGGTTGGCAAGGGTGGTGGCCTGGGGCTTGGAAAGTTCCTCCCGCACCTCCTTGAGCCAGCCGAACAGGGCCTTGATTTTCTGCTTCAAGTCTTTCAAGAGGGCGTTGGTGGCCTTGATCCAGCGGTTGAGTTCCCCCTTGTCGGTGGCGATCCCCCGTGCCTCCATCTGGCGCACCGCTGGCCCCTCGTGGACGGTGGGTAATAGGTCTAAACCTTGCCGCAGATAGGAGCGGTGGTCGATCCGGCAGGGCAGGCCCTTCTCGGCAAACTTGGCGTTGCACAGGTCGGCCCACGCCTCCCGCCATGCTTCCAGCGTTTCCGGGCGGCCCCAGTCGGTGGTGGGCACCGCGTCAAAGAGGGGCTTGCCCTTCTCGTCCAGTATGCGGTTCCCGTCCTCGTCCAGCCGGTAGACCCGCCGCTGCTTGTAGCCCCACTTGCCATCCTCCCGGATAGGACGGATGGGGCAGAGAACATGGAAGTGGGGGTTGGGGATGCCCCCATCCTCTTTGTCGGGCTGGTGTACGGCGAAGTCCACCACCATGCCACGGCTGACAAACTGCTCCAACAAAAACTGCCTTGCAAGGGCGATGTTTTCTTCCAGCGAAAACTCGTTCTGCAAGGCAATGTCAAAGCTGTACGCAAGCTGGGCGTCCTTGCCGCGCTCGGCGGCTTCCAGCGCGTTCCACAGGGTCTGCCGGTCTTGGTATTCCGGCGGGGCCTGCGGGGGCAGGAGAATATGGGAGCAGATCACGCCGCCCTTGTGGGTGAAGTCGCTGTACTCGCCGTAGCGTTCACTGTAAAGCCGCTCCCCGGCGCGGTAGGCGGCGGACGCGATGGCGGACTGTCCGGCGCTGCGCTGCACCTGTGTGACTGACAAATGAAACAGTGCCATTTACTGGCCCTCCCGCTGGGCGGCGGCCTGGACAGCGGCCCGCACCTCCGGCATGGAGAAAATCTGCTCGGCAAGGGAATAGAAGCCCTGCTCGGACAGGGGCTTGACCTCTGGGGCCACGCTCTCCACGGCGGCCCCTCTGGTGATTAGGCGGTGGGCGCGTTTCTGCCGCTCCCCCTTCTCATAGTATTTCTTCCGCTGCTCCAACCGCTGTACCCGGTGCTGGTACTGTTGCAGCTTGGCTTCGTTCTCGGCGTACTCCCGCCGGAGCTGTTCTAACTCTTTGCTCATGGTCGTTGACCTCCTTTTTCTGAAAATGGGCGAAAAAAATGACCGTCCTCCGGGGCGTTCCTGGTGAGCGGTCAGGGTGTCGGTGTTCGGTTATCAGGCCCTCGGAAGGGGGACAGACGCGCAAGCGGGTGTCCCCCTTCCGGGGGCGGGCGGGGTAAGCGGCGTAAGCCGCGCAAGGGGGGCACCCCCTTGGACGGAGCGTAGCGACGCAAAAACGGCGGGTTGCTCTGTCTGGCAATCCGCCGTTCCGCCTCGCAGAGCGCACGAATACATGGCCGTTAGGCTATGTATAGAAGTGCGCCCTTTAGTTCCTAAAGGGTTTTCAGTTACATCCTCATAGTGCTGTTATAACATCAATTCCGATTCCATTGACGAGAAAATCTGTGAGTGTGTCTGCTATTTTATACGCATATTCAAAACCTAAGCTGCCTGCTTCCACAAAATATACGCCAAATCCATCGTTGCCAAATCCATAAAAATAAACCATATCGCCTAAATCATCACCAATAAACCAAACCTTACTGATAAAGTCTTCTTTCATAGGATGTGCAAACTCATTTTGCATACCTAAGGCCCTGTTTGCTGACCAAAGACAAATAGGTATGCTTCCAATATCTTCATCATCGCTTTCAATTTCAAATTCTATACTGCCAATATTTCCAGTACCAGAAATACAACTTAAAAATTCATAATAATCAGCAGGTAGTTGTATCGGTGCCTTTTCAACAATTTGTTTAATTATTTCTTTTCCACCCGGATATACTTCATCTTTATCAAACTTTAATTGTTTATTGATGTTGTCAATAATGCTCACTCGCTTACCTTCTTTCAAGTGCAAGACTATTTCTTAGGCTGCTTTCAAAAATGTTCCCTCGCAAACTTCCTCGCCGCCTCCCGGCGTTCCTCGCTGTATGGCGCGGTCAGTCGGAAACAGAAGCGGCCCTTGTCGATCTCAAAGGTCTTGCAGCCCCAGCCGTCATCGTCCACCTCCTGACAATGCTCCGGCCAGCGGCGGGCGTAGGCTCCCAGCCGGTTCTTCAAGTCCGTGTTGTGGGTGCTGACGGTGATTCGGGGGCCTTGCTCGTCAAACTCAATTATAGTCGTTTTCTGGCTTTTCTTCAATCCTGTTTTCATGTCCTCCGCTCCTTTCCCTTAATTTTTGCCCCGTCACGCGAGAGGGGTCTTTTTCGCCTCTTTTTCCCAGCTCTTGACTTGGGAAAAACAGCGTTTTCGCGTTCAAAATCGCCCGGACGGGTCACAGTCCGTTCCGGGCCGCTGTTATCGCCTGATTTTCGTTTTTTACGGCTCTTGACCGGGATTGCCGCCCCCGTTGGTGTGGCGGCGCAGATAGGCGATCAAGTCCTGCTTCATCACCAGCTTGCGCCCCCCGATTTTCAGCGTGGGGAAGTCCGGCGCGTTCATCAGGTTGTAGGCCCCGGCTCTGGACAGGTGGAGCGCGGCGGCCAGCTCCCGCACATTCATCACATCGGGAAACGCTGCAAAAGGTTCCGGCATTTGTCCTCCTTTCCGGCCCGTGAAAAAGCGGCGGCCCCCGTCCCCGGCGGCTGCCGCTCCATGCGCCTTATTTGCTGTCGTGCCTGTCTAAATACTGCTGATATTCGGATAGCACAAAGTCCTCATAGGCCCCTGCGATCCTGGCGATCCGCTTGTGTACCGCGCTGGCGGTCTTGTAGCCCACCCTGTCCGCGATCTCCTGCTCGGTGTAGCCCTCCATGCGGAGCTTCAATATCTCCTTGTCGGTGTCGTTGATATGCCCCGCCGCGAAGGTGTCAATCTGCATTTGGGACAGGACGGAGTTCTCAAAGTCCGCCCGCGGGTCTGCCACCTGGGAAAACTCGCCGCCGCTCTCCATCAGTTCCTCTAACGAGATGGCCTTGCCGGAGCGGTCGTGGTGCCATTTCCGCAAAAAGTTCGTCTTGACGGTGCTGCCCCGGCTGTCGTAGTCCTCCACCGCCCGGTTCTCCCACATCGCGTCAATGACTGGCTGCCAGTTCTGCTCCGCGATCACCATGTCGGTCAGGTTCCCCACAAGGTTGCTGAATTGCTGGTAGGTCAGCCACGGCACCTCCATCCCCGGCGGCATATTGTACAGGCTCTGGAAGGAAAGGCCGTTTTGCTCAAACTTCATGCGGAGATAGGGGATGATGGCGTAGGACAGCCGCCACAGGGGGGAGTGGCCCGCGTATTGCTCCCGGTCGCCGGGAATGTCCCGGTAGTTCCCTCTGCGGTCTTTTACCTGAAAGAATTGCCACGCCGTCCAGGAATAGCAGTCCCACACCAGCAGCTTAAACATATCGTGCCGGATGATGGGGTCGTATTTGTCCGTCCGAAGCACCTCATAGGGGCTGCGGGGCAGGGTAAGGGCGGGCTTCCATTTCCCCGCCAGCTCCACCGGCAGGCTGTAAAACAGGGTCAGCCACGATTTATCATCGTCCTGCGGTATCTCGATGATCTCTCCGGGCAGCACCACAAGGAAACCTTTGGGGCTGTTCTGCTGTGCCATGCGCGTCACCTCCGTTTCTGGCCCTCTACTCTATATGGCTTGGGAAGGGCCGGATTGTTCCAATGTTTCCAAACTTTTTTCAGATTTTTTGAAAAAATCCCGGATGGGAAAGGAATGGATGGGTTTACTACGATTATAGCGGAAAAGTGGGAATAAGTCCATTGTGTTTGAAACAGGCAAAAAAAGAAGCGGCACATGGATTTTTGTCCATGTGCCGCTTGCCCCCGCTCCTGCCGGACAGCCGCCATAATTTAGTTGTTCACTGTCTTATGGACTACCGGCTAAACTCCGCGGCCTTTTTTACGCCCACATTATAAGCCATTTTGCCTCCGGATTCAATATCACACACTTTATATGACGGATTTTACAAAAAATTAAATAAAAAATATTGTTTTACGGCATTATTGGTATTGTAAAATCATAGACAAGGTAGTAAAATGTCTCTGGCCCAAAATTATGGGTAATGATACAAACGTATGTAACAAGCTGGAGGGCGGCCGGATGGTCGATATCGTACTCGTAGAACCTGAGATCCCGAACAATACCGGGGCGATAGCCCGGACCTGCGCCTGCACGGGCGCGAGGCTGCATCTCATAAAGCCGCTGGGCTTCGACATCTCGGACAGCGCGGTCAAGCGCGCGGGACTGGACTACTGGTACCTCGTGGACATCCGGGTGTACGACAACATCGAGCAGTACTTCAAGATGAACGGCGACGAGAACCTCTGGCTCACCACCACGAAAGCCCCCAAAAGCTACGTCGACTGCGACTGGAGCGGCGACGTGACGCTCATGTTCGGGAAGGAGACCGCGGGCCTGCCCGAATGGCTCAGGGAAAAATACCGCGACAAATGTATACGCATCCCCATGATCTCCGAGGCGAGGAGCCTCAATCTGTCGAACGCCGCTGCCATACTCACCTATGAAGCGCTCAGGCAGCAGGGGTTCAAGGGCTTAAAAGACTATGGAATTATGAAACAGGAGGAATCGGTATGAATTACAACAAGAAAACTGTCCGCGACTTCGACCCCCACGGCAAGAAGGTGCTCCTGCGCTGCGATTTCAACGTACCCCAGAACAAGGAGACGGGCGAGATAACCAGCGACAAGCGCATCGTCGCGGCTCTGCCCACCATTAAATACCTGCTCGAGAACGGCGCTGCCGTCATCGCCTGCTCCCACCTGGGCAAGCCCAAGGGCGAGTGGAAGGAGAGCCTGAGCCTGGCCCCCGTGGCCAAGAGGCTGAGCGAGCTGCTCGGCATGGACGTCATCTTCGCCAAGGACATCATCGGCGAGGACGCCAAGGCCAAGGCCGCGGCCCTGCAGCCGGGCCAGCTGCTGCTGCTTGAGAACCTCCGCTTCGACAAGCGCGAGGAGAAGAACGACCCCGAGTTCGCCAAGGAGCTCGCCTCCATGGCCGACGTCTATGTGTCCGACGCCTTCGGCACCGTGCACCGCGCCCACGCCTCCACCGCCGGTGTCGCGGCCTTCCTGCCCGCCTACGCCGGCCTGCTGGTAGAGAAGGAGATCTCCGTCATGGGCAAGGCCCTCAGCGACCCCGCCCTTCCCTTCGTCGCCATCCTCGGCGGCGCCAAGGTAAGCGACAAGATCGGCGTCATCAATAACCTCCTTGAGAAGGCCGACACCATCATCGTCGGCGGCGGCATGGCCTACACCTTCAAGAAGGCCCAGGGCCACACCATCGGCAAGAGCCTGCTCGAGGCCGACCGCGTCGACTACGCTAAGGAAATGATGGACAAGGCCGCGGCCAAGGGCGTCAAGCTGCTCCTGCCCGTGGACCACGTCTGCGCCAAGGAGTTTGCCGCCGACGCCGAGCCCGTCGTCACCGGTGAGGACATCCCCGACGACCTCATGGGCATGGACATCGGCCCCAAGACCGTTGAGATGTACAAGGACGCCGTCAAGGGCGCCGGCACCGTTGTCTGGAACGGCCCCATGGGCGTTTTCGAGTTCGCCAGCTTCAACAAGGGCACCTTCGCCATGGCCGAGGCCGTTGCCAACTGCGGCGGCGTGACCATCATCGGCGGCGGCGACAGCGCCTCCGCTGTCGAGAAGAGCGGCTATGCCGACAAGATCACCCACATCAGCACCGGCGGCGGCGCTTCTCTCGAGTTCCTCGAGGGCCTGGAGCTGCCCGGCGTCGCCTGCCTGCTTGATAAATAAGGAGCGTTTGCCATGAACAGAAAGTATCGCAAGACCGTTATAGCCGGCAACTGGAAGATGAACAAGCTTGCCTCCGAGGCCAAGCCCTTCGTCGAGGAGCTGCGCGCGGCTATGCCCAAGACCAAGACCTGCGAGAGCGTGCTCTGCGTGCCCTTCCCGATCATCCCCGCCATGGCCAAGGTCATGCGCGACAGCCGCCTCGCCTTCGGCGCTCAGGACGTCTCCGCGCACGAGTCCGGCGCCTACACCGGCGAGGTCAGCGCCGCCATGCTGGCCGATCTGGGCGTCAAGTACTGCATCGTCGGCCACAGTGAGCGCCGCCAGTACCACGCCGAGAGCGACTCCCTCGTGAACACCAAGGCCAAGGCCCTGCTCGCCGCCGGCATCACCCCTATCATCTGCGTGGGCGAGAGCCTCGAGCAGCGCGAGAACGAGCTCACCATGGAGTACGTCGCCTACCAGGTCAAGGCCGCCCTTGCGGGAATGGACGCCCGCGAGGTCAAGAAGTGCATCATAGCCTATGAGCCCATCTGGGCCATCGGCACCGGCCGCACCGCCACCGCCGACCAGGCTGAGGAGGTCTGCCGCGAGATCCGCACCGTCATCCGCGGCATGTTCGACGCCCGTACCGCCCGCGCCGTCAGCATCCTCTACGGCGGCAGCATGAACGCCAAGAACTGCGACGAGCTGCTCGCCCAGCCCGACATCGACGGCGGCCTCATCGGCGGCGCCTCCCTCAAGCCGCAGGACTTCGCCCGCATCATCGCCGGCACCGCCGCGGAGTGAGCCATGGAAAAAGTGAACCCCACCGCTCTCATAATCCTTGACGGCTACGGCATCGGCGAACCCGGACCCGGCAACGCCATCTGGGAGGCCAAGACCCCCGTCATGGACAAGCTGCTCGCCTGCTGCCCGAACACTCAGCTCTCCGCCTCCGGCCTCGACGTGGGCCTGCCCGAGGGCCAGATGGGCAACAGCGAGGTCGGACACACTAACATCGGCGCCGGCCGCGTGGTGTATCAGGACCTGCCCCGCATCACCAACGCCGTGAAGGACGGCAGCTTCTTTGAAAATCCCGTGTACGTCAAGGCCATGGACGACGCCGCAAAGAGCGGCGGCGCGCTCCATGTGCTCGGCCTCCTCTCCGACGGCGGCGTGCACAGCCATATCACCCACATCTTCGCGATACTCGAGATGGCCAAGCGCCGCGGCCTGCCGCGCGTGTACGTCCACTGCTTCCTCGACGGGCGCGACGTCGGCCCCAAGACCGGCGCAAGCTACGTCCAGAAGCTCGCCGACGAGTGCGCCAAGCTCGGCAACTGCAAGATAGCCACCATCCAGGGCCGCTTCTGGGGCATGGACCGCGACAAGCGCTGGGAGCGCCTCCAGAAGGGCTATGACGCCATAGTCCGCGGCGTGGGCGTGGAGAACGCCGACCCCGTCGCCGCCGTCGAGGCGAGCTACGCCCAGGGCGTCACCGACGAGTTCGTCGAGCCCGTCGTCTGCGACAAGGACGGCATGATCCACAGCGGCGACAGCGTCATCTTCATGAACTTCCGCCCCGACCGCGCGCGTGAGATGACCTGGGCCCTCACCGGCAACCTGCCCGCCGACGCGGCCATGAGCTGCGAGAAGCTCACGCTCTCCTACGTCTGCACCGCGCAGTACGACGCGGCGCTGACTCTGCCCATCGCCTTCCCGCCCGAGCACCTCGCCGGCACCATCGGCGAGTATGTCTCCAGCCTCGGCATAAAGCAATTCCGCATCGCCGAGACCGAGAAATACGCCCACGTCACCTTCTTCCTCAACGGCGGCGTTGAGAAGCAGTACGAGGGCGAGGAGCGCGTGCTCGTGCCGTCGCCGAAGGAGTATCCGACCTACGACCTCATCCCGCAGATGAGCGCCGAGGAGGTCAAGGACAAGCTCGTCGCGCGCATGGACCAGGGCGGCTGCGGCCTCTACGTCTGCAACTTCGCAAACTGCGACATGGTCGGCCACACCGGCGTGACCGAGGCTGCGATAAAGGCCGTCGAGACCGTTGACAAGTGCCTCGGCGAGGTCGTCGAGTGCGCCAAGCGCAACGGCATCCGCCTCGCCGTCACTGCCGACCACGGCAACGCCGACAGGATGGTCGAGCCCGACGGCAGCCCCAACACCGCGCACACCACCAACCCCGTCCCCTTCGTGATAGTGGGCACCGGCGAGCTCAAGCTCCGCTCCGGCGGCAAGCTGGCCGACATAGCGCCCACGCTGCTCGAGCTGATGGGCCTTCCCGCCCCGGCCGAGATGACAGGCAAGTCCCTCATTGAAAAGTGATTCCAATAAAACATTTTGAAGGAGAATTACAATGAAAGAGTACTTCGAGATCGTTGACGTCACCGCGCGCGAGATACTTGACTCCCGCGGCAACCCGACCGTTGAGGTCGAGGTCACCCTGGACGACGGCACCGTCGGCCGCGCCGCTGTTCCCTCCGGCGCCTCCACCGGCGTTTACGAGGCCTGCGAGCTCCGCGACGGCGACAAGAGCCGTTACCTGGGCAAGGGCGTCAGCAAGGCCGTTGAGAACGTCAACACCGAGATCGCCGAGGCCATGCTGGGCCTGAACGCCCTCGACCAGACCTCGATAGACAAGCTGCTCATCGAGCTCGACGGCACCCCGAACAAGACCCGCCTCGGCGCCAACGCCATGCTCGGCGTGTCCCTGGCCTGCGCCCGCGCCGCTGCCAACGCCCTGAACCTGCCCCTCTACAACTACATCGGCGGCGTGAACGCCAAGACCCTGCCCGTGCCGATGATGAACATCCTCAACGGCGGCGCCCATGCCACCAACAACGTCGACATCCAGGAGTTCATGATCATGCCTGTCGGCGCCCCCAGCTGGAAGGAAGCCCTGCGCATGTGCGCCGAGGTGTTCCACACCCTCAAGACCGTCCTCAAGGAGAACGGCACCCCCGCCGCCGGCGTGGGCGATGAGGGCGGCTACGCTCCCAACCTGAAGAAGGACGAGGACGCCTTCAAGTGCATCGTCGCCGCCATCGAGAAGGCCGGCTACAAGCCCGGCGAGGACTTCATGCTCGCCATCGACGCCGCCGTGTCGGATTGGTACAACCACGAGGACGGCACCTACACCCTGCCGAAGGCCAAGAAGACCATGACCCGCAGCCAGATGGTCAACATGTGGAAGAAGTTCGCCGACACCTACCCCATCATCTCCATGGAGGACTGCATGGGCGAGGACGACTGGGAAGGCTGGGCCATGCTGACCAAGGCTCTCGGCGACCGCGTCCAGCTCGTCGGCGACGACCTGTTCGTCACCAACGTCGAGCGCGTGAAGATGGGCCTCGAGAAGCACGTCGCCAACGCCGTCCTGATCAAGGTCAACCAGATCGGCACCCTGACCGAGACCCTGGACACCATGCAGCTCGCCAACCGCGCCGGCTACACCACCATCGTGTCCCACCGCTCCGGCGAGACCGAGGACACCACCATCGCCGACCTCGTCGTGGGCCTGAACGCCGGACAGATCAAGACCGGCGCCCCCAGCCGCACCGACCGCGTCTGCAAGTACAACCAGCTGCTGCGCATCGAGGAGGAGCTCTTCGACGTCGCCCAGTACGCCGGCAAGGACGCCTTCTTCAACCTCAAGAAGTAAGCGAACAAGCCCACCAGCACCCCCGCCCCGGCGGGGGTGCTTTTTTGCTTTGCTGACGAAAAATAAATTGTATAAGACCCTCCCGCCCTGTCAATAATAGCCTCCGAAGACACCATTTGCTTCAGGAGGTAACAAGATGGAAGACAAGAAAAACGACTCCGGCCAGAACCGGTTGGAGAAATTTTTCGGCGGGAAGGGCTTTTACATAGTCCTCTTCCTGTGCGTCGCCGTGATAGGCGTGTCGGCGTGGACGCTGCTGTCGTCCGGGAAGAGTGCTATGCAGAACGTTTCCACCGGAGATATAGAACTGCCGCAGCCCACGGCTGCGACGCCCGCGCCCACCGAGGCGGCGGAGACGGTGTGGGAGATCCCTGAGGACGCCGTAGAGGTCGTGGCGGAGCCCGAGGCCCCGGAGGTACAGGCGGAAGCCCCGGCCGTCCAGGAGCAGCCTGAGCCCGTCTCAGAGCCCCAGGAGGCCGATGTGGCCCCGGCCTCGTACGTCTGGCCGGTGTACGGTCAGATAGAGCGCCCCTACGCGATGACAGAGCTGGTGTACGACAAGACCATGGCCGACTGGCGCACGCACGACGGCATAGATATCGAGTCCACGCTGGGCACGCAGGTCCTCGCCGCGGCGGACGGCACGGTGACGGAGGTCTACGCCGACGACCTGTACGGCACGACGGTGGTGATCTCCCACGGCGGCGGCATCGAGAGCGTGTACTCCAATCTCGCCGAGCTGCCGACCGTAGAGGTGGGGCAGAGCGTGAGCAAGGGCGACACCATCGGCTCCGTGGGCACCACGGCCCTCTGCGAGGCGGGCGAGGTCTACCACCTGCACTTCGCCATGCGCGCCGACGGCCAGAGCGTCGACCCCGGTGAATATTTGCCGCAATTTTAAGAAAAAAGGTGTTGACATTTTCGCAGGCATGAGTTAAAATAACGCTTGCTTGCGAAACGGACGATTAGCTCAGCTGGTATGAGCATCCGCTTGACGTGCGGAGGGTCACAGGTTCGAGTCCTGTATCGTCCACCAACTCCCGACCGTAAAAACGGCCGGGAGTTTTTTATTTTAAGCGGTTGATACCGCCAAATGTCTGTGATAAAGTAATAACATAATACGTGATTTTCGAAAGAGCCATGGCTCTTTCCCGATGCGCATGCACATCGGATAGCACTTGAAGAACTTGGAGGAGGAAACAAATGAATAAACGTTTGTTAGCGGCGGCATTGTGTGTCGTACTGATGTTTATGCTTCTTCCTGCCGGAGTAATGGCGGGCGGCGCAGATGTCCTTGAAATCAGTACGCCTGAAGAACTTTTGGCCTTTGCAGAGGACGTGAACTCAGGCAGCTACAACGGGCTGACAGATGCCGTAGTCGAACTCACCGCCGACATCGACATGAGCGGCTACGATTGGGTGCCGATGGGCGATATGGATAAACGTTGGTTCTCAGGCACATTTGAGGGTAACGGTCACACTGTAAGCAATCTCAGCATAACCGAGGGGGCTGTCGACACTTATGGCAGTTATTATGGATTTTTCGGCCACACCTGGGATGCTGTGATACGGAATGTGAACGTTTCCGGCAGTATTGAAGGTGATGACAGCTATAATGTCTGTGCCGGGGCCGTGGTCGGCTTACTTGAAGGCGGAGAGATCGTCAACTGCTCCACTTCGGGATTTACCATTGACTTCAATAACACATACAGCTATAACACAGGCGGCGGCATCGGTGGTATCGTAGGCTTTGCTTACGATGCGGAGGTCAGTGACTGCGTTTCATATGCTCAGATTGTCAACGCGGCCGCCATGACCATAGGCGGCGTGACGGGCCAGGCCAGGACTGCGGTCTTAGAAAACTGCTCCTTCCATGGCTCCATAGAGTTTGATAACTGTACACGTACGGTATACGCCGGAGGTATAGTTGGCTCCACATCTGTACTTGCTGGCGGAACTGCTACAAAAGTTATAAACTGCACAAATTATGGCAGCGTTGAAGCAATATCTGACTACAGCTCATATTACATAGACGCAGGAGGCATAGTCGGCAACGCTCAGCAGGGGGCGGAGATAACTAACTGTGTGAACTACGGAGCTGTGGACGCTTCGCAGTACAACAGCATAAATTCGGCGACAGGAGGCATAGTCGGCAGGGTCCAGTCTTTTGCAAAAATAAACTATTGCGCTAACTACGGTGAGGTCTTTGGAGGCCAATCCAGTACAGGTGGCGTAGTTGGTGTGCTGAGCACTCAAGGTTCAGGCGGCGCGACTTTTTACACCGATCCTCATTATGCGCTAAACAACTGCCTCAACGCGGGAAAAGTTCAGAGTGCGACAGATAACGTTTATACTGGGGGACTGATAGGTCAGGCTGTTAATATCTCCGAGACTTCCACTACCGCATATGTGAGCAACTGCATATCCGTCGGCTCCGTCAGCGCTGCGGAGAGCTCTAAGGAACACCCGATAGCGGCAAAGAGCAAAAATTTCACATATGAAAATAACTACTATGACAATAGCCAGCCTGTAAACGTAGACGATGAAACCGCTAAGCAGGTTAATGGAGGCAGCAAGGGCGTAAGTGCCGACTATATGAAAACTGAGGCTTTCATCGACGAAGTGAACGCCGGTGGTGGGGACTATCATCTCGCTGATAATGGCGAAATAGGCCTCGGGCCAAAGTTTTATGAGGTCACCTTAGTATACGGCAACGGAGCTGCTGACGGGGTTTTCAGCATCGAAGAGGAAACAGAGTTCCCCCTCCCCGAGGCGCCCACCAACAGCGGATATATCTTCCTCGGCTGGCGCAGCGGCGATACCACCTACAAGGCTGGAGATAAAGTTTACATAACTTCCGACACCACCTTCACCGCCGTGTGGGGCAACCTTCCGGATGTGAAGCCCAGCGAGCCTGAGACCCCGGAGACCCCGGTGTTCCCGTTCTATGACGTGACTGCCCGCGACTGGTATTACAGCGCGGTCAAGTATGTCTACGGCAAGGGCCTCATGGACGGCATTGATGTGGGCGTGTTCGCTCCGAACGACACGCTGACCCGCGCGATGGTGTGGACGATCATCGCCCGCGCCGAGGGCGTGGACACCACCGGCGGCGCGACCTGGTACGCCAAGGCTCAGGAGTGGGTCACGGCGAAGGGCATCTCCGACGGCGAGAACCCGAACGCGGCCATCACTCGTCAGGAGCTCGTGACGATGCTCTATCGCCTGGCCGGTGAGCCCGCGGTGAGCGGAACGATTACCGCGCCCGACGCGGCGAGCGTGAGCACTTGGGCAACCAACGCCATGACCTGGGCGATGAACATCGGCCTCGTCGAGGGCGACGAGAACGGCGCGGTCACGCCGACCGCCACCGCGACCCGCGCCCAGGCTGCGGCTCTCATCATGCGCTACCTCGAGGCGAAAAACCCAAACCCAAAGCCGCCCCAAAACGGGGCGGCTTTTTTATATGACACGCGCGTGCCGAAACCGGGTTTTTAAACACTTTTACAGCAAATGTATGTAATCTTTCCACACTCTTGTAATAGAACGCGGCGTTGTGTTATTATATTGAACTGTAATCGACAACACGGTGCTTAATAAGCCGCAGGGCGGCTTGGGGGGTGTGGGCCAGTCATGGAGAGAGCTGAGAACAAGAAAAAACCATGGATGAAGTATCGTCACCGCGTAGTGCGAGATATCGCATATGCGGTGATGTATCCTTATACAAGGCTGAAATATAACATAAAGATAGATAAATTCAAGGAACAGGGCAATCGGCCCTACCTGATACTCATGAACCACCAGACGGCCTTCGACCAGTTTTTCGTCGGCATGGCCTTCCGCGGACCGGTGTACTACGTCGCGAGCGAGGACCTCTTTTCAAACGGCTGGATATCGTCGTTGCTGCGCTGGCTGGTCGCGCCGATACCCATAAAAAAGCAGACCTCCGACGTCGGAGCCGTCAAAAACTGCATCCGCGTCGCGCGGGAGGGCGGAACAATAGCCATCGCCCCGGAGGGCAACCGTACATACAGCGGCCGCACCGGCTACATGAACCCCGCCATCGCCGGGCTGGCCAGGATGCTGAAGCTGCCGATAGCCCTCTTCCGCATCGAGGGCGGCTACGGCGTGCACCCGCGCTGGAGCGACGTTGTGAGGCGGGGCAAGATGCACGCCTATGTCTCCCGCGTCATAGAGCCGGAGGAGTTTGCCGGGCTCTCCAAGGCGGAGCTGGAGTCCGTCATAGAGCGAGGTCTCTACGTGGACGAGGGCGTCGCCGACGGCACATATGATTCCGACCGCCGCGCCGAATACCTGGAGCGTGCGATGTACGTCTGCCCCTGGTGCGGTCTCTCCGAGTTCGAGAGCCATGGCAACGTGATAGAGTGCCTGCGCTGCCACAGGAAGATAAACTACGGCGCAGACAAGCGCCTCACCGGCGTGGGCTTCGACTTTCCCTTCGAGTTCGTCACCGGCTGGTATGACTACCAGGAGGACTTCGTCCGCGCCCTGGACCTTGACAAGTACACGCAGGAGCCCATGTACCGCGACACGGCGAACCTCTCCGAGGTCATCGTCTACAAGCGCAAGCGCCTGCTGCGTAAGGACGCCGCGATAAGCCTCTACGGCAACCGCATAGTCATCGACGAGGGCCGCCCGGATGAGCTGGCGCTGCTCTTCGACAGCATAGACGCGCTCTCGGTCCTGGGGCGGAACAAGCTCAACATCTACCACGGGGAAAAGCTGTATCAGCTAAAGAGCGGCAAAAGGTTCAACGCGCTCAAGTACGTGAACATCTACTACCGCCATAAAAATGTCAGCAGGGGGGACAACGATGGAAAATTTTTGGGACTATAGTGTGTGGAGCGGCTTTAATTTGGTCGCGGTGCTGTTGGTGAGCCTGCTGGCGGCAAATGTTTTGAAGAAATCCATACATTTTCTTCAGGCCTCGCTGATACCGGCCTCGGTGCTCGGCGGCGGCATACTGATAGTCGTTGCGGGCATATACAAGTTCGCGACGGGGGAACATATGTTCGACACCGCGTTTTTCGGCGGAGACGGGACGAACACGCTCGAGCTCATAACCTACCACACGCTGGCCCTCGGCTTCATCGCCTCGGCCTTCAAGCCCGCGAAGGGCAAGCTGACGAAAAAGCGCACGGTCGAGATCTTCAACACGGGCGTGACCACCGTCTCGACCTACCTGCTCCAGGGCGTGTTCGGGCTCGCGATATCCATAGTCGCGGCGCTGGTCGTGACGGACTTCTTCCCGGCGGCGGGCATACTGCTGCCCTTCGGCTACGGCCAGGGCACGGGACAGGCGCTTAACTACGGCGGGATATTTGAAAATGACTTCGGCTTCGTCGGCGGCAAGAGCTTCGGCCTCACCATCGCTGCCCTGGGCTTCCTGAGCGCCAGCATCGGCGGCGTCATCCACCTGAACATCCAGAAAAAGCTGGGCCGCATCAAGATAACCCACCCGGAGGAGAAGGCGCTGCGCTCCGAGCAGATACAGTCCGACAACGAGATCCCAATGCAGGAGAGCATCGACAAGCTGACCATCCAGATAGCGCTCATCGCCGTGGCCTACCTGCTGGCGTATCTGCTGATGGTAGCTCTCGGCGAACTGCTGCCCAGCATGAAGTCGGTCATCTTCGGCTTCAACTTCCTGCTCGGCGTGCTGACGGCGACGCTGGTGAAGCTCGTGATGGGCTGGCTCAAGAAGAAGGGCGTCATAAAAAAGGAGTACACCAACAGCTTCCTCATGACCCGCGCGAGCAACTTCTTCTTCGACATCATGGTCGTGGCCGGCATCGCGGCGATAAGGTTCAGCGTGCTGAAAAACTACTGGGGCATCATCCTTATCATGGGCGTCGTGGGCCTGGTCATAACCTATGTGTACAACTACATAGTCGCAAAGAAGCTGTTTCCTGAGTATACGGAGGAGCAGTTCCTCACCATGTACGGCATGCTGACGGGCACGGCGAGCACAGGCGTCATCCTCCTGCGCGAGATAGACGGCGAGTTCAAGACCCCGGCGCTGGACAACATGGTGTATCAGAACTTCCCGGCCATAGTGTTCGGCTTTCCGATGATGCTGCTGGCGACGTTCGCGCCGGTGAAGCCGGTGCTGACGCTGCTGATACTGATAGTTTTCTTTGCGGCGATGAACGTCATACTGTTCCGAAGCCTGATTTTCAGAAGAAAAAGCAAAAATAAATAACAAAACGCTCCTGGCGGATATCCCTGCGTGCGGCGACAAAAATTGCATAAAACCAGCCTGCATATAAGCGGGCCGAGCGGCAAGAATATTAGCGAGCCAAAGCTCAAAAGAAAGAAAAGGAGATGCAATTCGATGTCCACCAGGAGCAACAACCTTGTCAACCCCAACGCCCGCGAGGCCATGAACCGCTTCAAGATGGAGGCGGCCGGTGAGGTCGGCGTCAACCTGAAGCAGGGCTACAACGGCGACCTCACGAGCCGCCAGGCCGGCAGCGTCGGCGGCCAGATGGTCAAGAAGATGATCGAGGCCTACGAGAACGGCATGAAGTAAGCGAAAGCTTCAAAAAAGCGGAAAGCCGCCCGGTATCGGGCGGCTTTTTGCTTAGTCCTGATATTCAAACTCGATGTCGTAGATGGACACCGTGTCGCCGTTCTGGACGCCCATGGCCTCCATGCGGTCGAAAATTCCGGCGCTGCGCAGGCAGCGGTCAAAGTACATGCGGCTCTCGTAGTCGGAGAAGTTCACCGTCGCCACCAGCTTTGCCAGCCAGTCGCCCTCGACTATCCACACGTCGCCGTCGCGCCGTATCTGCACGTCGTCCGCCGTGCCGATCTCCGGCTCGGGCGGGACGTAGTCCGGCTCATACACCGTTACGGGCGGCAGGTGTGCCAGCTCGCCGGCGGCGGCGCGCATCAGCTCGCGCGTGCCCTGGGTGGAGGCCGCGGAGAGCTCAAAGAGCTTCAGGCCCTTGGCCTCGACGTGCGCGCGCAGGCGCTCAAGGTTGTCGCTGCCCGGCTCGAGCAGGTCGCACTTGTTGGCGGCCACGAGCTGAGGCCGGGAGGCGAGGTCGGCGTTGTACTGCGCCAGCTCGGCGTTTATTGCCTCGAAGTCCTCAACCGGGTCGCGGCCCTCGCTGCCCGAGACGTCCACGAGGTGGATGAGCAGGCGGCAGCGGTCGATGTGGCGCAGGAAGTCATGGCCGAGGCCCGCGCCGTCGCTCGCGCCCTCGATGATGCCGGGGATGTCCGCGAGGACGAAGGACACGCCCTCGTCGACGTAGACGACGCCCAGGTTGGGGAAGAGCGTGGTGAAGTGGTAGTTCGCTATCTTCGGGTGCGCGTTGGAGACGACGGAGAGCAGCGTGCTCTTGCCGACGTTCGGGAAACCGACGAGGCCCACGTCCGCGAGCAGCTTGAGCTCGAGCGTTATCGTGTGCGATTCCCCGGGCAATCCGGGCTTGGCGAAGCGCGGGACCTGGCGGGTGGGCGTGGCGAAGTGCTTGTTGCCCCAGCCGCCGCGGCCGCCGCGGCAGGCGACGTAGTCCTCGCCGGAGGACATGTCGTGCATGATGGCGCCGCTGTCCGCGTCGCGCAGCACGGTGCCGCGCGGGACCTTGAGGACGATGCTCTCGCCGTCCTTGCCGGAGCAGCGCTTGCCCTGCCCGGGCTGGCCGTTCCCGGCCACGAACTTGCGCTTGTAGCGGAAGTCCATGAGCGTGGACATGTGGTCGTCCACGGTAAAGACGATGTTGCCGCCGCGGCCGCCGTCGCCGCCGTCGGGCCCGCCCGCCGCGACGTACTTCTCGCGGTGGAAGGCCACGGCCCCGGCCCCGCCGTCTCCGGCGCGGACCTGTATCGTCACCTTGTCAACGAATGGTGATGCCATAATAAAAAACTCCCGATATCAAAAAGAGACGGACGTGCGTCCGTCTCTCTTCGTATTTTTGTCACTGGTTGAGCTCGTAAACGGAGACCTTCTTGCGGTCCTTGCCGTAACGCTCGAACTTGACGGTGCCGTCCACCAGGGAGAACAGGGTGTCGTCCTTGCCCTTGCCGACGTTGGTGCCGGGGTGGATCTTGGTGCCGCGCTGACGGACGAGGATGTTGCCGGCGAGGACGAACTGCCCGTCGGCCCTCTTGGCTCCGAGGCGCTTGGACTCGCTGTCGCGGCCGTTCTTGGTGGAGCCCATTCCCTTTTTATGTGCCATGTGTTACACCTCCAATGTCATAAGTGCGGGATTGAGTTACGCGATGGTCTCGATCTGGACCTTCGTGTAGGGCTGGCGATGGCCCTGCGTGCGCTGATAGCCCTTCTTGGGCTTCATTTTGTAGACGCGGACCTTCTTGCCGCGCCCGTTCTTGACGACGTTGGCGGTGACGGTGGCTCCCTCGACAACGGGGGTACCGAACACGGCGTTATCCTCGTCGATGACGGCGAGAACACGGTCGAACTTGACGGTGGCGCCGGCCTCGGCGTCGAGCTTCTCGACGTAGATGACGTCGCCCTCGGCGACGCGGTACTGCTTACCGCCGGTCTCGATGACTGCATGCTTCATTTCTGTTTCATCCTCTCTTCAAGAGACTCGCTCTAAAGGGCGGGGCAAAGCCCACTTGCAGACCCTGTCAATGCGGCTTTAGTATAATACCACGCCGAAAGGCCGGTGTCAACACAAAATACGGGAAAAAGCGCGAGTTTTCAGCTTGCTTTGGGCAAACGGCAGGGAATATAATGGAAACATCACCGGAATCGAGAAAAAGGAGGAGCAAACATGTCCGGAGGGAAGTTTTTCAGCGCAAAAAAAGCCGCCGTGGGCTTCGTTTTGCTTCTCGTCATCCTCTGCGCGGCCAGCGCTTGGACGGCGGCGGCCATCGCGGGGAACAGAGCCGAGACCGAGAGGGAGGAGCTCTTCACCTGGTCGGTACATCGCGCGTACAGCGCCCTTGACGCCTACGACGCCTCCGGCAGCGAGAGCGACCGGCTCTACGCCGCAGCCGCCTTTTACGCCTTCGCCATCATGACCCGCGAGTTTTGCAAGGACAGCCCCAAGGCGGCTGACTATGACCTGATGAAGGATTCGACCTACGGCATATACTCGCTGCTGCGCTCCGAGCCTGAGTTCATGCGGGAGAATATCGGCAGCCTGCTCGCCGCCCTCGAATACCTCGACGCCGACCCCTAGGACCTGAACTGCTATTTCGCCCTCAGCAGCCTGTACACCGCCGCCCTGAGTGCCTGAGCGTCATATCACAAGGCCAGATTCCACGAACGTATGCGTGTTTCGGGCTTTTCAGGAGCCGTCATGTTTTATAAATGAAACCGCCGCAGGCAAAACATGCCTGCGGCGGCGTTTATTATGTTGAGTCAGCCTCAGCCGTTGACGATGTCGCGGGTGTCGCGGGCGATGACGAGCTCCTCGTTGGTCGGGATTACGAAGAGCTTCACCTTGCTGTCGGCGGTGGAGATGCAGATGTCCTCGCCGCGCTTCTTGTTCGGCTCGGGGTCGATCTCGCAGCCGAGATAGCCGAGGTACTTGCAGATGCCCGCGCGGGTGGTGGCGCTGTTCTCGCCGACGCCGGCGGTGAAGATGATGGCGTCCACGCCGTTCATCGCCGCGGCGTAGCTGCCCACGACCTTGGCGACCCAGTAGTCGAACATGTCGAGCGCCAGACGCGCGCGCTCGTTGCCCTCGTCGGCCGCGGTCTCGAGGTCACGGAAGTCGCTGGAGACGCCGGAGACGCCCAGCACGCCGGACTTCTTGTTGAGCACGTTGAGCATCTCGTCGATGTTCATGCCGTACTTGTTCATGATGAACTGCATGACGCCCGGGTCGAGGTCGCCGCAGCGGGTACCCATCGGCAGGCCGACCAGGGGAGTGAAGCCCATGGAGGTGTCCACGCTCTTGCCGCCGTCGATGGCGCAGATGGAGGAGCCGTTGCCCATGTGGCAGCTTATCAGCTTGAGCTCCTCGATGGGCTTGCCCATGAGCTCGGCGCAGCGGGCGGAGACATAGCGGTGGCTGGTGCCGTGGAAGCCGTAGCGGCGGATGCCGTCGTTCTTGTAGTACTCATATGGCACGGCATAGGTGAAGGCCTTGGCGGGCATGGTCTGGTGGAAGGCGGTGTCGAACACGGCGACCTGCGGCACATCCTTGCCCATGACGGCGGTGCAGGCGTTGATGCCGGTGATGTTGGCGGGGTTGTGCAGCGGGGCGAAGGGGGTGCAGTCCTCAAGGGCCTTCATGACCTCGTCGGTGATGCGCACGGAGCAGGCGAACTTCTCGCCGCCGTGGACGACGCGGTGGCCGACAGCGTCTATCTCGCTCATGCTCTTCACGACGCCGTACTCTGCGCTGGTGAGCTTGTCGATGACCGCGGCAATGGCCTCGGAGTGGGTCGGCAGGGCGATGTCCTCGTTGAACACGGGCTTGCCGCCGACGAGCGGGGTGTGCTTCAGGTGACCGTCGATGCCGATGCGCTCGCACAGGCCCTTGGCCAGGACGGCCTCGGTCTCCATGTCGATGAGCTGGTACTTCAGGGAAGAGCTTCCGGCGTTGATGACCAAAACTTTCATTTCAGCAGTATCCTTTCTAACTCTTGTGTTGTAAAAATATTTCGCCCATAGTAAAATATGCGCAGTATATCCAACTACACATTTTATCCACATTTGGCCGAAAACGCAATAGAAAACGCGATTTTTTACAAAGGAGGCGCCGGTTATGAGGGCTGTGGGCATTGTAACGGAGTTCAACCCCTTCCACAACGGCCACGCGCTGCTGCTCGAGCGCGCGCGGGAGGCGATGGGCGGGGACGCCGCGGTGGTCTGCTGCATGTCGGGCGATTTCGTCCAGCGGGGCGAGGCAGCGGTGTGGTCCAAATTCGCCCGCGCCGAGGCCGCGGCCCGCTGCGGCGCGGACCTCGTGTTCGAGCTGCCGCTGCCCTGGGCGCTCTCCTCGGCGGAGGGCTTCGCCCGCGGCGGCGTGGGTCTGCTCGCAGCTCTCGGCGTCGTGGATTGCCTCTGCTTCGGCAGCGAGTGCGGCGAGACTGAGCCGCTCGAGCGCGCGGCGGAGGCCCTGCTCAGCCCGGCGCTCACCGCAGAGCTCAAGCGCGAACTCGAGGGCGGCATACCCTTTGCCGCCGCCCGCCAGCGCGCCCTCGCCGCCGTCACCGACGAGACCACCGCCCGCCTTGTCGAGAGCCCGAACAACATCCTCGCCATCGAGTACATCCGCGCCATCTACGAGCTCGGCCTCGACCTCGGCTTCATGACCATAAGGCGCGAGGGCGCCGAGCACGACGGGCCGGGGGAGGGGAGCATCCGCTCCGCCTCCGAGCTCCGCAGCCGCCTGGCCGCCGGCAAGAGCTGCGCCGGCTTCATGCCCGACGCCGCCCTCGCCGTGTTCGACCGCGAGGCCGAGCGGGGGAGGGGCCCGGTGCTCATGGAGACGCTCGAGCCCATGCTGCTCTCCCGATTGCGCATGCTGCCGGACGAGGAGTTCGCCCGCCTGCCGGACGCCTCGGAGGGCCTCGGCAACCGCCTGCGCGCCGCCGTGCGCGACGAGCCCACTCTCGACGGCGTCCTCGCCGCTGCCAAGAGCAAGCGCTACGCCCTCTCGCGCATCCGGCGCATGACCATGTGCGCCTGCCTCGGCGTGCGCGAGGGCATGGCCGACGGCGTCCCGCCCTACGCCCGGCTGCTCGCCGCCACCGAGCGCGGCCGGACCCTGCTCCGCCGCGCCCAGGACAAGAGCCGCATACCTATTATAACTAAGAGCGCCGCCGCAAGGCAGCTCCCGCGCGATACGCTCGCCGTCTTCGAGCTCGGCTCCGGCGCGCGCGACCTCTACGTCCTCGCCTACCGCGCCGCCGCCGAGCGCCGTGGAGGGACAGACTGGAGGACAGGCCCTGCACTGGTGTAGTTAGCAAAAGTGCACAAAATATACTCGATGACCGCCAACAATTTTGGCGGTCAATTTTTTTCACAGTGATTTATTAAAGGAATTGTTATAAAATGTTTAGAATTCTGTTGCAATCACCGGCGAGATAGTTTATAATCATGCCCAGGCCGCGAAGAACATTTGTCCGCTTAGCACGGACGTCGCGGCCGAACATGATTTAGGAGGATGAAACAAAATGAAGAAGATACTTGCACTTCTGCTTGCGCTGTGCATGGTATTCGCCCTCGCCGCCTGCGGAGAGTCCGCTACGACCGAGAGCCAGGCCCCGGCCGACGACGCCACTGTCAGCGAGGCCCCTGCCGATGACGGCGCTTCCGGCGACAAGGTCATCAAGATCGGCGTGTTCGAGCCCCAGTCGGGCGACAACGGCGCCGGCGGCAAGCAGGAGATCCTCGGCATGCAGTATGCCAACTCCCTGACCCCGACCGTTGAGATCGGCGGCGAGACCTACACCGTCGAGCTCATCTACGCCGACAACCAGTCCAGCAACGACAAGGCCGTCTCCGCGGCTCAGGAGCTCATCACCAACGGCGCCTCCGTCGTTCTCGGCTCCTACGGCTCCGGCGTGTCCATAGCCGCTGCCACCGCCTTCGGCGATGCGGGCATCCCGGCCATCGGCGTCACCTGCACCAACCCCCAGGTCACTCAGGTCAGCGATACATATTACCGCATCTGCTTCATCGACCCCTTCCAGGGCACCGTCCTGGCGAACTATGCCAAGAGCCTCGGCGCGACCAAGGCCTACTGCCTCGCCAAGCAGGGCGACGACTACTCCGTCGGCCTGGTGAACTACTTCGTCGAAGCCTTCGGCGCTGAGAACTGCGTCCAGGAGGTCTTCCAGGAGGGCACCTCCGATTACAGCAGCTACGTCACCAACGCCAAGTCCAACGGCTGCGACATCTTCTTCGCCCCTGTCTCCACCGAGGCCGCCGCTCTGATCATTGACCAGGCCGCCACTCAGGACCTCGGCATGCCCATCCTCGCCGGCGACACCTGGGACTCCAACGTCATCGTCGCCGCCGCCCAGGGCAAGGACAACGTCCATGTCTACGTCACCACCTTCTATCAGGAGGGCGGCAACGCTGAGTTCGACGCCGCTTTCAAGGAGTGGATCAACTCCGACAGCGTCAACCTCGAGAACAACGGCGGCAACGACATGATCGCGGCTGTCTCCGTCATGGGCTACGACGCCTACTACGTCGCCCTCGAGGCCATCAAGGCCGCCGGCAGCGCGGATCCCGCCGCCGTCCTTGAGGCTCTGCCGACCGTCAACTACAACGGCATCACCGGCAACATCTCCTTCGCCGACGGCGCCAAGGACGCCACCCGCGACGTCGCCTTCATCAAGTACTGCAACACCGAGACCGGTGCGTGGGACCTCATCGGCGAGCAGGGCATCGAGTAATTTCCAAGCGATAACCGTTTAAGGGCAAGGGCGGGGGCGAAAGCCTCCGCCTTAGCCCCACTATTTTGCATGCGCTGCGTCGAAAACGCGGCAATCGCGGCGACCGCGCTTTCGAGGCGGCGCGAGCATTGGGAGGAAGCTCAATGGATTTCTTCGACAAACTATTGCCGTATCTGCTCTCCGGCATCTCCGTCGGCGGCCAGTACGCGCTCATAGCCGTCGGCTATACGATGGTCTACGGCATACTCCGGCTCATAAACTTCGCCCACGGCGATGTGTTCATGGTCGCGGGCCTCATGATGGTCTACGCCGTGACATGGATGCCGCTCTGGCTGGCGGTACCCTTTGTGATAGTGATGACCGTTGTGCTCGGCTTCGTCATCGAGCGCGTGGCGTATAAGCCGCTGCGCTCCGCGCCGAGGATGTCGGTCATGATAAGCGCCATAGGCGTCAGCTACCTGCTGCAGAACCTCGCGCTCTACGTCACCGGCGGCCTGAACAAGAACTACCCGACCATCCCCTGGATCTCCGACACCGTCAGCGTGTTCGGCGCCACCACCAAGATGGTCACGCTGGCCACGCCGGTGCTGACGCTGGTGCTGGTCGTGCTGCTGGTGCTGCTCATCAACCACACCAAGATAGGCATGGCCATGCGCGCCGTGGCCAAGGACTTCGAGACCAGCACGCTCATGGGCATCAAGATAAACAACGTCATCTCGATGACTTTCATCATCGGCTCCTTCCTCGCGGCGATCGGCTCCATGCTGTTTTTCACGAACTACCCCGGCGTCACGCCTACCGTCGGCGCCATGCCGGGCCTGAAGGCCTTCGTCGCGGCGGTGTTCGGCGGCATAGGCTCCATCCCCGGAGCCGTCATCGGCGCGTTCATAATCGGCATCTGCGAGAACATCATCAAGGGCCTCGACACCCTGCTCGTGGCCTACGGGGTCATCCCGACCGGCATAGGCCTCTCGACCTTTGCGGATGCGTTCACCTTCGTCCTGCTCATCATCATCCTCGTCTTCAAGCCCACCGGACTTTTCGGCGAGAAGGCCACGGACAAGGTCTGAGGAGGCGAAACCATGGATATGAAACAGAAAAAGCTGCTGAAGCTGCTTATAACCGCCGTCTGCCTCATCGCGCTCTATGCGCTCTGCATCATCATGGACCAGACCATAACCGCGACCTCGAGGCTCTACATGCTCATCACCGTCGTGCGCAAGAGCGCGGTCTACGCCCTGGTCGCCGTGTCCATGAACCTGCTCAACGGCTTCACGGGCCTCTTCTCGCTCGGCCAGGCGGGCTTCATGCTCATCGGCGCCTACACCTACGCCATCTTCTCCATCCCGTCCGAGAGCATAGACAGCGTGTATCAGTACTATGACGCCGCCATCCACTTCTCCTTCCAGGAGGCCATAAACGGCATCTTCGGGCTGGAGGCCATGGCCGCGCCGGGCCTCATCATAGGCGCGCTGCTGGCCATGATACTCGCCGGCCTCGTCGCCGCCTTCTTCGCCTGGCTCATCGGCCTGCCCGTGCTCAGGCTCAAGAGCGACTACCTCGCCATCGCGACGCTCGGCTTTGCCGAGATAATCAAGGCCATCTTCCAGTGGCAGAAGTTCGGCCCCATCACCAACGGCTCCAACGTCCTGCGCGGCTACACGCGCCTCTCCGACTTCACCTTCAACATCGGCGGGACCGAGATCTCCTTTGCCACCTTTGTGCCGGTGTTCGTGGCCTCGATGTGCATCCTCATCATCGTGCTGCTCATAAACTCCTCCTACGGCCGCGCCTTCAAGGCCATACGCGAGGACGAGGTGGCGGCGGAGGCCATGGGCGTGCGCCTCTTCAAGCACAAGCAGATGGCCTTCTGCATCTCCTGCTTCTTCGCGGGCGTGGGCGGCGCGCTGCTGGCCATGTTCATGAACACCATCCAGGCGGCGCAGTTCAAGTCCTCGATGACCTACGAGATACTGCTCATCGTCGTCCTCGGCGGCCTGGGCTCCGTGACGGGCAGCTGCATAGCCAGCTTCCTGTTCATAGCCTGCTCCGAGTGGTGGCTGCGCGGCCTTGACAACGGCAGCTTCCTCGGCATCGAGTCCGCCATGTTCCGCAGCGGCTTCAGGCTGGTCGTGTTCAGCGTCATCATCATGGTCGTGGTGCTCTTCTTCCGCAAGGGCCTCATGGGCCAGAAGGAGCTGCCAGACCTCTTCCGAAGACGAAAAAAAGCGCCTGCTGCCCCGGCTCAGGCTGAGGGAGGTGCCGCGAAATGAGCGAAAAGATTGAAAACGTCCTGAACATGCAGAACATCACCATGCAGTTCGGCGGCGTCGTCGCCGTCAACGACCTCTCGCTGGAGGTCAACCGCGGCGAGATAGTGGCCCTCATCGGCCCCAACGGCGCCGGCAAGACCACGGCCTTCAACTGCATCACCGGCGTCTACCAGCCGACCAACGGCGAGATCAGCTTCGAGGGCAAGCCCATAGTCCGCAACCACCCCCAGGGCAAGATGAAAAAGGGCTATCTCGGGCAGGAGCCTGATAAGTTCACCGGCCACGTCCTGGCACCCACGCCGGACAGGATAACCGAGCTCGGAATAGCGAGGACCTTCCAGAACATAAGGCTGTTCTCCTCCCTCACGGTGCTGGAGAACGTGCTTATAGCCAAGCACATGCGCGCAAAGCAGAACGTGTTCTCCGCGACGTTCCGTATAAACCGCACTGAGGAGCGCCGCATGCGCGAGGAGAGCATGGCCCTGCTCGAGGAGCAGAACCTCGGCCACCTCAAGGACGAGGTCGCGGGCAGCCTGCCCTACGGCATACAGCGCCGCCTCGAGATCGCCCGCGCGCTGGCGACCGAGCCGAAGCTGCTGCTGCTCGACGAGCCGGCGGCCGGCATGAACCCGCAGGAGACCAAGGAGCTCGGCGAGTTCATCGTGCAGATCAAGGATACTCACAACCTGACGGTGTTCATGATAGAGCACCACATGGACCTGGTCATGAAGTTCTCGCACAGAATATACGTCCTGGACTTCGGCAGGCTGATAGCCCAGGGCACGCCCGCGCAGGTCCAGAACGATCCCAAGGTTATAGAGGCGTATTTGGGGGTGTCGGAAGATGCTTAAAATTGACGGGCTGAAGGTCAGCTACGGCGGCATAGAGGCCGTCAAGGGCATCACGTTCGAGGTGCCGGAGCGCAAGATCGTGACGCTCATAGGCGCGAACGGCGCGGGCAAGAGCACCACGCTGCGTTCCATCGCGGGGCTCGTGAAGCCCGCGAAGGGCCGCATCCACCTCCAGGGCGAGGACATAACCGGCCTGACGCCGGACAAGATAGTCGCCAAGGGAGTGACCCTGGTCCCCGAGGGCCGTCACGTGTTCCCGGACCTCACGGTCCTGGAGAACCTCAAGATCGGCGCGTATCTGCGCAAGGACGACCTCACGGACGACCTCAACTGGGTCTACGAGCTCTTCCCGAGACTGAAGGAGCGCTCCTGGCAGGCGGCGGGCACGCTCTCCGGCGGCGAACAGCAGATGCTGGCCGTCGGCCGCGCGCTGATGAGCAGGCCGAAGATAATCATGA
>ENA-UOIV01000414-UOIV01000414.1-human-gut-metagenome-genome-assembly--contig:-C59-NODE-414-length-48712-cov-13.665413_pt1 | contig 48712 bp, 40 predicted proteins | sample MGYA00242333_ERZ723880 | MGnify/ENA metagenome assembly ERZ723880 | reverse complement strand
AATGTAATTTTTAAGTAGTTATGAAAAGAAAATTTGTAAAAGTGATGTTCTTCGGAGCGTTGGCACTTTCTACGGTCACCTATGTAGGTTGTAAGGACTACGACGATGACATCGACAATCTGCAGACACAGATTGATGCGAATAAAGCTAGCATAGCCGATTTGCAGAAGTTTGTAAAAGAGGGGAAATGGGTTAAAAGCGTTGAGCCAATTACCGGAGGTTTCAAAATTACCTTTAATGACGGAACGCCCTATGAAATTGTAAATGGAGCAAAGGGGGAAACAGGAAAAGATGGTAAAGAAGGTAAAAGTTCAATGGTAACTGTTGATCCAACTACTGGTGAATGGCTGATTGATGGTGTAAAGACCGGTTGGTCGGCAAAAGCTCCTTATATTCAAGACGAATATTGGTATTATTGGAGCAAAGAAGCTGGAAAATTTGTGAAAGGAGATAAAGCTACAGGTGAACAGGGAGGAAAGGGGCCGGCAGGTGCTAATGGTTTCTCTCCTTATATAGCAAATGGTACTAATGGTGATAAAGGATATTGGTACTTCTACGAACCGGACAATAAAGAGGCCATTGCTAGTGGTGACTTAAAAGGTTGGGTAAAAGGTGCTTTCACCGATGCTACGACGACTCTTACTAAAGTTGAGGGAAAACCGTGCTGGCTTTTGACACAACTCGACGGTGCTAAAACTAAAGAGGTTACTCTACCTACGGCTGACAATTTGGTAAGCATAAAAGGGGTAGCTATCAGTGATGATGGAAAGATATCTACTGACGGAACTAAAGAAGTGACATTATATTACGGAGTATTAAAAGATGAGGTAAAATTTGGTCCTAAAGATGCCCAAAATACTTATTCTAAAGGTAAAGTTTTGACTAGTAACAATGCCGTAATTAATGTGATGGTAAATCCGGTAGACATTTCATTAGAGGAATACACTTTTACTTTACAGAATTCTAAGGGAACAAATACTTATCTTGAACTTGGAAAACCTGTACAGAATGTAACTCTTACGGCATTGACACGTGCTGAAAATACTCCAAATATCGGTATCTATGATTTGTCTGTTAAAATAAAAGACGGTTTGAGCTCATCTGTAGAATTGCCGCAGGCAGCTTATGCTTTGGCTACAAAGAATGCTTGGGATAAGACAATCATGTCCGCTTATGATGTAAAAGTTACATTGAGCAACCAGAATATTCCAGAACTAACAGATCATACATGGTCTGAAAGTCTAATTTGTGATGTGCCTCACGTTTTGGATGACCTTCTTGAAAGGGCAGGTGAGACAAACCTAGGTTATGTTGCAGATTATTATTACACAGCAGATAATGTGGAGATTAAGAAAAATGCGGAAACCGGAAAATGGGAGATCCTTTCTAATATTGGTCAGTCTGTAATAGTAACTGTACATTATTTGACAGTAGAAGGTGTAGAAAAGTCTTCTACATTAACCATTCAATTCAAGAAAAAACTGGAGATGGTAACCGTTGATCCTATTAACTGGACTGTGACAGATGCAAAGGATGGTAAAGAGAAGAAGGTATCTTTGGAAGTAATCAAAGACTTACTGGATAAGGAAGATTATAGCGTAGTTTATCTAAGTGAGGCTGCTTTGGATAAAACTCCTGCTGAAACTGATATTGATTATGCGGTTGCTCCTGTTGCTAAAGCTGAAAATGGAGGTATTGCTTTGTCAGTAGCAAAAGATGCAAAGGATAAGAAGTGGTATTTAACGGCTACTTTCGATGAAACGAAAGTTACTGCAACAGAACATACTATTCATTTAGCAGTGAAAAACGCAAAAGGCGAAGACAAACTTGGTACATTGTTGGTGAAAGGTATTGATCTGAAAGTTAATATTACAATGCCTAAAACTCCGGTCTTTGTATTTGATAGAATTCCGGGCTATTTTAGCGAGAGTGGAAAAGGCAATATAGCTAAAGCATACGGTACTCCTGTTGCTGGTACTAGTGAAGGTGAAGATAAGGTTACTTATGATTTGACAAGACTTTACACTAATGTAACGAATGGTATGGCCAATATTTCTTATGCGGAAGATGACTCGGAAGCATGGAAGGGTGCTCAATGGTTGCAAAGTGATGTGAATTCTGTTTTGTCATTACCTGTTGGGCCGGATAATATCAGTAAGGCACATGGATTGACAGTTAGCTATCAACCTTATGGAAATAAGAATTTAGCTGCTATTTCGGATGAGTTTAGTTTGACAGTTTTGTCTGAAATCGCAGAGGGTACGGAAAAAGGAACTGTTTCAAATAAGTATCTTTCTAATGTAGTAAGGGAATTTACATTGAAGTTGACAGATTTTGTATGGAAGGATTATAAAGGTGAATCTATAGTATGGGGCTCAGATTCAGAAAACAGAATTAAATCAATTACATTAGTTCCAAGTGCTACAGCTGCTAAATATATGGATTTGGATAAGACAGACTTCAAGAAGAATACTTCGATTAAAGTGACCTTGAAAAATAGCGTAGGTGTTATCTTATCACCTGAGTCAGAAGAAAAGAGCTACATCGAAATGAAGGTTCTTGACGCTTGGGGTATAACTTCTACGGTTAAGATTCCTGTACCTATTAAAAACGAAAATAAATAAGATTTCTTCGCAACTAATGATGTGAAGAATATGTCGAGAAGAAATAACAAAAGGGATACCTCCCTTATTTCCCACAGGTATCCCGCATAGTATTCTAAAAACATCTTTTTGATTTGTTGCTAGGTGAAAACTAGCGCCCTCATTTTCCTAATATAAAAAGATGTCTTTTAAGAATATAGAAAAACCCGGGCTTGTGAAAGTCTGGGTTTTTTGTATTCTTAATATTAATCGTATATTTGCGAAAAGAATCAAGATCGGGAATGATGAACGAAAACGTCTTAGCTAAACTGAAGATACTTGCAGAATCTGCCAAGTACGATGTTTCCTGTTCTTCCAGTGGTACGGTGCGTTCCAATAAGCCGGGAATGCTGGGAAACACTGTGGGAGGATGGGGGATATGTCACAGTTTTGCCGAGGACGGTCGATGTATCTCGCTATTGAAAATCATGCTTACCAATTATTGCATTTACGATTGTGCCTATTGCGTCAACCGTCGTAGCAACGATCTTCCCCGCGCTACCTTTTCCGTTTCGGAATTGGTGGAGCTGACGATGGAATTCTACCGTCGTAACTATATCGAAGGGCTGTTTCTTAGCTCCGGAGTGGTCCGTAATCCGGACTATACAATGGAGAGACTTGTGCGTGTAGCCAAAGATTTGCGGCAAGTGTACCGTTTTAACGGTTATATCCATCTCAAGAGTATTCCCGGAGCCAGTCGCGAATTAGTGAATGAAGCCGGATTGTATGCCGATCGTCTTAGTGTCAACGTCGAAATTCCCAAAGAAGAAAATTTGAAACTGCTTGCACCGGAAAAAGACCATAAAAGCGTATTTGCTCCGATGAAATACATTCAACAAGGCGTGTTGGAGAGTAAAGAAGAACGGCAGAAGTTTCGCCACGCACCGCGTTTCGCACCTGCGGGACAAAGTACCCAGGTGATTGTGGGAGCTACCTCCGAATCGGATAAAGATATTCTTTTTCTTTCGTCGGCACTTTACGGGCGCCCCACCATGAAACGTGTCTATTACTCGGGCTACGTTTCCGTGAATACGTATGATAAGCGCCTTCCGGCATTGAAACAGCCGCCTCTGGTACGTGAAAACCGGCTCTATCAGGCTGACTGGTTATTGCGTTTTTATCAATTCAAGGTAGATGAAATTGTGGATGATTCCTATCCGGATCTCGATCTCGAAATAGACCCGAAACTTTCGTGGGCTTTGCGCCATCCCGAACAGTTTCCTGTCGACATCAATAAGGCAGACTACGAAATGTTGCTCCGTGTGCCGGGAGTAGGGGTGAAGTCGGCGAAACTGATTGTTGCTTCCCGTCGTTTTTCGCGGCTGGGATTTTATGAACTGAAGAAGATAGGAGTGGTGATGAAGAAAGCGCAATATTTCATCACTTGCAAAGAACTGCCTCTCCAGATGCAGACAGTGAACGAACTTTCTCCGCAACGGGTGCGCAGCTTATTGTTGCCGAAACCGAAAAAGAAAGTGGATGAACGTCAGCTGTTGCTTGATTTTGGCGAATAGTAAATATGCTTGGTGTTTTTTATGAATGTTTATATTTACGATAAAACCTTTGATGGGCTGCTGACGGCTGTGTTCGACGCCTATTTCCGCAAGACTTTTCCCGATGCTTTGTTGTCGGAAGGAGATGCTTTGCCTTTATTTTGTGATGAGCTGCATACGGTAGTGACCGATGAAGAAAAGGCCGGGCGTGTGTGGCGGGGATTGCAGAAGAAAGTTTCCTCTTCTGCTTTGGGTTGCCTCACGCAAAGTTGGCTGTCGGAACTTCCGGAAATAGGAATACTTATTTTTCGATATATCCGTAAAGCAATCGATGCCCCCCGCTCTATTGAAACCAATTTTGGTGATCCGGACGTTTTGCAATTAGCGCAAATATGGAAGAAGGTGGATGGCGAACGCGTACACCTGATGCAATTTGTCCGTTTCCAGAAAGCTGCTGACGGTACATTCTTTGCCGCTTTCGAACCGCAGTATAATGCGCTCCCGCTGACCGTTCACCATTTCAAAGACCGTTTTGCCGATCAGAAGTGGATTATTTATGACATGAAACGCCGTTACGGATTTTATTATGATTTGCAGGAGGTGACAACTATCTCGTTTGATGATGACAGCCGTGAATCCCATTTGATTACGGGGATGCTGGATGAAAGCCTGATGGACAAGGATGAGAAGCTTTTCCAACAACTTTGGAAGACATATTTCAAGGCCATTTGTATCAAAGAACGCATGAATCCGAGGAAGCACAAGCAGGATATGCCTGTACGCTATTGGAAATATCTGACGGAAAAGCAGAAGTAGATTTCCATTTTGGGAGAGGAGCGGAAGTCTGACTATTCAATTCGCTGCACCGTTACATCCGGAAATTCCTGTATCAGCGAAAGCAGATGCCCTTCATCATTATTTCGCTTCGACTTGATAACCATCGTAACCTGATAATATTCTGTTTCACCCGTGTGTAACGTTTCCATCTCGTAAGAGACTATCAGGTAGTCTTTAGAGTTGAATCTGTCCGCTATCTGTTTCAGTATGTCTTTGTTGGGAGTTGAGAAAGAAACCATCGAGCTTTTCATTCCGATGCTTTTAAATAGATAGCTAAGTAGTTCCAGTCCGACGAGGGTTAACACCGTGGCGGCAATGCCGATGGTGTACATTCCTGCACCTACCGCCAGGCCGATACCTGCTGTTGCCCAGATTCCTGCGGCGGTAGTCAGTCCGCGTACAATCTGTTTTTGAAAGATGATGGTTCCTGCACCGATAAATCCGATACCGCTGACAACCTGTGCCGCCACCCGACTGGGATCGAGTGTGACACTACTTTCTTTTATAATTTCCTGAAATCCGTATTGGGAAACAATCATAATCAAAGCACTACCTAGCGACACGAGAAAATGAGTGCGGTATCCGGCTTCTTTGGCACGGTATTCACGATCCAGTCCAATGATGGTTCCCAGTATTCCGGCGACCAATAAACGGATTACAAAATCCATATTCAACATCATGTGTTCAATCTCCTTTCTGTTTTTTATTGTTTGTGGAAAAATGCTTAGGACTATAAATATACAATTATTTCCCCTTTTTGTATCAATCATTTAGTAATATTTGAACGTATCCAATTCATTTTATCGTATATTCGCAGATTCAAATAAAAGTTTAATCCCGCGACCGAGCAAATAATGAAGAAAAGAATTTTTTATATAATCAGCTTTCTGGTGATCTTCTGTATTGAGGTGTTGATAGCTTTGTATGTGCGCGACCGTTTCATACGTCCCTATGTCGGAGATATGCTGGTTGTAGTGCTGGTATATAGCTTTGTACGTATCTTTCTACCGACGGGGATTCCGCGGATGCCGTTTTATGTCTTTCTTTTTGCCTGTTTCGTAGAAGTGTTGCAATATTTCCAGCTGGTGGAAACATTGGGTATTACGAACCGCGTAGCCCGAATTGTGCTGGGTTCTACGTTCGATTGGGGAGATATTGCCTGCTATGCTGTGGGATGCGTTTTCATTGTCTTATTCGAGCATTTCGTCCGGCGTAGATCGTAGAGGATTTATTTCTCTTCCGCTTTGGTTTCGGATGGGTCCAGGCTGTGCCCGCAATATTTGCAAAACTCTGCATTATCTTCGTGTCCGGAGCGATGGCAGTTGGGACATTCTTTGTCTCTCCTGCGTTTATACTCTTTCATCATGGAGGCAGATACGATACCTGTGGGTACGGCAATAATCGTGTAACCGATCAGCATGACACAGGCGGAAAGGAATTTTCCGAGGCCGGTGGCGGGAGTAATATCTCCATAACCTACGGTAGTCATGGTGACGATAGCCCAATAGATGCTGTTCGGGATATTGTTGAACTGGGAGTTGGGTTGCGTTCCTTCGATCATATACATTAGCGTTCCGATGGAAGTCACCAGAATGACGACAAACAAGAAGAACACTGCAATCTTCTTACTACTTTCACGCAAGGCAGTGAGCAGCCGTTCCCCCTCATTCAGAAAATTGAAAAGCTTGAAGACGCGGAACACACGTATCAGGCGGAAGGCACGGATGATGAGTAGATAGCGGGCGCCCGGGAAGAGCAGACCGATGTAAAGAGGCAACGTGGCCAGTAAGTCTACGATACCGAAAAAGCTGAATATGTATTTCCGGGGACGGGGTGAACAGTAGATCCTCGTCAGGTATTCGAAAGTAAAGAAGCCGGTGAAAAGGAATTCCATAATGACGAACGGAGTCGTCAGATAGGTGGGAAGTCCTTTCAGACTTTCGATGATGACGAGCAATACGCTGACCAGAATACAGGCGATAAGAATCACGTCGAACAATTTCCCGGCAGGGGTGTCCGATTCGAAGATGATGACGTATAACTTTCGTTTCAGTTTCTCGTCATGCAAAAAACGATGGATTCTTTCTTTCAGTTTCATATCAATAGTGCTTGGCCGGAATTAAAGAAAAAGCCTTTTTAGTCGATAACCCACTGTTTATTGTAGGCAACGGTCTTTTGCGGGTTGTAATACATTCCCTCTTGTGTGGGAATATAGAGAATGTATGTCTTTCCGGTCTTGTTTTTCAATGAAGTGTCGCGCAGCCAGGGGTTGGCATCACGGAGTTGGGCATAGGTGATTCCCTGTGACTTTGCGTAGTCGTTCAGATCGTCGATAGAAGTGTTGACGGTTACCTCTTTATAAGGAATAGGCGGATACAGATGTTCCCGTTTCAAGAGGAATCCGTAACGTTGCGGGTTATTGAATATCTCTTTGGCTGCCAGCAGGCGGAACATGTAGCGGGAAGTTTCCTCTACCAGCCATAAGTCCATGGCATGACTTGCCAACTGCTTTTCAAGTTGGGAGGAGATGCGTCCCTGTCCGGCGTTATAGGCGGCGGAGACAGCCATCCAGTCGCCATATTTGGCATACGCTTGTTTGAAGTATTTGCAGGCGGCAACGGTTGCTTTTTCAATATGATAGCGTTCGTCTACGTTATCGTTCACTTCCAACCCGAATTCCCGTCCGGTGGCAGGCATAAATTGCCACAGACCCGCTGCTCCTGCCGGAGAGCGTGCGATGTTGTTCAGATTGCTCTCGATGACCATCAGGTATTTAAAGTCATCGGGGATACCGTTTGCTTTCAGTATCGGTTCGATGATGGGGAAGTAACGGTTGGCACGCTTGATTAATAACATGGTGGTGGAGTGCATATAGGTGAAGGCCATCATCTCGCGGTCCATCCGTTCGCGGCGGTCATAGCGCCGGAGATCGATCGTTTCCCCGTCGAAGGTGACCTGTGCGGGAACGGTAGGCGGAGTGACACAATAAGGCACTTCCGATTTGGCGGAATGTTGTTCGTTCACTTGGCTGCTGCCTGTCAATATTGGGATGGAAGCACCGATGCAAAATACTAATATAAGTGTAAGAATATAGTTGATTTTCATTTGTCTTTTCATTTTATAACCTTTTTGGATGCTTCAATGTTTACGTCTATCTTGCAAAGATAACCTCATTTTGCTTTTTTCAAAGAACTTTTCTTGCATTTTATACGTTTTTCTAATAGAGTTAAAATAAACAACGAATCAAGATGAATATAGCAATGACCGGAGCTACCGGATATATAGGTAAACATCTTTCTAATTATCTTACAGAAAAGGGCGGACATCGGATCATTCCTCTGGGAAGGTCGATGTTTCGCGAAGGTATGTCCGGTTATTTGATTCAGACACTGACCCATTGTGATGTTGTCATCAATCTGGCAGGTGCACCTATCAATAAACGTTGGACACCGGAATATAAACAGGAGCTTTTCAACAGTCGTATTGTCGTAACCAATCGTATTATCCGCGCTTTGAACGCAGTCAAGACGAAACCGAAACTGATGATTTCGGCTTCTGCCGTAGGTTATTATCCTTCGGAAGCGGAGGTGGACGAATATACCCGTACCCGTGGAGAAGGCTTTCTGTCCGATCTTTGCTATGCGTGGGAAAAGGAGGCGAAACACTGTCCCGAACCTACAAGGCTCGTCATTACACGCTTCGGCGTAGTGCTTTCTCCGGACGGGGGAGCGATGCAGCAGATGCTTCGCCCTTTGCAAGCTACCAAGATAGCTACCGCCATCGGTCCCGGTACGCAGGCTTTTCCGTGGATATCGATACGGGATCTTTGCCGTGCAATGGAGTTTTTTATCACTCACGAAGAGACACGTGGGGTATATAATCTGGTTGCTCCGCAGCAAATCTCGCAATATGCTTTCACCCGTGCGATGGGAAAGGCTTATCGGGCATGGACGACGATGGTGGCCCCGCAAAGAATTTTCTGTATCTTATATGGTGAAGCGGCATCCTTCCTGACTGCGGGCCAGAGAGTCCGCCCAACGCGTCTGACGGAAGCGGGATTTCATTTCTCCATTCCCAATGTCGAACGTCTTTTCAGAGGTACAAACCATAGTACGGTTACCTCTCTCGACCTGCACCGGTATATGGGACTTTGGTATGAAATAGCTCGCTACGAGAATCGCTTTGAATACGGACTTGTAGACGTCACGGCTACTTACACGCTCCGTCCCGACGGCATGATTCGTGTGGAGAACCGGGGATGCAAACGTAATTCTCCTTACGACATCTGCAAGACTGCCAACGGACACGCCAAAATACCCGATCCCACACAGCCGGGCAAACTGAAAGTGTCTTTCTTCCTTAGTTTCTATTCTGATTATTATGTCTTGGAACTGGATGAAGAGAATTACAATTATGCCCTGGTAGGCAGCAGTACTGATAAATATCTCTGGATGCTAAGCCGTACACCCCAACTGCCGGAAGAAATCAAGAAGAAACTCGTTACCGCTGCCGAACGTCGTGGATACGATACGAGCCAGTTGAAGTGGATCGAGCAACTCTGATCGCAATCTGTGCCTGATAACCTAAGATTATTTTGCCGGAGTGCTTAACGAACAATGAGACAACTTTAAAACAACAGAAATTATGGATTACGAAATTATTCATCAGCCCGAACAAAAATTGTTCAAGACAGAAGTAGACGGTCGCACCGCCTTTGTACAATATCGCCTGATAGGTGATTCTCTTGATATTATCCACACAATTGTGCCACAACCCATTGAAGGGCGGGGGATTGCCGCTGCTTTGGTAAAAGCTGCTTACGCCTATGCATTAGCTAACGGGATGAAGCCGAAAGCAACGTGCTCTTATGCAGTGAAGTGGTTGGAAAGACACCCGGAAATAAATGGGGGTGTTGATTGATTTCAAAGAAGATACTTTGTCAGCTAAAAATGCGTCAGAAACATAATTCTTAATAGTTTCCGACGCATCTCTGTATTACTGATTTACTGTTTCCACCTCTTCAACTGTGGAAAGTACTCCTTCATCGTTTTCCGTGCTTCCTCCACTGTGTATTTCACTTCCGAGTCTTTATTGAACTCATCCAGATAATTCAGATTAAGCTCGATCATCTCGTCCATGGTACACTCTTTCGTGAAATGTCCGTCCGCATAGCAATAGTGGCAATAATCTTCGTTCTTGCTACCGTCCGCTTCTTTTCCAAAAGTTGAGTCGTCTATCGGCATACCGCAACTTTGACAAAATTTTTGTTCCATCTTTTTTTGTTAGATTATAAGTTTATGTTACAAGACAAATGTAAGTAGAAATATTGGAAAAGAAGTGATCCGGTCTTGCTATTTATTCATTTATTTCTTTCCTGGTTTACTTTTGGTGTTAATTGGTTTTCACGGGCAGCCGTTTCCACATCCAACGGGGAATCATTTTCCAGAAAAAGACCAGTATCCGGTAGCGCCAGTCGATCACTACTATCCGTTGTTTCCGCTCCAGTGACCAGGCGATGTGACGTCCCACTTTCGCTGCATCCATCAATAGCGGATAATGTTTCCCGTCGTTGAGCAAGTCGGTGGCAACAAATCCGGGACGGATATCAGTAAAACGGATATTCAGTTTTTGTAAATATGAAAGTTGTTCGAGAGCATCTATGTAAGTGTTCTGGAAGCGTTTGGTGGCAGAGTAGGCAGGAGCCACTCCAAGTCCTTTCGTTCCCGCGATGGAGCTGATGACTGCCAGGTGGCCGCCTCCGCTTTTCCTGAAATAGATGAAAGCGGTATCCACCATGCGGATAAATCCCTCTACATTGGTGTATACTGTGTTCAGTTCCACCTCCATGTTCAGATTCGTATTCTGGAAACCGATGCCCGAGCTAAGAAGAAACAAATCCATGCCGCCCACCTTGTCGATGAGCATATTCAATTTCTCGCCTGCATCTTCCTGGGTTACGTCCAACGCTTGAATTTGAATCTGATCCGGTGCTGCCCGTTGCAGGTTTTCGAGAGCAGATTGCCGTCTGCCGGCTACTCCGATTTGCCATCCATCCAGTAACAGACATTTTGCAACTTCTTGCCCGATGCCGGAGGTAGCGCCAATGATAATGGCTTTTTTCATTACTGATTTTTTTAGTAAGTTATAGGTTCAATAAATGTCGTATGGCCTGCCAGGGTGCATAAAGCAACATCCTCGGTCCGGAGAAACGCATCACCTGTCGCATTCGTTCGCGCATGATGGGCTTGTAACAATGTACGGTGCATTCCTTGCATGCACTCTTCTTCTCTCCAAACGGACAATGGTCGAGACGTGCGTGGGCATAGCGGAGCAACTCTTCACAGTCGGCACAAAGAACTGTATTTTTTTCTTTTTTCCGGCAATAGAGGCGGATCATCAACTCTACCGTTTTCTTTTCGTGCGCAATGCGTGATGCTTTCATCTCTTTCTTTTTTACACTTTGGAGTGACAAAGATAGCGAAGATTATGCAGAAATGCAGGCGTATTCTGTTAAAATACACCTTCTTCTTTTTTCTATTTTGAAAAGCACCCTTTCATTTTGGTAGGGTATTTAGAGATTACTTTTTCAAAATGAAAAAAATATTGCATTGATTATAAGCGAATTATCAGAATCCCCTTCATTTTGGCATACTCTTGGCTATGTGGGGAACATACAAAATAATTCATGAGTTATGGAAGAGTACATTTTAGATAACAGTCTGTATATTCGGAGTAAGAATAATAGCATGATTAACCGGAAGATGATAGGGCGCGTGCTGGGTATGTTGCTATTTATCGAATTGGGGATGTTCTTACTTTGTGCCGGAGTGTCGGCTGGTTACGGGGAAAGTGATTATAAATACTTTCTTTACACCTGTATCATCAATGCTGTGGTAGGCGGATTGTTACTGCTCTACGGACGGGGAGCGGAGAATAAGATGAGCCGGAGAGACGGATATTGTGTGGTCACTCTTTCATGGGTGTTTTTTACCTTTTTCGGCATGCTTCCTTTTTATTTCAGCGGAAGCATTGATACGATAACCAATGCCTTTTTCGAAACCATGTCCGGGTTTACCACTACAGGAGCTACCATTCTCGATGATATTGAATCCCTTTCCCACGGTATGCTTTTCTGGCGAAGCCTGACACAGTGGATCGGTGGTTTGGGGATTGTGTTTTTCACGATTGCCATTCTTCCTATCTTTACCACGGGAGGAGTGCAACTCTTTTCTGCTGAATCTACGGGAGTGACGCACGACCGTACCCATCCGAAAATCAATGTCATGGCCAAGTGGTTGTGGACAATTTATCTGGTATTGACTATTTCGGAAACTGTCTTATTGATGTTTGGAGGCATGAGCTTGTTTGATGCCATTTGCCAGTCGTTTGCCACTACTGCTACGGGCGGATATTCTACGAAGCAGAACAGTATATCTTACTGGAATTCTCCGTATATAGAATATGTGGTGGCTATCTTTATGATTGTTTCCAGTATCAACTTCTCTTTGTTTCTGATGTGTTTGAAAGGAAAAGTCGGTCGTTTATTCAAAGATGAAGAGCTGCATTGGTTCCTGGCGTCGGTGGGTATCTTGACTTTCCTTATCACATTGGCGCTCGTCTTTCAAAATCATTATGACTGGGAACTGGCTTTCCGGAAAGCATTATTCCAGGTGTCTACGGTGCATACTTCCTGCGGTTTTGCTACGGATGATTATAATATGTGGCCTCCTTTCACGTGGTTACTGTTGTTTATTGCGATGCTTTCGGGAGGGTGTACGGGTTCTACCAGTGGAGGTATCAAGAATATGCGGTTGCTGATTGTGGCACGTGCCATCCGGAATGAGTTCAAACATCTGCTCCACCCGAATGCCGTGCTTCCCGTACGTATCAATAAGCAGACGGTGTCTTCTTCTATCGTAACTACTGTATTGATTTTCTTTGCTTTTTATCTGGTTCTGATCCTGATTGGGTGGACGGCTCTTTTGTTTTTGGGAGTTGGCTTTTCCGAGTCCGTCAGTACGGTTATTTCGAGTATAGGCAATGTCGGTCCGGGATTAGGTACTTGCGGGCCTGCATATTCGTGGAATTCTTTACCTGATCTGGCAAAGTGGATACTTTCTTTTCTGATGCTGGTGGGACGTCTGGAATTGTTTAGTGTACTCCTATTGTTTTATCCGGGATTCTGGAAGAATAGATAAACTGTAAATCATGAACGGGCTTCTGAAACATCGTTGGAAGAGTTTGTGGTTGACGGAAACAATCTGTATCTTTGCGGCATGAAAAAGTTATTGTGTCCGCAATGCAAGATTGCAGCTATGTATGTGAAGAATGAACAGGGTGACAGGCTGCTGGTTTATGTGCTCGAAGATGGTGAAGTCGTTCCCAAATATCCGGAAGATTCAATGGAGGGGTTCGATTTGACAGAAGTCTTCTGCCTGGGATGCTCGTGGCATGGTTCACCTAAACGGTTGGTGAAACGATAGACCGGGGGCATTCATGCTCTCGTTCTGATTTTTTTGATTTATGTCAACTAAAAGAGGAACACAAATCGAGAACTAATTCATTGAATTTTCCGTATCTTTGCGTCCGATTTTAGAACATAGACGTATGGCAACTTCTAAAGAAATGACGGCAGGGCCGGCATTACCTCTCATTTTAAAGTTTACATTGCCGCTTTTACTCGGCAATCTCTTACAACAAACGTATTCGCTTGTTGATGCTGCAATTGTAGGAAAGTTTTTGGGAATTAACGCGTTAGCTTCTGTTGGAGCCAGCACATCGGTTGTTTTCCTGATTCTCGGATTCTGCAATGGATGTTGCGGAGGTTTCGGGATACCCGTTGCGCAGAAGTTTGGTGCACGTGATTACAGTACGATGCGCAGTTACGTTTCCGTCAGTTTGAAACTGGCAGCGGGGATGTCTGTGGTCATTGCTCTTGTTACCAGTATCTTTTGTGCGGACATACTCCGGATCATGCGCACGCCGGAGAATATTTTCGAAGGGGCGTATGCTTATTTACTTGTTACGTTTATTGGCGTTCCTTTCACTTTCTTCTATAATCTTCTTTCAAGCATCATCCGTGCGTTGGGAGACAGCAAGACGCCTTTCTGGTTTTTGCTGTTCGCTGCTGTTCTGAATATCATTCTCGACTTGTTCTGTATTCTGGTACTCGGCTGGGGAGTGGCGGGAGCTGCCATTGCTACTGTCTTTTCGCAGGGGTTGTCGGCTGTTCTCTGCTATATTTATATGTACCGGAAGTTTGAAATATTGCAGGGTACTCCGAAGGAACGCCGGTTCCAGTCGAAACTGGCAAAGACATTGCTTTACATCGGTGTGCCTATGGGATTACAATTCTCTATCACGGCTATCGGCAGTATTATGCTTCAGAGTGCGAATAATGCGTTGGGAACGGCGTGTGTGGCTGCTTTTACATCTGCCATGCGAATCAAGATGTTCTTTATCTGTACGTTCGAGAGTCTGGGAATTGCGATGGCTACGTATAGCGGACAGAATTATGGGGCAGGGAAACCGGAGCGTGTCTGGTTGGGAATCAAAGCGAGTGCTTTGATGATGATTGTTTATGCGGCATTTACGTTCGTTCTTCTGATGGTGGGAGCCAAATATTTTGCATTGATCTTTGTAGATCCGTCGGAAACGGAAATACTGTTGGATACCGAGTTATTCCTGCATATCTCCTGTATGTTCTTCCTGATGCTTGGATTGTTATGCATCCTGCGCTACACGATTCAGGGAGTGGGATATACCAATCTTGCCATGTTTTCGGGAGTGGCGGAGATGATTGCGCGTATCCTTGTCAGCATTTACGCTGTGCCTGCATTCGGCTTTATTGCTGTCTGCTACGGTGATCCGATGGCTTGGATAGCGGCAGATTTGTTCCTCGTACCGGCATTTATCTACGTCTATCGCAGGTTGAAGAAGCAGGTGTTCACAAGTACGGTTACTGTTTAGAAGTCGGCCTCTTTCTGTATGCGTAGAATCTTTCCGCTGATGGGATGACGGAACTCTATATATTCGGCGTGGAGGTATAGTCTGTCCGCTTTCTTTCCGTAAAGTTCATCCCCAAGAATGGGGCAACCCAATCCCTCCGGATGGGCGGCGTGTACCCGTAATTGGTGTGTCCGTCCGGTCAACGGATAGAAAGCAATCCGGGTGTGTTTTTCTGATTTACTGATGATTCGGTATTCTGTAATCGCTTCTTTCCCATGTTCTCTACTGACGATTTGCCGGGGACGATCAAGGGGATTCAAACAGAGAGGGAGTTCAATTCTTCCTGTTCTTCCGGGCGGCAGTGCTGTCTTCTCTACTGTTGCTGTTACCCCATCCAACACGGCTACATAGCGTTTCTTGATACTTCTGCTTGCAAATTGTGCCTGTAAATGTTGATGTACCTCTTTCGTTTTAGCTACGAGCAGTAATCCGGAAGTCGCCATATCAAGGCGATGTACAATCATAGGTCCGGTAGCATCGGGATACTTCTTTTTCAGGCGATGATAGACTGAATCTCTGTCCTCCTCCTTTCCCGGAACGGACAACATTCCTACCGGCTTATTGACTACCACTAACCATTCATCTTCATATACGATTTCCAGTTCTTCATCCTCATGGATGGAGTTCAGCAACGGATTCTCGTCTACTTCCAATCCTTGCAACATGTGATGCAAAATAGGTTCACATTTTCCCTTGCAGGAAGGATAATAATATCCATGATGCCGGATTTCGTTTTTAGGAGAGTCTCCCCACCAGAATTCAGCCATAGCCAATGGCTTTAATTGATGAAGATATGCATATTGCAACAACTTAGGCAAAGCACATTCACCCGCACCGGCAGGAGGAACTTTCTGAACTGTCTGCTCGAAGATTGTGTATAGGTCTTTCACTTCTCCTCTGGCATTCAGCATCCGGAACTGCTCGAACAACTTTCTTTGCAAGGCTGCCGAACGTTCTTTCCGTTCGGTTTTCAGTTGTTCTATTTCAGTCTCGAAGTGTCTCGTTTCCGTTTCGAGTTCTTCCAATCGTTTCTTCCATTCTTTTTCCAGTCGTTTGTATTCCGCTTTCTGGTATTGGCTTTCCCGGATCAGGGAGGCTTGTTCCTCTTCGGAAAGGGTAGAGGATGATTGGCGGCGAATCTCTCTCGCCTCCTTTGCTGCTTTGAGTTCTGCCTTAGCCTGATTCAAAATAGCTTTAGCCTGTTCTGTTTCCGTCTTCCACTTTTCTTTTAAATCGAGATAAGAACGATTGTTTTCTAATTCACGAATACGGATATTGATGGAAGATATTTGTTCTTCTTCAATTTTGAAGAATCCTTCCGGTTGCAATAAGTCGTAGACAGGAGGGACAAAATAAGGATGCAGATTCTTTCCTGCCAGATTGCCGGAGAAAGCAGCGAGATAGCCAATTTCATTGACTGCTTCTTTTTTTGTAGTCTCTTGTTTATTTTCTTTTTGTACGATCAGTACCCCGAACATTTTTCCGAAAGCTAACTCTTCTTGCCATTCCTTCCGGCTCGCGATATGTTTTTTCACTTCTTCCGCTGCCAACACGCACAATGGATGAGGCGTATAGTGGAAAGGATAAGTGAATTTATCCGGTAACGCAAGGTGAGAAATGGGTTGCTTGAAAAAATGTATCATCGGTTTATATATATGAATGAATGTGATTACCTTTGCAAAAGTAAAGTAAATCCGTGAATTATTGAATGAAGTAACATGAATAGAATGGGAGAGAAACCTAAATTTGCCTTTCTTGGCAACAGTCACATGGCATTTTGGGCATTGGAGGTCTACTTTCCTTCATGGGAATGTCTGAACTATGGTGCTCCCGGTGAAGGGCTGGCTTATGTGGAGTCTTTTACCGTAGACACTTCCGATTGCCAAGTCGTCATTCAATTCGGAACCAATGATATTTATCAGTTGAATGATGAAAATATGGACGATTATGTGGAACGTTATGTAAAAGCGGTTCTTGCCATCCCTTCACTGAAAACATATCTTTTCTGTATTTTTCCACGTAATGATTACGATGATTACAGTACGGCTGTGAATCAATTCATTCGTGTCCTTAACCGGAAGATATACGAGAAATTGCAGGGGACGGACATTGTCTATCTTGATATATTCGACCGTTTGTTGCTGGATGGCAGGCTGAATCCGGAGTTGACTCTCGACGATTTACATTTGAACGGCAGGGGTTACAGTATTTTGTCAGAAGCACTGAAACGGGCTTCCGGTTTGTAAAACATACCTAAATACTTCATTCCTTGCTTTTATTTATAAATTTGGTGGCATATCAGTTTATTTTTCCTATTTTTGTCCCCAATTTAATAGTAAATAACCCCCATAAAAACGATAAGACTTATGGAAAAAGTAATTATCAATTCGTATGAAGAATTCGAAAAACTAGTAGGCCAACAGATAGGTGTTTCCGATTATGTGGAACTCTCGCAGGAACGTATTAATCTTTTTGCTGATGCAACGCTAGATCATCAATGGATTCATGTAGATACGGAACGTGCGAAAGTAGATAGCCCTTATCATAGCACGATTGCTCATGGCTACCTGACATTGTCTATGCTTCCTTATCTGTGGAATCAGATTATCCAGGTAAATAACCTGAAGATGATGATTAACTACGGTATGGATAAGATGAAATTCGGTCAGGCTGTATTGTCAGGACAGAGTGTGCGTCTGGTGACTACTTTGCACTCATTGACCAATCTGCGTGGTGTGGCAAAAGCAGAAATTAAGTTTGCTATCGAAATAAAAGACCAACCAAAGAAGGCGCTGGAAGGGATTGCTGTATTCCTTTATTATTTTAATTAATGGCAAGCTGTTAAAGAAACAGATTTTATTCCCGGAAATGATCGAAATACGTCTGAAAAGTTAGATACAAAAACTTTTGGGGCGTGCTTCAGATGGATCGTTTCCGGGGATAATTTTATCCTTTTACTCCCATAAATCTGAACGGCTGTGCCGGTTGAAATTCTTTCGTTGCATTTCCATGATAAGTTTCACCGTTGGCGATAGATAATTTGAGTACCGGAGCTCCTTCCGATAAGTCTGTTTCCCGCAGGTTTACCCAGAATGTATTAGGTGTCAGACTTGATTCGAAGAAGTAGAGCAGATTCTTACTATCCGATACCGTTCTCCATTGTGTGGTGGAAATTTCCGGAAATTCGGGAGTGGATATGCCATAAGGAACAGAAGTATTACGGATAACGCTGAATACACTTGCCACGGCTATTCTCACATCATCTGTTGGGGGCAGGGCATTGATATAAAAACTGGCTCTTGCAAAACGGTCGGACGGTCGGTTGGTTCCGGGCAGGAAGCTCAATCCTCCTATTGATTTCCAGTATTCGTTTAGTGCCAGTTGCTTGTTGTAGGTAGGGGAGTTGGTCATCACTTTGTACTCCTTGCTGTGGTAGACAGTCAGCTTTCCACCCGTATATTCGAATATCGCACAATCGCCCGTTGCGTCAGAAATAGATAAATGCAAGGTTGCCAGGCGGGAACCATCCGGCATCAGGTCTGATACCACTTGGAAAGTGTTTTCATCAATGAGAGCGACAGCCTCGTCTACGGTGGCGAAGTTATCCAGCATATATTGCACCCATGCAGTAATGGCAAGTCCCGGTTTACTTTGATCTCTGACCGGATATTCCGTTTCGGGCAACCATAACAGATTGGCAACCAACCCTTTTTCATTCATCCCGTCTGTACTGGCAATCTCGAAAGCCGAAGTCACCACACTGCCATACTTGGACGTCCATTTCAGGGAATTGGCTCCCGTTTCTCCATTTCTTTCCATACCTTTGGGAAATACCCAAAGATTGCTGTGCATTTCTGTTTTCCAGTCCATAGACCGGCCGGTTGCCACCATTCCATTTTTTCCCGAATAAACGACTCTTGTACACATAATTTTAATTTCTAGTTAAAGGTTTATTATAAGCTGCTTTCACGGGGTATTCAACCGATGCGGATTCCTCTCGCAAAAGCATATTCTCAAAACAATAACGTTCCATTTATGTTTTATAATAAAGCATTGATATATGAAAATGAAAAAGATTTTAGCAGTTTTGTTAATCCTGTTGCTTATACTTATTCTGGTTTTGGTAGTACGGACCGTAACCTATAAATTTGGTAAAGTGCCCAAGAATGCGGATGATAAAGAACTGGTGAACACAGCTCCTTCGGAGCAATCCGTACGTCGTTTTGTCGGAGGAATACGAATCCCGACAATCAGTAATGAAGTGTATGAAGAGACTGATTTCAAGCCTTTCGATGAATTTATGAAGTACCTGGCCGATTCTTATCCGGAGGTATATAGGGTGATGGATGCAGATACCATTAATACATACGGGCTGGTGTTTCATTGGAAAGGCAAGAACAGTGATCTGAAACCTATATTATTCTTGTCCCATTACGATGTGGTTCCGGTAGTCGGATATGATCCGTCTACGGCGACTGTTGCAGATACGGTTTTCCGGTTTCACGACAAACCGTTGCCTCCCATCGGTACTTATTCGGAGAAGTGGGATTATCCTCCCTTCTCGGGAGCTGTTGCAGGCGGACGCATATACGGTCGTGGAACACTTGATATGAAATGTATGCTCTTCTCTCTGATGGAGGGAGCGGATAACCTGATAGCCGAAGGCTTCCAACCGGAAAGAGATATCTGGTTTGCTTTCGGGCAAGACGAGGAAGTGAGCGGACGTCAGGGAGCCTTCAAAATAGCTGATTATTTTAAGCAGAAAGGGCTGCGCTTCAGTGCGGTTTATGACGAAGGAGGCATCATTGCAGCTCCCGGTTCGGCAATAGAATCCATACAAGAACCGTTGGCGTTGGTGGGAGTGGGAGAAAAAGGCTTTCTGACCTTGCGCCTTACGATAAAAGGGATGGGAGGGCATTCTTCGATGCCACCTTCAAAGAGTTCTCTGGTGTATGCTGCAGAAATCATAGAGAAGCTGAATGACAACCAGTTCCCGGCAGAAATCATTTCTCCCATAGCTGCATTCTTCGATAATGTAGGAGGGGAAATGGGATTCTTTTCGCGGATGGCGATAGCTAATCAATGGCTGCTCGAACCGTTACTGCTGAAGACTATGGAAAAATCTCCCGCCTCCAATGCGCTGGTACGCACTACAACCGCCATCACGATGGCTAAAGGCAGCGATGCGGCCAATGTATTGGCCTCGGAGGCTGAGGTTACTGTAAACTTCCGCATTTTGCCCGGTGAATCGGTTGCCGGGGTGATAGAGCATGTAAAGAAGTTGTGTGAAGGTTACGATGTTGCCATCCATGTGGTATCGGAACGTGAGCCTTCAAGCATTTCTCCTGAAAACGTTAGAGGCTTCGAGATTATCAAGGAAGAGATGGCAAAAATATATCCCGCAGCTATCGTTACCTCTTATATTACGATCGGGGGTACCGATTCCTACAAATATCAGACGGTGAGCGATGACATCTACCGTTTCTTGCCTATTTGTCTGAACCAGTACGAGCAGCGTACGATACATAACGAAAATGAGTATATATCTCTGGAGAATTTCGGGAAGATGCAATGGTATTTTAAGGAACTGATGAAGAATTATTAGTTCTTCTTTGCCTTGATTGCCTTCAACGTGTTTTTGCGCACAGAGCGGATAGCGGGAACCAGTAATTCGGGTTCCATGATTTCCAACATTGTGCGCAATTCCTGTTGTAGCTCCGGGATGGAACGGGTCAGTTGGTAAGCAAGTTTGATGCAAAGTGACTGCACTCCGGGCGGTTCCTGCCGGGATACCATACGCTCTATGCAGAAATCCAGCAAGTCCACCCGTGGAGGGTCGGCTAGCGGTTGCTGACATAGCAGGTTCAAGAGCATTCTTCGTTTTCCTGAATGCGGGCAGGTAAGCGCTGCATCAATCAATTCATTTTGTTTCCCGCTCAGCCATTCTACTTCCGGTTTCGAGAAATGGGTACAAACCCACAGTGCCTGGTAAGAGACGATGCTGTCCTCATCATATATCAACCGGTAGATTTCTTCTCTGAGGCGTTCGTCGTCTTGTATGTAATGAAGTATCTCTCTGATATTCTCGATGTGTACACGCTCAGATAGTCTTGCACGCAGGTTCATATGGCTCTCGTTTTTTGGGGAATGAGTTGTTTTTACTTGTTGCCGTTCTCTGCCTCCGGCAGTTGCAGATGGAGAATCGGATAAGGCTTGCCCATACCGTCTGTTTCATCTCGGCTTATGATCCGGAATCCCATGCGGAGATAAAATCCGAGCGCTTTGTCGTTCTGCTCGTTTACGTCTACTTTGTTCATCTGTTTTCTCCGGATGGCGTATTCCAGCAATCGTCTGCCATATCCTTTTCCCTGTTCGCCGGGGCTTACGAACAGCATTTCGATGAGTTCGTCGCTCAGTCCCATAAAGGCGACAATCTTTCCATTGGTATTGCGGATGATATACAGTTCTACAGCCGATAAGTAGTGGTTGCGTACCAATGGTTTGTAGAATTGGATATGCTCTTCCGTGAGGAAGTGATGCGTATGGCGCACGGAATCTTCCCATACTTGCAGAATCTCGTCGTAGTCTTCCGAAGCAGGTCGGCATATATTAGGCAGATAATAGCACAGGTGATCGTATATATTTCCGTTGTAAGTAAGTTCCGCCTGATGCAGTACACCTTCACAGATAAAGCCGTTGCGCTCCAATACTTGCTGAGACCGCTTGTTGTGCGGATAACAGTTGGCGGTGATGAGGCTGAGCTGAAGTTCGTTGAAACCATAGTTAAGCACAGCTTGTACCGCTTCCGTCATATATCCTTTTCCCCAGTGAGCCTCGTCGAGCCAGTATCCCAGCATACGTACTTGCGGGTTCTCCCGCTTCGGGTCGGGAACGATGCCGATGGAGCCGATGAGCTGTCGGGTGTCTTTCAGTGTTATAGCCCAGATATCCTCCTGACCGATAAACACGTTCTGGAGGATTTCACGCGATTCTTCTATCGATTTATGGGGAGCCCATCCGGCATTATTGCCCAGATTCGGATTCTGGCAACAAGCGAAGAATGTTTCTGCATCATTTTCCCGGAAAGGCCGGATGAGTAAGCGTTCCGTTTCAAACGAACAATCATCCTGTGGTTCGTCTGCCTGCGGGGGGCATACGCATTCTATCCGGTTACCGTCAAGATCAAGAACTACACTTTCGAAATAACCATCTCCCGAAGTACGTGGCTCGCCTGCTATGGTGTATCCCTCGGAGCGCATTTGTTCCGTGAAGCGAAGCACTTCTTCCCGACTGGGGAAGGTGAAGGCAAGATGCGTCAGTCCGAGACGATTCTCTTCTATCGGAGTATTTTGTATGTCTGTCCGGCTCATCAGTTCCAGAGAAGGACCTTCTCCGAAAGAGATGAAATAGGACTCGAATCCTTTCTTCGGATTGATGTATTTTTCATTACTCGTTCCACCCAGAAAGCGGACATAGAAATCTTTTAATTCTTCCAGACGAAAAGTCCAGATAGCGATATGATGTAGTTTCATGCTGATTTTGATTTTAATTTTTGTCTTTATCTTTATCGTTGTTGCCATATTACTTTATTGTCTGGATTACATATTTATAGACAATGCGGGAAATATCGGCGATAATCTTACTGTTTTCCAGACTACTTTCCGCAGAGTCTTTCACGAAAACGGCTATACTGTATGCGTGTCCGTTGGGTAGGAGAACGAAGCCAATGTCATTGCAGCCTATCTGCTGCCCTTTCGCATTGAAATCTCCCGTTCCTGTTTTATGTCCTACGGTTACCCCTTTGTCCAGTAACGGGGCAACCAGACGGTCCTGCCCGGTCTGGCATTCTACCATTGTCTGATAGATGAAGTCTTTGTAGGCTTCATCGAACAATGTTTTGCGGCGGAATATTTCCAGTAATTTGGCAGCAGCCAGCGGTGTGCTCCAGTTGCTATAGCAGAGGTCTAAGTCTTCGTGCATATCATTCTCCGTATGAGTGATCTCGCAATCACGAATCCCCAGTGATTGTATATACCGGTTGACAGAATCCGGTCCGCCTTGATAATTGAAAAGAATATCACAAGCATTATTGTCGCTCTGTTGCAGGGTGTATCTCAATAAATCAGCGATACTCATTTCGAACCCTCCCTGTGGGAACTGATCTCGCAACGGACTGTATGTATTCGGTTTTAAATCTGATTTCTTAATTGACAACAGAGTCCCTAGCGGCAATCTCTTTTTATCCATATAATCGGCCAAAGCCACTGCCTGATGGAACTTGAAAACACTCATCAGCGGATAGTGGATGTCGTTATTCACAGTGACTGTATCTTTTCCATCGATAATAACGGCAATCCCTATTTCCGCCTTTTTCCCTTTAATAGCTTGTTCTAACAGTGTCTTGAGCTGGCTCTGTCGGGCAAAAAGGAGAGTCGGTATCAGACAGAGAAGAATAATGAATGAGCGCATAATCTATTTTTTGTTAAACAGGTTTCTTATTTCTTGTTGAAAGCACAAAGATATGAATACTAAGCTTAGAGACAAATTCTTATTCAAAAATAGTGATGTCGGACAAGAAATACTTATTTTTGTGAATTAAACAATTAATGAGTCGATGTTATGTTAAAATGCCAGTCGGAATTGTTTCAGCCGTCATTAAATTTGGTGGATGGCTTGAAGATGAGTACAAAAGAAGAATTAAAGCGGATGGCGAAAATCCTGCTTTTATCTGTTCCTACCAAGTTGCGCAAAGATGAGTATGTAACTTATTTTGCAGAAGCGGTTTTAGCCTGTCCTGATATGTGGCTTCCTCGGTTGACACATTATGAATTGACATTACTTGATAAGTTAGTGAAAGCGGGATCTGGTAGTTACGTAGAATGTACAAATTCTTTTTTGGTGACTACTTTGGAAATTCTTTCTTTCATAGCAACGGACTGTAATCACATGGATGAGAGTAAAGTCCGTTATATGATCTGCGATGAATTGCGTGAGGCAGTAGCTCCTTATCTGAATAAACTGTTGACTTCCAAAAAGCAATCTGTCCGTTTTATGGTAGAACAGTATGCCTGTGGAATCGTAAATTTATATGGTTTTCTCTCTTATTCGGACTTATTGTATATATTGGTAGGCTATTTGCAGCATTCGGCGACAAGAGAAGAAATAGCTGACAGTTTAGCTAATTCGGCATTGATACAGCGACTAACCTTTGAAGTGGAAGATGGCTATAATACAAACCTTTACATAGAGTCTCCTTTTTTGGATGATTTTGAATATCTGGAGGAACAATTGTATCTACGTCGTGATATACCGGACAGGAAGAAGTTTTCTAAAGAGGAAGCCTTTTCAGCGGGAATGATGCCATTGAGTATCATTCCTAATCCGTGTTTGGATGAATTGAAGGGATATATGATGAAGAAGTTGCGGTATACGGAAGAAAAGGCGGATAGCAGTTTATTGTATATGTGGTATACTGCCCAAACTGTAGATAATCCAATGTCTATTATCAATTCAATGATTAACCGTCGGCTTTCTTCCATGCAAGAACTTCAAGAGACCATTGAAATATTTATGGATTATTTGAATCACTCTCCCCGTTGGTTCTTGAAAGGTTATTCTTCAGAGGAGGTATTCGTTTTATTTGAAAAAGAAAAATTGAAAAATAATCCTCCCCGTATTGTCGCAGGTCCGAATATGAAGGCTGCCGGTATGGATATTACTCCGGAAATGCAGGCGATGGTGGACAATATGTTTCGTGCTGTACCTACCGGGCGCACAGTCGGAAGAAATGATCCTTGTCCCTGTGGAAGTGGGAAGAAGTATAAAAAGTGTTGTGGAAGAAATAATTAAGCGGAAGATAATTGTGAAAAGAATGTGACATAAATACAGAAGAGGGTACGAATAAGAAGGTTATACAAAAGAGTAAAATATTCATTATGATTGCATTGGATAATTTTGAGAGCTGTGTGCCATATAGAATATTACTGCGCGGAGAAGAGTATTATGAAATAGGGGCTGTTTCTGAATTGGAAGAAGACTCGCCTGGTGAATGGACTGCGACAGTAGAGGGTACGGAGAATTATAACGTAGAGATATCTATGGACGGAAAAGAAATAAAGTCTTGGTACTGTGATTGTCCGTATGATGGGGAGATTTGTAAACATATCGTAGCAACCTTACTGGCAATTCGTGATAATGAAAAAAAGGTGAATCGCAGTGCTTCTTCCAAGGTGAAAGTGGAGGTAGAGGAAGCTGTCGTTATAGATGAAACTGTGGACATACAACAATTGCTGTCATTCGCTAACCCGCAAGAACTTTCACAATTTATATATGAATATGCCTCTATGCATCCGGAGTTTAAAACAGCCCTTTTGAATCGTTTTATGGCTAAAGAGTTGTCCGCAACATCAAAAGAAAAGGATTACAGAGCAGAGATTCAGAACGTGTTTAATGACTCTTATTATAACAGAAAGTCTCGTTACCATAATCGTTATGATGATTTTGACTGTGATTGGGAAACTGTTTTCAATCGGATGGATATTTTTTTGGAGAAAGCAGACTTCTTTTTGAATGTGGGAAACATAGATACTACTATTGATATAGCTCTTCAAACTCTTCGTTCAATCGGTGAGAATTATGAGGATGGACTTTTGTATAATGACGATCTCTATCCTTCTGATTATTGTGAGCAGGCAGGAGATTTGCTGATAAAAGTAATCGAGCACCCTAAGACCACCCAAAAGCAAAAGACAGCGATTCTTCAGGAACTAGGTCAGCTGGCTAAACTATCTACTTATCGTGATTATGACCTTTATGATATAGACGAATTGCTGATGCAAATAAATCTTTCTATTCAACCGGCAGAAAAAACGTTGGAATTGATTGACAAACTCTTGGAAGAAAGAAAAGATACTTACGACTTATATCAAATCGTTCTTCGGAAAGTCAATCTGTTAACCGAACTGCATGAAGAGCAAAAAGCGGCTGATACGATTCGTCAATACCTTTATTTAACTGAAATTCGAGAAATGGAGGTGGATAAATTGATTGCCAGTTGTCAATATGATGAAGCTATCCGTTTGCTGAATGAAGGAATAGAGATTGCGGAAAAAGAAGAACATATCGGAACCGTAGAGGAATGGTTGAAAACTAAATTGAGGATTTACGAGATGACTCATCAAACTGCTGAAGTCATTAATACATGTCGTTTATTGTTTGTGTCGGGTAGAGATCAGTTAGAATATTATAGTAAACTTAAAACTCTTGTTCCGAAAGAAGAGTGGAAGAGCTTTCTGGATACGATGATGAAAGAAACTCAATTTAGTGAATATTTTTCTTTTGATGGAAATGATGAGGCTGAAATTTATGTGAAAGAAAGAGATTATGAGCGTTTGTTCAAACTGTTGTCATCAATCAGGTATAATCAGTTGGAAGCACTGATGAAATATTCTTATCATCTGAAAGACACTCATTCGGAGCAATTGATTGCTATATATACCTCTTTGTTGAATGATTACGCGGAACAGAATGTGGGACGGACTCATTATGAATTGATAGCACAGGCGTTGTTGTGTGCAAAGAAACTTAATGGGGGACAGGAAGCTGTGAAAAGGTTGGTTGCAGAGTTCCGGATAAAATATAAACGTCGTCCGGCAATGATGGAAGTATTAAGGAGATTCTAAAAATACTTTATTATAAGTTTTTCTGTATCTCTGTTGTTTGGAGATAGCAAAGTTCGTACCTTTGTAAGGTTATCAAATAAGCTTGATTATGAAAAAGTCTATAAAACGTTTACCCAAACGTACGCAGGAAGAATTGACAGTCTTGCTAGATTTAGTGTGTAAGAGCATCAGGAATTGTCAGATGGTTATCCTGTTCGGAAGTTATGCAAGGGGAAACTATGTTTTATGGGATAGTAATATAGAATTCGGTGTCCATACTTCCTATCAGAGTGATTATGATATTCTTGTGGTCATAACCGGACCGGCTAAGCAAGTGGAAGAGAAATTACACCGTATTACGAATAAATATCATGACTTGTTTGCAGACCGTCGTCATGCTTTTCCGCAATTTATAGTGGAGCATATTAATACGGTAAACCGTAATTTGGAAGTCAGTATTTCTTTACGGATATAGTAAAGGAGGGTATCATGCTTTATGATAGTGGTAAGTGTGAATTGGCTAAACCACGTAAGTTGAGCTTTAGGGAGATTCGGGATATTGCGCAAAAAGAATTTGATGAATTATATCCATATGCTTGCGGGCTTTTAGAAGGGGTGAAAGAATATTATTTGCCTAAGAAACAAACTAAGATTTCAGTTTTTCTTCTTCATCAGACGTGTGAGAAACTTTATAATTGTATCCTGATGGTCTTTACAAACTATCGCCCGAAGAGTCATAAAATCAAAGAACTCGGTGGGATGGTGAAACGTTTTTCTATGGAATTAACCACAGTCTTTCCTCAAAATACGGATGCGGAGAAAGAATGTTTTGATTTATTATGCCGTTCTTACATTGAAGCTCGTTATAACAAAGATTTCAGTATCTCGCAAGAACAACTGGAATATCTTATTTCCCGCATAGATATTCTGAAAGATATTACTGAACGCTTATGTAAGGAGAAGATTGTGGAATATGATACGATGACGGAATAATTGTCCCCTGTGAAATAAGACTAGCTCTCCTATGAAATAAAAAACAAAATATATCTGTCATCTGTCACAGATTATAATCTAACTTGCAGAGTATAAGAACTTAATAGCGTGACAGCACAAGGTGACAGCAGTGTGATAGCAATAATGCTGTCACCCCAAAAAACAAAGAAAAAATCAAAGATACTGTTTGGAATTTGATAGTATCAGCTATAGAAAGATAAGTCGTTCAATTTATTATCCCCGTACTTATGAGTTGTGCCCTGCCTTTAAACTAACGGTTTCAAGGCGTGAAACTGTTGGTTCTGCGGTTTGAAACTTTAGTTTCATACGCTTGAAACTCTAGTTCCAATTACTTGAAACTATTGGTTTCTTGCCGATGAAACTAGAGTTTCTCCTAGCTGGAACTTTAGTTTCAAGCAGAGAAAAATAACTTGAACCGTAATTGGGTGATAACGATCCCGTTTCTTTTGGCTAAATAGACATTTGATATATCAATAATTTTCTATATTAAAATCTTGTTTTTCTTGTCGGTTCCGAATAATATGAGTAATTTAGCAGTCTCAACGATCACAAAGGCGCTGACAAAACAATTTATTATCAAATTAATGAAAATTACTCAATTTCGTAAGAACGAAGATACGATAGCGCTTAGCGTAATGGATCTTGATATACTGGTAAATAAGATAAGGACAGAAATAAAATCCCGTCCTGTTTCTACATTCAGAGAGCATTTGCGATATACCCTTCCCGATGAACGGTGTATGTTTACCAATAAACTCCCCCAAATAATTCCTGCTGCCGAATTCCGAAGAGTAAACGGTCAGAAACAGATGAAAAACTACAACGGTATTGTAGAACTGACCATCGGTCCCTTGTCCAATAAGTCGGAAATCGCTTTAGTGAAACAAAAAGCCTGTGAGCAACCACAAACCCGTTGTGTTTTTATGGGTTCAAGTGGCAAAACGGTGAAAATATGGACTACCTTTACCCGACCGGACAACTCGCTTCCCAATACACGGGAAGAAGCGGAATTATTCCACGCCCATGCTTATCGATTGGCTGTGAAATGTTATCAGCCCTAGATTCCATTCGATATACTTCCCAAAGAACCGACTTTGGAACAATATTCACGCTTATCCCACGATCCGGACATCATATATCGTCCGGATTCGGTCCAGTTTTATCTCTCTCAACCATCATCAATGCCCGAAGAAACCACTTTCCGTGAAGCGGTTCAGGCGGAGAAATCTCCATTGACTCGTGCCGTACCGGGATATGATGCGGAAAATGCATTTCTGATGCTTTTCGAAGCCGCTTTTCGGAAAGCTTATGCCGATCTTAGGGAAGCAGGACTCGAATTGTGCGAAGACACATGGCATCCTTTAGTTGTCCAACTGGCTAAAAACTGTTTTGCTTCGGGACTTCCGCAAGAAGAAGTTGTGAAACGTACCATTTTCCACTTCTATATGTATAAACAGGAAGAGCTTATCCGGCAAATGATTGGTAATATATATACAGAGTGCAAAGGTTTCGGTAAGAATATCAGCCTAAGTAAAGAGCAGCAGCTCGCCTTGCAAACAGAAGAATTCATGAAACGCCGCTATGAATTCCGCCATAACACCCAAATTGGTGAGGTAGAATATCGTGAAAGGCTTTCTTTCCGTTTCCGCTTCAATCCTCTCGACAAACGTGCGCTGAATAGCATTGCTTTAGATGCGCAAATGGAAGGCATCCCGTTGTGGGACAGGGATATTAGTCGTTATATTTACTCCAACCGCGTACCTGTATTCAATCCATTGGAAGATTTTCTCTATCGGCTTCCTGCTTGGGACGGCAAAGACCGTATCCGTGCATTGGCAGCCACCGTCCCTTGTAAGAATCCGTATTGGATGGATTTGTTCCACCGTTGGTTCCTCAATATGGTTTCTCATTGGAAAGGAAGTAATAAAAAGTATGCAAACAGTGTTTCACCCTTACTTGTCGGACCGCAAGGGACACGTAAATCCACCTTTTGCCGGAGTATAATGCCCCCTACCGAGCGTTCCTACTATACCGACAGTATTGATTTCTCCCGAAAGAAAGATGCCGAACTTTACCTCAATCGTTTTGCGCTTATCAATATCGATGAATTTGACCAGGTGAGTTCGACACAACAAGGCTTTCTGAAACATATTCTGCAAAAGCCTGTATTGAATGTGAAGAAACCTCATGGCAGTGCCGTGCTTGAAATGCGTCGTTACGCCTCATTCATAGCTACGAGTAACCAAAAAGACCTGTTGACCGACCCTTCCGGCAGTCGTCGTTTTATTTGTATCGAAGTGACCGGAGTGATTGACACCAATCGTCCGATAGACTATGAGCAGCTTTACGCGCAGGCCATGTATGAACTGGAACATGGCGAACGTTACTGGTTCGATCAGGAGGAAGAAAAGATCATGGTGGAAAACAACCGTGAATTTGAACAAGTCCCGCCGGAAGAGCAACTTTTCTTCCGTTATTTTCGTGCCGCGCAGCCTGAAGAAGGGGAGTGGCTGTCTCCAGCAGAGATTATGGAAGATATTCAAAAAGGCAGTTCAATCCCGATGTCTGTCAAGAGGGTTAATTCCTTCGGAAGAATACTGAAAAAGCAAGAAATCCCTTCCAAACATACGCGTAGCGGTACTCTTTATCATGTCGTAAGATTAATAACCAGGTGACGGCAAAAATGCCATCACCCTGCTGTCACCTCTTGCTGTCACGGACTTATCGGTTCATTACTAAACTATTAACCCCTAATCTGTGACAGATGACAGCAACTTACCAAATATATTCTTCTGTGTAGCGTTGGTAAGTTGGTTCTTCTTTTATTCCTTTATTACGGAACAGTTGTTTTATATAGGCTTGGTCTTTAGGCATAAGCCCCCGTTCTCCACGATAGAACCGATAATATCCCGTTTTCCCGTAGTGTCCTACTAATTGTATTCTGATACTGACTGCATCCTCATAAGGAATCCTGTTAAGCAACTGTTTAAGTCCCCATGCCACATGGACTTTTACAGTAGTTTTAAAACATTCGCACTGATTCCCATCCTCAGGATAACGTACCGGATTAACGATGGAGATATAAAGGTTATCTGTTGTATCAAGTTGTGTAGCTATGTGGCGCAAGCATTTTGAGGCTTGTGGACATTGATCGTTGAAGCAACGGGCAAAATTGTAAGGGACAGACAGGCTGTCGGGTTCTTCTTTCATCTTGTAGGGTTTATTTTATTTGTGAGATACTGTTGTAAATATAGCAAATTGAATTCTTCACAAAAGTAGGACTTTATTTTGGGAATGGGAAGCGTTGGGTAGTGTTATTTGTATGCAATGGGATTTTTCTTTATGTTCCTGATGTGTTATTGGCATTTCTAATTCTCCTTTTTATATCTTCACGTAATTCATTGTTTATTCTCATTAATCGGTCGTTCTCAATATTTAAAAAATCATTTTCTTTTTTCAACTCATAGGCTTTTTTTATTGTTAAAGCAAAACGTTGTTGCATAGGGGATACCTCTAGTAATATTTCGTCTATATGATTAAGTCTTTTAATATATTCAGTGAAGCCTTTTTCATCATTGACAGCATTGGATTGTTCATAAAATTGAATAACTTCACAATTAATCCCTTGAAACTCTTTATATTCGATTTTATTGGTGTAATGTTTGATATTATTGATGTCTATTTTGAACCAATATTGTTGTTCACTACTTCTGTGGCTTTTCGGTATAGGTTCACGATGTCGATTAAAAAATGCGATTCTTTTTTCTTTCCTATCCAACAATCCGTAATAGGGGTAATGATACTCTATCTCAATAGCGATAGGGTGAATATATTGATATATAAATTTATTATCAAAAAGTTCTTTGTCCCACTTCTTTTCTGTTGTAGCGGAGGAATGAGGAAAATATGGAAACTTGTCTTTCATAAGGAATGTTGTTTAAATACTGTGATTTGAATCGTCTACTGAGATTGTTTTATACGTTTTTTTATCATTCTCAATGGCTTCTACTGTTTTTGCGATAGATTCTACATATTGTTGATTATGTTGTATTTTACATTCGCCCAGTATATCTTTTAGCCAATTTAGACAAGGAACATCTTGGCTGATATCCTTGATTGTTTCAACAAAGAGAAAGGCATTCAAAGGTTTATCTTTTCCATTTGATAAATTGTACTTATGAGCATTTTCAAAATTAGCGTTATGGACATATCTGTTTGATAATTCGCTTTCAACAGTATTGGCAGCTTCTACTTTTTTCCATATTTTTTCATTAAGGCTCCATGCTGCACTTGTTTTTGGTCCATTAACCGTATTGATTAGCTTAGAATCTACATCATGGATTGGATAATGTTTGATATGAAATGCAGTTAAGATATCTTGGAAAAATGGAATGTTCATTTTGGAACCTGTGTTTAAGACAAAGATCTCTTTCTCTGGAAAGAATTTGTTTAACAGTTCTCTATATACAATAGTTTCAGTATCTCCTTCTACCAATAAAACTTTATCTGCATAAAAGACTTCACATATATGAGGATTAAATCTGTTTATCATTTGTACTCTTTCTTTCGAATACATTTCTGTATAAACTCCGGTTTGCACTTGGTATGTGATAGTTTCTTCATCCTGATTTTTTACAACTCTAATAAGCGAAGAATGATCTTTCGATATGTCAATCATCATAGGCGAATGTGTGGCGCACAATATTTGATATGGTTTGCCGGGAGCTGCTAGATTATATAATTCTTCACGCAACTTAAAAGTGATTTTGGGATGTAGAAAAAGTTCGGGTTCTTCGTATAAGATAATGTATTCTTTTCGGTGTGATTCTTCTTGCATATTTAATAAAAAGGTAATGAAATTGAAGAGCGCCTGTCGTATGATACCATGACCACTTCTTTGAAAAGAGTCTTTTCTGTCTATTCCATCTTTTTGTATGGTAATTGTATGATTCTTTTTTAATAGATCTTCTACTTTAATATTTTCAGAGGTATTGGCTTCTATGCTAAGTTTTAATCCGTCAAATACGTGTTGGAAAGATTGATTGAGTAATTCATCTTGCTGTTGGATAGTGGCACAACCAATAACGCAGTTCTGTAGATTACGTATTTCTTGGAGAACTTTTTCATATTGTTCCTGGTGGTTATCTCTTAAAGATTTTAAATATTGATCTTGAATTAGCTTGTTCACTTTCTCCCCTAAAGAAGCTTCATCTTCCATGGCATTTATTGAAATGGGAGTAGGGGCTGCTTTACCGAATAAACTATCAAATCCCCCAAATCCGTTAAGAACCCATTGTCTTTCATTAGGAGAAAATGTATATTTCTTGAAATCCTGATTAGTATTGCTCCATTCTTTCTTTATTTTAATATATCCATCACTATTTACCCACTTGGTAGCCCAGTCTGGATCTGATTTGGAATAGTAGGATTTGTCTTTATCATCATCTTTCTCTAATTCGAACCATCCTTCCATTTTTATTGTATTGGTGGTATCTTGATTATAGAAATCATCTAAAGTAGCTTTCTGCTTGGAATTAGTGAAGAATTCGTAAGCTCTTAAAAATGTGGATTTACCAGTATTGTTTTGCCCTATAAGAAATATGATATCAGACTTTTTGAACTGAATTTCATTATGCTCTCCTTTTAAACCTCTGAAATTTTGAACCTTAAATTTTACTAGCTTCATGTTTTGATTATTTGTGGTTTATAATTTGTAAAAAATGACTTGATTTAAGAGATTAACTCTTTTGTTGTAAAATAAGTGATTGATAAATAGTAGGTTGTAAGCTCCGAGAATTTATCAGTATTAGCACTACGAAACAAAAAATATAAAAACTCTTTCAGGAATACAAAAATAGCAATAAAATTTAGCAATATCATTCCTTTTGAAGATATTTATCTTGTAAAGGATAATTTCTGTAGAGGGTTTGATAATCTGAAAAAGAAAATTAGCCGTTGTGGATTTGAAACTTTTGAAAAAATATTGGTATGTACAGCAATTTGAAATAACAATTTCCTATCTTTGCAATCATCATGTAGATATTTTATATCTTGATTTTTTCTTTTTATATATTAAGTGGCATGGAATTACCCAAACTGATAAATAACATAAATGAACGTGTGATAGACGACCTAAGAGGCAGATTGTCTACTAAGTCGAAAGTGTCCATAGCTGCTGCTTCATTTTCTATTTATGCCTTTGAGGCATTAAAAAAAGAATTGGAGAATGTAGAAGAGTTACGTTTTATTTTTACGTCACCAACTTTTGTTAAAGATAAAGCCGAAAAGGAGAAACGTGAATTTTATATTCCTAAACTGAACCGTGAACGGAATCTCTATGGTTCTGATTTTGAAATAAAACTTCGGAATCAACTATCTCAAAAAGCCATAGCTAGAGAATGTGCAGACTGGATACGTAAGAAAGTTCGTTTTAAGTCTAATTCTTCTACAGAAGTAATGGGTGGTTTTTTGCAAGTATCTGATGTTGAATCGCGTTCTTATGCACCTTTTAATGAGTTCACTACAACAGAACTAGGTTTGGATAGGGGGAATAGCGTCTATTCTATGGTACATAGTTCGCCGTCTCCTTTCGCAGAAGAATACCTGAAGATATTCAATGCACAATGGAGCAATAGCGAAAAGTTTGTGGATGTAACGGATAGGATCTTGGAATATATTGAAACGGTTTATAAGGAAAACTCACCGGATTACATATACTTTATCACACTCTATAATATCTTCAGCGAATTTCTCGATGATATATCTGAAGATGTATTGCCCAACGAGGCTACAGGATTCAAAAATAGTGTGATTTGGAACAAGCTATATAATTTCCAGAAAGATGCCGCTCTTGCTATCATCAATAAGTTAGAGAAATACAATGGCTGTATTTTGGCTGATAGTGTTGGTTTAGGTAAGACTTTCACGGCCCTTTCTGTGATTAAGTATTATGAAAACCGAAATAAATCCGTTTTGGTTCTGTGTCCCAAAAAACTGAATGATAACTGGATTACGTTTCGCAGTAATTATAAGAATAATCCTATTGCAGCAGACAGATTACGTTATGATATCTTATTTCATTCGGATTTATCTCGTGAATACGGAACGTCTAATGGACTAGACCTCTCTCATATCAACTGGGGAAACTATGATCTTATTGTCATAGATGAAAGTCATAATTTCCGTAATGGTGGTAAGATTACGACTGATGAGGAAGATGAGAATCCCAGAGAAAACCGTTATTTACGTTTGTTGAATCAAGTGATTCGTGCCGGAGTGAAAACGAAAGTACTTATGCTTTCTGCTACTCCTGTCAACAATGGATTCAAGGATTTAAAAAATCAATTGCAGTTGGCTTATGAGGGTGAAGTTGAAAAGATTGATTCTTTATTGGATACCAAAAGTAGCATTGATGATATATTCCGTCAGGCACAAACTGCATATAATAGATGGGTGAAGTTTGAACCGACGGAACGTACTACGACTAAGTTGTTGGGAATGTTAAGCTTCGATTTTTTTGAAGTTCTAGATTCAGTGACAATTGCCCGTAGTCGAAAACATATTGAACGATATTATGATACTACAGATATCGGTAAATTTCCTACTCGTCTGAAACCGATATCCCGCCGTCCATGCTTAACGGATTTAAGTGCGGCTATCAATTACAATGAAATTTACTCTCAATTACAAGCATTGAATCTTGCTATATATACTCCTTCTGATTTTATATTGGCGAGTAGAATAAGTAAGTATGTAGACTTGGACGAGTCTGGTAGTGAAAGTGGGTTGTCCATGCATGGACGTGAAAAGGGGATTCGTCAATTGATGGCAATCAATATGCTAAAACGTTTGGAAAGTTCAGTTAATTCATTTCGCTTGACTATTCAACGCATACAGGAACTTATTCAAAATACGATAAACAGGATAGATAAATTCTCGCATGACAGATATGGACATACCTCTTTGGAAGTGGACGATTATTATCCGTCAATGGTAGCTGAAGATGAAGAATATTATGGTTCTGCTTTTGTTGGTGGAAAAAAGACAAAGATTGATTTAGCTGATATGGATTTTATATCTTGGCGGCAGTATCTGGAATGGGATAATGAGATTCTTAACCTTCTTTTGGTGATGCTTCAAGATATTACCCCTCGTCACGACAGTAAGTTGCAGCAACTTATAGAGGATTTGGAATCTAAATTCAGTCACCCTATCAATGGGGAAAATAAAAAGGTTTTGATTTTCACGGCTTTCTCTGATACGGCTGAATATTTATATTCGGAACTGGCTGACCGTATTCATGATGAATATGGTTTGAATGTCGCTATGGTAACAGGTTCGGTGGACGGAATGAGTACTATCAAAAAAATGAAACCTGACTTTAATACTATTCTTACACTTTTCTCGCCTCGGTCAAAGGAGCGCGATGTATTGTTTCCCGGTTCGACTTCTGAAATAGATGTACTTATCGCTACAGATTGTATATCGGAAGGCCAGAACCTGCAGGATTGCGATTATTTGATAAACTATGATATACATTGGAATCCTGTTCGTATTATTCAGCGATTTGGGCGTATAGATCGTATTGGCTCCAGGAATGAGGTGATTCAACTGGTAAACTACTGGCCTGATGTCGAGTTAGATGACTATATTAAGTTGAAAGGTCGTGTAGAGGCTCGTATGAAGGTGACCGTTATGACTGCTACGGGTGATGATAATCTTCTCTCTGACGAAGAAAAAGGGGATTTGCAATACCGGAAGGAGCAGTTGAAACGCCTACAAGAAGAAGTCGTTGATATTGAAGACATGGATACAGGTATCAATATCATGGATTTAGGACTAAATGAGTTCAGACTTGACCTTTTGGCTTATATGAAGGATAATCCGGACATTGCTCATACACCCTTTGGAATGAGCGCTGTCGTTGGAAGTTCAGATTTTGTACAGCCGGGAGTTATCTATGTGTTGAAGAATCGAAATAATGGGGTAAATATCAATAATCAGAATTTGCTTCATCCATTCTATATGGTTTATATAAGCCATGAGGGAGAAGTGATTTGTGATCACTTGTCTCCTAAAACTATGCTTGACAATATGCGTGCAGCTTGTCGGGGAAAACATGAACCTGATAAGGCTTTATGTTCTGTGTTCAATAAAGAAACGAAAGACGGGCGTGAGATGAGCCACTATTCAGATTTGCTACAGGAAGCTATTCATAGCATTATTGAAGTGAAAGAGGAATCGGATATAATGAGCCTTTTCTCGGCAGGTGAAACTACTGCGCTTCGAAATAAAATATCAGGGCTTGATGATTTTGAGCTAATCTGTTTTTTGGTGATTAAATAGTGAAAAGTTATGTACAATCTTCCGCAATCAACCATCGTAAACAGAGTTATTCCCAAGAAAACATTTGTAAATCAATTGGGAGCTAATACTCGTATGAAAGATCACTTCACAAACGATGTGGTTCGAGTGGAATGGCTGGCTAAGTTAGCGCCAAGTACTATTAATGTGGCAGATGGAAAAGAAGTACATGAAATCACTATATTTCTTGTGCCTGTTAAGGAGGAAAATTGTCCGGATGATATTTTTTCTTTTATTGATGGTATGATACCACGACACACGCTCTTTATTTTACGGTGGGGAGATATGACTTGTTTGCATCTTAATTACAAAGAATGGATGGAAAGCAGTACGAAGACGGATAAAACTTTTCGTATTGTCAAGACGTATCATTCTCGATGGATAAAAGATACTGAAATCAGTCTTTCTATAGAGGGGTTGACGATGGATGCTATCTATGAAACACTTGTTCGTCAAGTAGCTGGGGAGCGTATTATCATGCAAAGTGGAAATTTACGTGAGGATGTAGAAAAATCAATTCAACGTGAAGTGTTGCTTAAAGAAATAGAGATTTTAAAGCGTAAAGAGGTTAAAGAAAGGCAGCCTCAAAAAAAGTTTGTATTGCATCAACGACTCATAGCATTGGAATTAGAAATAAGTGAAGAATGAAAATTTAGATAATATATGGAGAAACTTAGAATGCAAACGCTTGATGGCGTTCAGGACAATATAGATAAAATAGCTGCACTCTTTCCTAACTGTATTACTGAACGGAAAAATGCAGAAGGAAAAGTTACTTTAGCAATAGATTTTGATAAGTTGCGGCAGGAACTTTCTTCGGAAATAGTAGAAGGTCGTGAAGAACGTTATCAGTTTACATGGCCGGACAAGAAGAAAGCAATACTTCTTGCTAATTCACCTATCAATGCTACACTTCGTCCTTGTCGTGAAGAGAGTGTTGATTTTGATAACACGCAGAATCTTTATATTGAAGGTGATAATCTTGATGTGTTGAAATGTTTGAAAGAAACTTATCTTGGTAAGGTGAAGATGATTTATATTGATCCACCTTATAATACCGGGAATGATTTTATATATGAAGATGATTTTATTCAATCTATCAGTGAATATGTAACTCAAAGTGGTCAGTTGGATGAAGAAGGTAATCGTCTTATTAAAAATATAGAATCTAATGGTCGTTTTCATACAGATTGGCTCAATATGATTTATCCACGTCTTAAGATAGCTAAAGATTTGTTGACTGAAGATGGAGTGATATTTATTTCGATTGATGATAATGAAATTAGAAATTTGCGGAATATATGTGATGAGATTTTTGGGTTAAAAAATTTTGGTGGGACAATCATTTGGAAAAAAAAGACAAATGGAAATAATGTAGGGATTATTCCACCTGTTCATGATTATATTCTGGTGTATGCTAAAAATATAGAATCAGTATATGATATTGGATTCAGAAATACAGATATAAGTAACTATTGTAATCCAGATAATGATCCACGTGGTTTATGGACGACAATGGATCTTTCTGCTAATCATAAAGGACCTTATTTTGGAATTACTAATCCTGCAACGGGTGAAGTTTTCTATCCTTCTGATGGTAGATATTGGGTTTTCAATGAGAAGGAGGTTTTGAGGAGAATTAAAGAAGGGCGAATAATTTTTGGTAAATCGGGTAATTCTAGACCAGTTCAAAAAGTTTTTTTATCGGAAAGAGGATTTTCAAAACGTAAAGTCGAGTCTTGGTGGGATAGGCATGGTATGAACGAAGATGCAACTGCTGAACTAAAAGAACTATTTGGAGTTACAAAAGTATTTAGTCACCCCAAACCAGTAGAGTTAATTTATAATTTGTGTTCGGTTGTTCTTGAGAAAGGGGATATAATGTTAGACTTTTTCTCAGGAAGTGCAACTTCTGCTCATGCTGTATTGCAACTGAATGCAGAAGATAAAGGAAATAGAAAATATATTTTGGTACAGTTGCCTGAAGATATAGATGAAAATTTAAAAGTTGCTGATACCACTGCAAAAACATATGCAGAGAATAGTGTTTTTTTGCTTGATAGTATAAAAAGGCCACATGTGATTACGGAAATAGCGAAAGAGAGAATAAAAAGAGCTGCAGAAAAAATTAAAAAAGAAACAGAAGCTTCTATTGATTATGGTTTTCGTGTTCTTAAACTAGACAGTAGTAATATGGAAGATATATATTACTCTCCAGCAGAATATAATCAGCAAATTCTCTTTACAAAGACCGAGAGTGTCAAATCTGACCGTACAAGTGAAGACCTTTTATTTCAAGTAATGCTTGAATTAGGAGCCACACTCGATAGTAAGATTGAGCAAATAAAAATAGAAGATAAAACTATTTATAATGTTGCAGACAATTATCTTGTTGCCTGTTTTGATAATGAAATAAATGATAGTGTCGTTACTGCTATTGCCAAAATGCAACCACAATATGCAGTATTCCGTGATAGCTCAATGGTAGACGATAGTACCGCCACTAACTTTGAACAAATATTCAGAACTTATTCGCCAAATACAACCACGAAAGTGTTATAAGGTTATGGAAGAAGAAAGTAAAGGCAATATCATTATCTACCAATCGGAAGATGGAAAGACACACCTTGAAGTTCGATTAGACGACAAAACAGTATGGCTTACTCAACAGCAAATGGCAGATCTTTATCAGACATCACGAACAAACGTTGTTGAGCATATCAAGCATATCTATGAAGAGAAAGAATTGACAGAAGAAGCAACTTGTCGGAAATTCCGACAGGTTCGAATGGAGGGTACAAGACAAGTAGAAAGAGAACAGCCTTTTTATAATCTTGATATGATTATTTCTTTAGGATATCGTATAAAATCTTCCATCGCCACAAAATTTCGTCAATGGGCGACAGCCCGCCTCACTGAATACATCATTAAAGGATTCACTATGGACGACGAACGGTTGAAACAAATGGGAGGCGGCAATTATTGGAAGGAACTTTTAGATAGAATCCGGGATATACGTTCTTCCGAGAAAGTGATGTATCGCCAAGTGCTTGACATCTATGCTACGGCTGTTGACTACGACCCAAGGTCAGACCAATCCATCGAGTTCTTCAAAATAGTGCAGAACAAATTACATTTTGCAGCTCATGGACACACTGCGGCGGAGGTGATATTTGAACGTGCTGATGCTGAACAGCCGATGATGGGATTGACATCGTTTCATGGTGAACACCCGACATTAAGAGATGCAAAAATTGCCAAGAACTATCTGAATGCAGATGAATTGAAGGTACTGAACAACCTTGTTTCGGGATATTTTGACTTTGCGGAAATACAAGCGATAAAGCATCGCCCTATGTATATGGCCGATTATATTCAACATCTTGATACAATTCTTTCGTCCACTGGCGAAGCATTACTAATCGGTGCAGGTTCTGTCAGCCATAATCAGGCGATTGAAAAAGCCGAAACAGAGTATCGGAAGTTTGAAGTAAGGACTTTATCGCCTGTAGAACAAGCCTATCTGGATACAATCAAGATGTTAAAGAATAAAGCTAAAGGGAAAAAGCAATGAAACTGAAATTCAAGATACAACAATACCAAACAAATGCTGTCGAAAATGTAGTGAAGGTTTTTAACGGACAACCTAACAAGGGGCTGGCAGAGTATGTAGTGGATAAAGGAAAAACGTATGTAAAGGACAATGGAAAGCTGACAGAAGTCAAGAATATACATTTTGAAGAAGACTCTACCGGTTATAAAAACGGAGATATAGTCTTGACTAAAGATGAATTATTGAAAAACATTCATCAGGTTCAGACTGAAAATAATATCCGTTTATCGAGCGATGTGGTAGATAAGCTTGGGCATTGCCAGCTTGATGTTGAGATGGAAACCGGTACAGGTAAAACATACGTCTATATTAAAAGTATGTTTGAACTCAATAAACTGTATGGATGGACTAAGTTTATTGTGGTTGTACCAAGTGTTGCTATTCGTGAAGGTGTGAAGAAAAGCTTTGATATAACTGTAGAGCACTTTATGGAACTCTATGGGAAGAAAGCACGATACTTTATTTATAACAGCAGTAATCTGAATCAAATAGATACGTTCTCTCAAAGCGGCGACATCTCTGTGATGATTATTAACACACAGGCTTTTAATACCTCTTTGAAGGAGGGGGCGAAGAACGCTGCTGCTCGCATCATCTACTCCGTACGTGATGAATTTGGTAGTCGTCGGCCAATTGATGTTATATCTGCCAATCATCCGATTATTATTCTTGATGAACCGCAAAAGATGGGCGGAGCAGCGACACAAACCGCTTTAGCTCGCTTTAATCCTCTTTTTACGTTGAACTATTCAGCTACTCATAAAGAAACGCACAATCCTGTTTATGTATTGGATGCATTGGATGCTTACAATCAAAAACTGGTGAAGAAGATTGAGGTAGTAGGTTTTGAATTGAAACATCTTAAAGGTACGGATAGTTACATGTATCTGGAAGATATTGTTTTGTCTAAGACAGAAGCTCCCAAAGCTCGCCTTGAAATAGAAGTGAAACACGCCAATAACATTAAGAGAGAGGTAAAGAATCTCGGTGTCGGAGATGATTTATTTTATGTGTCTAATGAATTGGAGCAATACCGTGGTTATACTATTTCTGATATCCATATTGATACAATGGATAGTAGTCATAGTACTGTCTCATTTTCCAACGGGAAAATGATGTATATAAAGGATGTATATGGTGATATTTCCGCTGATCACAAAGCACGTATTCAAATCAGAGAAACTATAAAGGCGCACTTTCGTAAGGAAGCTTCTCTGTTTAAACGTGGAATCAAAACGCTTTCTCTTTTCTTTTTGGATGAAGTAGCCAACTATAGGAAATATGATGAAGACGGACAGCAAATGCTTGGACGCTATGGTGAAATATTCGAGCAGGAATATAGAGCGGAATTGAATAATAATCAGAATATGTTTGATGCTGATTACATGTCTTATTTAGGAAGTATTTCCATACATGAAACTCATGCGGGTTATTTTAGCATTGATAAGAAAGGGAGAAGTGTCAACAGCGATATAAAACGTGGTTCAGACCAATCGGATGATATTTCAGCCTATGACTTGATTTTAAAGAACAAGGAACGTCTGCTTAGTTTTGACGAACCGGTGCGTTTTATCTTTTCTCATTCTGCCTTACGTGAGGGGTGGGATAATCCGAATGTGTTTCAAATATGTTCACTTCGTCAATCTAATAGTATAAGTCAGAAGAGGCAAGAAGTGGGACGTGGCTTGCGACTTTGCGTTAATCAGTATGGTGTCCGCATGGATGCAGAAATACTGCCTGATGAAGTTCATAGTGTGAATAAACTGACCGTTATTGCTTCTGAAGGATATGCTTCTTTTGTGGCAGATTTGCAGAAGGATATCAAGGCAGACCTCTATGATCGTCCTACCAAGGCTGATATTGATTTCTTTATTGGTAAGATTCTCATTTTCAATGGAGGACAGAAGTATACTGTTTCCAAAGAAGATGCACAAGAAATTGTAGTCCAGTTGCGTATGAACGGGTATATTACAAAAGGTGGTGAGGTTACAGATGCATTTCGTGAGGACTTGAAGAATAATCATTTGAAACAACTTCCTGATGAGCTGGGGCCACTAACAGATGCTGTTTATAAACGTGTCCAATCCATCTTCGATAGTAAGGCTCTTGATGATATGATTGGTAATGGTAGCAAACCACAGACACCTCCTAATACGCTCAACGATAATTTTGCAAAGAAGGAATTTCAGGAGTTGTGGAAGCGTATCAACCATAAATACGCTTATAAAGTTCAATTTGACAGTAATGAGTTGATTGAGAAAGCTGTGGAAGCTATTAATAGAGAGTTGGAAGTCACTCAATTAACTTATGTGATAACGAAAGGTATCCAAAAAGATGAACTAAAGAAAGATGATGTCGTTTCAGGTGAAATGCTTCAAAAGAAGGCATCGCAGACGGATAAACTAACTACAGATGTCGTTAGTCATGTGAAGTATGATCTTATCGGTAAAATAGCATCTGGCACGACACTCACCCGTAAAACTGTAGCCACAATACTGACAAAGATTCGTCCTATCAAGTTTGATATGTTTAAGGCAAACCCGGAAGAGTTTATTATCAAGGTTACCCGGCTTATCCTTGAACAGAAAGCAACTATGATTGTGGAACATATTTCATATAATCAAGTGGATGGTGAATACGACAGCAGTATCTTCACACAAGAAAAGCATACTTCTATGGATAAGGCTTTTAAGGCTCAAAAGAGTATTCTTGACTATGTATTCACCGATGGTATAGCCGAAAAGAGCAATGAGCGTAAGTTTGTAGAAAGTCTTGATATTTCTGATGAAGTGGCGGTATATGCGAAGTTACCAAAGGGATTTCACATACCGACTCCTGTAGGCAATTATTCACCGGATTGGGCTATTGCTTTTGAAAAAGATAAAGTGAAGCATATCTATTTCATTGCTGAAACCAAAGGTTCAATGAGTTCCATGGAGCTACGGCCAATCGAGAGTTATAAGATAGCCTGTGCGGAGAAACTTTTCGAGCAGTTGAGTAATTCAGGGGTTAAGTATGGTAAGGTTGATAGTTATGAAACGTTAATGAGTCTAGTAAAATAGCAACAGTTATGGGAAAAGAATTATTTGATAACATACCAAGTAAAGTTGGAGATTTACTTAATGATGTTAAAAATGGGCGTATTGGTTTGCCCGATTTGCAAAGGCCTTTTGTTTGGAAAGATAATAAAGTTCGTGATTTGCTGGATTCCATGTTAAAAGGGTATCCAATTGGGTATGTAATGCTTTGGGAATCACCTGCTGATTTTGAGAACAAAGGGCAGATTGGAATTAACGATAAAACTTTCAATACGGCCCGTGATTTAGTTATTGATGGGCAACAACGTCTTACAGCTCTTCTAGGAGCAATGAAAGGTATAAAGATTAAAAATGTAAACTATGAGGAACGGAATATTAAAATATCTTTTAATCCTCTGAAAAAAGAATTTGCTGTTTGGTCCCAGGCTTATGAACGTAATCCGGAATGGATTAGTGCTGTGAGTCAAGTCTTTGCTGCTCATGAGGAACAATTAAATGTTACCAAATTCCGAAAAGCGTATATTTGTCAACTTAATGAAAGTCGTGTAAGAAACGAGTTACCAGAACTTTCTGATGATGAAGAAATTGTAATAGAAGAAAATATTAATGCTCTTTTGAATTTGAATATTTATCTTCTGCCAACATTAAGAATTAGTGCAACAGCATCAGAACAAGATGTAGCAGATATTTTTGTTCGTGTGAATTCTGGAGGGCAAAAACTGACTGAAAAGAATTTTATAGAAACGTTATTGGCTGTCTATGACAATGAAATTCATGATAGAATAAATGATTTCTGTCGGACTTCACGCATTCCGCAAGCAGGAACTTCATATAATCATATTCTTGAAGTTAGTCCGGTACATTTAATACGTGCTACTGTAGGTATAGCTTTTAAACGTGCAAGGTTGAAATACGCCTATATGCTTTTGAGAGGTAAAGATCTTCAGACCGGACAATTTGCAGAAGAAATAAGGACGGATAATTTGTTAAAGTTTAGAGAAGCTCTAACTTTGGTTGTTAATCTTAATCATTGGCATGCATTTATGAATATTATAGCAGAAGCTGGTTATCTTAATGGCTCGTTGGTTTCATCAGAAAATGCGATTGTATTTTCATATATGCTATATCTTATCGGCAAAACAGAATATAATGTTCAAGCTATGGAGTTGAAGAAAATTATGCAACGATGGTTCTTTATGACTACGATAAAAGGATTTTATACAAACTCTCCTGAATCAGCTGTTGAAAAACAATTTGCAGATTTACGTAAAGTTCATACATCAAGAGACTTTATAGACTATTTGGATAATGAAATAAGATCTCAATTTACAGATGATTATTTTAAATATAATTTACCAAATGATCTTGTCACGTCCTCAACTCAATCGCCAGCATGGTATGGTTATGTGGCATCGCTTAATGTACTTGGCTATCCCATGTTGTTTAGTAATACGCCAACATCTAAATACTTTATTGTAGGGGCTAGTGGGGGAAAATCCTCTATTGATATTCATCATATATTCCCCAAAAATTATCTTTCCCAAATTGGTATTGAAGATGATCGTGAAAGGAATCAAATTGCTAATTATACATTTCTTGACTATTCTACGAATATTGATATTTCAGATAATCCTCCTTCTGAGTATGTTTTAGCCTATAAGGGTAGGTTAGGTAACGAAGGCTATAAAATTACATGTTTTCAAAATGCATTACCTGAAAATTTCGAGAATCTTGAATATCATGATTTTTTAGCTAAACGCCGTGTATTAATGGCGGAATTGATTTTTAGAGCGTACAGAAAGTTATCAGAATAATATGTATGACTTTTAGTAATATTTGGAATAGTCTTGATGTAAAATTCAAAGTGTATCGTATATCATACCAATAATCAGAACTTCGAATAATTAAAATATTTCTTTTGGAAAATTAGTGTGCCAAGTTACTGCCACTCCATATATAATACTTGGGGTGGCGGCAATGTTAGAGAATAGTAATATAGAGACATTAATATAGAAATATCAGTTATTGGAATATGCATGTCGACGAGAAAAAACTATTTGATTGTTAATAGGTTTAATATTATTTGTATATCATTGTTTGTGTGTTGTTTTTATCTTGTATTATAAATGGATTTCTTTAATTTATAAACTTTATTCATTTTGTTATATATAATATTTCATTCAATTTATCTATAATGTTTTTCTTCTCATTACTACCAATAGTAGACAATCTCACCAACGGAATTCCGTACAACTCTAAAATACGATCCTTTTTAATATCACGTTCTGACTGACTCGTACCTGATTTATGGAATGTATAACCATCTGTCTCAATAGCCAATACCGGTTGCTTGCTCACACGATTATAAATCAGAAAGTCAATATGAGTGTTTATATTTGCAGCATATTTGCTTTCCTCTTCATTCAACAGAGAATAATCCTGGATCAACATATAGAGTGGTAAATGGCAAATGATATTCAAATGACGCATATTGATATTTTCTTTCAGGATATCTTCGAGTAAGGCAAATGTAAGATTCTCGGAATCGTATTCGGATATTTTCTTGTGTTTTTTCAAATAGGCAATTCGAGCATCTGTATATTGCTCATATAGATAATCGAATATAGAATGAATCTTACTAGTGGAAACAGTGCCATTGTTATATTCGATATAAGCGATCAAATCGCTGATATTGCAGTCTTTGGGTTGTTCGTTTCCCGATACGACTAAGTAGAATTGTGACTTAGCTCGCGAAACAGCAACATTGAGCAGGTTGGGATCATCGGAAAAGGAAGTGATGACATCGTCGACAGTAGTCATAATGATAGCATCCTTTTCTCTTCCCTGAAACTTATGGACTGTTGCGACATCAATATCCTCTTCAAGTGCGGATTTTACTGCATCTACTTGTTTGTTATATGGAGCAATGACGCCAATTTCATCTGTTTCATAAGATAGATTCGGTAGTACTTCCTCTTTGATAACATCTATTTCCCGTTGATTCATGTGACTGCGGGAGTGGTTACCTTTGGCTGTCCGTATGGCACAAATGACATCCTCTTCTCCTTTATCACGTGTCATGATGACAAGGTCTCCACCATAAAATTTCTGATTACAGAAGTTGATGATTCGAGGATGGCATCGATAATGTTCCCGTAACAAGGTCTGCGGTACATTTGGAATAACTTTGCAGATAGATTGCAAAAAACTCATATTGGCACAATCATATTCCGGCTTAATCAGGCAGGCATTAGCGATAAAGTTTAGCTTTTCTTTATCTTCTTCCGTGACCACATTGGGAAGTTGCATGGTGTCACCGACAATGATTGCATTTTTAGCACATGACAAGGCTAAAGCTCCGGTCTCAACGGAAACCTGCGACGCTTCGTCCATAATGATATAATCATATACGGTATCTCGTTGTAGACTGCTTAATGATGAAAAGGTCGTACTTAATATAATAGGGTATTCTTTTTGTACCTCTCGCCAATTATTTCTTAGATCAGGGAGCGTAAAGATGGGCTTGTCATGATTATTGCCATAGGTCTGAAATAACTGATTCTTTAGATATTTCATTGATGTATCAGCCATTTGTCTAGCCATTTCTGCTGCATCTTTGTTGGCAAGTTCCTTTTCTAATGTGTCTATTTCAACTTCCAGTTCTGCGTACTTTGTTTGGTAGAATAAGATTTGGAAGTCAGCGATAATCAAACTCATCTCCCGTTTATAGAAACCTTTATCGGGGATTTTACAAATCGCTTTGCTCCTGAATTTAAAGAATAACCATTTCAACCGTTGAATAAAAACTGCTATTCCCCGAGGACTTGATGATTGTTCTTTTTCTGCAAATTGCTGACATTCATTCCATAAATTCAGAAGGTCTGCCGAACTGGAATTTTTCCGTTGTTGGAGAGTAAATTCTTTTGTTCCGAACTCTTGCAGATAATGTTGCCACTCTATTTTTAAAGCTTGTATTTCCTGTCTTGCTATGGCAAGGCGTTCCTGTTTGGAAAATATGTTTTTTAGTTCTTCTGTCTGATGATGTATCTGATTGAGAAATTGAGGTTGGTCGGCATCCGTATCATGCCATGACTCAAAGTGCTCCGGATATTGTTTTTCCTCTTCTTGAGTCTCGATGAATTTCTCTTTGTTAGCTGTGCTGCCAAGCAATGCAACAATGAATCCCATATCGTATTTGGATAACTTCTCAAGTACATTGACGATAGCGGAGTTATTATTAGATACTACCTGAACAGTCTTACCACGCACAAGGATGTTGGCAATGATGTTCAGAATCGTTTGTGTCTTTCCGGTTCCCGGAGGTCCTTGCACAACGCTGATTTGATTTTCAAAAGCTGCCTGGACTGCTTTTTGCTGGCTTGCATTACAACCAAAAGGAAAAATCAAGGTTGAGGCAGTCTGGGTCTGCATTTTATATTTTTGAGGATTCAGATATACAGCAATAGCTCTGTTGTTTGCGATGAAATGAATCTTTTCATATTGTTTTGCCAATAGCTTCGTTCCGTCATCAGCTTTCAATTCGTTCGCATCAGCAACTTTTTTCAAATATTCGAATATACTTTTCGAACGACTCTCTCCCAAGCATGATTCGATAATTTCTAAGTCCTTTTCTCTGTAATCATACTCTTTACCATTCTGAAAACGAATGTGCCAATAGTTGTGTGATCTGGCCTTAAAAATAGATAAGGCTTTAATGTTTGATAAAGTTCTCCCTTTACTGATTATTTGATAATTATTGGGGTCCGGTTTGTCCGGATCAGTCAGCCAAAGAACATTTTCTTCTTTGTAAGTATACGCACTGGGAACATTCCGGAATACTACCTTATAGTTGCCATTATGATTTTGGCAGCTTTCTATTTCAGGAGTCTTGATTTGACCTTTTATAATAATCAGATTTTCGGAAGTATCTATCATAGGCTTGTGTGTAAATATAATAAGTCGTGCTGCTATTTTTATTTATTATTTTGGATCATTGCTGTCCCATTAAAATCTAAAATAGTTCTTTGAAATATTTGAAATTTAG